>Ga0302317_10000066_pt1 | contig 101448 bp, 86 predicted proteins | sample III_Palsa_N3_3_FD_200450 | JGI IMG/M metagenome (GOLD analysis project Ga0302317, IMG submission 200450) | Peat permafrost microbial communities from Stordalen Mire near Abisko, Sweden - III_Palsa_N3_3 | ecosystem: Environmental > Terrestrial > Soil > Palsa > Peat permafrost | place: Sweden...
ACCGGCATCCGTTTCCGTGCACAAGGCATGGCGGCGAACCGGAAGCGACTGGGCCTGTCTGCTGCTGACTTCGGACTACTCGTTGGCACGACCGGCCAATCGGTGTATGCCTGGGAGTCCGGCAAAGCGAAGCCGCGGCCAGACGCGTTGGCAGCGATTGCTGGCTTGCGAGGCATTGGAAAGCGCGAAGTCGCAACTCGGCTCGCCGCTGCAAAGGGCGATTTTCTTCGCTAGTGTATTGAGTGCCTGAGCATCGAGACGCTCCATGCCTCCTAAACCTGACGCAGCCACAGTCGGCAACCAAAGGGAGCTCACCGTCCGCCAGGCGGCGGCGATGCTCAACGTATCGTGTCCTTTCGTGATGCGCCTTATCGGCGACGGCGAGTTCAAGGGCGTACGAACGTTGCTATCCGGCCGTCAACGTATACCTCTCGCAGAGATTGAGCGCGTCAAGGCAGACTTGAGCGAAGTCACTCGGCAGGCGTTGGATTCCCTTTACAGCCTTACCGAGCCAATTCGGCGTCGACAGGATGCGGCGGATAAGAGTGCGGGCGGGCCAGGAGGCTCCTAGACGCAGCGTTGGAGCACCAGACGAAAACGCCAGTTGCGAAGGTGCAGACTAAGCCTATGCCCACGAAGAAATCTCACAAAAAGAAATCTCACAAGAGGATCGCGCCAGCCAATTCTTGCGCTGCCACGACGGACCGCAGTGGGACTACGCCCGTGTCAATGTTCTTCGGACGCGGCTTCGAAGCATTCGATTTGGCGGGCATCGGGGTTCCTCGCCCGCTCAAAGGCGAGAGGGCAGTCAAGGTAGCCGTCGCCGCCGGCATCATCACTCCGTCCGGGAAGTTGGCCAAGCGCTACCGTTGACGTCCGGCTCGCCTAGCTGGCGGGCGCTAACCGCAATTCGCTCACCGCGTCAGCATACGCGGCGGTCATGCATGTTTCGTGGCCGGGCTTCCTACGCCAGGCAGGCTGCCCAGCAAGTCCGCATGCCAATAGGCGATTCCTGCCAAGTCTGCACACCAAGGGGCCGATTTGGCCGCTAAGTTCGATCATGCTTGGGCAAGGCCAAGCGCAAAGTCCGCTCGTGGATTGGGCAGCTGTCCGCCAAGTCGGCCAATAGATTCGCGAGAGTCGAACTTGACTGTCGAGTCCGCTCACGAATTGGGAACCCCGGATTTTTCGGGTTTCCGTCGTATTGAACCGCCAAGGAATTGCAGGTCTAGCGGGCGCCGAGCAGAAGTCCGCTTGGACGGTCAAAGATATGGCACGAGGCCATCTAACGCGGCTCGCGTCGCAGCCAGGTTATTAACAGCGCATAATGTGCGTTATGTAAACTAATAGATGCCGCGCTGCTGCTTCAGAACGACATCACGAACGCAGCGCCGCCGCTGGCCGGCTTGACGTGGCGCACTGTGCCGCCCATGCCCTGAACCAGGTTGCGGACGACGGCCAGTCCGATGCCGGTGCCCTGGGCGTGCGTGCTGAAGAACGGCATGAAGATGTCTCGCTCGAGGCCGCGCTGGACGCCTGCGCCGTTGTCGCGCACCTCGATCGCCAGTCGGCCGCCTCGCAGCAGGCGGGCGCTCACGACGACCGTCGGGACGTCCACGTTGGCGGTCGCCCGCGCCGCGTTCTCCAGGAGGTTCAGCAACGACTGCTCGAGCTGGCCGCTGTCGGCCATCAACGTGAGCGTCGGAGGCACGACCTCGAAGCGGGCGACGCCGCCGCGCGCCGTCCACTGCGAGGCGGTGAGGCGCTCGACGCGCGTGAAAAGCGCCGACAGCTCGACCACCGTCAGCTTCGGTTCGGGCCAGTCGCTGACGCGCCGATACTCGGCGACGAACGTGGCGAGCGACTCGGTGCGACGCGCGATGGTCTCGAGGGCGACCTCGAGATCTCCTCCGGCCGCCGCATCGGCGGCACGCCCGTTGCGCACCATGTCGTATGCGGTGTTCGACAGCGACGCGATCGGCGTCAACGAATTCATGATCTCGTGCGTCAGCACATGCACGAGCTGGCGCCAGGCGCGCAGTGTCTCGGCCTCGAGTTCGGACTCGATCGGCATCAGCGCGAGCAGCCGCGCCTGCGCACCCGCGAACACGACTTCCCGCACTGCCAACAGGCTGCGCACCGGCCCGCGCTCGTTGTCGAACAGGAACGGCTGGCGTCTCGTGGAGGTGGGGGCGTCGCGCAGTTGGGCGAGCAGGAGCGCGGGATCGACCGCGCCGCCCGGAACGATCATGCGGCGCGCCAGGTTGTTCAATGGCGAGACCTCCCCCCCGACCTGCCACCACAAGGCCACCGGCGCCTGCTCGAGCTGGGTCTCCTGCAGCGCTGCGGCCGCCCCTGCTCGCTCTCGCATCGGGAACGCACCGGCCGTGTCGTCCTCCTGCGCGGCGGGCACCTCCAGCGCCGCCAGCGCTGACCAGCCCCAGGCCATCGCCGCCAGCGCCACGAGCGCGCATGCGGACAGCCACCGGGGCGAGGCGACGGCACTCGCCGCCGTTGCCGCGGCCCCGGCCAGCGCCAGGGCAGCCGAGGCCGCCTCGACACGCCGCCGGCGGGTGCGCCGGCCGGCCTCCGCCACGCGCTCAGAGACCATGCTTCTCGAGGCGGCGATAGAGCGCCGCGCGGCTCACACCGAGGCGACGCGCCGCCTCGCTGAGGTTGCCTCGCGCCGCGCGCATCGCCTCGACCACGGCGCTGCGCTCGACATCCTCGAGCCGCATCGCCACCGCTGCGCCGTCGCTCGCCGGCGCGGGGGCGGCTACGGCCGGCACGCTGGTGGCGCCCAGCTGGAAGTCCGCCGGCTCGAACTGCGACGGCCCGCCCAGGATGACGGCGCGCTCGCAAGCGTGACGCAGCGCACGCACATTGCCGTGCCATTCGTCGTCCTGCAACGCCTTCACGGCCGCTGCGCTCAGCGGGCGCATCGGGCGCTTATACCTCGCGGCGTACTCGGCCAGGTAATGGCCAACGAGCGTCAGGATGTCCTCACGGCGCTCGCGCAACGGCGGCACGCGCAGCACGACGGTGTTGAGGCGATAAAGCAGGTCGGCACGAAAACACGACGGGTCGAAGAGGCGGCGCTCGTCCAGGTTGGTGGCGCTGACGACGCGGACGTTGACCGGCTCGGCGCGGTCGGCGCCCAGCGGCGTGACCTCGCGGCGCTCGAGCGCCGTCAGCAGCTTGCCTTGCTGCGCGAGCGGCAGGTTGCCCACCTCGTCGAGGAACAGCGTGCCGCCGCTCGCCGCCTGGAAACGCCCGGCGCGGTCGCTGCGGGCGTCCGTGAAGCTGCCGCGGCGATGGCCGAACAGTTCGCTCTCGAAGGTCGACTCCGGCAGTGCGCCAAGGTCGACGGGCAGGAAGGCGTTCTGCGCACGCGGCGACTGCAAGTGCAACTCGCGCGCGACAAGCTCCTTGCCGACGCCCATCTCGCCCAGAATCAGCACGCTCGCCTCGGTCGGCGCGACGCTTGCGATCTGCTTTCGCAGCGACCGCATCGGCGCGGAATCCCCGAGCAGCGAGGAGGTGCGGAGCGCGGCTGCGGGCGTCGCACTGCGAGTGGCGACGGCGGCCTGCACGGTGGCGACCAGGCGCGCGTTGTTCCATGGCTTGGTGACGAAATCGAAGGCGCCGATCTTGAGCGCCTGCACCGCGAGCTCGACCTCGGCATAGGCGGTCATCACGACCACCGCGGGCGCTTCGGCGCGCGACAGGGTACGGCGCAGCAATGCCAGGCCCTGTTCGCCGTCGGTGCGGCCGGGAAGGAAATTCATGTCCAGGAGCACGACGGCGGGGCCCTCGGCGTCCAGCGCGGCATCGAGCTCCTCGGGTTGCCGCAGCACGCGTACGCCGCCTACGGATTGCTGCAGCAACAGCCGGGCCGCCGTGCCGACATCGGCATCGTCGTCGAGGACAAGAACGGTGGCGTTGGACATCGCTCAATACCTTATCACCAAACTGACGATCCACCACTGTCCGGAATCGGACAGGTGCTGCATCGTTACCGGACACCCACGCAGCCCGCCGAGCAGCGTCCTGCGAGCGAAGGGCCCTCTGGCATGCCTCATGCATTGAAGCGGCCATGGACTTCGACGCTGCCACCGCCCCGACCCGCCCCGCCGCTCATGCCGGCCACGCAATGGATCGTGTGGTTGGCGGCGCCGGGCGGACGCGCAGACGACGCGTCGCGGCCGGCGCGGTCGCGGCCGGACTGCTGATCGCCTTGCTCGCATGGACGATGCCGCGCGGAGCGCCGGTCGCACGGTCGGACCTCAAGCTGTCGACCGTGACGGCCGGCATCTTCAACGACGAAGTGGTCGTCCGCGCGACGGCGGCGCCGGCGCACTCGGTCCTGCTGGACGCCTCCGATGGCGGGCGGGTCGACGCGGTGCTGGCAACTGACGGCGCGCTCGTGCGTGCCGGCGATCTCCTCTACCGGCTCTCGAACCCGCAGCGCGAGCAGGAGGTGCTGGCGCGCTCCGCGGATGTCGCGCAACAACTGGCCAACCTCTCGGTGCAGCGGGCCGAGCTCGCCGCCGCGCGCGCCACGCAGCGACACGAGCGCGCCAGCCTGCAGTACGAGCTGGAGAAGGCCGAGGCTGAGACCCGGCGCTCAACCGATCTCGCGGCGTCCGGTTTCATCTCGGCGACGGCGCTGGAGGAAAGCCGCCGCCGCGGCAATCTGCAGGCGCGCCTGCTGGCGCAGGAAATCGAGGACGACGACGCCGCGCTCAAGATCCGCGAACAGTCGGTGAACGAGCTCGAGCGCGCCGTGGTCGGCTTGGACAACGGCCTGCGGCTGGTGCGCGATGCGGCCGCAGGCCTCAACGCCCGTGCGCCCGTCGCTGGGCGCCTGACCGGCTTCGCGCTCCAGGTCGGCGCCACGGTGCATGCGGGTGACCACCTAGGCCGCATCGACGAGGAAGGCGGATTCAAGCTGGTCGCCAACGTCGACGAGTTCTATCGGGACCGCATGGCCGTGGGCCTGCCGGCCCGGCTGGAGTCCGCGGCACCGGGCGCCGAGCGGGTCAACCTCAACGTAGCGCGCATCGAGCCGCAGATCAACAACGGCCACTTCGGCGTCGAGTTCGACTTTCCCGGCGCCGCGCCTCAGGGCATGCAGTCCGGCCAGGCGGTCGACGTCCGCATCGTGCTCGGCGCCTCCAAGCCGGCGCCGTTGATCGACGACGGCGCGTTCTACGGCGAGTCCGGTGGCACGTGGGTCTACGTGCTCGACGCCAGCGGCCGCACGGCCGAGCGCCGCGCGGTGCACCTGGGCCGCCGTGCCGCGGGTCGCGTCGAGGTGCTCGAAGGCCTGCATCCCGGCGAGCAGGTCGTCGTCTCCAGCGTCCGGCGCTTCGGCGATGCAACCCGCCTGCGCATCGTCGACTGAGCCGCCGGTCCCGTCCATCCTCCTCCACACAAAAGAGCGCCGCTCATGATCAAGCTCCGTCAACTCAGCAAACTCCACCGCAGCGGGGATATCGAGACCGCCGCGCTCGATCACATCGACCTCGACATCGACGCCGGGGAATACCTCGCCGTCACCGGGCCCTCCGGCTGCGGGAAGTCGACGCTGCTGAGCATCCTCGGCCTGCTCGACGCGCCCACGCGCGGCGAATACTGGTTCGACGGCGAGAACGTCGCGGGTTGGAGCGAGGCCCAGCTCACGCGGCTGCGCCGCGGGCGCATCGGCTTCGTGTTCCAGAGCTTCAACCTGATCGACGACCTGAGCGTCGCCGAGAACATCGAACTGGCACTTGAGTACGGCACGGTGCCGGCGCGCGAGCACCGCACGCGCGTGGCCGAGGCGATGGAACGGCTCGGCATCGCGCACCGCGCGGGGCACCGGCCGTCGCAGCTGTCCGGGGGCCAGCAGCAGCGCGTGGCCATTGCGCGCGCGATCGTCTCGCGACCCGCCCTGCTGCTGGCCGACGAGCCGACCGGCAACCTCGACAGCGCGCATGGCGACGAGGTGATGCGCATTCTTCGCGAACTCAACGCCGAAGGCGCGACGCTCGTGATGGTCACGCACTCCCCTGCCCATGCGGCAATGGCCAACCGCACTTTGCGCCTGCTCGACGGTCGCGTACTCGTCGACGCGCTCGTCGACTAAAGGAGCGCTCATGCTGAAGGATCTTCGCGTCGGCTGGCGCCAACTGGTCTCCGACCCGGGCTACGCCGCAACCGTGCTGCTGGGCCTGGCGGTGGCGGTCGCCTGCTGCTGCCTGGTCGCCCAGATCGTGTTCAACCAGGTACGGCCCGATCCCGACGTGCCTGAACCGGCGCGTGTGGTCAACCTGGAGTTCCGCAGCAACGTTCCCGGATCGAGCGACGACTGGCAGAACCAGGCGCCCTATGTGGTGGCCACTTCGCTGCGCGACTCCGGTGCGCCGGTGAGCGCGGTCTCTCGTATCGTGGACGATGTGTTCAACCTCCGTGCCGGCGATCGTGCCGCCCGCATGCAAGTGCTGTTCGCCGATCCCGACGCGATCGACATCCTCGGGCTGCACGCGAGCGTCGGCAACCTGTCCGAGGCATTGCGCCGTCCCGACGCCCTTGCGCTGACGGCCGCAAGCGCACGCGTGCTGTTTCCGACCGGCGACGCGGTCGGCAAGACGGTCAAGGTGCGGGACCGCACGCTGACAGTGGTGGCCGTCGTCGCGCGCATCCCGCGCACGGTCATGGACCGCGACGATGAAGCCCTGGCCAGCTTCGACTCGCCGCTCGGGCCGGCGGCGCCTGAACTGCGTACCAACTGGTTCTCGACCCAGGGCAAGGTCCTGGCACGCGTTGCGCCGGGGCACGACGCGGCCGAGGTCGGCGCGGCCGCTCAGTCACGACTGGACGCCGGCCCCGGCGTGCGCGCCGCACCCGCCGAGTGGACGAGCGGCGGCCGCAAGGCGGCTTTCCTGCGCGCCACGCCGCTCACGCGCATGTACCTCGCCGGCGGCGGCTCGCAATCCCACTTGCTGTTGGTGCTCGGGTTGGGCGCGGGCGCCCTGCTCGTGCTGGGCCTGGCGGTCGCCAATTACGTCAATCTCACCACCGTGCGTACGCTTGCTCGCTCGCGCGAGATCGCGGTGCGCAAGACGCTCGGCGCGAGCCCCTGGCGGCTCGCTGCGCAGTTCGTGTTCGAATCGATGATGGTCGCGCTGCTGGCGGCGACCGCCGGGCTGCTCCTGGCCTGGTGGATCGCGCCCGCGCTCGGCGAACTCCTGAATCTGCAGCTGGGCGCCGGGCTCGTCGCGCCGACGCGCCTCGCGCTTCTGGCTGCCGCGGCGATCGCGCTGGGCATCGTCACCAGCATCTATCCGGCGCGCATCGCCTTCCTGGTCCGTTGCGTTGAGGCGCTGGCCGGCCGCCCGCACGACGAAGGCGCGGTCGGCCGCGGCCTGCGACGCGCCATGACTGCGCTGCAGTTCGTCGTCGCGCTCACCATCGGGACGGGCGCGTGCGTGGTGCTGTGGCAGAACCGCTATGTCGCCTCGCTCGACCACGGCATCCTGACGACCGGGCTGCTGGCGGTGAACGTACCTGACGGCTTCAGCGGCCAGTCGGATGAGGCGAACAAGGCGTTTCGGGCCGCGTTGTCGCGCGAGCCCGGCGTCGAAGCGACGGCATGGAGCTTCGACGTGCCCGGCCGGGGCAGCGCCAGCGAGACCATGAGCGTGGCGCAAGGTCCGTCCACCCCCCTCGCCGTGGTGAATCTGATGCGCGTGGACCGCAGCTTCTTCGATGTCTACGGCATCTCGATGGTCGCAGGCGCGCTGCGCCCGGATGCACCAGAGGCGGCGCGCACGACCGCTCCGCTCGCCGCAGGCGCAGCGGACCGGCCCGCCCCCGAGCAACCGGTGGTACTCGACACGGAGGCCGTGCGCGCCCTAGGTTTCGCAAGTGCGCAGTCCGCCGTGGGCGGGCTCGTCCTGGGCGGCGGCGAGCACATGACGCTCGGCAAGGATCCGATGCGCATCGTCGCCGTGGCGCGCCAGGTCCGGCTTGAGAGCGCGCACGAGGCGAGCCGACCGCACGTCTTCCTGCTGAGCGCCAAGTCGCAGCCGACGCTCACGCTGCAGGGCGCGAACATGGACGCCCTGCGCGAGGCGGTCGCTCGGGTCTGGCCGCGCTTCTTCCCCGACGACGAGGCGAATCCGATGACGGTCGAGCAGGCGGTGGCGGAGCCCTACAACTTCGAGCGCCGCGTTGCGCAGATGGCGACCGGCTTCACCCTGCTCGCGCTGCTGCTGTCCGCCTTCGGCGTCTATGCCTTGACGGCCTATACGGTCCGGCGAGGCACGCGCGAGATCGTCGTGCGCAAGCTGTACGGCGCCGGCCACGCGCAGATCGCACGCCTGGTGGCACGCGAGTTTATGCCGTTGCTCGGCATCGCGGCCCTGATCGGTCTGCCCCTCGGAACATGGCTCGCGCAGAGCTGGCTAGCCAACTTCACCGAGCGCTCCCCCACGGTCTTCTGGTCGCTGCCGCTGGTGCTGCTCGCGCTCGTCGCAATGACGGCGCTCTCGGCGCTGCGCCACACCCTCGCGGCCATGACCATGCGGCCGATGACCGTGCTGCGCGAATAGCCCTTCCAACCAGGCAGGGGTAGAGGCAAAGCGTGCGGGAAGGCGGCCATTTGACCGGCCGCTCGACCACGCAATACAGGCCCTTTCATTGCGCACCGGCGCTCACGCGAGTCCTGGCCCACGCCGACTCCGGCCGACCGGGCGCTTGCCTCGGCGAAACGCCGCTGGCATCGGCGGCATCTTGACTGCCCTGCCGGTGCACCTGCGTAGACGACCTCGCCACGGGAGAGGGCGCGTTGTTTCAATCCGGTCGATTTGGAACACCGCAAAATGCGCACAAAGTTGCCGCTTTCCCCCTAGGCCAAAAGTCTTGACGATGGCTAACTCGGGGTGATAAATACAGTACCCGGTACGGTATAAGTTTAGCCCCTATAACGTGGGATGCTCTAACACTTGATTGAGGCTAACTTGTTGACACCGCGGCGATGCGTCAACTACCTTCCGTCTCGACGAACGATCTTTGATGGACTGACAACGCGGATTGAAGATCCGCAACTTAGTCCCGAATTGATGCGCCGTCCCGCATTGCGATTCGCTTTGCGGATCTGACTCGTGGATGCCTTGAAACCATCCAATTCAATACTCAACCAGAGAGAGAGAAGACATGCAAACTCAATTGCAAGACCAAGGTCACCAAGTCGAACAAGACCAGGAAATTGCCGACGTTCTCGGCATCACCGTGCTGTCGCAACTGGAGGAGACCTCGGTCTCCGGCGGCGCCGTGCACGTCGACCAAGGCAGCCAGCACGTCCATATCCAGATCGTGGCGAACTGATCTGCGGTTGATCGCTGGCTCGAGTTCATCGAGCCAGCGATCGGGGCAGACCCGGCATGCGTACAACGATGCCGGGTCCATCGCAGATGCCCCCAGCTGTATCCTGAAGTCACGAAGTTACACCTGCGCGGCAACAGATCCGTCGACCGACTGCGCGTCCACCGTCAAGCAAGCACCATGGTCATGATTTGCAACCAGCTCACGCACGGCGTCTCCACCCTGGATCCGCTGGCTGACCACACCATCGACTCCGCGCGCGAAGAGGCGTTCCGTCCTCCGCGGCCCAGTGCGCCCTTCAGCGAAGAATGGTGGTGCGACTTTCTGGCAGAGACAAAGAACCTCAATGCCCCGGCCGTCTTTGCGAAGGCCATGGGTCAAGACCGCGTCGCTTCCTACCAGCGCGCCATCCTTGACGTGGTCGCCACCCTCTGCGAACTGCGCACGGCAGACTACGGGTTCCGCGCCTACCTCGATGGCCACCTGCTGGGCGGCGACGGCATGGAGTGGGTCTACGACCGTCCGCCCCGTGCCGACGAAGATCTCGCGCAATGGACCGAGCGCGTCTTCCAGGACCGCAAATTCGGCTTCATCATCAATGCCGGCGAGAAATTCAACCAGGCGTTCTCCAAGGATGTCGCGCTTTTGATGACGCCGCTCCTGAAGAAGGTCGGGATACCGCGCGACGGCATCCAGTTCACACTGTTCATCGGGAACTACGACAAGACACCGCTCGGAATCCACCAAGACATACGCGGCGAGAACGTCACTCACTTCCATGTCGGACCGGGCCGCAAGCTGATGTACGTCTGGGACAAGGATCACTACAACAAACTCACGACGCAGGACGGCTTGCGGCGGCGCGACTTCGCGGCGCTCAGGCCGCATGCGCAGAGGTTCGTGATCGAGGCCGGCGACCTGTTCTTCATGCCGGAGGGCACCTTCCACATCGGCGAGCAGGAGGAGATCTCCATCGGGATCACCGTCTGGCAATACACGCACACCAACAAGCGCTTCGCCCAGGTGATGCTCAACCACGCCTACCAGCAGATCAAGACCGTGGACGGCGACGCGATCGTCCATGACCCGAATTCGCCGGATAACTCCGACAACATCGATGACCTGCTGGCCACGCACACGCTGCCTCATGAATTCCGCAACCAGGATTTCGGCGGGCTGCTGAAATCGGCCTACGTCGACTGGCGCCATTGCATCTTCAGCAACGCGGGCTATCGCAATCCGCCGTTCCAACGCAAGCAACGAACGCGGTTCAGCCGCGAGGACAGCGTCCAACTCGAAATGCCCTACCGCATCCTGGCCCGCATGATCGAAGGCACGGGCAAGATGATCGTCTACGTCCGCGGCTACAAGCTGGAGATGAACGGCCACGCGTGCCTCCTCCGGCTCATAGACCGCATCAACGATGGCCAGATTCATCCGGTGGCGGAACTGCTCGACTTGTTGGACAAGGCCTGGAGCGAGAAGGTCGGCACTTATCTGTTGTCCGAGCTCCATCTGTACCACGGGATTTGCAGGATGCCACTGTAGGCTGCCCCACGCACTCCGGCAGACCATCGCAACATCAAACCCACGGCGACACGATATGACTTCCTCCCCGATCCAAGAGCAAGCAACCGCCCCTATGGACCTGGCCTGTCTGAGGCGCCAGTTCGGCGATGCGTGGTGGCGGGACTTCATGCGCCAGACGAAGGACATGACGGCGACGACGACCATCGCCAACGGGATGAGCCGCGAGCAGACGAAGATCATGCGTCGCCACGTTCTCGACATCCTCGCGGAAGTGGGCCGAGTGCACCACGACAAGTACGGCTACCGGCTGTGGATCGACGGCCAGCAGATCGAGAACCTCGCGCCGCACTTTGCCCTCCATCCTCAGCCGCACGAAGACATCGAGACCTGGACGAGCCGCGCCTTCGGCCAAAGCAAATTCGGCATCATCCTCAACCGCGGCGAGAAATTCAGCGAGAAGCTCTCGCAGGCCACGGCCGTCGTTCTCGAGCCCATCCTGAAGATGATCGGCATGCCCACCGAAGGCATCCTGTTCACGATCTTCGTCGGCAACTACGACATGACGCCGCTGGGCATCCACAAGGATTTCGCAGGCAAGTGCGGCATGCATTTCCATATCGGCCCGGGCCCCAAGACTATGTACGTCTGGGAGGACGACGACTACAGGACCGCGCCCGGAGAAAAGCGGTGCAACAACATGAACATCGCCCCTCACCTCGCGAGCGCCGGGAAGCACACCTTCCATGAGGGCGAGTTTTTCTTCATGCCGCCCAACAAGTTCCACCTCGGAATGCAGAACGAACTTTCTGTGGGCATCGCCTGCTGGTTCTACAACCGTTGCGACCACGATTTCGCCGGGGAACTGCTCAATCGCTTCCAGGCATTCCACTTGGCCGAATCGGAAGTGATGCTGCAGGCGGACAAGAACCCCGTCGACGATACAAGCGCAGTGGAGCCGGTGCTGGCGCTCTTCAACCTCGAAGGCAAAGAGGACGTCGGCCTCAAGCCCTTGCTGCGCGAGGTCTATGGTGACTTCCGCTACGCGCTGTTCAGCAACGCGGGTTTTCGCAACCGGCCGGTGGCGCGCACTTGCGAAGTCGAAATCCGTGCGGACGACGTTGTCCGGACTGACGATCCGTACAAGCTGATGGTGCGCCCCAAGGCGTCGCCTGGCCAGTACGACATCTTCGTCCGCGGTACCAAGGTCACGTTGCAGAACTTCGTCGGCCTCGAACGGATCATCGATCGCCTCAACGACCACAGGATCGCGTGCATCCGTGATCTGGCAGCGCTGCTTGAAGATCCTCTCGGCGAGAAGAAGGTTCGGTACCTCATGAAGGTATTGCACCGTCATCGCGGCATCAGCATCGTCCCGCGCGGCACCGCTGAGGCAGAGGCGGTGCCCGTCCGGCATGCGGAGAACTTGACCGCAGCCGAAGCCTGATCCGGCCGCGGACCGCTCGCCTGCATCGCCATGAGCTCCTCCCCGCTGTTTCGCGCCCAGGCGCTCAAGTATGCGACCGTGCGCCAATACGGCAGCATCGTGCTGCTGCGCCCGACGATCCTGTCGTGGCTCACGGGATCCCTGTGCCTTGCGGCCCTCGCCATCGTGCTGTTCTTCTTGCTGGCCAGCTATACGCGCAAGGAACAGGTGAGCGGCGTCCTGACGCCTCGGGGCGGCCTCGTCCGCATCCAGGCCTTGCAGGCAGGCGTCGTGCGGCAGGTGCGGGTCAGTGAGGGGCAGGACGTGCACGCCGGCGATGTGTTGTTGGAGCTCGCCAGCGACACGCCGGGCCCGGTCGCCGATACGGCGCGGCAGCACCCCACCCAGGGCGACGCGCGAACGGTCGTCGTCGTGCGCGCGCCGCTGGCCGGCATGGTGAGCGGTATCCTCGCAAAGCCGGGCCAGACGATCGGCGCCGGCGAGGTGATGGCCCACCTGTCGCCCGAAGGCGTGCCGCTCGAGGCCGAGCTCTATGCGACGGCTCAGGCGGCCGGCTTCGCGCGGGTCGGCATGCCCGTGCAGATTCGCTACCGAGCTTTTCCGTTCCAGAAATTCGGCCAGTTCCGTGGCGAAATCACCGAGGTCTCCCACAGTCCACTCGGCGGTGAAGTGTGGCCCGGTAACTCGAGACACGCGACGGAGCCGCTCTACCGGATACGCGTGAAGCTGCCGCGGCAGGATGTCTCCGTCCTCGGTCGGCGCCAGCCGCTGATGGAGGGCATGACGCTCGACGCGAGCCTCATGCTGGAAACGCGCAAGCTGTACGAATGGGTACTGGAGCCTTTATCGGGCCTCGACGGAAACACCTGACATGACCCCTGGCCCGCTCAAGTTGGAGTTCTTCGCTCGTCGCCGCCTGCCGATCGTGCTCCAGTCAGAAGCCGCCGAATGCGGGCTTGCGTGCCTGGCGATGGTGGCCGAATACTGGGGCCATCGTATCGATCTTGCGAACATGCGCCGGCGCTTCTCCGTCTCGCTCAAGGGCACCACCCTGACAAGTCTCATCGCGATGGCGCAAAGCCTGGAACTGCAACCGAGGTCGCTCAAGCTCGACATCGACCACCTGTCGCAGCTGCGCCTTCCTTGCGTGCTGCATTGGGACATGAACCACTTCGTCGTCCTGAAGTCGCTCGCGCGCGGCTACGCCGTCGTGCACGACCCCGCGGTGGGCGAACGCCGGATGGCGGTCGCCGACCTGGCCAACCATTTCACCGGAGTGGCGCTGGAGATGATCCCCGCACATTCGTTCGGCGGGATCGAGGAGCGCCAGCAGTTCAGCCTGCTCCTGCTCATGGGCCGTGTGGTGGGGCTCAAGCGCGGACTGGGGCAGCTCCTGCTGCTCGGGCTGGCCTTGCAGGTCTGCGCGCTGACCGCACCCTTCTACCTGCAGTGGATGGTCGACGAGGCGCTCGTCACGGCCGACCGCAGCCTTGCGACCGTGCTGGGCACAGGGTTCCTGCTGCTGGTGCTGCTCCAGACCATCATCGGCGCCGTCCGCTCCTGGGCAACCACGGCGCTCGCCACCAGCCTCAACTTTCAATGGCTGGGCAACACCTTCGCGCACCTGATGCAGCTGCCGCTGCCATGGTTCGAGAAGCGACACCTCGGTGACATCGTCTCGCGCTTCGGGTCGATCCAGACGATCCAGCGAAGCATGACAACGCAGTTCGTGGAAGGCCTGATCGACGGCCTGCTGGTCATCGCCACGCTGGCCGTCATGCTCGCCTACAGCCAACTGCTCGCACTCGTCAGCGCCACCTCAGTGACGCTGTACGTGCTGTTGCGCTGGGCGATCTTCCGCAACTTGCGTGAGGCGAACGCCGAGCAGATCGTCCACGCGTCGCGGCAGCACTCCTATTTCATCGAGTCGGCACGAGGCGTCCAGAGCGTACGCCTGTTCAACCGCCAGTCCGAGCGCCGTATCGGCTGGATGAACGCCCTGGCAGAGCAGTTCAACGCCGACCTGCGCATCGCGCGGCTGACGATCTCATTCCAGACGGCCAATACGCTGCTGTTCAACGCCGAGCGCGTGATCGTGGTCTGGCTGGGCGCCCTGGCGGTGATGGACGGCCGATTCACGGTGGGCATGCTGTTCGCCTTCCTCAGCTACAAGGAGCAATTCAGCCAGCGCGTCGCATCGCTGATCGACCGCTCCTTCGAGCTGCGGATGCTGCGACTGCACGGCGAGCGCGTCGCCGACATCGTGCTGACCGGACGGGAGACTGAGGTTTGCGACATCGAGGTCGATCCGTCCGACGTGACACCGTCGATCGAGGTCCGCAACCTGTCCTTCCGGTACGCGGACAGCGAGCCGCTTGTGGTCAGCAACCTGAACCTCAGCATACCGGCCGGACAATGCGTCGCGATCGCGGGCGCCTCGGGCTGCGGCAAGACGACGCTGCTCAAACTGATGCTGGGGTTGCTCGAGCCCACCGAGGGCGAGATCCTGGTCGGAGGACTCCCGCTTCAACAGCTGGGCCTTGCCAACTTTCGCAAGATGCTCGGCACGGTGATGCAGGACGACCAGCTCTTCGCGGGCTCGATCGCCGACAACATCTGCTTCTTCGACACGCAGCCGGACCAGCAGCGCATCCGCCAATGCGCGGGGCTCGCGGCGATCCACAACGAGATCATGAAGATGCCAATGAACTACAACACCTTGATCGGCGACATTGGCTCAGGACTGTCTGGCGGTCAGAAACAGCGCGTCCTGCTGGCGCGCGCGTTGTATCGGCAGCCGCGCATCCTCCTGCTGGATGAGGCAACCAGCCACCTTGATGTGTGGAACGAGCAGCTGGTCAATGCGGCGATCAAGGAAATCTCGATGACGCGCATCCTTGTCGCGCATCGGCCAGAAACGATCGCCATGGCCGACCGCGTGGTCGTCATGAAGCGCGGGCACATCGTCCAGGACGACGAGGTGCGCGGCAAGTCCGTCTCGGTGGCGGCCACGGCACCTGCCACCGTCTGAAATCCGGCGGACGATTTCCCGCTCTTGACATCATCGCGCCCGCGCAGAGGCGCGGCCGAGGTCGTCGACGAGCCGAATGGGCGCCGACTGTTCAGCCTGACTGTCCGCAAAGCGATCGAAGCGCGTCCGCGGCCTCGCCGGCGCTCAACCCATCGCCGTCCACGACCAGCACCACCGACCGTTGCGAGTCGGCCAGGCCCTTCAGCCGGCTCCAGGCGTGCGCCGCGCGGATGCGCAGCACGGAGTCGGTCATCATGCCCGCACCACAGTACGTCGCCTCCATGCTGCGTCGTTGGCCGAAGTCGCTGCCCTGCAGGACCAGGCGGCTGTATGCGACGCAGCCTCGCGGATCGCAATCGGTTTCGCGCTTCGTCTGCATGTCGCGCCAATGGCCGGATCGAGTTGCCGGCAGTTGCCAGCGCGGCAGCTTGTCGGCTGGCGACAGGGTCTCGACGACGAATGCCTGGATCTCCGCGTTGCCGCGCCGGTAGACCGTGACCGACGAGGCCGTGGACTGGCCGGGATCGATGGCCCAGCGCGTGCCGTCCTCGACGCGCGCGGCGCCGGCGAGGGTCGCCGGCAGCGTTTGCGACGACTGCGATGAGGCGCGTGCTTCGCCCACCGACGCGGTAGCCAGCGTCCGCCCCGCCGCATTCAGGACCCATACGACCAGCGGCACCGAGAGACCGGCAAGGACCGGTGCGAATCGATCGAGTCGACGCGCCGCTGACGGTTCGACGACCGTGGAAGCCGGCATGGCAGGGTCGCCGCGCAACCGGCCGAGCGCGAGCAGCAGCAGGCCGAGCACCGCCAACACCGATAGCCACTGGATGTCGGCGTGCGCCGTCAAGGCCATCTGCGAACCGCGAAGCCGGTCGATCCACACGATCGCGTCGACGCGCAGCAGGTTGCTGGCGACGCCCAGGAGTGCTGCGAAGGCGGCGAGCGACAAGACCTTCCACAACGATCGGTACAGCAGCGTTCCGAAGAAGAAACCCAGGAACATCGACAGCGTCACCGATGCCAGCCCCGAACATTCATCGATGACGATGTAGTGCTGCGTGCCGATCGTGATTTCGTAGCCTTCGACCCGGTACGGCAGGCCCGTCGCGAAGGCGAGGAGATCGATGCCGCTCAAGGTGATGGTGCGCAGCGCCGGTTGCAGAAAGTCCGCCGAGGGCACCATCAGGAACAGCAGCGCGAGCGCCGCGAAGGACTCGCGATAGAGGCGTCGCCCCAGTGCGCTCCAGGCGATGCCTTGCAGCGCGATCACCAGGGCGAATTCCTGGCCCACGGCGATGTTCATCAGGTCGCAGATCCACCAGAGCGCGGCGGCCGGCAACGTGGCCCACAGGCCGCGAATATCGAATTGCGGCTCGGATGCCGCGCGCCAGTGCCGGCTCAGTCCGTACAGGACCGCCGGCACGACCAGCCAGCACCATTGGAAGGCTGCGTCTTCGCGCCAGGTGCGTGCGAGCTGGCTCCAGGTCGGCGCCATGGCGAGTGCCGCGATGGCGCAGCCCAGGACGCCGCCCGCGGCGGCGCGACGCCAGCGCTCGCGCGTCACGCGCGGTCTGGCAGCATCGACGAACGCGATGCAGGCCACTGGGCTTGAATTTGAGCGGTGACGACAAGCCACCGCGGCAGCCAGCCCAGTCCCTGGGCTGGCCGCAGATCAGTCGACGACTGGGCTATGGGCTCGACGGTCAGCGCGCCTGCTTGCGGCGAACGATGGCGATGCCGATGACGAGGCCGACAGCGGCCAGCGCCAGCAGGGATCCGCGGCTCAGCGCGTCGTCCAGCGACGATCCGAGCGGGGTGACGGGGTTGATGCCCGCGGCAAAGGCGCCGCTGGCGGCGGTCATCGCCGAGGCAAGCAGGGCGACGCGCGCCGTTTTGTAGCTCATGGAAACTCCTTTTGATGTCCGTTGTCGAGGCTGGATCGCTCGCATGAAGCATCCAGAACGCTGTACGAACGTTTAAAGCACTAACCATGCCCAGCAGACTAACTCAATAACATCAATGACTTAGATCATGTTTCGCGAGGCGCCGTCGTGCAGTGTAAGGTTTATCGACAGTCGCGTCACGGCGCCGGCCCTCGCCCCGCCACTTCCCAGTCCCCAAGGCATCCGCCCAGACCGTGCCGGACTTCGCACGAGCCGCCGCGATCTGCCCGCCCCGCCCTGCGGGCCGTCACGGCCCTGGGTTAAAGTCAGAAAATGCAGAACGCACCCCGGCAAGTGTGAGTGCCGAGTCCATTCCCTTCGTCGTCGACGAGCAGGAGCTGGAGCAACAGGAGCGCGCCCTCGCCCCCTCGGGCGAAGCCCGGCTGACCGGCCTGGTGCCGCTGGCCTGGCACCTGCGGCAGCGCGACGGCAAGCGTGCGGCGGCGCTCGCTCGGGAGGCCGGCGAGCTGATGCAGCAGCTGGAGCTGGGAGAGGCACGTGCGCGCGCGACTGCGCTGCGCCTCGCGCTGGTCGATGCCGAACTGTGTTGGGGCCACGCGAACTTCGACGACGCCCAGCGCCTGATCGCGGACGCCCTCGAGGCGGCGCGATCGTCGGGCGACCTGGCGGCCGCCGCCGACGCGCTGTGGATCGACGCCCAGCTTGCGGTGGATCTCGGCGATCCGGCAAGGCGCGACGCCTCGCTGCAGCGATGCGAGGAGTTTGCGCGCCAGCTCGACGACCCGCAGCGCACGTTGATCGCGCAGGCGGCCATCGCCCGTTGGTCGGTCTTCACCGATCCTCGATTGGCGCGCGAGCGTTGGGGCAACGCGTTCGGCGACGGCAGCGGTCCGTGGCCGATCGGGGTCGCGACCTGGGTCGCCGATTTCCTGGGCAACCTCGCCTTTGCCGCCGACGACAGCGGCCCCGCCATCATGCATCGCCTGCGCGCGTACGAGGACGCGCTGGCCAGCGGCCAGTTGCAGCGCGCCGTGATCGCGCTCACGAACATCGGCGCCGCCTTCTCCAACCTCAACGACCACGACAGCAGCCTGATCTGGATGGAGCGCGGCCTCGACGAGGCGCGCCGGCTCGGCTGGCCGATGTCGGTGGCGGGTGCGCTGATCCAGGTCGGCGGGATCCTGCCGCCGCTGGGCCGCTTCGACGCGGCCTTCGAGATGCTGCAGGAGGCCCGGGCCATGCTGGCGAAGGTGCCGCGCTCGCGCAACCTGGTCATCACCCTGCACTACCTCGGCGACCTGCTCAACCTGCAAGGCAAGCATGTCGAGGCGTTGGAGGTGCTGGCGGAACTCGAGGCGCGATCGAACGAGCTCGATGCCGTGGACATGCTGATGGAGGTGCGCCTGGCGCGCGCGGTCGCGATGGCGGGCCTGGGGCGGCGCGACGACGCGCTGGCGCTGGTGCGCGAGTCACGCGCCGACAGCGGCCACTACAACCGGCGCACCGTCGAGATCCGCCTGCTGATGCAGCTGGCGCGGCTGCACATCGCCGTGGCCGAAGGCGCGCCGCCGCCGGGCGCGGCGGACCATGTCGCCGCGCTAGACGCCTTGCGCGAGGCGGTCGAGATCTCGAAGTCCGTCGAGGGCTACCAGGTCTCGGGCGACCTCTACGAGGCGCTCGCGAGCGAATATGCGCACGTCGGCGAACATGCCCTCGCCTACGAAATGTCGCGCCAGGCCGCGCAGGCGCGCGAGGCGACGATGAGCACGGCCGCGCTCAATCGGTCGATCGCGATGCAGATCGGCTTCCAGACCGAGCGCACGCGCGCAGACGCGGAACTGCAGCGCTCGCTGGCGACGACGCTGCAGCAGACCACTGCGACGCTCGAGACCCTGGGCGAGATCGGCCAGGAGATCACGCGCCATCTCGACGAGCAGGCCGTCTTCGACATCCTGCAGGCCCACGTGCACGACCTGCTGGACGCCACCCATTTCTCGGTCTGGGCGCTCAATGCCGAAGGCGACACGATCGAACTGGCGTACGGCATCGACGAGGGTCAGCCCATGGTGCCGGGCCGGCGCATTTCCACGGATAGCGAGACTTCGAACATCGCGCGTTGCGCCCGCACGCGTCAGGAGATCCTGCGCAACGAGGCGACGGCCGGTCCCAATCCGAATCACATCCCCGGCACCGTTCCTTCGGCCAGCGCGCTGTTCGCGCCGTTGGTGGTGGGCGATCGGCTGCTGGGCGTGATGTCGATCCAGTCGCCGCAGGCCAACGCCTACGGCGAGCGCGAGCGGCTGATCTTTCGCACGCTTTGCGCCTACGGCGCCATCGGCCTGCACAACTCGCGCGCCTACAAGCTGCTGGGCGAGACGCTGGGCGAGCTGCAGCTCGCGCAGGACGAACTCGCACGCAAGAACGAGCTGCTCGAACAGGCCTACCTGCGCCAGCAGGAGGCCAGCTTCACGGATCCGCTGACGCAACTGCGCAACCGCCGCTTCCTGATGGCGCACATCGAGGACGAGATCGCGCTCACGCTGCGCCGCTCCGAGCGCCAGCAGCGCCAGCCTTCGACCGATCCCACGCTCGACCACGATCTCGTCTTCTACATGCTGGACATCGACTTCTTCAAGTCGGTCAACGACCAGTACGGCCACGCCGCCGGCGACGCGGTGCTGGTGGAGATGGCGCGCCGGCTGCGCAGCGTCATCCGCGAGACGGACTTCCTGATCCGCTGGGGCGGCGAGGAGTTCCTGCTCGTCGCGCGCGCCACGCACGCCGGCGAGGGCGCGGTGCTGGCCGAGCGGCTGCGCGCCGTCGTCGCGGAGCGGACCTTCGACATCGGCGACGACAAGTCGCTCGCCATCACCTGCTCCATCGGCTTCGCGAGCTTTCCGTTCTACGCGGGCGAGCCGCGGCTGGCGAGCTGGTCGGAGGTCACGCGCCTGGCCGACCAGGCGCTGTACGTGGCCAAGGAAGGCGGCCGCAACCGCTGGGCCGGCGTCGAGGCTCGGGGCGCTCCGCGCGATCGCGCGCACTTCGAACAGATCTGCCGCGATCCGAGGGAGGCCGAGGCCGACGGCGACGTGGCGATGCTGCGCTCGCAGGCCGGCTGAATCGCCTCAGCGATAGTCCTTGACGACGTCGAACAGCGCCCCGAGGTGCGCGTCGTACGGCTTCCAGCGCGCGACCGAGGTCCGGTAGATCGGCTTGCGCACCTGCGCGACGCTGGCGGTCTTGACGATGCGCCGGTTCTGGTGGAAACCGAGACAGCGGTCATCCCAAGCCAGCCCGAGATATTCGACCAGGCGGCGCGCCTGATTCTCGAAATCGCCCACCATGGATTCGTACGACACGTCCAGGATGCGTCCCGCGGGCAGCACGTCGTGCCAGTGCCGCATCAACTCGTGGTAGCTGACCCAATATCGCGCGACGGCGCCCAGGTCATACGTGTAGCCGAGATTGTTGGCGATGAACAGGCGCGAATAGCACGAGAAGCAAGAATCCATCGGATCGCGCATCGAATGCACGATGCGCGCGGTCGGGAACATCAAATGGATGAGCCCGAGATGCTGGAAATTGTCGGGCAGCTTGTCGACGACGTGGGTCGCATTCGGCGCGAGTTCGCGGAGGCGATCGATATAGCGCCGACCCAGCTTCAGATACTCGTCCGTGGAGTATTCGGCGAGCGTGTGCGGAAATGCGCCGTCGTCGGCGCCGGGGTCGCCGTTCTCGACATGCAGGGTTTCCGGCAGCCAGGTGATTTCACCCGCACCGTGGATGTTGGGCAAGGTCGCCAGCACCTGTTCCAGCAGCGACGTGCCCGAGCGCGGCATGCCGACGATGAAGATCGGCGTCGGGCCTTCGGCCGAATCCGGGACGGCATGGCCGGCGAGTTTCTCGCGGCTGAAGGTCGAGATGATGCGGCGCTGCAGGTCGAGGTGCGCCGGCTCGTCCCAGGGCGTCACTTCATGCTTCGCGCGATTGCCCTTGGCATAGGCCGCGAAGGATTCTTCGTGACGGCCCGCGTCCTCCAGCATCTTGCCGAGCGTGAACCAGTATCGGATCTGGCCGTCGTGCGGCAGCGAGGGAAGCCGATGCTGCTGCGACAACATCTGTTCGATATGCGGATCGCCGGGCTTGTAGGTCTTGAACTGGGCGAGATTGCAATGGGCCTCGATCTGCAGCGGCCGCAGTTCCAGGATTCTCTCGAACACGGCACGCGCCTCGTCGACGAAACCCTGCGTGCGCAGGCAGCTGCCGAGATTGTTCAGCGCCTCAACGTAATCCGGCCGATAGGCCAGCGCCTGGCGATATTCGGCGATCGCGCGGTCGTGCTCCTCGCGATCCTGCAGCAGGATGCCGAGATTGAAATGGGCGACCGCGAACTCGGGCTTGAGTTCGATCGCGCGCACCAGGTGCGCCTCGGCCTCGAAGACGCGCGCCATCCGGCGCAGGCAATTGCCGAGATTCGCGTGGGCCTCGGCCAGGCCGGGATGGGCTTGCAGCGCGGCGCGATAGCTCTGCTCGGCGTCGGCGAAGCGCTGCAGGGCCTCCTGGGCGACGCCCAGCGCGTTGCGCAGCGCCGCGTCGCGCGGCATGAACGACAAGGCCATGCGCAGGGGCGCCTCGGCCTCGGCGTGGCGCCGCAGCGCAATCAGCAGCAGGCCGAGGTTGGCCTGCGCGGCGGCGAAGTCCGGCCGCAGCGCGACGGCCTGCTGGAACCACGCCACCGCCTCGTCGGCCGCGCCCCGCCCTGCCGCCGCGATGCCCTGCTGGAACAGGTGCTCCGCGCGGGCGGAGGGCGTGGTTTCGCGCCGGTCGGCGTCCTGCAGTGTCGTCATGTCCGAAGTTTGCCATCCGGGCAGCGGCTTCCCGGGGCGGCGTTTCCCGCGGAGATACCGCGTTTCCGGTAGCAAGCTGAGCGCAGGCTGAGGATTGGCCGTCCGGCGTCGAAGTCGAGGGCGATCACCGGCCTATTGGGCGGATCGGATCACCTCAAGTTTCGAACAATGGCGACATGCATGCATTCGACTTCGACGACACCGGCGCGACGCCGTCCGGCGCCTCGCTGGACCCCGCCGATTGGCCCGCATTCCGGGCCCAGGCGCATCGCATGCTCGACGACATCCTCGACTTCACGCGCGACACCCGCCAGCGCCCGGTCTGGACGCCGGCGCCGCAGCACGTGCGCGACGAGTTCCGCGCCACGCTGCCGCAGTCGCCGTCCGATCTCGCAACCGTGCACGACGCCTTCATGCGCGACATCCTGCCCTACACCGCGGGCAACACGCACCCCGGTTTCATGGGCTGGGTGCAAGGCGGCGGCACGCCGGTGGGCACGCTGGCCGAGATGCTGGCCGCCGGCCTGAACGCCAACCTCGGCGGACGCGACCAGATCCCGCTGGAGGTCGAGAAGCAGGTGCTGCGCTGGATGCGCGAGCTGTTCGCGTTCCCCGCGACGGCCAGCGGCCTGTTCGTCACCGGCACGTCGATGGCCAACCTGATGGCCGTGCTGATCGCGCGCACCCGGGCGCTCGGCGTGGACGTGCGCCGCGACGGCCTGGCCGCGCACGAGCCGCGGCTCGTGGCCTACACCTCGGCCGGCGCGCACAACTGCATCGCGCAGGCGATGGATCTGTCCGGGCTCGGCAAGGCCGCGCTGCGGATGGTGCCGATGAACGACCGCTTCCAGATCGACCTCGACGCGCTCGAGGCCGCGATCGCGCAGGATCGCGCGGCCGGCCTGACGCCGTTCTTCGTCGCCGGCACGGCCGGGACGGTGGACGTCGGCGCGGTCGACGATCTCGCCGCGCTGGCCGCGCTCGCGAAGCGCGAATCGCTGTGGTTCCACGTCGACGGCGCCTTCGGCGCGCTGGGCATGCTCGCGCCCGCGCTGCGCCCGCTGCTGGCCGGCATCGAGCAGGCCGACTCGATCGCGTTCGACTTCCACAAGTGGGGCCAGGTGCCCTACGACGCCGGCTTCCTGATCGTGCGCGACGGCCAGGCGCATCTCGACACCTTCGCCGCCCCCGCCGCCTACCTGCGCCGCGAAAGCCGCGGCCTGCAGGCCGGCTCGCCCTGGCCCTGCGACTTCGGGCCCGACCTGTCGCGCGGCTTCCGCGCGCTCAAGACCTGGTTCACGTTCAAGGTGCACGGCGCCGACAAGATCGGCCGCGCGATCAGCCACACCTGCGAACTCGCGCGCCATCTGGAGCAGCGGATCCAGGCCGAGCCGCAGCTCGAGCTGCTCGCGCCGGTGGCGTTGAACATCGTGTGCTTCCGCTACCGCTGCGACGACGCGGACGCCGTCAACGCCGACATCGTCGTCGCGCTGCAGGAGTCCGGCCTGTGCGCGCCGTCGTCGACCACGCTGGGCGGCCGCTTCGCGATCCGCGCGGCCATCGTCAACCATCGCACGCTGCGCGAGGACGTCGACACGCTGATCCGCGCGACGCTGCAGATCGGCGACCGCCTCACCGGCGCGACGAAGGCGTTGCAGTCCGCACCCGCCGCGCCCGTCCCCTTCGTGCTGCTGCCGACCGAGCAACTGCTGACGCAAGGCGGCGACGAGCGCCTGTCGCCGGTGGCGCCGGGCCGCCTCAACAAGTACGGCTGCGCGCCGATGCCCGACGTCGGGCTCGCGGCGTTCGGGTCGTCGACGGCCACGTCGATCTCCCCCGCCGGCTTCGCCGCCGCCGACCGCCTGCGCAACGAGCTGCTCGCCGAGGCCGGCGTGCTCGATGCCGAAGTCCTGTATCGCCGCGAGTGCGACCGCGTGCGCGAGACGCTGAAGACGCTGTGCGGCGTCGCCGACATGGCTGGCCTCGACGTCGCGCTCGCCGCCTCCGGCACCGACCTGCACCTGATCGCCTCCGAATGGGCCAGCGGCTGCAGCGCGAAGGCGCCGCTGGTCATCATGATGGACGGCAGCGAGACGGGCAGCGGCGTCGCCGCCGCGCTCGGCGGCCGCCACTTCGGCGAAGCCTCGCCGCAGGGCGCGGTGCTGGTCGCGGGCGCGCCGGTCGACCAGCGCAATGCGCCGGAGGTCGTGCAGATCGCCATCCGCGACGCCGACGGCGCGCCGCGCGCGCTGGCCGACGTGCATGCCGAGATCGAGTCGCAGGTCGTGCGCGCCGTGGCCGCGGATCGGCGTGCGCTGCTGATCGCGCTCGACGTCTCCAAGACCGGCCTGCTGGTGCCGAGCCCGGCGTGGGTGGCCGGCCTGCGCCAGCGCTGGCCGCGCTACCTCGACGTGCTGGTCGACGCCTGCCAGTTCCGGCTGTCGCCGGCGTCGCTCCGGCGCTACCTCGACACCGGCTGCCTGGTCGCGATGACCGGCTCCAAGTTCCTCACCGGCCCGACGTTCTGCGGCGCCCTCTTCATTCCACCGGCGATGACCGCGCGCCTGCGCGACCGGCCGCTGCCGCGGGCCTTGAGCGCCTACAGCGCACGCGCCGAATGGCCGCGGGGCTGGGCCGCCGCGACGCACCTGGACGACGCGACCAACTTCGGCCTGCTGCTGCGCTGGCAGGCGGCGCTGGCCGAACTGCAGGCGTTCGGCGAGGTGCCCGCCGCGAAGAAGCGCGACTTCGTCGAGGCCTTCGCCGCCGCCGTGCGCATGCGCGTCGAGGCCGAGCAGGCGCTGCAGCCGCTGCAGATCCATCCGCTCGAACGCGGTGGCGACGGCGATGCATCGTGGGACGCCGTCCCGACCATCTTCCCGTTCGTCCTGCACCGGCTCGCGGCCGACGGCGCGCGCGTGCCGCTGACGCGTGCCGAGACGCTGGACATCTATCGACTGCTGCCCGACGATGCCGCCGGTCCGCGCTGCCAGCTGGGCCAGCCGGTGGCCTGCGGCAGCCGCGACGGCGTGCCCGTCAGCGCGCTGCGCCTGTGCCTCAGCGCGCGCCTGATCGTCGAGGCCGCGGCCGACAGCGATGCCGCCGCGCAGGTCACCGCCCGCGCGCTGGGCGTCCTCGACAAGCTCGTGCATCTCGTCGCCACCCGACACCCTTCCTCTTCGAAGCTCCAACATGCCTAAGACTGCCCCTTCACAGGCTCGCCCGGCCGCGCGCAAGCCGGCGTCGCCGCTGCTGACCGGCGACGAGATCATGGCGCTCGCCAACGAAGGCCGCTGGAGCGAGCTCGAGTCGCGCGCCCGCGCGCTCGCGTCACGCACGCCCGGCCACGCGCTCGGCTGGAAGGCGCTCGGTTCTGCGCTGATGCAGCAGGGCAAGTTCGCCGAGGCCATCACGGCGATGACGCGCCTCGTCAAGATCGTGCCGAGCGACATCGGCGGCCACAACAACCTGGCGCTCGCGCTGGCCGCGGTCGGCCGGCCCGTCGAGGCCGAGGCGAGCTATCGGCGTGCGATCAAGATCAACCCGAACTACGCCGGCGCGCACCAGAACCTCGGTGGGCTGCTGTCGCGGCAGGGCCGGTTCGACGAGGCGCTGAAGCATCAGCGACTGGGGCTCGAGATCGAGCCGCAGCGTGCCGAGGCGCACCTTCTCGTCGCGCACGCCCTGCGCGAGCTTGGCCAGCTGCGCGAAGCCGAGGCCACGTATCGCCGCGCCATCGAGCTGCGCCCCGACTTCTTCGATGCGCACCTGTACCTGGGCCTGACGCTGTCCGATCTCGCCGACTTCGACGCCGCGCTGACCCACCATCGCCGCGCCGTGGCGCTGCGTCCCGACAGCCACCCCGCGCAGCTGCGCCTGGGCTCGCTGCTGAGCCGCCTCGGCCGCGACGAGGCCGAGATGCGCCAGTGCCTGCAGCGCTGCATCGAACTCGAGCCGCGCAACGCCGACGGCTTCATCGCGCTCGGCAACGAGTTCCTGCGCACCAAGGAACTCGAACGCAGCCGCCAGATGTTCGAGGCCGCACAGGACCTGCGCCCGCTGCTGCACAAGCCCGCCGTCAAGGAGACGCCCGACTTCACCGTGCTGATGCTCGACACCGCCGGTGCCGGCTGCACGCCGGTCGACTATCTCAGCGGCAAGGCCGCCTACGACCGCAACTTCTATTGCGTGATGGCCAGGCCCAGCACGCACGTCGACCTGCTCAAGACCAGCGGCGCGGTCGTCTTCAACATGATCGGCGATGCCGACAACGGCGCCGGCATCCTGCCGTTCGCCGTCGACCTGGCCGATCGCCTCGGGCTGCCCATCGTCAACCATCCGCGCCGGGTGATGAACACCAGCCGCGAGGCGATGGCCGCGCGGCTTGCCGGCACGCCGGACGCGCGCATTCCGAAGACGCTGCGGCTGTCGGCCGCCGAGCTCGCGCAGGCCGCGACCAGCGGCGTGTTGAACGGCTTGTCGATGCCGCTGCTGGTGCGCACGGCCGGCACGCACGGCGGCGACGCCTTCGAGAAGATCGAGAGCCTCGAGCCGATCGCGGCCTTCGTCGCACGGCATCCGGTGGACTTCTACTACGTCACGGAATACGTCGACTACCGCTCCGCCGACGGCCTGTTCCGCAAGTACCGCTTCATCTGCATCGACGGCCAGCTGCTGCCCTACCACCTCGCGATCCACGGCGACTGGATGGTGCATCACTTCCGCACCGACATGGCCAACCAGGTCTGGATGCAGCAGGAGGAAGAGGCCTTCCTCGCGCGTTCGCACGAGGTCTTCGGCGACGCGCAGCAACGCGCCGTGCTGGCGATGGCCGCGGCGACCGGGCTCGACTACTGCGGCGTCGACGTCGGCCTGTGCCCGAACGGCGACGTCGTCTTCTTCGAGAGCAACGCCACGATGCTCGTGCACGACGAGAAGGACGGCCCCTTCGTCTTCAAGAACCCGTACATCGCGCGCATCAAGCTCGCCTTCGACGCGATGATCGCGCGCAAGGCCGGCCGCGCGAACTAGCGCTCAGCGCACGACCAGCGTCTGGATCGCGTGCGCCGGGATGGCCACGCGCGTCTCGTCCTTGCCGACGAAGAAGCGGTAGGCGATCGGCCGGTCGGTCGCGTTCATCACCACGGTGGCGAGCGAGCCGTCCGGATTCGCGAACGCCGTCGTCATCAGCGTGCTGCGGCTCGCGGCGGCCTCGACGCGGTGCGCACCCGGGCGGATGAACTTCGAGAAGTGGCCCAGGTACCAGAAGCTGGGCGTGAACGTCAGCGCGCCGGTGCGCGTGTCGGCGTGCACGGGCGCGAAGCAGAAGTTGCCGGCGTGGTTCGGGCCGCCGCGTTCGTCGAGCAGGATGTTCCAGTCGGTCCAGCCCTCGGCGCCGTTGTTGAGGTCGTTGATCAGCGCCGTGCCGTAGCGCTCGGCGTTGGCGACCGACTGCATGCGAGTGGGGTCGAAGCCTTCGACGGCGGCCTCGGTCAGCAGCAGGTGCTTGTCGGGCCAAGCACGATGCACCGCACCGACGTTGGCGAACATCGGCGCGCCGCCGGCCCAGGTCTCGTACCAGTGGAAGCCCATGCCCCAGGCGTACTTCGAGGCCTCGGGGTCCTCGAAGATCACGCGCGCCCGCTGCGTCATCAGGTCGCGGTTGTGGTCCCACACGATGATCTTGCGATCGCCCAGGCCGGCCTGCGCCATCGCCGGGCCGAGGTGGTTCTTCAGGAAGTCGCGCTCGTCCTCGGCGCTGTAGATCATCGACTCCCAGCGCTGCGTGGCCATGGGCTCGTTCTGGATCGTGATGCCCCAGATCGGGATGCCTTCCTGCTCGTACGCGCGGATGAAGCGCGTGTAGTAGCGCGCCCAGGCGTCGGCGAATTCCGGCTTGAGCTGGCCGCCCTGCAGCATGCTGGCGTTGGTCTTCATGAACGCGGGCGCGCTCCACGGGCTCGCGAACAGCGTCAGGTGGCCGCCGGCCGCGGCGATCGCGCGCCTGAGCAGCGGGATGCGGAACTCGCGATCGTGCGCGACTGAGAACGTGGCTAGCGCCGCGTCGCCGTCGGCGATGTAGGTGTAGCTGGCGCTGCTGAAGTCGGAGCTGTGGATCGTCGTGCGCGCCAGCGAATAGCCGATGCCGTCCTTCGCGTCGTAGTAGGCGTGCAGCAGACGCTGCTGCTCCTTGGCGCTCAGCCTGGCGAAGACCTCGGCGCTGGCGTCGGTGATCGCGCCGCCGATGCCCAGCAGCGTCTGGTAGGTCTTGGCGGGATCGACGAACACCGAGACGTCGCCTTCCGGCGGCTGCTCGCCGGGCGCGAACGCGGCGTTGCCCGTGAGCGCGAGGCGCTCGTCGCGGTCGATCGCGGTGGCATGGATTTCCAGCGTCGCGCCATTGGCCGGGGCCTGCGCGAGGCCGATCGCGCAGGCGACGGCGGCGGGAATGACGGCGTTCATGGTGTCTCCGGGAGGCGGCGATGGGCTTGCGCGGCATGGAGGTCCGCGCCGCGCCGTCGTTCGCGTGACGGATGTTACCGCCGTTTTGAAAGCGATTTCATCGACGCTGGCCTCGCCTGGAAGGCCACTAGGCGCCAAGGGTGGCTCTTGCCGTCGTGCCATTTTCGATATATCTTTAAAACGATATATCTAAATAGACGGCACGATGTCTCGTCACCACGCCCAGCGCCACCACCTTGATCATCACCGCGGCCGCTGCGGCCATCGCCGCGAGGGCGGCCGCCGTCACGATCATGACCACAGCCACGATCGCGAGCACGAGGGCCGACATGAACACGGAGAGCGCGGTGAACGCGGCTCGCGCCGCCTGTTCGCGCACGGCGACCTGCGGCTGCTCGCGCTGCATCTGATCGGCGAGCGCGCGCGGCACGGCTACGAGATCATCAAGGAGATCGAGGATCTCACCGGCGGCGCCTACAGCCCCAGCCCCGGCGTGATCTATCCGACGCTGACCTGGCTGGAGGAACTGGGTCACGTCAGCGTCGCGGTGGGCGAGGGCACGAAGAAGCTCCACGCCATCACCGTCGAAGGACGCGCGCACCTGGACATCTACCGCCCCACGCTGGACGCCCTGCTCGCCCGCATCCGGCCGCTCCGGACCGCGAGGACGGGCGCTGCAGCGCCCCGCATCGCGGCGGCCCTGGAGAACCTGCAGCACGCGCTGAAGAGCCGCCTCGCCCGCGGCCCCGATGACGCGCAGATCGAACGGATCGCCGCCGCGATCGACGCCGCCGCCCTGGCGGTCGACAAGTCGTGACGGCGCGCCACCCCACATCGGATCAACCATGAACGAAACCATCCCGGCGACCGCGTCGCCCCAGGCGCCCAGCGGCGTCAACCACCTCGTGCTCAACGTGCGCGACATCGAGGAGTCGCATCGCTTCTGGACCGAGCTGCTCGGCTTCCGCCACGTCGGCTCCTCGCGCCGCGCGCGCGCCGACGGCGGGCCGCCGACGCGCTTCTACAGCGGCCTCAAGGACGGCAAGCTGCACCACCACGACATCGCGCTGTACCAGGAACCAGGCCTCGACGCGGCGGACACGGCGCGGCCGCAGGCGCTCGATCATGTCGCCATCGAATACCCGAGCGAGGCCTCGTGGCGCGCGCAGATCCGCTTCCTCACCGAGCGCGGCGTCGCGCTGCATCGCCTGATCGAGCGCGGCGCCACGCACAGCATCCACCTGACCGACCCGAACGGCATCGCGGTGGAACTGGTGTTCGAACTGCCGCGCGAACAGTGGGAGGACGACATCGAGGGCGCGCTCAATCGCGGCGTGGTCAAACCCCTGCCGGTCTGACCGTGGTCACGCCGTCCTGACGCCGCCGCGCGCGGGATTCAGCGCCTCGATCAGGAACTCGGCGAACGCCTTCGCCGAGGGCTTGGCAGCACGTCCGCCGACGAAGACGGCGTGCACGTCGATGTCGCCGCGATCCCAGTCGGGCAGCAGTTCGACCAGCGCGCCGGACTCGAGCTCCGCGCGGCAGCCTTCGCGCGTCATCGCGACGATGCCGAGTCCGGCCACCGCGGCCGCGACCGCCGCCTCGTTCTGGTTGGCCAGCACCTGGCCGTCGAGGCGCACGGTCACGTCGTCTTGGCCGGGTCGGCTGAAGGTCCAGCCGGCGCCGAGCCCGCTGACACCGATGATGGCGCGGTGCGTCGTCAGGTCCTCCGGCGTGCGCGGCGTGCCCGCGCGCGCAAGGTAGCCGGGCGACGCGACGATCACGCGCGGCGTCGTCAGGATGCGCCGCGCGACCGCGCTCGAACTGGGCAAGGCGCCGAAACGCAGCGCGATGTCGACGCCTTCGGCGATCAGGTCCTGCCGCTTGTCGTCGATCAGCAGTTCGATGCGCAGCTCGGGATGCCGATCGGCGAAGCGCGGCAACGCGGGAATGACCGCGCGCACGGCCAGCGACGACGACAGCCCGACGCGCAACACGCCGCGCAGCTCGCCGGTGCCGCGCGCCTCGTGATCGGCCTCGGCCAGCGCATCGATCAGCGGCTCGACGCGTTCGAGGTAGCGCGTGCCGGCATCGGTCAGCGTCAACGCGCGCGTGCTGCGCGTGAACAGCGCCACGCCCAGTTCCTTCTCGAGCGCGGCGATCGTGCGCGAGGCCGTCGGCTGCGCGATCGCGAGCTCGCGCGCGGCGCGCGAGAAGCTCCCGGTGCGCGCGACGCGCACGAACAGGCGCAGGGCGGCGAGTTGATCGTTCATGGCGGCGACGACTATGGCACGAATGCCATGTCGTCGCCGGCGCGTCACATGCCCGCGCCGCCGCCCACGAACAGCAGCTCGCCGGTGATGAAGCGTGCGTCGTCGGAGGCGAGGAACAGCGCCGGCAACGCGATGTCCACCGGCTGGGCGGCGCGGCCCAGCGGCGTCATCGCGATCATCTGGCGCTCGAAGTCCGAGTTCGCGATGCCCGCCGCGTGCACGCCTTCGGTCAACGTCAGGCCCGGGCTGATCGCGTTGACGCGGATGCCGCGCGGACCGAGTTCCTTGGCGAGCGACTTCGTGATGACGCCGACCGCGCCCTTCGAGCCCGCATAGACCGCCGCGGCCGGCGGCGCCAGCGCGGTGGCCACGGTGCCGATGTTGACGATCGCGCCACCGGAGGCGGGCATCAGCGCGACGGCCTCGCGGCTGGCCAGCAGCGTGCCGAGCACGTTGGTGTCGAACATCGCGCGGAAGTTGGCGGGCGTGATCGCGTCCAGCGGCTCGAAGCTGTAGACGCCGGCGTTGTTCACGAGCAGGTCGACACGGCCGAACAGCTCCTTGACGGCCGCGAACAGCTTCTGCACGTCGGCCTCCAGGCCGATGTTGGCGCCGATCGCGACGGCCTTGCCGCCGGCGCTGACGATGTCGGCGACGACCTTGTCGGCGTCGACGCGGCTGCTGGCGTAGTTGACGACGACGGTCGCGCCTTCGGCGGCGAACTGGCGTGCGATGGCAGCGCCGATGCCTTTGGAGGCGCCGGTGACGACGGCGATCTTGTTGGCGAGCTTGTTCATGATGCGTTGTTTCCTTGGAGGGAGCCGAAGACGTTCCGGCTTGATTCCAATGTAGGAACGTCCGCCCGTTCGCAGTAGCCGGCGGGCGCGCATATGACTTATGGGCGTCCTGCATGAATCGCCCGGTGGTACAAAGCATGTCGCCGTCGAAGCCAAACCAACCGGGTCACGATTCATGCAGCTTGTCCGCCTCGTCCTGTCGTGCCTGCTGCTTCCGTTCGCCGTGCAGGCGCAGGACATCGCCTCGCGCGTGGAGGACGGCTACGCCGACTCGGGCGGCGTGCGCATCCACTACGCGACACTCGGCAACCCGAAGGATCCGCCCGTGCTGATGATCCACGGCTTCCCCGACTACTGGTACTCATGGCGCGCGCTGATGGCCGACCTCTCGCGCGACCACTACACGATCGCGATCGACCAGCGCGGCTACAACCTCTCCGACAAGCCCGCGGGCGAGCAGAACTACCAGCTCAGGTACATGGTGGGCGACATCGCCGCGGTGCTGCACCAACTGGGCCTGGCGAAGGCGACGGTCGTCGGCCACGACTGGGGCGGCGTCGTTGCGTGGCAGGTGGCGATCGACCGGCCGGAGCTGGTCGACCGACTCGTGATCCTGAACCTGCCGCACCTGCGCGGGCTCAAGCGCGAGCTGGCGACCAACCCGCAGCAGCAGAAGAACAGCGCCTATGCGCGCTCCTTCATGCAGGAGGGCTTCGCGCAAAAGTTGAGCGTCGCGGCGCTGGTCGACATCGCGGTGCCGGACAAGTCGGACGTCGACACCCGCGAGAAGTACACCCGGGCCATGCAACGTTCGAGCATCGAATCCATGCTGGATTACTACCGCCAGAACTATCCGCGCGAGCCCTACGCACCCGACACCTCGCCAGTGGTCAAGGTGCAGGCCCCCGTGCTGATGATCCACGGCCTCGACGACCCGTTCCTGCTGGCCGGCGCGCTGGACGGCACCTGGCAATGGGTCGACAACACGCTGACCGTGGTGACGCTGCCGCACGTCGGCCACTTCGTGCTGCGCGACGCCCCGGCTCAGGTGATACCCGTAGTCCGGAACTGGCTCGCGCACTGATCCCGAAAAAACTTTCGAGGACCGCGTAAGGATCCGCGAGGTCGGGCGACTGACGGAAGTGCCGAACATCGGCGCGCATCATCAACCCGTCCAGGAGTTCCTCATGAACAACCAACTCTTCATCCGCACCGCCCTCGCCTCCGTCCTCGCCATCGGCGCCATCGCCGCCCAGGCCGCCCCGGTCGCCGCCGACGCCACCAAGGAAAAGTGCTTCGGCATCGCCAAGGCCGGCGCCAACGACTGCGCCAGCGCCACCGGTTCGCACTCCTGCGCCGGCACCGCGACGAAGGACAACGACAAGGGCGACTGGAAGTACGTCGAGAAGGGCACCTGCGACAAGATGGGCGGCTCGATGATGGCGCCGAAGAAGTAGTCTTCGACGACTGCGTTCAACGAAAGGCCGATCGTGACCGACATCGTGCAGTCCCTGTCCGGGTCCGGGATCGGCCTTCGCCAGCCGCACTACCGCGAGGTCTTCGAGCGACTGCCGGAGCTGGCCTTCCTCGAAGTCCACAGCGAGAATTTCTTCCTCGAAGGCGGCGCCTCGATGCACGCCCTCGAGCGTGCGCGCGCCGCCTATCCGATCAGCCTGCACGGCGTCGGGCTCTCGCTGGCATCGGCCGACGCGATGGCCGGCGAGCACCTGGCCAAGCTCAAGCGCCTGATCGACCGCGTCGAACCGGTGCTCGTGTCCGAGCACCTGTGCTGGGGCGGCGTCGCCGGCGTGCACTTCAACGACCTGCTGCCCTTGCCCTACACCGGCGAGGCGCTCGCTTTGCTGGCGAGCCGCATCGACCACGTGCAGGCGACGCTGAAGCGGCGCATCCTCGTCGAGAACCTCTCGGCGTACGTGGAATGCCGCGACAGCGAGATGACCGAGACCGCGTTCCTCGCGGAGCTCGCGCGCCGCACCGGCTGCGGCCTGCTGCTGGACGTCAACAACCTCTACGTCAATGCGATCAACTTCGGCTTCGATCCCGTCGCGCGGCTCGCCGAGCTGGACGCCGCGAGCGTCGGCCAGATGCACCTCGCGGGCCACACGGTGGTCGACGACTGCCTGATCGACACGCACGGCTCGCTCGTGTGCGACCCGGTGTGGTCGCTGTACGAGGAGGCCTGCCGCCGCTTCGGCCCCAAGCCGACGCTGATCGAGTGGGACACCGACCTGCCCTCACTCGACGTGCTGCTGTCGCAGGCCGCGCAGGCGAGCGCCATCGCGCAGCGCGAGGTGGCGCATGCCTGAGCTGCTGCACTTCCAGACCGACTTCGCCGCCGCGCTGCGCGAGCGCCGATCGACGCCCGCGATGCAGCGCTGGCTCGCCGGCAGCGACGAGCTCGTCGAGCGCCGCATGGCGATCTACCGCGCCAACATGGTGGCCGCGGCCGAGAAGGCGCTGGCGTCGGCCTACCCGGTGATCCGCCAGGTGGTGGGCGAGGATTTCTTCCACGGACTGGCGCGCGAGTACCAGCGCGGCACGCCGTCGACCAGCGGCGACCTGACCGGATTCGGCGCGACGTTCGACGCCTTCCTCGCGGCGTTCGAGCACACGCGGGTCATGCCCTACCTGCCCGATCTCGCGCGGCTCGAATGGGCCGTGCACCGCGCCTACGGTGCGGCCGATGCACCCGACTGGGATCCGGCGGCACTCGGCACGGTCGAGCCCGAGCGGCAGGCCGCGATCCGCTTCCACTGGGCGCCCGGCACCGCCGTCGTCGCGTCCGGCCATCCGATCGTGCGCATCTGGACGATCCACCAGCCCGGCTACGACGGCGAGTTCAGCGTCGCCTGGGATCTTGCCGACACGGCGCTGGTGTCGCGCGACGGCTTCGCCGTCAGCGTGAACTACTGCCGCCCCGACGACGCCGCCTTCATGGCCGCCTCGCTCGCCGGCCAGCCGTTCGGCAACGCGGCCGCCGACGCGCTCGCCGCGCATCCCCATTTCGACCTCGGCGCCCTCCTCGGCCGTGCCATCTCGGCGCGGCTGATCTGCGGCTTCACACTTTGAGCCAACCCATGCGAAACCTCATCCAACGCGTCCTCGCCGTCATCGGCCTGGTCGACCTCCTGCAACCCGTCGCGCTGCTGGCGCTGCGGCTGTACGTGTCCTCCGTGTTCTTCCGCGCCGGGATCGTCAAGATCTCGGACTGGGGCGCGACGCTCGCGCTGTTCCACGACGAGTACAAGGTGCCGCTGCTGCCGCCCGACGTCGCCGCCTGCGTCGGCGCGTTCGGCGAGCTGACGTTCCCGGTCCTGATCACGCTGGGCCTGATGGGGCGCTTCGGTGCGGCCGGGCTGTTCGTCGTCAACGCGATGGCCGTGATCTCGTACCCGCAGCTGTGGGGCTTCGACTGCCCCGCCGGCATCCACATGCACTTCGTCTGGGGCGCGATCCTGCTGCTGCTGGCGCTCTTCGGGCCGGGCAAGCTGTCGCTCGACGAGCTGATCCTGAAACGGTTGGGCTTGCGTCCCGCAGCGGCGGCCTGAGGCTGCGGTGCGCTCGGCGGACGGCGTCCTCGGGCGCCCATTTTTCGTTCAACGCCCGATGAACTTGTGCACCAGCTCCAGCAGCGTCTCGACCTTGAACGGCTTGCGCAGGAACGCGTCGTAGCTGTCGAACTGGTCGCGGATGGCGATCTCGGGCAGGCCGCTGTTGAGGATGATCTTCGTGTTCGCGAACTGCGGATCGGCGCGCAGCGCGCGCGAGAACTCCGCGCCGTTCATCAGCGGCATCATGTAGTCGACGATGACCAGATCGGGCACGACTTCGCGCGCCTGGATCAGCGCGAGCTGTCCATTGACGGCGCAGAACGCCCGATAGCCTTCCTCCTCGAGGATCAGGCTCAGGACTTCCGCACTGCCCAGTTCATCGTCAACGACAAGAATGGTCTTCACGCGACGCCTTCTATCCCCGCGCCGCCGTCACTTCGACGGCGAAGGCGCGGAGCCTTCGGGGCTGGCAACGGGTTGCGCCGAAGGAATCACATCACCGTCCGCCCGATAGGTTCCGGCAATGTGCATACCTTGCGAATCGATGCGGATGCGGCGCAGGCCCGCCTGGTAGTCCGTGTCGCGCATCTTGATGATGGTCATCAGCCGCTCGACGTGCCCCTCGTCGTGGACGAAGCGCAGGAAGAACAGGTTGTCGACGAGGCCGGATACCCCCCATGGCATCGAGATCACGCTGGACACGACATCGCGCGTTTCCAGCGTCATGAACACCGTCACGCGGCGGCTGCGCAGCTCGTTGACCAGGCACGAGAAGAAGCGGTTGATGCGTTCCTGGTAGACGGCCGACTCCAGGAAGCCCGAAAGCCCGTCGATGACCAGCCGCCGCACGTTGCGTCGCGCCACGGCCGCGAGCAGGCGATCGGCAATTTCATCCAACAAGGCCTCGCCGGGCGACTGCCACATCAGCTCCACGGCGCCGGAGGCTTCGAGCGCCTCGAGCGGCAGCCCCAGCGAGCGCGCCTTGCTGCGGATGCGATCCGGGCCTTCGAAGAAGCTGAGATGCAGGCCGGGTTCGTCCGCCGTGCTGGCATGCAGGAACTGCACGCCCATCGTCGTCTTGCCGGTGCCCGTCGAACCGATGACCACCGTGGAGCTGGCCATCGGCAGGCCCTTGATGGCCAGCTGGGCATCGAGCGAGTCGATGCCCGTGGTGGTGACCTCGTCGCGCATGGTCTCGGAGGCCGCGCTGCGGTACAGCGACTCGATGCGCGGGAACACGGTGATGCCGTCGTTGTCGATGCGCAGCGAATGCTTGCCGCGCAGCGGGCCGGCGCCGCGGAACTTGCGGACCTGGATCGAGCGCTCGGAGCGGGCGTCGAACAGCTTGTCCTCGAGTTCGATCAGGCCGTCGACCATCGTGTGTTCGGCGGCCATGCGGTGGATGTTGCCGCTGGTCAGCAGCAGCACGGTGCAATCCTGCAGCACCGCGATGCTCTGCAGCTCGTGGATGAACTTCTTCAGGTCGAGATCGGTCGCGCCCTCGGACGCGGCCACCAGCCCGTCGAGCACCAGCACGCCCACCTTGCGGGTGCGCATCTCGCGCCGCAGCACGCCCATCAGGCCCTTCAGGCCGGTGCTCTCCAGCTCGTGGAAGGCGCTGATGTAGGCCAGCTTGTCGGGGAATGCCTTGACGTCGAAGAAGGACAGCGTCGACAGGTGCTGGATCATGCGCGAATGCGACTCGGCCAGCAGCGTCACGTAGACCGCCGCGCCGCCCTCGGCCACATGGCCGTAGCAGATCTGGTTGGCCAGGATCGTCTTGCCGCAGCCTGGCAGCCCCTGGATGATGTAGACGCCGGTGCGGAACAGCCCGCCGCCCAGGATCTGGTCGAGGCCAGGGACGGCGCTGCGCAGCCGTTCGATCGGGGCGACGTTGTCGGTGGTGGAGGAAGTCATCGGTGAGTGCTCATGTCGTCCGCTTCGGGTATTCGCACCGTGAAGAGGCAGCCGGTGCCGGGCGCGCTGTCCAGGGTGATCTCGCCGTCCATCGCCTGCACCAGGCGAGTGACGATCCAGAGCCCCAGCCCCGTCCCTGCGCCGCGGGACGAGTGGGAGGCCACCGCGAATTTCTCGAAGATCGTCCGCTGATCCGCGAGCGCGATGCCGGCGCCATTGTCTTCGACTTGGACGCTCCATGTCCGCCCGCTGGCCGACAACCGGATCGCGACTTCGCTGGCACCGGAATGCTTGAACGCGTTGAGCAGCAGATTGTCGACAACCTGCTCGAACGCGACCGGGTCGACCGCGCGCATCGGCCCGAACGTCGCCTCGTCGCAGACCACGCGGACCGCGATGCCGCGCGAGCGGCCTTCCTGATCGAGGCTGTCGACCAGGTTGGCGATCAGCGCGGGCACGTCGATGCGCCGGCGCGCGAGCGGATAGGTGGCGCCCGGCGAAGCCAGCAATTCCATCAGCACGGTGACGCGCTCGGAGTAGCGCTTGAGCGTGAGCTCCGCGCGGCGAACTCGCTCCGCCGCCTCTTCGGCGTTGCCCGCCTGCGCGGTGCTGCGGGCGAGCGCCAGATGCAGCGACAGCGCATGCAGCGGGTTTCGCAGCTCGTGCGCGGCCAGCGACAGGACATCGTCGCGCAACGCGATCTCGCGCTTCAGGCTCTCGAGCTCCGAGGCGTCGGCGTGCGGCGGCGGCGTGGATAGCAAGGGAGCGTTCTTCACGGTGACTTGCTGGCGTCTCGGGCGGTCATCGGCTGCGGGTGGCGGAGTCGTATCGACTGTATCTCGACGCCGCGCTGTTTCGATGCCACACGACGGCAAATATCAAGCCGACAGCAAGCCGTCCTTCGTGTTTTCCACGAGGCCGCACACGCGTTGTCGGGCACGTGCGTTGCTGCAGGCCCGGCCTGCGCGAGGATGCTGATCGCCGGTTCAGGCGTGGACGACGACTGCCTCGTCGCGTCGCGGCGGCGCGCGGCGCGCACGCGGCTTTTTCAGGAACGTCGCGAGGAACGTGCGTCGCGACTTGTCCGGAAAACGGACGTCGATCTCGTCGCCCTTGACGTGCTCCACCACGCCTTCGCCGTAGCGCGGCGCGCGCACGCAATCGCCGACGTCGAACGGCGAGTTCGACGTCGCGATGACCTCGATCAGCCGCGGCAACGGCGCGGGCTCGCGCAGCAGCTCGATGGGCTGCGAGGCCAGGCGCGCGCAGTTGTCGCAGTGGCCGCAGCGATCGGCGCCGGCCGGCAGGGCCTCGTCGAAGCCCTCGAGCAGCACGCGCCAGCGGCAGAAGCCCGTCTGCGCGAAGAACACCATGCGCTCCAGCGCCTCGTTGTCGCGCTCGCTCTTCCTCGCGTAGTCGCTCGCGAGCGCGCCCAGCTTGTCCGCCGTCGCCTCGCGACGCGTGCGGCGCCAGCCATGCGCCGCGTCGCAACTGGCCAGGCCGCCGTCGCGCAGCAGGCTCAGCGTCACCGACAGCCGGTTCTTCGGCATCGCCGGGACGCGCGCGTCCAGCTCGGCCAGCGTCGAGCCCTGCGGCGCGATCTGCAGCGCCTCGATGGCGTGCACCAGGTCGGCGACGACCGGGTAGCGGCGCGCGAGGAAGAACTGCTGCACCTGGCGATCCTTGCGATGGAAGATCAGCACGCAGCGCGCCGGCTGGCCGTCGCGGCCGGCGCGGCCGGCCTCCTGGTAGTAGGCCTGCACGCTGCCGGGCATCTGGAAGTGGATCACGTAGCGGATGTCGGCCTTGTCGATGCCCATGCCGAACGCGTTGGTCGCCACCATCACGCGCTTCGCGCCGCTCATGAACGCGTCCTGGTTCGCGTTGCGCTCGGCCGCGGGCAGCTTGCCGTGGTAGATCGTCACCGACTCGCCGGCGTCGCGCAGGCGTTCGAAGACCTCGGTGCAGCACTTGACCGTCGACGTGTAGACGATGCCGTCGCCCGGCGTCGCGCGCAGCGTCTCGAGCAGCCGGTCGACCTTCTCGGCGTCGCTGGTCACCTGCAGCACCTGCAGCTGCAGGTTGGGCCGGTACATGCCGGTGTTGACCACTTCGAGATCGGGTACGCGGAGCTGGCGGCGGATGTCGTCCACCACCTCGGTGGTCGCGGTGGCGGTCAGGGCGAGCACGGTCGGATGCCCCAGCGCCTCGATCGCAGCGCCGATCTCGAGATAGGCCGGACGGAAGTCGTGGCCCCATTGCGAGATGCAGTGCGCCTCGTCGACCACCAGCAGCGCGACGCCCTGCGCCGCCAGCGCGGCACGGAATTCCGGGTCGGCCAGGCGCTCGGGCGTGGCGAACACGATGTCCGAGCGCGAATCGGCGATGCGCTCCATCGAGGCGTCCTGCTCGCTCGCCTTCTGCGCGCTGTTCAATTGCTCGGCGGCGACGCCGGCCTCCTCGAGCTTGCCGGCCTGGTCCTTCATCAGCGAGATCAGCGGCGACACGACCACCGTCGTGCCGTCCAGATGCAGCGCCGGCAGCTGGTAGCACAGCGACTTGCCGGCGCCCGTCGGCATGATGGCCAGCGTGGGTTGTCCCGCCAGCACGCGCGTGATGACGTCGTGCTGGCCGGAGCGCAGCTCGTCGAAGCCGAAGGTGTCGCGCAGCGATCGGCGCAGCGCCGCCGGAATGGGTGGGGTCATGCAGCAAGTGAGGCAAGTGACATGCCCCGTTGCGCGCGCGTCAGCGAAAGCGCACGGCCGGGCGCGCGGCGATGGCGTCGGACGTCGGGGTCGCGGGCGCGTCCTGGCGCGAGCCGAACGCGTGCGCGTAGGCCCACGTGAACTCGGCGCCGAACAGGAAGATCTGCGCCGAGTAGTAGACCCAGGCCAGCAGCACCGCGAGCGAACCGGCGGCGCCGAAGCCCGAGGCCAGCGCGCTCTTGCCGATGTACAGGCCGATCAGGAACTTGCCGATCGAGAACAGGAAGGCCGTCACCAGCGCGCCGATGCCCACGTCGCGCCACTCGATCGTCGCTTGCGGCATGAAGCGGTAGATCATCGCGAACAGCGCGGTGGTGAGCACGAAGCTGACGGCGAAGTTGACGCCGTGCGCGAAGCCTTCCCAGCCGACCAGCGCCGATGTCGACCAGCTCGCGAACGCATCGAATGCGGCGCTCGCGGCGAGCGACACCAGCAGCATGAAGCCCATCGCGAAGATCATGCCGATCGACAGCAGCCGCGCGCGAAGAAAGGCCCACCAGCTCGACACCTTCTGTCTCGTGGGCACCTGCCAGATGCGGTTCAGGTCGTCCTGCAACTCGGCGAACACGGAGGTCGCGCCGATCACCAGCACGACGACGCCGGTGACGGTCGCGACGATGCCCGACGAGGGCCTGGACACGTTCTTCAGCAGGTCCTGGATCGCCTGCGCGCCGTTCTGGCCGATCAGGCCCTGCAGCTGGTCGACCACCGCGCCCTGCGCCGCGTCCTTGCCGAACGCCAGGCCCGCCACCGAGATCGCGATCAGCAGCAGCGGCGCGATCGAGAAGACGGTGTAGTACGACAACGCCGCGCCCATGCTCTGGGCGTGATCGTCCATCCAGGCGTTGGCGGCCTTGCTCAGGACGGTGCCGATTCGGCGCAGGTACATTGGGATCCTCGCGGTCGTTGCGTCATCCCGACGGCAACGACCATGCCCGACCGCACCGCCCTCACGCCATGTTCATCGTCACGCTGACCTACCTGAAGCCCGTCGAGGAGATCGACGCCCTGATGCCCGGCCACATCGAGTGGCTGAACCAGGGTTACGACGACGGCCTGTTCGTCGCCTCGGGCCGGCGCATCCCGCGCACCGGCGGCGTGATCCTGGCGCGCTCGGGCGACGAGCAGGCGCTGGTGGACTTCCTCGCGCGCGACCCGTTCGCGATCCACGGCGCGGCGCGCTTCGACGTCGTGGAGTTCTCCGCCACGAAGACGGCGCCGGGCGCGGAAGTCCTGAAGGCGCTTTAGCCGACCAGCTTCGCGGCGACCTCCGCGACGCGCTTGCCATGCAGCTTGGCGGTCTCCAGATCGCCCGAGCGCGGCGCCTCTTCCGGCGAGGCGTCCGACGGCGAGATCGACAGCGTGCCGGCGAAGCCGGCCGTCCAGTTGATGTCGGTGTGGCTGTGCTCCTTCTTGTTGGACGGCATCAGGCCGGTGCCGACCCAGAACTGGCCGTGCTGCTGCGACAGCGTCCAGAAGTACGTCATCGTCGAGAACTTGTCGCCGTTGGTCGAGGCCGAGTTGGTGAAGCCGGCGGCGACCTTGTTCTTCCAGGCCTGCGTGAACCAGGGCTTGGACGAGGCGTCGGCGAACTTCTTGAACTGCCAGGCGGGGCCGCCCATGTAGGTCGGGCTGCCGTAGATCACGGCGTCGGCGCGCGAGATCGCTTCCCACGCGGCCTCCGGCAGGTCGCCGTTGGCGTCGATGCGGTACAGCGTGGCGTGGGTGTCGGCGGCGGACGCGGCGCCGGCATGGATGGCCTCCGCCAGCTTCGCGGTGTGGCCGTAGCCGCTGTAGTAGATGATCGCGACGTTCGTCATGGCGTGCTTCCGGTGTGTTGGGGGAGGCGCCATTCTGTTGGCGAACCGGAAGCCCCGTCGACTGCGGGGCTGCCCGAGTCAGATCAGCTTGTCGAGGGTGATCGGCAGGTCGCGGATGCGCTTGCCGGTCGCGTTGAAGATCGCGTTGGCCACCGCGCCGGCAACGCCGGTCATCGACACCTCGCCCAGTCCCTTGGCGCCCAGCGAGTTGACGTGCGGGTCGAGCTCGTCGACGAACGCGAGGTCGATGTCTGCGATGTCGGCGTTGACCATCACGTGGTACTCGGCCAGGTTGGCGTTGACGAAGCGGCCGCTGCGCGGGTCGAGCACCGACTCCTCGGTCAGCGCCATGCCCAGCCCCCACACGATGCCGCCCAGCAGCTGGCTGTGCGCCGTCTTCGCGTTGATGATGCGGCCCGCGCCGAAGCGGCCGACGATGCGCGGCACGCGCACGATGCCGAGGTCGCGGTCGACGTGCACCTCGGCGAACACCGCGCCGAACGAGTTCATCGAGAACTGCTTGTCCTCGTCGCCGGGCTTGCTGTTGCCGTCGGCCACGACGGGCGCGCCGCCGAGGCGGCTCAGCAGCACGGCGACGTTGTCGCGTCCGCCCGTGCCGGTCTTCGCGCGCAGCCAGCCGGCCTCGACGACGATGTCGTCCGCCGCCGCGCCGTGCAGTGGCGAGCCGGGGTCGGCGATCGTCTTCGCGATCAACTGCTTGCGCGCCTCGGCGCAGGCCGCATCGACCGCCGAGCCGACGCTCTCCATCGTCATCGAACCGGCCGAGATCGGCGCCTCCGGCAGGCTGGTATCGCCCAGCTCGAAGCGCACGCGCTCGACGGGCAGGCCCAGCGCATCGGCCGCGACCTGGGCCATCACGGTGTAGTTGCCGCAGCCGATCTCCGACGTGCTGGAGCTGACGAGCGCGCGGCCGTCCGCGCTGATGCGTACGCGCGCCGCGCACGGGCTGCGCTTGGCCGGCCGCGTCGCGCTGGCGCAGCCGAGGCCGACGAGCCAGTGGCCGTCGCGCAGCGTGCCGGGCGTGGCGGCGCGGCGCGACCACCCGATGCGCTCGGCCGCGACCCGGTAGCACTCGTTCAGCGCCTTGCTCGAATACGGCAGGTTCTTCTGCTCGTCGCGCCCTGCGTCGTTGCGCAGGCGGAACTCCATCGGATCGAGGCCGGCGGCGAGCGCCATCTCGTCCATCGCGCTCTCCAGCGCGAACATGCCGGTGGACTCGCCCGGCGCGCGCTGGAAGGTCGGCGTGCCGACATTGAGCTTGACCAGCCGATGCGAGGTCGCGACCGCCGAACTCGCGTAAAGCTGGCGCGTGACGACCGCGCAGCTCTCGACCCAGTCCTCGATCGTCGAGGTGGTCGACGTCGACCGGTGCTCCAGCGCGGTCAGGTGGCCGTCGGCGTCGGCGCCCATGCGGATCGTCTGCGCCGTCGCGGGTCGGCCGCCGACCGGCCCGAACAGCTGCGGCCGCTGCATCACCAGCCGCACCGGACGCCCGAGCTGGCGCGACGCCATCGCTGCCAGGATCACGTGCGACCACGCCGAGCCCTTGCCGCCGAAGGCGCCACCGACGAAGGACGAGCGCACGTGCACGAGCTCGGGCGAGATGCCGAAGGTCTTGGCCAGCGTCCTGCGCACGCCCGCGACGTACTGCGTCGAGTCCTCGATGGACAGCTTCTCACCGTCCCAGCTCGCCAGCGTGGCGTGCGGCTCCATCGGGTTGTGGTGCTGGAACGGCGTCGTGAAAGCTGCGTCCACGCGATGCGTCGCCGAGGCCAGGCCGGCCTCGATGTCGCCGCGCGTCGTGTCCGGCGGCGCGCCGTTGATCTTGTCGGGCGCGTAGGCGTTGGACCGCTCAGTCTCGAAGTCGAGCTTCGCTGGCGCGTGCTCGTACGCGACACGAACGAGCGCGGCCGCGCCGTTGGCCTGTTCGATCGTCTCGGCCACGACGACCGCGATCGGCTGGTTGCTGTACGCGACCTGGTCGTCCTGCAGCAGCGACAGCACGCGGCCGTCCGGCGGCTTGACCGCGGACTTGCCGTCCTGCGGCAGCCTCATCGCGTTGGCGTGCGTGATGACCGCGACGACGCCGGGCGCGCGCTCGGCCGCCCTTGCATCGACCTGCGCGACACGGCCGCTGGCGACGGTGCTGGTGACGAGCACCGCTTGGGCCATGCGCGGCAAGGCCAGGTCGCCGGTGTAGCGCGCCTGGCCGCAGACCTTCAGCGGACCGTCGACGCGATCCAATGGCGCTCCGACAACGCTCATGCCTGTGCTCCCGCCGTCTGCAGCGCACGCACGATCGCGCGGCGCGCCAGCGTCACCTTGAAGCCGTTCTGCGACGCGGGCTTCGCGCCCTGCAGCAACAGGTCGGCTGCCTCGCCGAAAGCCGCATCCGACGGATCACGTCCCACGAGACGGGCCTCGGCCTCGGGGCGCCGCCACGGCTTGTGCGCGACGCCGCCGAGCGCGAGCGCCGCGTCCTGGATCACGCCGCCGCGCACGTCCAGCGCCGCGGCCACCGAGACCAGCGCGAACGCGTAGCTGGCGCGGTCGCGCAGCTTCAGGTAGTGCGCGTGGGCGGCGAAGCCGTCGGGCGGCAGGTCGACGCCGACGATCAGCTCGCCGGCGGCCAGCGTCGTGTCGCGCTGCGGCGTGTCGCCGGGCAGGCGGTGGAAGTCGGCCATCGCGATGACGCGCTCCCCGCGCGGTCCGCGCACGCGCACCTGCGCGCGCAGGGCCGCGAGCGCGACGCACATGTCCGACGGGTGCGTCGCGATGCAAGCGCTGCTGGCGCCGAGGATCGCGTGGTTGCGATTGATGCCGTCGACGGCGCCGCAGCCGCTGCCCGGCGCGCGCTTGTTGCAGTGCTCGAAGCCGGTGTCGTAGAAATACGGGCAGCGCGTGCGCTGCAGCAGGTTGCCGCCGACAGTGGCCATGTTGCGCAGCTGCGGCGACGCGCCGGCCAGCAACGCCTGGCTCAGCAGCGGATGGCGCGTGCGGATCAGCACATGATTGGCGACGTCCGAGTTGCGTGCCATCGCGCCGATGCGGACGCCGCCGTCGGGCGTCGCCGTGACATCGGCCAGCGGCAGCCGGCTGACGTCGACCAGCAGCATCGGCTGAACCACGCCGCCCTTGGCCAGGTCGATCAGGTTGGTGCCGCCACCCAGGAAATGCGCGCCGGGCGTGAGCCCGAGACGCACCGCATCGTCGACGCTTTGCGCGCGCCGGTAGCCGAACGGCGTCACGCCACGCCCTCCTGCTGCGCCACGATGCGCACCGCGCGCGCAATGTTGGCGTAGGCGCCGCAGCGGCACAGATTGCCGCTCATGCGCTCGCGGATCTCGGCGTCGCTGAGCGGCGTCGCGCCTGGCTTGCGGACATCCGGCGTGACGGTGCTGCAGTCGCCGCGCCGGGCTTCTTCCACCAGCGCGACGCCGGAGCAGATCTGCCCGGGCGTGCAGTAGCCGCACTGGAACGCGTCCTCGGCAACGAACGCGGCCTGGAGCGGATGCAGGCGGCCGGGCTGGCCGATCCCTTCGATGGTGGTGATCTCGTCGCCGTCGTGCGCCATCGCCAGTGCGAGGCACGAGTTGATGCGCCGGCCGTTGACGATCACGGTGCACGCGCCGCACTGGCCGCGGTCACAGCCCTTCTTCGTGCCGGTCAGGCCGAGGTTGTCGCGCAAGGCATCCAGCAACGTGACGCGGGGTTCGACGTGCAAGGCGTGGCTCTGGCCGTTGACCCTCAACGTGAGCCCGACGGGCGGCGCGGACGGCGGCGGTTCGGACAGCGGGCGTGCGGCCTGGGCCTGGCCCAGGATCAACGGCGTGCCGGCCAGCGCGCCGGCCGTTTGCAGGAAGTCGCGCCGCGTGGCGCCCGCGGCCGGGGAATCGTTGGACATGGCGGACGATGGCGAAGCCGACGTTGCAACCCGCGAGGGGCGGCAATCGGCGTGCGCGACCGCCGCGCCTTCAGCCAGAACTCAGGCGACCTCGCCGCCTTCGCCACTGCTGGACGCATCGGCCGATGCCGTCTTGCGGCGGCTGCCGACACCGAAGCGGTTGTCCGGCGCAGTGAGCGCCTGTTCGAGCAGCGTGCCCCAGGGCAACTGGGCTTCGCGCGAGGCGACCAGGTTCTCGAACTCGGGGCCGGAACGGGCCGGGAAGCGGTCGAGCGCGCGCTGGTCCTTGTGCGCGAAGTGCAGCGTGATGCGCTTGACCGTGGCCTGGTAGATCTGCGAGACGCGCGAGGTGCTGACGCCCAGCGACTCGGCGACCTCCTCGGTGCTCATGCCGATGCCCAGGTAGGCGTCGATGACCTGGCGCTCGCGTTCGGGCAGCGTCGCGAAGAACTTCTCGAGGCGGCGCAGCAGGATGGCGGTGTCGACCCGTGCCTCGACCTCGTCGTTGGCCGTGGCAGCGTGGTGGCCCTGCGGCGTGTAGTGGTCGCCGTCGTCGTCCTCGTCGCTGAGGCTTTGCGTCTGCGCTGTGGACGCGGCCTGCTCCAGCTCGGCGATCTCGTTGACCTCGATGCCGCACACCTGGCTCAGCTCGCTGAGGCTGGGCGGCTGGTCGTGGCCCTGCATCCAGCGCTCGCGGGCGATCTGGATGACCTTGAACTTGCGCCGCTGCGAGCGGCTCAGCTGATCCATCTGGCGCAGCTCGTCGAGCATCGCGCCCTTGACGCGCAGTTGCGCATATCGCAGGAACGCCTCGCGGCCCTCCTCGCTGTCCGGATCGCCTTCCCACTGGAAGTTCATGGCCGCCTGCGCGACACCGATCAGCCCGGCCTGGATCAGGTCGGCCTTTTCGACGTTGGCCGGCAGTCGCCGCGACAGTGCGCTGGCTTGCTTGCGCACCCACGATTCGTGGCGTGCAATCAGTGACGACGGAACACCCTGCATGGAAATCATGCAGTGATGATATGCAGACAATCGCCCCTCCATGGCGATCTTTTCTGCAAACACGGGGTCAAATCCCGCGAAGCATGGAGGAGGTGTGCGTTTTTTGCGGTCTCGGCCCGGGCCGGGGTTCGAATCGTGGCCCTGTCCGGAACTCAACGGCGGCGCCGAGCCACCGCGGATCGGCATAAACCCGCAGACGTGTCGGCGCCGTGTCGATGCGGTCTCAGGGCCAGTCCGTGCCCGCCGCCAGCACCGCGACGGCGTCGGCGAAGCCGCGCGCGTCCTCGGCGTCGAAGCGCGCGGTGAGCGGGCTGTCGAGGTCGAACACGCCGACCAGGCGATCCCCGGCCAGCACTGGCAGCACCAGTTCGGAATTGGACGCCGAATCGCAGGCGATGTGGCCCGGGAACGCGTGCACGTCCTCCACCAGCTGGATCTCGCGCGAACGCGCGCAGGCGCCGCACACGCCGCGCGCGAACGGGATGCGCACGCAGGCGACCTTGCCCTGGAACGGGCCGACGACCAGCTCCTCGCCGCGCGCCAGGTAGAAGCCGGCCCAGTTCAGGTGCGGCACCGATTGGTAGACCAGCGCCGAGAACTGCGCGAGGTTGGCGATCCAGTCGCGCTCGCCCGCGAGCACGGCGCGCACCTGGGCGACCAGCAGCTCGTAGGACGCGCGCTTGGCGGCGGGGGTGGACATGTCGAGGGTGTCGGCGACTTCGAAGCTCATGGCGGCTCGCGGCGAAACGCGGGGAAACGGGATGCCGGATTGTCGTCGAGGTCGACCGCCCGTCCGCCGCCCGGTGTCTTTGCGGTGACTTGCCGGTTCAGCGCAATTTTCCAGGACGACCGTTCAGGCGGCCGTCGTTCAGAGCCGGATCGGCATGCGCGCGACGAAGCTCGTCCCCTGCTCCGCCGCCGACCGGACGGCGAGGCTGCCGCCGTGCGACTTGGCGATCTGGCTGCAGATGTACAGGCCCAGTCCCAGTCCTTCGCGCGAGGCCGAGCGACGCCAGAACGGCTCGAAGACCTTGTCGAGGCGGTCGGGTGGGATCGGTTCGCCCTGGTTGTGCACCTCGATCACGGCGTCCGGGCCGTCCAGCCAGGCGCGAACCTGGACGGGCGAGCCCTCGACGCCGTGCGACAGGGCATTGCCCAGCAGGTTGGACAGCAGCTGCTGGACGCGCTCGAGGTCGCAGCGCACCGGGCCGTCGACGGCGATGTCCGACACGATAGCCCGCTCGGGATGCACCTCGCGCAATTCGGCGGTGACGCCCTCCAGCGCCAGGCCCAGCGTCGTCGTCTCCGCGAGTTCGACGCCGATGCCGCTGCCCAGCCGGCCGCGCGCGAAGTCGAGCACGTCGTTGATCAGGCCGGACATGCGAGCGGCGCTCCGCTGGATGCGCTCCGCCGCGGCGACCACGGCGGCCGGGTCGGCGGCCTTGCGCCGCAGCAGCGTCGCGCCCATCGCGATGGCGGCCAGCGGATTGCGCAGATCGTGGCCCAGCACGGCGATGAACTGCTCGCGCAGTTCGCTCGCCCGGCGTTCGTCCATCAGCAGCGACTCGGTGCGCTCGCGCTGGCGATCGCTCTCGAGCTGCAGCGCGATCAGCTGCGCAAACAGCTCGAACATCGCCATGACCTTGGGCTCGCGCATCTTGTGCGGCTGGGCATCGATCGCGCACAGGTTGCCGAAGTACTCGCCGCTGGGCAGCTTGATCGGCACCGACGCGTAGCTCTCGATGCGGTACATGCGCGGCGTGTGGTGCGTGCAGAAGACCGGATCCTGGCTCGCGTGGTCGATGAAGATCGCCTCGTCGGTCGAACGCACGTCGTGGCACAGCGTCGACGCCACCGGCAGCTCGCCGCCGGGCCTCACCCCGAACGAGACGCGATCCTCGACCGCGCAGGCCACCCACTGCGCATCGGTGACGCGCGCCACGGCCGCGAAGCCCATGCCGGTCGTCTCGCACAGCACCTTCAGCAGTCGCGGCACGGCCTCGATGCGGGCGATGGCGGCGATGTCCTGCGCAATCGTCGTGCTGGTGTCGTCGTTGGCGGAAAGCGGTTGGCGAAGCGGTGGCATGGAACAGCGAGATCGCCCGGGGACCGATTGTGAAGCGACCACTATACGCAAAGCGGACCGAACATGAGCGTGCCCTCGCAATATCGCGCCGCAGTAGACCCTGCGCGCCCCGCCGGACGCCGACTCGGGCCAGAATGGGCGCAGATGGATTCCACTGCCACCCAGCGCTACCTGCCCTGGATCGTCGCCACGGCGCTGTTCATGGAACAGCTCGACTCGACGATCGTCAACACCGGCATCCCCTCGATGGCCGCGAGCCTCGGAGTCACCCCGCTGAGCCTGAAGGCCGTGGTGACGAGCTACATCCTCTCGCTGGCCGTCTCGATCCCCGTCAGCGGCTGGCTGGCCGAGCGCTTCGGCAGCCGGCGCATCTTCCTGTTCGCGCTCGGGCTGTTCACGGTCTCCTCGGTGTTGTGCGGCCTGGCGCCGAACGCCAGCCTGCTGGTCGCGGCGCGCGTGCCGCAGGGCGTCGCGGCCGCGATGATGATGCCGGTGGGCCGCAGCGCGGTCGTGCGCACCTTCCCGAAGTCGGAGCTGCTGCGCGTGATGAACTTCATCATCATCCCGGCGCTGATCGGCCCGCTGCTGGGCCCGACCGTCGGCGGCCTGATCGTGCACTGGCTGTCCTGGCGCGACATCTTCTTCGTCAACGTGCCGGTCGGCATCGCCGCGCTGTGGCTGGGCCACAAGTACATGCCCGACTACCGCGACGAGAGCCCGCCGCCGCTGGACGTCGTCGGCCTGGTGCTGTTCGGCTCGGGCGTGGCGCTGCTGTCGTGGCTGCTGGAGGTGTTCGGCGAGCACACCGTGCCGGTGCTGCAGATGGCCGTGCTGTTCCTGCTGTCCATCGCCCTGCTTCTGGCCTACTGGTGGCACGCGACGCAGGTGCCGTTCCCGCTGCTGCGCCTGGACGTGTTCAAGGTGCGCACGTTCCGCATCTCGGTGCTGGGCGGCTTCGTCACGCGGCTGGGCATCGGCGGCCTGCCCTTCCTGCTGCCGCTGCTGTACCAGCTCGGGCTGGGCCTGCCGGCCTGGGAGTCGGGCCTGCTGATGATGCCGGCGGCGGCGTCGGCGATGTTCATGAAGCTGCTGTCGTCGTCGCTGCTGCGCCGCTTCGGCTATCGCCAGGTGCTGATCGTCAACACCGTGCTGATCGCCGGCGGCATCTCGGCGTACGCGCTGATCGGCCCGGGCGCGTCGGTCTGGGCGATCGTGCCGCTGGGACTGACGCTGGGCCTGTTCAACTCGCTGCAGTTCTCCAGCCTCAACACGATGGCCTACGCGGACATCGAAGCCGCCGACGCCTCGATGGCCAGCACCATCGCCAGCACGCTGCAGCAGATGTCGCTGAGCTTCGGCCTGGCGGTCGCCTCGCTGGTGACGGTGTTCTTCCTCGCCGACCTGCCGCAGTCCGACCACGCCGCGGTCACGCGCGCGCTGCACCACGGCTACATCACGATGTCGGTGCTGACGCTGATCTCGTCGCTGGCGTTCTGGGGGCTGCGCCAGAACGACGGCGAGAGCGTGAGCAAAGGCGCGCCGGCGCAGCACGAGGGTGAACCCCGACAGTCGCAACTGTCCTGAAATCTGCCGCTTCTCCTACGAATGGACGTCGCCGACGTCGGCAGAATACGAAGTGTCCGAAGTACGAAACCGGCCGCAAATTGGGCGGAAAGATGGGAACCCGTCACCCAGTACTCGCAGGAAACCGTCGTCTCGACCTTGAGTCCCGATGCCCGGAAGATGTTGCCCGCCTCCAGCGATGGTTGCGGGCATTGTCTTTTTCAGGACTCGCTCGCGGCCGCAGCGCTCGGCCGCTCCGGAGCAAGGCCGCGGCCCCCGCGGGAGGCTGTCGACGGTACTCCGGCGACGGGGGCTCAGGTTTTCCATTTCGGGCGATCCCACTCGAGCAGCTCCGCGAGCCGCTGGATGATCCACTCGCCCTCGTTGGGCGGCACCGGCGCGTCCTCGCCCATCAGGCCCGCGTGCAGCTTCTCCAGCACGTCGGCTTCGGTGATGCTCAACTGCCACTGCAGCGTCTGCGCGCGCTCGACCAGCATCGTCGCCAGCGCCTCGCAGAACTCGTAGCGCTGGGTGATCGTCTCGCGGGTCGCGCTCGGCCGGGTGCGTCCGGGGTCGACGAACAGCGCGATGAACGACGGCGGGATCTCGATCTGGTTCTCGTCTGACATGGCGGGATTGTCGCCGCACGCGCCACCGCGGACATCCCTGCGCCGAAAGTGCCTCGCGCGGCCCTGTATCCTCGGGTTCTCCGCTTTTCCCACCGTGCGCCCTGCCCCGCCATGCGCGAACTGATCCCGCTCCTCATTGCCCACGGCGCGCTGATCGTGTTCGTGATCACGCTCGCCGCGCGCGTCGGCGCCCCGGTGCCGGCGGCGCCGCTGCTCGTGGTGGCCGGCGGCGTCGCGATGGCCGGGCAGATGTCGCTCATGGCGTGTCTGGTGGCCTCGGTGATCGCCAACGTGCTGGGCGATGCCGTCTGGTACCAGGCCGGACGCTGGCGAGGGCACCGCGTGATGAAGCTGCTGTGCCGCATCTCGCTGTCGCCCGACACCTGCGTGCGCCAGAGCGAGGGCATCCTGTCCAAGTGGGGCGGCAGCTCGCTGATCGCCGCCAAGTTCCTGCCCGGCATCTCGGTCGTGGCCGCACCGATGGCCGGCGCGCTGGGCATGTCGTGGAAGCGCTTCGTCAGCTACGACGTCGGCGCCGCGCTCATCTGGACCATCGTCTTCCTGGCGATCGGCATCGTCTTCGCGGGCCAGATCGTGCTCGTGCTCGACTTCATGACGGAGTTCGGCACCATCGCCGCCGTCGCCATCGTCATCGCGCTGGCCACGATGATCATCTACCGCTACCTGCGCCGCCGCTGGATGCTCAGCGACCGCTACGCGCCGCGCATCGCCGTCAACGAGCTGCGCGAGCTGATCCGCCGCGGCGAGGCGCCGATCGTGATCGACGTGCGCTCGTCGGTGGCGATGCTGCAGGACGGCCGGCGCGTGCCCGGTGCGATCGTCGCCACGCTGGCGCAGCTGCCGACGACCGCCACCGAGCTGCCGCGCGACCGCGAGGTCGTGCTGTACTGCAACTGCCCCAACGAGGTGTCGGCGCTGCGCGGCGTGCGCATCCTCGCCGATCTCGGCCACCACCGCGCCCGCGCGCTGCACGGCGGGCTCGACGCCTGGCTGGAGGTCGAGGCGGTGTCGCCGCTGGGCCAGTTGCCGGCGGCGCTCGAGCAGAGCCCGATGTCGACTATCGTCTTCGGCTCCGAGAGCCCGACCTGATGCCGACGGGCAATCGCCGCTCCGCCTGTGTCAGGCCGCGCGCGCAAGCTGTGCCTTGGTCCAGGCCGCGATGTCCGCCGCCGACGACGCGCCCGAGCGCCGCGCCACTTCCTTGCCGCCCTTGAACAGGACCAGCGTCGGGATGCTGCGGATGCCGTAGGCGGCGCTGGCCTGCTGCGCGGCGTCGCTGTCGACCTTGGCGAAACGCACCTCGGGCATGGACTGCGCCGCGGCGGCGAAGTGCGGCGCCATCTGCCGGCACGGGCCGCACCACGCGGCCCAGAAGTCGACCAGCACCGGCGCCTCGGTGGCGCGGATGAACTTCGGGAAGACGGCCTCGCTGACGTCCACCGGGCTGGCCTCCATCAACGCCGTGCCGCACTTGGCGCAGACCGGCTCGTCCTTCAGACGATCCTCGGGCACGCGGTTGGTGGTCGCGCAGTGGGGGCAGACGAGCAGCATGGCAGTTCTTTCGTTGGCGCAGGTTGTCGACACCCGCGGCGAACGGGATGCCTAGCGGGCGAGTTCGGCCGTGAACTGGTAGCCACGCCCTCTCACCGTGCGGATGAATTGCGGATTCTCAAGGGACTCGCGCAGCTTGGCGCGCAGCCGCGAGACCGCGAGGTCGATGCTGCGCTCGTTGCTCTCGGTGGCCGCGCTGCGCGTCAGCTCGACCAGCTGGCCGCGGCTGAGCACCTCGCCCGGATGTTCGGCGAACGCCGCCAGCAGCCGGTATTCGACGTTCGACAGCGACAGTCCGACGCCTTCCGGGTTGATCAGCATGCGGTTGCGCCAGTCGATCTGCCAGCCGCCGAAGCCGCGCGTCGTCGGCGCGCCGGCCGGCTCGAAGCGCGGGGCCGCCGGGCTCTCGGCGGCCGTCTCGCCGGCAGGGGCCGTCGCGAGCGCGCCCGAGCTGCGCCGCATCAGCGCGTGGATGCGCGCGAGCAGTTCGCGCGGCTCGAAGGGCTTGGCGACGTAGTCGTCGGCGCCCATCTCGAGGCCCAGCACGCGGCTGATGGGATCGCCCTGCGCGGTCAGCATGATGACCGGCATCTTCGAATGCATGCGCAGGTCGCGGCACAGCTCGATGCCGTCGCCGTCGGGCAGCATCAGGTCGAGCAGCACGATGTTGATGCCGCCGCGCTGCAGTTCGCGCCGCATCGCGGCCGCGCTGTCGGCCAGCCGGGCCTGCAGGCCGTAGCGCGTGAGGTGGTCGCCGACGAGTTCGCGCAGCGCGGGGTCGTCGTCGACGATGAGGCAAGTGATCATTCGGCAGGCAGGTAACGAGAAGTGAACGCGCCGCAGCATAGCGCGCGGCGCCATGCGTGTCATGCCGCTACCTGTTCGCCAAACATCGCAAAGCTGACACAAAGGAAAGCGGCTTCGCCGAAGTGGCGAAGCCGCGTTCACGAACCGGAAACCTCGCGCTGGTTGGCGCCGCCGGCCGCCCCTCGGGGGGCCGCCCACGGTACCCCGCGGGCGGGTCGTCAGGTCACCACACCGACAGGCCGTCGGTCAGCAGCTTCTGCAGCCAGGTGCGCGACGCGGTGTCCGCGGTGCCGCCGGCGCCGGTGAGTTCGGTCTTGGCGTCCGCGACGTCGCCCGAGGCGACGATGCCGCCGGCCTTGATGTCCAGCGGATTGACCACGCCCGAGAAGCGCAGCGTGTTGAGCGTGCCGTTGAACATCATGCTGCGCTCGCCGGCCACCACCAGGTTGCCGTTGGACAGCACGTTGACCACGTAGGCCGAGATGCGGGCCTGGAAGGTCGACGTGTTCTGCGAGTTGCCCTTGCCGGTGAAGGAGTCGCTGCCCGAGGCCGTGGCGTTCATGTTGGCCAGGCCCTTCAGCAGGGAGCCGAGGCTGTTGGAATTCATGCCCGGGCCCACCGAGGTCACGGCGTTCGCGCGGCTGTTGACGCTGTTGACGACGCTGCTGGCGTTGAGGCTTTCGGAGATGTCGATCTTGATCGTGTCGCCGATCGCCTGCGGCTTGCGCTGGTCGGAAAACAGCGCGACGTTGTTCATGTTGCCGCGGTAGATGCCGCCCGTGACCGTGCGCTCCGCGTAGCTCGGCGGCGCCACCGGGCGCACCGAGACCGGGCCCTGCACCAGCGGCTGCGGCGTAGAACAGCCGCCGAGGACGCCGGCGATGGCCAGCGCCGACAGGGCCGCCAGGCTGCGGAAGGAGGAAGCGAAGAGGTTCACGGGAATCCTTGGGCGAGGGGTTTTCAGTGGTCGAAACCGGTGACCAGCGCGGTGACGACGGGAGCCAGCTTGCTGCGGCTGGTGGACCACTTGCCCATCTGGAACGCGCCGTCGAGCGCGTAGGCGCTGCTAGAGAGCACCATGCCGTTCTCGTCGCGCAGCGTCAGCGTGGCGTCGCGGATGTAGGACTTGTAGCCGGTGCCGAACGGCGGCGTGTCCCACTCGATGTCGGCGGTGTAGGTGACGCGGAACTTGCACGAGCTCGGCGCGCCGCCCTCTTCGTAGATGCGGCTGTCGATCTCGTGGTTGCGCAGCTCGGCCTGCAACGCCGGCGCGATGTCCGGATCCGGCGTCAGCGGGTTGTATTCCACGCAGACGGCGTCCATCGCCTTGTGCTCGTGATAGACGGTGTTCTTTGCGCTGCTGGGGCCATGCGAAATGGCGCTGACGGCGACGGCGCCCGTGGCCTTGACCAGCTCGACGACCGGTTCCGGGCTGAGGATGGAGCAGCCCGGAAGCGCGATGGCGGCGGCCGCCAGCGCGATGAACTTGATGGACTTCATGGCGGATGCGACCGGCAAGCGGTGTTTCATGCGACGGCGCTGAACGCGCGCTGGAGACCGGCGACGCCCAGCGTCGCGTAGCTGGCGGCCCGGCCGGCGACATCGCCGACACCATCGGCCACCTCGCTGATGCCGTCGCCAACATAGCCGGCGGCGGTCTTCACGCCTTCGGCGGCGGTGCCCGCGTAGTCGACCGCACGGTGCGAGCCGTTCTCGACGGCGGTCCAGGCCTCGCTGCCCAGGTGCTCGATCTCGCCGGTGCCCTTCTCGACGTCCTGCAGCGCGACGGAGGCCGCATGCTCGACCCCTTGCCAGGCGTCGGCGGCGACGTCGGCCACGGCCGCGGCGCCCGATTCCGCGGCGTGCACCACGTCGCCGGCCATGCCCGCGACGTCCTCGGCGCCGGCCTTGATCGTGTCCCAGGCGGCGGCGCCGACGGTCTCGGCGCCCTGCATCGTGGCTTTGACGCCGTTCTTGACGGCTGCGTAGGCGGCCATCGCGGCGCTGCCGATGTCGGTGACGCCGGTCTCGACGGCCTGGCCGACGTACTTGCCGGCGTCCTCGACCGCGCTCAGCGCCTTCTCGCTCAGCGAGACGGTGGCGCTGGCGCCATCGGCGACCGCGTCGCCCAGGCCCAGCACCGCGGCGCCGGCGACCCCGTATTCCTTCTCGTTCGCCTCGAACTTGCCAGGCTTCATCTGCTCGTTGACCGTGGCATACGGCGAGATGATCGTGCTGGTGGAAGATGTGACGGACGACATGGACGGACTCCTGGATTCGGATGAACGAATCGTAGAGAGTTGCCGGCGGCCGAAATCGGCAATCAAGGCCGGAAATGAAGGGCAATTCAGGTCCAGGCATGAAACTATTCTTTACGTCGCCCGACGAATCCGCATCCGGCCCTGAGCCGTGCGCAGGCATTCCGGCAGCCGTTGGCTGGCGTCGCACGGGCGCTTATCCTCTCGCGACGCGCTGCGCGACGACGCAGGCCGTTGCCAAGGGAGTCTCATGGACGCTGGAGACGCGATAGAAGACAGCCGACCGATCGCCGCGGGGAGCGCGTCCGCGGACAGCGGCGGCTTCCTGCTGAACCAACCCGCCGACCGGTCGCAGCGCCGACGTGCCGGCGCCGTGCTGATCGCCTCCGTGCTGCTGTTCGGCGCCCTGGCGCCCTTCGCGCGCGCGCCGCTGGGCGCCCTGCCCGCCTTCATCCCGATCTACGAATCGGCGCTGCTGACCAACGATGCGGTGACCGCGGTGCTGCTGTTCGGCCAGTACCGCATCCTGCGCTCGCGGGCGCTGATGGTGCTGGCCTGTGCCTACCTGTTCACCGCGCTGATGACGGTGATCCACGCGCTGACCTTCCCCGCCGTGTTCTCGCCCACCGGCCTGCTGGACGCCGGGCGGCAGACGACGTCGGCCCTGTACATGTTCTGGCACGCCGGCTTTCCGCTGTTCGTGCTGGCCTACGCGACCTTGAAGCGGCGCGAGGCCCGCGCCGTCGCGCCGGCGTCGCTCGCCACCGCGTCCTGGCACGCGCCCGCCCCCGCGCGCGACGCCCTCGCGCTCGCGATGCCGGCCGCGACCGTGGGCCTGGCCGCGCTGCTCGCGTTGTGGGCCACGCTCGGCCAGGCGTGGCTGCCGACGCTCATCGAGCCGCACCGCTTCGGCATCGCGCTGACCATCAGCGCGTCCACCATCTGGGCGCTGAGCCTGGTCGTCGTCGCCGCGCTGTGGCGCCACCGGCCGCACTCGGTGTTGGACCTGTGGCTGAGCGTGTCGCTGGTGGCATGGTCGTTCGATGTCGCGCTGTCGTCGATGCTCAACGCCGCGCGCTACGACCTCGGTTTCTACGCCGGCCGCATCTACGGCCTGATCGCGGGCAGCGCGGTGCTGATCGAGCTGCTGCTGGAAAACGGCGCGCTCTACGCCCGCCTCGTGCGCGTGCACTACAACGATCGCCGCCAGGCCAGCGCGCTGCGCATCGCGCGCGACGAGGCGCGCTCGGCCGACGCGGCCAAGGGCCTGTTCCTGGCCAACATGAGCCACGAGATCCGCACGCCGATGAACGCGGTGATCGGGCTGACCAACCTGGTGCTGCAGACGCGGCTCGACGAGACGCAGCGCGACTACCTGACCAAGGTGTAGACGTCGTCGAAGGCGCTGCTGACGCTGCTCAACGACATCCTCGACTACTCGAAGATCGAGGCCGGCAAGGTGGCGCTGGAGGCCGAGGAATTCAGTCCCGAGGAAACCATCGAGAACGTCGGCAACCTGTTCTCCGCCAAGGTCGAGGAGGCCGGGCTCGACCTGCTGTTCGAGATCGACCGCGAGATGCCGCCGCGCCTGATCGGCGACGCGCTGCGACTCACGCAGGTGCTCAACAACCTGGTCGGCAACGCGATCAAGTTCACGTCGGTCGGCGAGGTCGTGATCGGCGCGCGCGTCGTCTCGCGCAGCGACGACCAGGTCGAACTGGCGTTCTCGGTGCGCGACACCGGCATCGGCGTCACGCCCGAACAGGCGGAGCGGCTGTTCAACGTGTTCCAGCAGGCCGAGCGCTCCACCGCGCGCAAGTACGGCGGCACCGGTCTCGGGCTGGCGATCTGCAAGCGCCTCGTCGAGCTGATGGGCGGCCGCATCGAGGTGACGCCGGCGCCCGGCGGCGGCAGCATCTTCGGCTTCACGTCGACCTTTGCCGTCGCCAAGGGCGCCGTCGAACGCATCGACCTGCACCGCATCCGCGGCATGCGCACGCTGGTCGTCGACGGCCAGCCGACCGAGCGGCTGATCCTGCAGCAGATGCTCCAGAGCTGGCGCTTCCAGGTCGGCACGGCCTCGTTCCCGGACGACGCGCTGCACAAGCTGCGGCGCGCGGACCCGGCGGCGCCGCACGAGCTGATGCTGCTGGATTGGAAGACCGGCGATCTCGACCTGCTGCTGAAGGCGCGCCGCGCCGTCGAGGAGCACCGCGCCGAGCGTCGCGGCGCGCCGCTGTCGGTGATCGCGATGACCTCGCTGGCGGCGCGCGAGCGCGTTGCCGAGGCCTTGAAGGGACTGCCCGGCGTGGGCATCGTCGTCAAGCCGGTGACGCCGTCGCGGCTGTTCGACACCGTCGTCCACCTGCAGCACGGCGAGGCGCCGCCGCGGCGCGTGGGCGAGCGCCGCTTCGACCTCGCCGAGGCGATGCAGTCGATCCGCGGCGCCCGCGTGCTGCTGGCCGAGGACAACCCGGTCAACCAGCAGGTGGCCGCGGCCTTCCTGCAGGCCGGCGGGCTCGAGGTGACGCTGGCGGAGAACGGCGTCGAGGCGGTCGACTGGGTCAAGAAGATGCGCTTCGACATCGTGCTGATGGACATGCAGATGCCCGACATGGACGGCACGCAGGCCACTCGCCTGATCCGCAAGCTGCCGCAGGGCGTCGGCCTGCCGATCATCGCGATGACGGCGGCGGCGATGGACTCCGACCGCCAGGAGTGCCTGGCCGCCGGCATGAACGCGCACGTGGCCAAGCCGATCGATGCGGAGCTGCTGGTGAAGACGCTGCTGGCGTGGGTGGCGCTGCCGGGCGCCACGCGCGAACGCCCGGCGCCCTGACGCCCGCGCGGCTGCCGCGCCGCGTCTGCAGGACGAACGCGCGTCTCAGGGCGACAGCCGCACCACCGTGTAGACGAAGGCCGCGCCGCAGCAGGTCAGCGCGATCAGCCTGGTCGCCACGCCGGGCCCCGCGCGCGAGTGGGCCTCGGGCAGGATGTCCGAGACGCCGATGTACAGCAGGAAGCCCGCGAAGAAGCCGAGGTAGATCATCAGCTGGAACGGCGGGATCGTGAACGCCAGCGTCAGAAGCACGCCCGCCAGCGGCGCGACCGCGTCCACCACCAGCATCGCCAGCGCGCGGCGCGTCGAGTTCCGGTGGCGCAGCATCAGGCCGACGGTGTTGAGGCCGTCCGAGAAGTCGTGCGCGATCACCGCGATCGCCACGGTCACGCCCACCATCGCCGACACCTGGAAGCCGATGCCGATGGCCACGCCGTCCATGCAGCTGTGTCCCGCCAGCACCGCGGCCGACGCCAGGCCGACGTTCGGATGGTGGTGGTGCGAGTAGTGATTTTCCTGCGCCGGATGCACCAGCACGAACTTCTCGAGGCTGTGGAACAGCAGGAAGCCGACGACCAGCGCGATCATCGAGGCCGACGGATCGAAGCCGTGCGTGCGCGCGAGCTCGAAGATCTCGGGCAGCAGGTCGAACGCGACGACGCCCAGCAGCACGCCCGCGGTGAAGCCGAGCAGGTAGTGCAGCCGGTCGCGGAAGCGCAGCGCCATCGCGCCGCCGGCCAGCGTCGAGACCACGGCGGCGGCGGTCAGGGCGACCGGGGAGAGTCCTGCAAGCATCGCTTAATGATAATGCATCCTCAATATCACCAGGCGTGGCAGAATTTGTCCTCGAACATGGAACGCGCCACCCGCCAGAACACCGCCATCCGCGAGGCCATCGAGGCCGCCGGGCGCCCGCTCTCGCCCACCGAGGTGCTGGACGAGGCGCGCCGCCACGTCGCGGCGCTGGGCCTGGCCACGGTCTATCGCAACCTGAAGGCGCTGGTCGACGCCGGCGAGATCCAGGTCGTGACGCTGCCGGGCGAGGTCGCGCGCTACGAGGTGGCGCAGCGCGGGCATCACCACCACTTCCGCTGCGACGTCTGCCAGCGCGTGTTCGACGTCCACGAATGCCCGGGCGACCTCGCGGGCCTGGCGCCACCGGGCTTCAGCGTCTCGCGCCACGAGATCACGCTGTACGGACGCTGCAGCGATTGCCAGCCGGCGCGCCGACGCGGCGCGAAGAAGGCGCCGCCGGCGCACGGCCACTCGCACTAGCCGGCCACCAGCTCCGAGATCTCGACCAGGTTCAGGTCCGGGTCGCGCACGTAGACCGAGCGGATCTTCGACGTCGCGCCCGTGCGGAACACCGGCCCCTCGACGATCGCGACGTTGGCCGCCGCCAGCTTGGTCATCACCTCGTCCAGAGGGACGCTCGCGATGAAGCACAGGTCGATCGCGCCGATGTGGTCGAGGTGGTCGATCATGGACGGCTCGCTGGCTGGTTCGAGCGATTCTGCCGCGTGCGCTCGTTGGTCAGGCCCGCTTCACGCGCACCGCGTACTGCAGCTCCATCAGCAGCGTCTCGATCGAGTACGGCTTGGACAGCACCTTGACGCCGGCCTCGATGTGCTGCGTCGTGTAGCCGGTGGCGACGATCACCGCCATCGCCGGGATGTTGGCGTGGCACCAGGCGGCCAGGTCCAGGCCGCTCATCGCGCCGGGCATGACGACGTCCGTGAACACGACGTCGAACAGGCCGCCGTCCTGCAGCGCTCGCGCGGCGGCCTCGCCGGTGAGGCAGTGGCGCACCGTGTGACCCGCGGCGCGCAGCGCGGGCACGACCACCGACGACACGAGCAGGTCGTCCTCGACGAACAGCACGCGCAGCGGCATGAACTCGGCCGGCGCCGTCGAGCCGGCGTCGCTCGCCTGCACCGGATCGCGCGACACCGGCAGCAGCAGCGACACCGTCGTGCCGACGCCGCGCTCGCTGCTGATCGTGGCCGCGCCGCCCGACTGGACGGCGAAGGCGCGCACCTGCGGCAGCCCGAGGCCGCTGCCCACGCCGACCGCCTTGGTCGTGAAGTACGGCTCGAACACGCGCTGCAGCACCTCGGCGTCCATGCCCCCACCGGTATCGACCACGTCGACGGCGATGTAGCGGCCCGGCGGCAGCGCCGAGGCCTGTGTCGCGCTCGCCAGCCGGCCCCGGATCAGCACGGTGCCGCCGTCGGGCATGGCGTCGCGCGCGTTGAACACGAGGTTGAGCAAGGCCAGTTCGAACTGCGTCGCGTCGGCCATCAGCGGCGGCAGGCCGGGCTCGATGTCGGCGCTCAGGCGCACCTTGCCGCCGACGGCGCGGCCCATCAGGTCCTCGCAGCGCAGCACGAAGTCGTGCAGGTCGATCGGCTGCGGCTTGAGCGGCTGCGTGCGGCCGAAGGCGAGCATCTGGCGCACCAGGGTCGCGGCCTTGTCGAGCGCGCGCGTGCTGGCCTCGATCACGCGCCGGCCCGCGTCTTCCTTGACGAGGCGATCCAGCACCTGCAGGCCGGTGCTCATCGTCTGCAGGAAGTTGTTCAGGTCGTGCGCCAGGCCGCCGGTGAGGCGACCGATCGCCTCGTGCTTCTGGCCGTCGAGCAGGCGCGTCTGCGCCTCCTGCGTCTGGCGGATCGCCTCGGCGACGCGCGACTCGAGCAGCTCGGTCCCGCGCGCGGAACGCACGCCCGCATCATGCAACGCAGCGCCGACCTGGTCGGCTTCGAAAAGTCCGGTGCGCAGCGGGGCGGGCACGCGATCGCGCCCGAGTTCGGCCGCCGCGTCGCTCAAGGCCAGCACCGGGCCGCCGATCTGGCGCGCGAAGTACAGCGCCAGGACGAGACCGATGACGGCCACGATGCCCGCGGCCGCGAAGGCCTGGATCGTCACGCGGATCGCCGGCTCCCTCAGCGCGGAACGCGGCAGTCCGACGCCGACGGTCCAGCCATAGCGCGCCGAGCGAGCCACGAACGCGACCGTCGGCTCGCCTTCGTGCGACATGGACTCGAACTGCTGGTCGAGCAGTCCGTTCGAGGCCGCCGCGACGGTCGCCGACGCCGCCCGGACGCCCAGCCACTTCTGCGGATCCTTGCTGCGCGCCACCGTCTGGAACTTGCCGTCCAGCACCGAGGCGACCGCGTCCGGCGGCATCTTCTGCAGGTCGAGCAGGCGCTGGATCACGTCAGGCCCGAAGGCGACGCCGATGTTGTACCGTTGCTGCGCCACGCCCGGCTCGGCGGCCATCACGGTGAGAACGGGTTGGCCGCTGATCTTGCCGGTCAACAGGTCGGTGACCACCGGCAAGCCGCTGACCAGCGGCGGATCCGGCAGCCAGCCGCGCGCCGGCAAGGGCTCGCCGAAAGGCTTGCGCGTATTGAGGATCTGGCGCGTCGCGTCGACGACCAACACCGTGTTGCCGCTGCCCTCGGTGGCGCGTTTCGCTTGCTCGTAGAAGCGCTCGAGCTCGCCGTCCTTCAGCGATCGCGCGGCGCCCAGCGTGTTGGCGATCGCGGCGCGCTTGTCGAGCTCGCCGTCGACCAGGATGCTGATCGAGCGCGCCAGGTCGCGCAGGTGGTCGGTGGCGGCGCGCGTCTCGTGCAGATAGGTGGAGCGTGCGAGCATGCCGAAGCCAGCCATCGCAGGCAGCCAGACGGCGAAGACGAGAAGCAGCAGTCTCGTTCGAATACTCACGCGGCCCCTGGATTCAATCTGGTTTGCTGCGCACGTTACCCGAAAATGGGATCGTCGCGCCTGGAGATCCCTGAAATCCCGAGGGCGTGCCGGCCTGGCCGGCAGACTACAGGTGCGCGATCGCCAGACCGGCCGTGACCGCCAGCGCGGTGCCGAAGATCGCCAGGCCCACCGTGCGCTTGCGGCGCGTCAGCATCCACAGCGCGAGGCCCGACAGCGACAGCAGGATCAGGCTGCCGGCGAGCGTGTCGACCAGCAGGATCCACGCCACCGGCATGCCGATGCCCTTGTGCAGGTTGGTCAGCGTCGCGACGACGCCGTTGTCGCTGCGGCGCACGCTGACCGCGTGGTTGCCGACCCAGTACTCGGCCTGGATCTGCGCGCGCGGGGCGTTGAAGTTGAACGTCCAGTGCGCCGGCTGCATGACCGCCGAAGCCGAGGCTTCGGCCCACGGCGCGGGCCTGGCCTTCTCGATGCGCACGTTGCCGGCCGGCTGCGGCAGCGACAGCGCGGACTGCAGCCAGTCGGCCATGGCCCTGGCGTCGGCGGGCCGCGGATCGGGCAGCGCAAGTTGCGAATCGCCGCGCTCGGCCGCCGGCTTCAGCGGCAGCACCGCGCGGTGGTTCAGCCAGATGCCGCTGAAGCCGAACAGCAGGCCCAGCGTCGCGCCCCAGAGACCGATCCAGCCATGCACCTTGCGCAGCCATATGGCCGCGTTGGCCCGGGTCGGTGAATTCAAGTGTCGCTCCATTGGCGCATGAGGTTGTGATAGACGCCCACCAGGCTGCGCCGCGCGAGCGCGTCGGCGCCGGTCTGGTTGAGCCGCTGGATGGCGTTGTCGAGGTCGAACATCATCGAGCGCTGCGCGTCGTCGCGCACCAGGCTCTGCACCCAGAGGAACGACGCCAGGCGGCGGCCGCGCGTGACAGTCGTGACCTCGTGCAGGCTGGTGGCCGGATAGACCACCATGTCGCCCGCCGCCAGCTTCACGCGGTGCGCGCCGAAGGCGTCGTGCACCACCAGCTCGCCGCCGTCGTATTCGTCGGGCTCGCTCAGGAACAGCGTGGCCGAGACATCGGTGCGCAGCTTGCGGCCCGTGTGCGGATGGATGCGCACGCTGCCGTCGACATGCGCGCCGAAGGTCATGCCCTCGCCGTGGCGGTTGAACATCGGCGGGTAGACCTCGTTGGGCAGCACCGCGCTGATGAACAGCGGATGGCGCTCGAGCGAGCCGAGGACGATGGACTGGCACGCCGCCGCGACGTCGGATCGCTCGTCGATCTGCTCGTTGTGCTTGACGGGCGCACCCTGGTAGCCGGCCGACACGCGGCCGTCGACCCAGGCGTCGCCCGCGGCTTCCAGGCGCGCGCGCACCTCCTGCAGTTGCTGGGCATCGAGCGCGTTGGCAATGGCGACGAGCATGGCGGCGGCTTTGTTCGCGAGCGGCGGGGGAGCCAATCTTTAGACGTGGTACGAGAAGGACAGCATCGCGCTGCGGCCCGTGCCGGGCACGGAGCGTCCGCCGTCGGACTGGATCAGCGCGTCGAAGTACTTGCGGTCGAACACGTTGAACACGTTGAGGCGCAGATCGTACGTCGGCTGGTGGTAGTCGAGCGTGCCATCCCAGCGCGCGTAGCCGCCGACCAGCGTGGTGTCGGTGTTGTTGGCGTAGCGCTTGGACGCGTAGACAGCGCCGCCGCCGAGGTCCCAGTGCGGCATGAATTCGCAGGTCGTCCACAGCGTGCCGGAGTTGCGCGGCGTGTTGCCCGGCACCATGCCCTGCGTGCCGACGCCGATGCCGTCGATGATCCTGGCGTCGAGATACGCGTAGCCCGCGAACACCTTCCAGCCGTGCGCCAGCAGGCCCGAGCCGCCCAGGCGCGCACCACGCACGCGCACCGTGCCGGTGGCCGTGTAGTTGCCGCTCGAATCGGCGGAGCGCGCGTTGTCCTGCGTGATCTGGAACACGGCGCCGTCGACCGACAGCTTGCCCTTCAGGATGTCGATCTTGCCGCCGACCTCGTAGGCCTGGTTGGTCTCGGGCGGCAGCGGCGCGGTGGTGCCGGTGGTGTTGGTGAGCTGCTCCAGCGACGGGTCGAACGACGTGCTGTAGCTGACGTAGTACGACTGCGCCGCGGTGGGCTGCCAGACGCCACCCGCGCGATAGCTCGTGTACGAGACATCCTGCGCGATGAGCTTCGGCGTGGTGATCGTGTTGTTGATCGTCGCGTCGAAGCGGTCGCGGCGGATGCCGCCGACGAGCTTGAACTGCGAGCCGAAGCTCAGCGTGTCGCTCAGGTAGGCGCCGTACGAATTCGCGCGGCTGGTGGACAGGTTGCCCGCGACGTCGGGCGCGTTGGCAGGGCTGTCCTGGTAGACCGGCGCCAGCAGCGGCTCGCAGCCGACGTAGCCGGCGCTCATCGTGACGCCGTTGCACTGGCCGGTGCGGCTGTACGACTGGTTGCTGTAGGTATCCTGGCCGATCTCGGCACCGGTGATCGCCTCGTGGTGGACGGGGCCGGTGTCCAGGCGCGCGCTCAGGTCCAACTGGTCGAACACCGAGTGGTCGGTGATCACGCGGTCATGGCTCTGCAGCTTGACGTAGAGCTTGTCCAGCGGCGTCGAGGGGTCCGCCGTGCAGAAGCCGAGGGCGCAGCCCGATTCGGTCACGCCCGCCTCGCCCGGAATGGCGCCCAGCGACTGCGACGCCGTCTCGCGGGCGTCGACGTGCACGTGGTTGCTCTGGATCTCGTTGCGCAGCGTCATGTCGTCGCCGAAGTGCTGCGACACCAGCGCGGAGAACGTGGCGACTTCCTGGTTCGTGCGGTCGTCCGTGTAGCCATAGAAGTTGTCGTGCGGCGCGTTCACCGGGCGGCCCAGCCAGGGCGAGAAGCCGTAGTCGGGCATGTCGTGGTTCTTCTGCAGTAGCGCCGACAGCGTGATCTCGGCGGGCGTGCCGATGCCGAACTTGACCGACGGCGCCAGGCCGAAGTCGGTGTTCTTCATCTCCTTGCGCGTCGTCGGGCGGCCGGTCTGCGCCATGCCCGCGATGCGGAACGCCGAGGTCGCATCGATCGCGCGGTCGACGTCCGTCGTCGTGCGCACCATGCCGTTGGTGGTGGCCGACGCGTCGACCTCCGTCACCGGCTTGAGCTGCGCCACCTTGCTGACCTGGTTGACCACGCCGCCGGTGGATCCGCGGCCGAACAGCATCGACGACGGGCCCATCAGCACTTTGACGGCGTCGAGCGCGAAGGTGTCGCGGTAATACTGGCCGCGGTCGCGGAAGCCGTCGAGGTAGATGTCCGTGCGCGCCGTGAAGCCGTTCAGGTTGATGTTGTTGCCGATCTGGCCGCCTTCGGCACCGCCCAGCGTCACGCCCGGCACGTTGCGCAGCGCGTCCGACAGCGACGTCGCGCCCTGGCTCTGCAACAGCGACTTGCTTAGCACCGTGACGGATTGCGGCACGTCGCGCAGGTCGGCCGGCAGCTTGTTCAGCGACGCGTCCCTCTTCGTGAAATCCGGGGTGCTCTCGCCGGCGATCTCCACCTCCTGCACGCCCATCACGGCACCGGCGGCACCCGGCGCCGTCGCGGCGGCGGCCGTGCTGCCTGCGGCGGCGGCATTGTGGGTGGGCGCGGATTGCGACCAGACGGGTGCGGCGGCGGTCAGCGCGAGCAGCGCGGAGGCGATGGGGGTGAGTCGGTTCATTCTTGTTGGCGAGTCGTGTGTCAGGTGGGTGCGCCCATCGACGTATTAGCAAATACGAATCATTCGCATTTATCTTATCAAGAGTGACGGCGCCCGCGCAAAACTTTTCTTCATAGTCCGCTTACATTTGAGGTTGTTCATCGAACTGCCTCGGAGACAAGACAAGTGAATTCGCATCAACGCTTTGCCCGGATTTCCGCCATCGCGCTGGCGGCGGCCGCCTCGCTGGGGATGGCACGGGCCGCGGACATCAAGATCGGCGTGGCGGAAGCGCTGTCAGGCCCGGCCGCCCAGTACGGCGTCAGCATCCGCAACGGCTTCCAGATGGCCGCCGACGAGATCAATGCGGCCGGCGGCGTCAACGGCAACAAGATCGAGCTGGTCGTCGAGGACGAGCAAGGCAAGAAGGACGAGGCGATCAACGCCTTCAAGAAGCTGATCTTCCAGGACAAGGCGCTGATGCTGTTCGGCCCGACGCTGTCGAACTCCGCCGCGGCGGCCGACCCGATCGCGCAGGCGTCCAAGATCGTCGTGTTCGGCACCTCCAACACGGCCGACGGCATCACCACCATCGGCGACCACGTGTTCCGCAACTCGGTCACCGAGGGCGACGTGCTGCCGGTCACGATCAAGGTCGCGGCCAAGGTCGCCAGGATCAAGAAGGTCGCCGTGCTGTACGGCAACGACGACGTCTTCACCAAGAGCGGCTACGACGCCTTCAAGAAGGCGCTCGACGATCAGAAGATGCCGGTCACGACCACCGAGACCTTCGCCAAGGGCGACGTCGACTTCAAGGCGCAGCTGACCAAGATCAAGGCCACCAACCCCGACGCCATCGTGCTGTCGGCGCTGATCGCCGAGGGCGCGCCGATCATGGTGCAGGCGCGCCAACTGGGCATGAACCTGCCGTTCATCGGCGGCAACGGCATGAACTCGGTCAAGGTGTTCGACCTCGCCAAGGGCGCGTCGGACGGCCTGTGGGTGGGCAGCCCGTGGTCGATCGAGAACCGCACGCCGGAGAACAACAGCTTCGTCATCGCCTACACGAAGAAATACAGCTCGCCGCCCGACCAGTTCGCCGCGCAGGCCTACGACGCCATGCACATCGCCACCGAGGCGATGAAGAAGATCAAGCTGAGCGGCGACGTGGCCAAGGATCGCGAGGCGCTGCAGGCCGCGCTGCCGGCGGTCAAGTGGACGGGCGCGACGGGCGCGTTCGCGTTCCGCCGCGTCACCGACAAGGCCGGCAAGCCGGCCGGCTACGACGCCAACCAGCTGGCGATCGTCAGCACCACGCGCGGCCGCAACTACGAAATCGAAAAGTGATCTCGCCGGGCCGCGTCCGCGCGGCCCGCGATCCTGCCGATTTCCCCGCCATGCGGCCCCGGTGCATCATCCCGGGCCGCAACTCCCTCCCTGACCAGGTTTTCACGTGCTCGAACAGCAGCTCTTCAACGCCTTGTCGCTCGGCTGCGTCTACGCCCTCTTCGCCCTCGGCTTCACGCTGGTGTTCGGCGTGCTGGGCGTCGTCAACCTCTCGCAGGGCGCCGTCTTCATGGTGGGCGCCTATGCCGCGCTGACGGCCATCACGAAGATGAGCTTCCCGTTGTGGGCCGCCATCCTCTTCGCCTTCGCGTTCTCGGGCCTCGTCGGCGTGCTGATCGACCGCCTCGTGCTCAAGCCGCTGCGCGCGCGCGACGCGCCGCACCTGATCCCGATGATCGCGACGATCGGCCTGGCCATCGCGATCAACAGCCTCGTCCAGGGCCTGTTCGGCGCCGAGAACCAGCGCTTTCCCAGCGAGGTGCTGCCGCAGGACTCGCTGCAGATCGCGGGCGTCAGCGTCACCGTGCTGGAGCTGGGCATCATCCTCGTGTCGTTCCTGCTGATGACCGTGCTGATGCTGACGCTGAAGAAGACGCAGCTGGGCCGCGCGCTGCGCGCCATCGCCGAGTCGCCGAAGGCGGCGCGGTTGCTGGGCATCAACGTCGACGGGCTGTTCCTGCTGACCTCGTTCGTCGCGGCCGGCTTGGGCGGCATCTCCGGCGTGCTGATCGGCCTGTATTCCAACGCGCTGTTCCCGCTGATGGGCCAGCCGATGCTGCACAAGGGCATCGCGGTGATCATCCTGGGCGGCATGGGCGACATCCGCGGCGCGATGCTGGCGGGCCTGTTCCTCGGCTTCGCCGAGGTGCTGTCGGTGGCCTACATCGGCTCCGACATGCGCGACGCGGTGGCCTTCGGCCTGTTGTTCCTCGTGCTGCTGGTGCGCCCGAAGGGCCTGTTCGGCAGCGTGCAAGAGCGCAAGGTCTGACCAAGAACGATGCTCGACTACCTAGACAACTTCTGGTCCATCTACAGCAATCTCGTGCTGTCGCTGGGCACGGCCTCGCTGCTCGCGCTGTCCATCTACCTGACGCTGTCGTGCGGCATGCTGGCGATGGCCAACGCGGCGTTCATGGGCATCGGCGCCTACACGTCGTCCATCCTGACGATGAACTACGGCTGGCCCTTCCCTGCCGCGATCGCAGCCGGCATGGCGGCGCCGGCGCTGGTGGCGTTCATCATCGGCAAGCCTACCTTGCGGCTGTCGGGCGTCTATCTCGCGATGGCCACGCTGGCTTTCGGCGAGGTCGTGCGCCTGATCATCATCCGCGCCGAAGGCCTGACCGGCGGCGCGCTGGGCCTGAACGGCATCCCGCAGCTGACGCAGTGGTGGCACGTGCTGCTGGCCGTCGTGCTGGTGCTCGCCTTCCTCGCGCGGCTGCGGCGCTCGAAGATCGGGCGCGCGTTCGAGGCGATCAAGGAGGACGAGACCGCCGCCGGCCTGATGGGCATCGACGTCAACGGCCAAAAGATGCTCGCGTTCGCGCTCGGTGCGGCCATCGCCGGCCTCGCGGGCGTGCTCAACGCCCACCTCACGTTCTTCATCGGCCCGCAGGAATACGGCTTCGACCGCGGCGTCGAGATCCTGACCATGACCATCCTCGGCGGCATCAACAGCCTGTTCGGCCCGGTGATCGGCGCCTTCATCATCACGCTGCTGCCCGAACTGCTGCGCAGCTTCAAGGACTACCGCGCCGTGGCCAATGGCCTGATCCTGGTGCTGATCGTGCTGTTCATGCCGAAGGGCTTGTGGAATCCGCAATGGATGCGCAAGGTGCTGGGCTTGCGCAAGAAGGGAGTGACGCCATGAGCGACGCCCGGCCGCCCCAAGGCGCTCGCCTCGCAGTGCGCAGCACGGAGATTGTCAAATGAGCGATCTCCTCAACCTGACCAACGTCTCGCGGCACTTCGGCGGATTGAAGGTGCTTCAGGACGTCTCGTTCGCGGTGCGCGCCGGCACGATCTCCGGCCTGATCGGCCCCAACGGCGCCGGCAAGACCACCGTGTTCAACCTGATCACCGGCCTGCTGCCGCCGTCGACCGGCGACATCGCGCTCAACGGCACGACGCTGCTGGGCCGCAAGCCGCACCAGATCACGCGCTCGGGCATCGCGCGCACGTTCCAGAACATCCGCATCTTCAAGGAGATGACGCTGCTGGAGAACGTGATCGTCGGCATGCACCGCCACCTGGACTACGGCGTGCCCGGCCTGCTGTTCGCGCTGCCGAAATACCGCGCGGCGGAACGTCGGGCGCGCGATCGCGCGCGCGAGCTGCTGTCGTGGATGAAGCTCGATCACAAGGCCGACGACCTCGCCGACAACCTGTCGTACGGCGCGCAGCGCAAGCTCGAGATCGCGCGCGCGCTGGCGACCGAGCCCACGCTGCTGCTGCTCGACGAGCCGGTGGCCGGCATGAACAGCACCGAGAAGACCGAGCTGATGCGCGAGATCGTCAACATCCAGGGCCGCGGCTACACGATCTTCATGATCGAGCACGACATGCGTTTCGTGATGGGCCTGTGCGAGGAGATCTCCGTCCTGAACTTCGGCAAGATCATCGCGCACGGCGGCCCCGAGCAGATCCGCAGCGATCCGCAGGTGATCGAGGCCTACCTGGGTCGCGAGGACGACGAAGTCGCGGTCACGCCGGGAGCCCCGGAATGAGCGAGGCGCTGCTTTCGGTCTCCGGGCTGAGCGTCAACTACGGCCACATCGAGGCCGTGCGCGAGGTCGATCTTTCGCTGCAGGCCGGCCAGATCACGACGCTGGTCGGCGCCAACGGCGCGGGCAAGTCGACGACGCTGCTGGCATTGTCGGGCCTGGTGCCCAAGGCCGCCGGCAAGGTGATGTTCGACGGCCACGACGTCACCGCCCTGCCCGCCCACAGGCTCGTCGCGGCCGGCCTGGTGCAGGTCGCCGAGGGCCGTGCCACGCTGACGACGCTGACCGTGCGCGAGAACCTCGAGCTTGGCGCGTACACGCGGCGCGACGGCGCGGCCGCGCGCGCGAGCGACCTCGAACGCATGTTCACGCTGTTCCCGCGTCTGAAGGAGCGCGAGAACGGGCTGGCCGGCAACCTGTCCGGCGGCGAGCAGCAGATGCTGGCGATCGGCCGCGCGCTGATGGCGCGTCCGCGCTTGCTGCTGCTGGACGAGCCGTCGATGGGCCTGGCGCCGATCGTCGTGCAGGGCATCTTCCGCACGCTGCGCGAGATCAATGCCGGCGGCCTGACGATCTTCCTCGTCGAACAGAACGTGCGCCAGGCGCTGAAGATCGCCGAACGCGCCTACGTGCTGGAGAACGGCCACGTCGTGCTGCAAGGCGGCGGCCGCGAACTGCTCGACGAGCCGCGCGTGCAGGAAGCCTACCTCGGCGGCTGAACAGCCGCACGGTCGGGCTAAACTCGCTCGTCCCGCGCCGGTCGCGGTCCTCCGCCGCCGTGAACATCTCACATGAGACGCTTGTGCGCACCCGTTCGAATCGCGTTGATCTGGTGCCTGGCGCTGCTGTTGCTGGACGTCGCCGTCCCCGCGACCGCGCAGTCTCCCGACCTGACGGCCGTCGAGCGCCAGTGGATCGCCGAGCATCCCGTGCTGCGCGTGGTCGTCGTGCGCGACGAGGAGCCGCTCTACACGCTCGGTGACGGCAAGGGGCCGCCGCAGGGCTTCGGCATCGACCTGCTGTCGGCGGTCGCGCGCCGCGCCGGACTGGAGCTGCAGTACCACGCGGTCGACAACGCGGGCCAGGCGATGGCCGAACTCGCGGCCGGCCGCGCCGACGTCACGCCGATGGCCGCGCCGAGCCCGGAGCGCCTCGGGATCCTGAGCTTCCCGGGCGCGTTCGTGGCGGCGGAACAGGTCATCGTGTCGCGCAACGACGTGGGCGACGTCTCGTCGGCGCAGAACTTCGCGGGCCGGCGCGTCGCCATCGTCGACGGCACCGCCATCGCCGATCGCATCGTCGCCGAATTCCCGCACGCCAACTACGTGCAAGCGGCGACCCGCCTCGAGGCCTATCGCGCCATCGCCGACGGCCGCGCCGATCTGGCGCCCGGCTGGCTGCAGGAATCGGTCTACACGATCGAGGCGAACCTGCTCTCCAACCTGCAGGTCAAGCGCAGCGACGGCGCGGCCGTGAGCTTCTTCGGGCCGGCGGTCACGCTGCGCGAGCCCGTGCTCTCGGGCATCCTGGCCAAGGGCATCGCCTCGCTGTCGGTGGCCGAGCGTTCGGACGCGGCCAGGCGCTGGCTGCCCTCGGGCGTGGACAGTGCCTGGGTCAAGGGCAAGCCGCAGCTGACCGACGCCGAGCGCGCCTGGGTGCAGCGCGAAGGCGCGATCCGGCTGGGCTACGACGAGCACTTCGCGCCGTTCACTTCGCGCGGCGCGCTCGACACCTTCAACGGCCTCGGCGCCGACATGGTGCGGCTGGCCGCCGACAAGGTCGGCCTGCGCGTGATCGAGCAGCGCGGCGGCAGCTTCGCCGACGTCTACGATGCCGCGCTCAACGGCCGCCTCGATGTCGTCGTCGGCATGGCGCGCACCGAGGCGCGGCGCGCGGACTTCGAGTTCATCGGCCCGTTCTCGACCTCGCCCACGGCCATGGTGATGCGCAGCAACGACGCGCGGCGCTGGAGCGAGCCCGACGACATCCGCGGCGGCACGCTGGGCCTGCTGCGCGAGCATTTCCTGATCGCGCAGCTGCACTCGCGCCGACCCGCGCTGCACCTGGCCGTGTTCGCCTCGCAGGACGAGGTGCTGCAGGCGCTGGACGACGGCCGTGTCGACGCGGCCATCGGCAACGGGGTGGTGGTCAACCAGCTGATCGACCAGCGCTATGCCGGGCGCCTGCACGTCACGGGGGTGCTGCGCGACGGCGATAGCGAGCTCTATTTCGGCGTGCCGCGCGCGCAGCCGGAACTGGCGCGCCTGCTGCAGAAGGGCCTGGATGCAATCACGCCGTCCGAGGCCGCCGAACTGCAACGCCACTGGGTGTTCGTGTCGCTGCAGCCGGGACTGAAGTGGCGCGATGTCCTGCAATGGGCCGTGCCCACCGGGGTCGTCGCGGCGCTCGGCCTGGCCCTGCTCGCCTCGACCAATCGCCGGCTGCGCCGGGCGAATGCGGCGGAACACGCGGCGCGCGAGGCGGCCGAGGAGGCCACCGCCGCGCGCGGACGCTTTCTGTCCTATCTCGCGCACGAACTGCGCGGCTCGCTGGGCAGCATCTCCTCCGGCGCCACCCTGCTGCGCGACAACGCCGATGCGTCGGTGCGCTTGCGGCTGACCGACGCGATGAAGTCGTCCGCCGACGGACTGCAGCAGTTGCTCGAGACCACGCTGGCGCACGAGCGGATGATGGCCACTGGCGTCAGCCTGGAGCCCGCGCGCGTCGAGCTGACGCCGTGGTGGGAACGGATGATGGCGCCGCTGCGCCTGAGCGCGCAGGCCAAGGGCCTGGAGCTGCTGGACGACGGCCCGGTCTCGGGCGTGCCGCTGACCTTCGACGCGGTGCGTCTCGCGCAGGCGCTGACCAACGTGGTCGGCAACGCGATCAAGTTCACGCCGTCGGGCCGGGTCGACGTGCGCGGCATCTGGAACGTCGCCGACGGCGAACTCGAGGTCCACGTGATCGACAGCGGCCCCGGCATCACCGGTGCCGATCGCGCGCAGATCTTCGTGCCCTATGCCCAGGGCGAGGCCGGCCGCCGGGCCAGCCACGGCGCGGGACTGGGCCTGTCGATCGCGCGCGAGATCGTGCGGGCGATGGGCGGCCGCATCGAGCTGGCGCCCGCCGCGGCGCGCGGCGCCGAGTTCGTCATCCGCGTGCCGCTGCGGCCCTGACGGCGTCCGTCAGGCAGTCGCCTTGGCCGCCATCCCGGTGCGCAGCTCGCGCAGCAGCTCCTGTGGCGGCGTCGGCTTGGGCAGCACGCGCAGGCCTCCGGAGACCGCGTCGTCGAGCTGCTTCGCATAGCCGGTGATGAGCACCACCGGCAGGCGCGGCCAGAGCTCGCGCAGGCGGAACGCGAGGTCCATGCCGCTCAGCTTGCCGGGCATCTCGATGTCGCTCAGCACGATGTCCGGCAGCGATGCGCCGCCTTGCAGCGCCGCCAGCGCAGTGTCGGCGCTCCAGTGATGCGTCACGTCGAGGCCCGCGGCCTGCAGGATCGCCAGCGTCGATTGCGCAACGTCGTCGTTGTCCTCCACCAGCAGCACGCGGCCGGCCATGCGTCCCGGATCGGTCGCCACCGGCGCCTCCGGCGGATGCGTCAGCCGGTGCTCGGCCGGCAGCAGCATCTCGACCGTCGTCCCCACGCCAAGCTCGCTGACGATGCGCGCGCGACCGCCGGCCTGCGCGCAAAAGCCATGCACCTGGCTCAGGCCCAGGCCGGACCCGGCCTCGTTCATGCGCGTGGTGAAGAACGGCTCGAACACCCGCGGCAGCACGTCCGCGGCGATACCGACGCCGGTATCCTCGACGGCGATCGCCACCATCGTCGTGCCGTCCTCCGACGCGCCTTCGTTGCGCGCGGTGATGCGCAGCCGCCCGCCGCCGGGCATCGCGTGCTTGGCGTTGAGCGCCAGGTTGATCAGCGCGAGTTCCAGCTCCGCGACGTCGACGCTGATCGGGCAGACATCCAGATCCACCATGATCTCCATCGCGACGCGCGAGCCGAGCGTGCTGCGCAGCAGCCCCTCGGCGCCCGGCAGCCACGACTGCAGCGCGATGGTCTCGGGCCGCAGCGCCTGCCTGCGCGAGAACGACAGCAGCTGGCGCGTGAGCCGCGTGCCCGACTGCACCGCGCGCATCATCGCCTGGATGTGGCGCTCCTCGCCGAGCTCCGGGTGCAGGTGACGGTGCACGTGCAGGCTGCTGCTGACGATGGCCAGCAGGTTGTTGAAGTCGTGCGCCACGCCGCCGGTGAGCTGCGCCAGCGTCTCGAGCTTCTGGCTTTCGAGCATGCCTTTTTCGGCCGCAGCCGTGCGCCGCACCGCCTCGTTGAGCGCCGCGGTGATGGCCTGCTCGCGCCGTGTCTTGCGCAGCGCCAGCAGCGATACGTAGGTCAGCCCCGCCGTCACCGGCACCAGCAACGCGGCCAACAGGCCCACGAAGCGCAGCCAGCCGGCCAGCATCGCCGCGCGGCTGACGCCCGCGATGACGTACAGCGGATAGCCGCCCACGCGCTGGAAGCTGATGAAGCGACGCTGGCCGTCGCGGCGCGAGGTCACCTCGAGATGGCCTTCGCGGTCGCCCGCCCTCACGCGCGCGAACACGTCGTCGTTGAGCTGCACCCGCTGCGACCCGTCCGCCTCGGTCTGCGGCCAGTTGGCCAGGATCGCACCGTCGGTGCGCACCAGCGCGAAGCGCGCGAGCGTCGGGTTCTCCGCGGCGAGCGAGCGGTAGTAGTCGCGGAAGAAGCCCGGCGACAGCGACACCGAGACGATGCCCGCGAACTGCCCGCCCGGGGCCTGGCGCCGGATCGTCGCGTTGAGCAGTTGCAGCCCGGTCTGGCGTCCGACCAGGACGTCGCTGATGCCCAGCGGCAGCGGCGCGTTCTGCTGCTGCAGGAAGTAGCCGCGGTCGTTCACCGAGACGATGTGGTCGGTCGGATAGCGATCGCTGCGGGCGATCGGCCGGCCCCGCGCGTCCCAGACGTTGAGGTTCACGACCGACGGCAGGCCCGCCACCATGTCGGCCAGGCGCGCGTGGATCTCGGCCTCGCTCGCGCGCAGCGACGCGTCGTCGCCGCGCGCGGCCTCGTCGGCGCGATGGGCGATCTTCTCGGCGATCTCGAAGGTGCGTTGCGCCTGGCCGCGCACGAGGATCGCGGCGCGTTCGGCCGCGGCCTCGGCCTCGGCCACCGCGCGCTCGTAGCCCCACCACGACGCCGCGACGAACGCGGTGAGCGGCACCAGCACGGCGCCCCACAGCACCGCGCGCAACCACGTTTCCAGCGGCGTGTCGAAGCCGGCCTGGGCGGCGTCCGAGGCCGGCGTCGAAGGGTTGCGCGCACGCAGGTTCGTGACCAGGCTGATGAAGATGGCCACGATGCAGAACGCGCCGATGTGCATCGGCCTGTCGGCGGGGTCCAGCGTCGGCGGGATGCCCGGCACGGCGGCCACCAGCGCGGTCGCGAGCGTCACGAACAGACCCGAACCGATGCCCCACATCGACGAGGCCAGCACGACGGCCGGGTAGGCCAGCAGGAACGGCAGCCTGTCGCCCAGCACCGGCTGCAGCAGCACGCGCAGCCCGACGGCCACGACCGCCGTCGCCAACGTCAGCGCCCAGCGCGGCAGCGACGGGGTGCGTTCAGCAGAGGCGGCGGTCGAGCGCGACGACGTCGGCATGGAGCCATTTCGGCGGACTGAGGGTGGCCCATGTTAGCGGCGACCGCACCGGCTTGCGGCACGCTTTCGAGATGCCATTGCCGCCATGGCGACACGCGTGCGGAATGCCGTACTCGATCCGATGGGGTTCAGCTTCATTTAATAAACTGGCTTATCATATATCCCTATATGAAAAAGCCAGCCGAATTCTCGAACCGGGTCGGATTCATCGTCAACGAGGTGGGCCGGCTCTACGGCCGCCAGTTCGACCAGCTGTCGCGTGTCGAGCTGGGCCTGTCGCGCGCGCAGTGCCGCCTCATCGGCCAGGTCAAGTACAACGAGAGCGGCCATGCGCCGACGCAGGCCGAGCTCGCGCAGCACCTGGACCTGACGCCCATGGCCGTGGCCACGCTGGTCGACCGCATGGAGGCCGCCGGCTGGATCACGCGCCGGCCGAGCGAGACCGACCGTCGCGCCAACGCGATCGAGCTGCAGCCGCGCGCCGAGGCCGCGCTCGAGAAGGCCTTCGCCGTCAGCGATCGCGTGCAGGAAGCGGCGCTGGCCGGCTTCAGCGCCGCCGAGCGCAAGCAACTGGTGAGCATGCTGCAACGCGTGCGCGCCAACCTGCAGGGAGACACGACGGAGCCGGGAGACGCGCCATGAGCCTTGGCGACCATCGTCTGATCCCGCACCGCGGCATGATCACGATCTCGATCATGCTCGCCACGATCATGCAGGCGCTCGACACCACGATCGCCAACGTCGCGCTGCCGCACATGCAGGGCGCGCTGCAGAGCTCGCAGGACCAGATCTCCTGGGTGCTGACCTCGTACATCGTGGCCGCCGCCATCGCCACGCCGCTCACCGGCTGGCTGTGTGCGGCCCTCGGGCGCCGGCGCGTCTTCCTGATCGCCGTCGCCGGCTTCACCGTCGCCTCCGCGCTGTGCGGCATGGCCGACAACATCTTCGAGATCGTCGCCGCACGCCTGCTGCAGGGCCTGTTCGGCGCGGCGCTGGTGCCGCTGTCGCAGGCCGTGCTGCTCGACATCAATCCGAAGGAGAAGATCGGCCAGGCGATGGCGATCTGGGGCGCCGGCATCATGATCGGCCCGATCCTGGGCCCGATGCTGGGCGGCTGGCTGACCGAGAACGCGAGCTGGCGCTGGGTCTTCTACATCAACCTGCCGGTGGGCGTGCTGGCCTTCTACGGCATCGCGCGCTTCCTGCCGGAGAGCCGCCCGGCCGGCATCAAGCTCGACCTGTTCGGCTTCGCGACCCTGAGCCTGGCCATCGGCCTGCTGCAGATGTTCCTCGACCGCGGCGAGCAGCTGGACTGGTTCGACTCGATCGAAATCCGCGTCGAAGCGATCGGCTGCCTGATCGCGTTCGCGTTCTTCGTCGCGCACACGTTCACGGCCATCGGCACCTCGTTCTTCGACCGCCGGCTGTTGAAGGACGCGAACTTCGTCACCGGGCTGCTGTTCGCGTTCATCGTCGGCATGGTGCTGTACGCCACGATGGCGCTGCTGCCCACGCTGCTGCAGGGCCTGCTGGGCTACCCGGTCGTCTACACCGGCATGGTGATGGCCCCGCGCGGCGTCGGCACCATGGTGGCGATGCTGCTGGTGGGCCGGCTGCTGCACTACGTCGACGCCCGCGCGATCATGGCGCTCGGCTTCACGCTGACCGCGATCGCGCTGTACATGATGACCGGCATGACGCTGGACATGAGCAGCCGCATCATCATCGTCTCGGGCGTGATCCAGGGCCTGGGCATCGGCTTCACGTTCGTGCCGCTCAGCGCGGTGGCCTTCGCCACGCTCGCGCCCGACCTGCGCAACGACGGCACGCCCATCTTCAGCCTGCTGCGCAACATCGGCTCCAGCGTGGGCATCTCGATCGTGCAGGCGATGCTGACCTCGGGCACGGCGCGCGCGCACTCGGAACTCGCCTCGGACATCACCGTCGGCAACCTCGGTTTCCAGTCGCTGCCCTCGATGATCGATCCGTCCAGCCAGGCGGGCATCGGGATCATCAACACGCTGGTCGATCGCCAGGCCGCGATGATGGCCTACCTCGACGACTTCCGCTTCATGCTGGCGCTGACGGTGGTCTCGCTGCCGCTGCTGCTGCTGATCCGCAAGGCCAAGCCCGCCGCCAGGAAGCCGGGCGCCGAAGCGGAGGCCGAGATGGAAATGGTGCACGAGGTTTGACGGCGCGCCCCGTTCGACTGACCCTGGCGGCCGCCGACTGACTTCGCGAGCCAGGAGTCACCGACGGGACAGGGGTCGTCCCTGAGGCGGCGCCGTCGCCGCAAGGCGGACAATCGCCGATGGAGCGCCAACGAGCGTTTCGCGAGGAACCCGCCATGAAGAACGACCTGCCCAACATCGCCCCCACCGGCCCCGAGATCGCCCGCACGCTCGAGGACGCGCTCGCGCTGCAGCGCGCGGCCTACTTCGCGCATCCGGTACCCACGCTGGCCGAGCGCAAGGCCGACCTGCGCACGCTGCAGCGCTTCATCCGCGAGAACAAGCAGGCGCTGTGCGACGCGATCAGCGCCGACTACGGCCACCGCTCGCAGCACGAGACGCTGCTGGCCGAGATCTTTCCCGCGATGGACGGCATCTCGCACGTCATCGGCTCGCTGCGCAAGTGGATGCGCCCGCAGCGCCGCTCGGTGGACCTGCGCAACTTCATCGGCGCCAGCAACCGCGTGATCCCGCAGCCGCTGGGCGTCGTCGGCATCATCGTGCCGTGGAACTTCCCGCTGCACCTGAGCCTGATCCCGCTCACGTACGTGTTCGCCGCCGGCAACCGCGCGATGATCAAGATGAGCGAGAACTCGCGCCACCTGGCCGCGTTCATGATCGAGAAGATGCCCGCGTATTTCCCGCCCGAGAAGCTGCGCTTCTTCGACGAGACCGGCGGCGTCGGCATCGAGTTCTCCAAGCTGCCGTTCGACCACCTTCTCTTCACCGGCTCGGGCCAGACCGGCCGTTCGGTGATGGCCGCCGCGGCCGCCAATCTCGTGCCCGTCACGCTGGAGCTCGGCGGCAAGGCGCCGGCCATCCTGTGCGACGACTTCCAGCTGCGCCTGGCCGCCGAACGCATCCTGTTCGCCAAGCTGATGAACGCCGGGCAGATCTGCACGACGGTCGACCACGCGTGGGTGCCGCGCGCCAAGGTCGACGAGTTCGTGGCGGTCGCGCGCGAGATCGTCAACGCGCGCTATCCGGCGATCGCATCGACCGACTACACCTCCGTCATCGACGAGCGCTCGTTCGAGCGCCTGCTCGGCGCGCTGGAAGACGCCAAGGCGCGCGGCGCCACCGTGATCCAGGTGATCCCCGGCGAGCCGTACGACCGCGCCACGCGCAAGATGTCGCCGCACATCGTGCTGAACGCGCCATCCGAATCGGTGCTGCTGCAACGCGAGATCTTTGGCCCGATCCTGCCCATCCGCGCCTACGACTCGCTCGAGACGGTGATCCAGTCCATCAACGCCGGCCCGCGCCCGCTCGCGATCTATCCGTTCAGCAACGACGCGCGCCGCGTGCAGATGCTGCTCGATCGCGTGATGTCGGGCGGCGTGTCGGTCAACGAGGCGTTGTTCCACGTCGCCCAGCACGATCTGCCGTTCGGCGGCGTCGGCGAGTCCGGCATGGGCCACTACCACGGCCGCGAAGGCTTCGACACCTTCTCCAAGCTGCGCCCGGTGTTCTACCAGGCCCGCTTCAGCGCGCTCAAGCTGATCGGCCCGCCGTACGGCAAGTTCGCGACGACGATGCTGGGCTTCCTCACGAAGTAAGGCTAGGCGCGTGACGCCCGCGCGCTGGGCCGGCAGCCTCGAGGTCGGCGACGGCTGGGCGCGCTGGCGCGGCGTGGCCGGCGCGGCCGTCGAGCTGATGTTTCTCGAACCGTGGGCGCATGCCGGCGCGCGTCGTCGAATCGCTCGTCGCGTTGCCGCTCGAGACGCCGGTCCTCGGCGGAGGATCGTTCTGGTCCGCGTGGCGCGAGGCGCACGCGAGCTCCGTGTCGCACGACGAGGCCTGGTCGGAGGCCGCACGGGCCTTCGTCGAGCAACGCCTCGCCGACGGGCGCGTGCTGCTGGACAACCTGTCCGCGCACCTCGGATTGTCCACCGACCACGCGCGCCATCGCTTTGCGGACGCGATCGCGCAGGCCCTGAAGACCGCCGCCTGGCTTGAACGCAGCGGCTGCGCCGCGCGGCTTACTTCGACGCGACCACGTTGGGCACCAGCACCGGCTTGTCGGCGTACTGCGCCGGGAACACCTTCTTCAGGTCGGCCACCTTGGGCAGGTCGTTGTAGACGATGTAGGGGTAGTCGGGATTCAGCGTCAGGAAGTTCTGGTGGTAGCCCTCGGCCGGGAAGAAGCCCTTGTAGTCCTCGACGTGCGTGACGATGGGCCTGGGGAACACCTTGGCCGCGCTCAGCTGCGCGATGTAGGCCGTGGCCACCTTGCGCTGCGCGTCGTCCAGCGGGAACAGCGCCGAGCGGTACTGCGTGCCGTGATCGGGGCCCTGGTAGTTCAGCTCGGTCGGGTTGTGCGCCACCGAGAAGTACACCTGCAACAACTTGCCGTAGCTCACCTGCGTCGGGTCGAACGTGACCTGCACCGATTCGGCGTGGCCGGTGTTGCCGCCGCTGACCGTCTCGTATTCGGCGGTGTCCTTCTTGCCGCCCGAGTAGCCCGAGACCGCGTTGGTCACGCCCTTGACGTGCTGGAACACGCCCTGCACGCCCCAGAAGCAGCCGCCGGCGAAGACGGCGGTCTCGGTGTGGCGGCCGCTGGCCGGCTCGTCGACGGCGGGTGTCGGGATGACGACCGCGGGCTCCGCGGCGCCGGCGCCGCTGAAGTGCAGGCCGATGGCCAGCAGGCAGGCGACGCCCACGCTGGTCAGGAAATATCGGGTGGCCTTCGAAGGCGCGGCAGTCGTGGTGCGGTTCATGATCGAATGTCCTTGAACAAGTGATGTGACGTCAGGCCGGCGTGAACGCCATCGCGACGCCGTTCATGCAGTAGCGCAGGCCGGTGGGCTTCGGGCCGTCGTCGAACACGTGGCCGAGATGGCCGCCGCAGCGGCGGCAGTGCACTTCGTCGCGCGACATGCCCAGAGAATTGTCGACCTGCTTGTTCACGGCGTTGGGCAGCGGCTGCCAGAAGCTGGGCCAGCCGGTGCCGCTGTCGAACTTGGTGTCCGACGAGAACAGCGCCAGCGCGCAGCCGGCGCAGCTGAACGTGCCCTTGCGGTGCTCGTTGTTCAGCGGGCTCGTGAACGGCGTCTCCGTGCCCTCGTGGCGCAGCACGGCGTAGGCCTGCGGCGACAGCTTGGCCTTCCACTGGTCGTCGGTCATCTCGACTTCGAAGTGCTCCTTGGCGGTCGGCGCGGCGCCGGCGCGGCTGCAAGCCGACGCCAGCAAGGCGACACCGCCGCCAAGCAGCAGGTTGAAGCCGGACAGCAGAGCGGTTCGACGGGCGATGGGCATGTCTTGCTTTCTTCGTTTCGTTGCGGGTTGAATGTCTGTCGCGGCAACCGGCCGGATCCTTACAACGCTGCGGATCGAATCTTGCAGCGTTCCGATCGAGCGTGCCGGGCGCACCATTTATGACCATCACGGCCCGCTTAGGTTCAATACGGTCGTGCGCGACCGCATCCAGCAGAATATCGCGATGAGCACCCCCTTCACGCCCGATCCCGCCACCGCCGCCCTGCTCGCGCCCACCGGCCGCCTGCGCGCCTCGATCAACCTCGGCAACCCGATCCTCGCCAACACCGACCCGGCCACGGGACGTGCGCGGGGCGTCTCGGTCGACCTCGCGCACGCGTTGGCCGAACGCCTGGGCGTGCCGCTCGAGACCATCGAGTTCTCCGCCGCGACGAAGTCGGTCGACGCCGTCACCCGCGGCGTGGCGGACGTCGGCTTCTTCGCGATCGATCCGCTGCGCGGCGCCGAGATCGCGTTCACCGACGCCTACATCCTGATCGAGGGCGCGTACCTGGTGCGCGAGGATTCGCCGTGCCGCGCCAACGAGGACGTCGACCGGCCGGGCACGAGCGTCGTCGTCGGCCAGGGCAGCGCCTACGACCTGTTCCTGACGCGCGAGCTGAAGGCGGCGTCGTTCGTGCGCGTGCCGGGCGCCGCGGAGGTCGTCGAGACGCTGCGGGCCGGTGGTGCGGACGTCGCCGGCGGCATCCGGCAGACGCTGGTCGAAGTGGCGGCCGCCACGTCGGGCCTGCGCGTGCTGCCCGGCCGTTTCATGGTGATCCGCCAGGCCATGGGCCTCGCGCGCAGCCGCGGCGCGGACGCTCACACCGCGCTGCACACCTTTGTCGAGGAGATGAGGGCCAGCGGCTTCGTCGCCGAGGCGATGCGCCGCCATGGCGTGGCCGGCGCCACGGTCGCCCCTTCAGCCCACTGAATCTCACTCCGGAAAGAGCCGCATGGACACGCCCAAACACCAACTTTCGATGACGGTGCTGATGACGCCCGACATGGCCAACTTCTCGGGCAACGTGCACGGCGGCACGATCCTGAAGCTGCTCGACCAGGTCGCCTACGCCTGCGCGGCGCGCTATGCGGGGCGCTACGTCGTCACGCTGTCGGTCGACCAGGTGATGTTCCGCGAGGCGATCCACGTCGGCGAGCTCGTGACCTTCCTGGCGTCGGTCAACCACGTGGGCACCAGCTCGATGGAGGTGGGCATCAAGGTGCTGGCCGAGGAGATCCGCACGCAGCGGGTGCGCCACGCCAACAGCTGCTTCTTCACGATGGTTGCGCTCGACGACGACCGCAAGCCCGTCGCGGTGCCGCCGCTGGAGCCGCGCACGGCCGATGAGCGCCGGCGTTTCGCCACCGCCGAACTGCGGCGCGTGCTGCGTTCCGAGTACCGGGCGCGCTTCGAGGCCCTGCGCCAGGAGGCCGTCGACGACGCGGATTGACGAGGCTGCAGCCCGGCTACGTCTGCCAGGGCGCGTGCCGGGTCGTCGAGCAGCTCTTTCGCGCCGCGATCAAGCCGCGGGATGCGTCGGATCGACCCAGGCGACGTCCTCCGGCGGCTCGGCCGGTTCGATGTCGAGGTTGACCGCGACGGCCTGGCCGTCGCTGCGCACCAGCACGCACTCCAGCGTCTCGGTCGGGCTCGCGTTGATCTCCTGGTGCGGCACGAACGGCGGGACGTAGATGAAGTCGCCCGGCCCGGCCTCGGCGGTGAACTCGAGCCGCTCGCCCCAGCGCATGCGCGCGCGGCCCTTGACCACGTAGATCACGCTTTCGAGCGGGCCGTGGTGGTGCGCGCCGGTCTTGGCGTTCGGGTGGATGTGCACGGTGCCGGCCCACAGTTTCTGCGCCCCGGTGCGCGCGAAGGTGATCGCGGCCTGGCGGTCCATGCCGGGCGTCTGCGCGGTGTTCGGGTCGAGCTTGTCGGCGGGCACCACGCGCACGCCGTCGTGCTTCCAGGGCGGGTCGCCGTGCGTAGGGATGTGCGAGTCGGACACGTCGGGCTCCACGTTCGAATGACGTCGGCCGATTGTGGACTCAGTCGAGCAGCTCCGCGTCCGACATGAACGCCGACACCCCTTCGACCTCGTCGTGGTTGTGCTTGGCGTGGTACATCGCGTGGTCGGCCTCGCGCAGGAAGCGCGATGCGTCGGCCGGCGGCTTGTACAGGCTGATGCCGATGCTCGCGCGCAGCCGCAGCTTGTGCACCTCCAGCGGCGGCTTCATCGCCTCGATGATCTTGTCGGCGATCGCGCGCGCCTGTTCCAGCGAGACGATGCCCTCGGCCAGCACGGTGAACTCGTCGCCGCCCAGGCGCGCGACGGTGTCGCCCTTGCGCACGCAGCCCTCGAGGCGGCGTGCGAAGGTCTGCAGCGCGAGGTCGCCGACGTGGTGGCCGTGGACGTCGTTGATCTCCTTGAAGCCGTCGAGATCGAGGAACAGCAGCGCCAGCGGCGGGCCGCCGCGCGCGTGACGCGAGACGGCCTTCTCGAGCGCCTCCATGAAGCCGCGCCGGTTGGCCAGGCCGGTCAGGCCGTCGCTGAGCGCCATCGAGCGCAGCTTGGCCTCGAACTGGCGCCGTTCGGAGACGTCGTGGCCGAAGGCCGTCAGCTCCCAGCGACCGGCCACGCGCGTGGCGGTCAGGCTCACCTCGACGGACAGCAGGCGTCCGGCACGGTCGATCGCCTGCAGCGTGACGCGCTGCTGCGCGTCCTCCAGCCGCTCGGCGCTGGCGTAGCGCGCCACGACGTTGGCGACCTCCCCGCGCATCGCCGGCGGCGCGATGAGATCCGCCACCGGCTGGCCGATGGTCTCGATCGGCGACCATCCGAACAGCCGCTCGGCGGCGCGATTCCACTGCGATACGCGGCCGTGCTCGTCGATCGAGATGACGGCATCGTGCGCGTGCTCCAGCAGCGCGCGCATGCGCTCCTCGCTCGTGCGCAGCCGCGCCTCGGCCTCGTTGCGGGCATCGAGCGCGGCCTTCTTGGCGAGCGCCGCGACGATGGCGCTGGCCATCAGCTGCAGCATCTGGACGTCACCGTCGTCGAACGCCTGCGGGTGCTCCGAGCAGACCTTGATCACACCCACGGCAGCGTTGCCCTGGCGCAGCGGCGCAACGATCAACGAGCGCACGCCCAGCGCGCGGCACGCGGCACGGTCGACACGCTCGTCGGTTTCAGAATCGTCGCAGCGCTGCACGCTGCCGGTGCGCACGCACAGGCCGGACAGACTGGCCTCGTTGGCGAGACGCAATCCCAGCTGGCCGCTCAATGCGCCGCTCGCGCGCCGGACGACGAGGTACTCGGCATCGATGAATTCGACGGTGCCGCCGTGCGCCTGCGTCAGCTCGCGCAACTTGTCGATGACCAGTTGCATGAACGGGTTCAGCGCCAGATCGGCCTGAACCAGCAGCGATTGCGTCTGGATAATGCGTTCGAGCCGATCGAGACGCTCGATCCGCTGTGCAGCTGCCACCATGGAAGTTCCCTCGTGCCGGATCGCGCGACGTGCGGCCTGCGCTAGCGGCAGCATCACGCGGCCGTCTGCACAGACTCATCTCGGTTCGAAGTCTCAAAGGCTCGAACTCGAATCCAGCAGTATGCGTTGGAGCCGGTAGGCTGTCCACAAGCCTCGAGCTTCGAATGGCGTGCATCGTCCTCATGAAAACCCTAGGTCGACTCGTCGCCGCTTGACCCTGCCGCCAGGACGCCGCGCCGCGCCGGTGCATGCTGCGGATGACACTCGGCGCGGAGGCGCGTAAATTGCCAACGCCGTTCGATGCGTCCGCACCCGCGGGCGCCCCGCCTCATCCAGGAGCCACCATGGAAGACCAGACCATTCTTGACCGCATCACCGCGCTCGTCGACGAGGAACACCGTCTTCGCGAGGGCGCCGTCGCGCCGGAAGCGAACGCCGACCGGCTCAAGAGCGTCGCCGAGCAACTCGACCAAGCATGGGATCTGCTGCGCCAGCGTCGCGCCAAGCGCGAGTTCGGCGCCGACCCCGAGACCGCCAAGCCGCGCGACATCGGCACCGTCGAGAACTACGAGAACTGATCTGGACATCGGCCCGTCGTGAAGCCGCTTCACATTTCGGGAATGCACGTTGCCGCATCCAGGGACGACCTCCGAACGTCTTCGAAGGCCGTCTCCACCGGAGAACGGCGGGGCAACCCAACCAAGGAGCAACACGTGCAAAAGAACCAGAACCAGCAAGGCAACAACGCCTCCCAAGGCGGCCAGAACAGCAAGCCGACGCCCAGCGGCGGCTCGGACAGCTCGAGCAGGCAACAGAGCCAGTCGGGCGGCGGCCGGGAGCAGCAAGGCAGCAACATCAAGTCCGACCAGGGCCAGGCGCAGAGCCGCGGCGCGCAGCAAGGCAGCGACCACGGCAATCGCTCTGACAAGCAGCGCTGACGCCACGGGCCGCTCCGCGGCCCTTCACGCGACGCCAGAACGGCCGGCCTGTCCGGCCGTTTTTCATGGCGGCGGCCGATTCGGCTATGGTGTCCGTCGACGCGCCACGCCGTCGAAACGGACGCCCTTCGTGACCCCTGCCCGCAATCCCATCGACGCCGGCCTGTACCGCGGCATCTGGCGCTACGCCAAGGGCACGCGCGTCGCCATGCTGGCGTCGATGGCCTTGCTGATCGGGTCGCAGCTCGTTCGCCTCGCGGTGCCGTGGCTGGCGGCGCAGGCCATCGACGCGCTGCAGAAAGGCGGCCCGGACAACCTCGTGCGCGCGCTGGCCTGGGTCGGCGGCGTGATGGCCGCGTCGATCGGCGCGTGGATGCTGCACGGGCCCGGGCGCGTGCTCGAGCGGCGCGTGGGCATGCGCGTGCGCGAGTCGCTGGCCGACGAGCTCTACGCGCGCCTCGCCGCCGCGCCGCTCGGCTGGCACGAGGGCCACCACTCCAGCGACATGCAGCAGCGTGTGCGGCAATCGACGCTCGCGCTGTACGAGTTCTCGGCCAACCAGTTCATCTACTTGCAGAGCCTGGTCGGGCTGGTCGGGCCGCTGATCGCGCTGGCGGCGCTGTCGACGGGCATCGGGCTGGCGGCCTTCGTCACGTTCGCCGCGCTGGCGGTGGCCAGCATGCGCATCGACCGCACGCTGATCCGGCTTTCGACGGAAGAGCTGGCCGCCGAGCGGCGCTACAACGCGGGCATGGTGGAGTTTCTGGGGCACATCGGCACCGTGCTGAGCCTGCGGCTGCAGGACGCGTCGCGCCGGCTGCTGCGCAGGCGGCTGGCGCGCGTGTTCATCCCGTTGGGCCGCAACATCGTGATCAACGAATACAAATGGTGCATGGTCGACCTCGTCAGCACGCTGACGACCTGGTCGCTGGTCGTCGCCTACGTGTTCGTGCAGAGCCGCCACGGCGCGGGCGTCGTCGCGATCGGCGCCGTGTTCATGGTGCAGCAGTACGCGGGGCGCACCGCCGCCGTCGCGACCGACATGACCGGCCGCCTGCAAAACCTGTCGCGAACGCGAGCCGACTACGCCAGCGCGCGCCCCATCTTCGAGGCGCCCGCCAGCGAGCCGGCGGCGCCCTTGCCGGCGGACTGGCGACGCATCGGCGTGCGCGACATCGCCTTCCGCCATGCCTCGGCCGCGCCCGACTCGCCGCCGCTGGGCCTGGACGAACTCACGCTGCGGCGCGGCGAACGCATCGCGCTGGTGGGCGGCAGCGGCTCGGGCAAGAGCACTTTGATGCGCGTGCTCGCGGGGCTCTACACGTCGCCGGGCGTCGTCGTCGAGGTCGACGGCGAGATACAGCCAGGGGTACACAACCTGGCGGCGTTGTCGACGCTGATCCCGCAGGAGGCCGACGTGTTCGAGGGCACGGTGCGCGAGAACCTCGACTTCGGCACCGCCCTGCCCGACGCCATGCTCGCGGCGGCGATGCACGGCAGCGCGTTCGACGCGGTGCTGTCCGGACTCGACGGCGGCCTGGAGTTCGCCGTCGCCGAGCGCGGCGGCAACCTGTCGGGCGGCCAGCGCCAGCGGCTGTGCCTCGCGCGCGGGGCGCTGGCGGCCGGCGGCAGCTCGATCGTCTTCCTCGACGAACCCACCGGCGCGCTCGATCCGATCACCGAGGCGCGCATCCACCACGCGCTCGCCGAAACCTTTCCGTCGGCCTGCATCGTCGCCTCGGTGCACCGCATGAGCCTGCTCGCGCACTTCGACCGCGTCGGGCTGATGGAGGCCGGGCGGCTGGTCGACATCGGCCCGCTGGCCCAGTTGCGCGAGCGCCAGCCCGCTTTCGCGCAGATGCTCGCGGGCAGCGCGCACGAGGCCGCGCCGGCGACGGATGGCCTGCGCTGAGCGTCGGCCGACCGTACGGCACGGGGTATCGGCGGTCGCCTTGGCTTCAGCGCGCCGCCAGCTGCAACGGCTCCAGCCCCAGCCGCTGCCCGCCGGCCAGCACCCAGTGGATGACCGCGCCGAGCTCCTCCAGCGTGTACTGCTTGTGCACCAGAGCGCGCACGCCGGCCTGGCACGCCTCGTTCTGCAACTGGTCCGGCAGGTTGCCCGAGCTGATGATCACCGGCAGGTCGGCGCGAACGCGGTGCAGCGCGCGCGCGACGTCCAGGCCGGACAGCTCCGGCATGTTGAGGTCGGTCACGACGACGTCGAACGCCTGCGGCGCCGCGCGCACCATGTCGATCGCGGCGGCCGGGTCGTGCATGCACGTGACGGCGTAGCCCAGGCGCTCGAGCAGACGCTCCACCATCACCACCATCACCTCGTCGTCATCGATGTAGAGCACGTTCTCGCCGCGGCCGCGATGGGCGATGGCGAGCGGCGGCGCCCGGTCCGAGGCCGTCGTGCTGGCGGAACGCGGCAGATAGATCTCGAAGGTGCTGCCCTCGTCGGGCGCGGTCTGCACGCGGATGACGCCACCGTGCGCCGCGATGATGCCGTGCGCCACGGCCAGCCCGAGGCCGGTGCCCTCGCCCACCGGCTTGGTGGTGAAGAACGGCTCGAAGATGCGCGCCCGCGTCTCGGCGTCCATGCCGCGACCGTTGTCCTCGACGCTCAGGCGCGCGTAGGCACCCGGCGTCAGGCCGGCACCGAGCTGGCGCGCGTCGGTCGCGTCGAGTTCGACCGCGGCAAGCGCCACCGCGACGCGGCCCGGCTTGCCGCCGAGCGAATGCCAGGCGTTGGTGCACAGGTTCATCAGCACCTGTTCGACCTGCGTCGCGTCGGCCATCACGAACAACGGCTCGTTGCCGAGCGACACCTCCAGCGTGACGCCGGCTGGCAACGTGGAGCGCAGCAGTCCGACGCATTCCTCCACCAGCGGCCGCAGCTGGCAGCTGACCACCTCGCGCGGCTGGCGGCGCGCGAACGCAAGGATCTGCTGCACGAGGCCGCGCCCGCGCAGTCCGGCCTTGCGGATCTGCTCCAGGCTCACCGCGGCGGGATGGTCGGCCGGCAGGTCCTGGATCGCCAGCGCCGCGTTGCCGAGGATGCCGGCCAGCACGTTGTTGAAGTCGTGCGCGATGCCCCCGGCAAGCACGCCGATCGCCTCCATCTTCTGCGCTTCGCGCAGCTGCGCCTCCAGCTCGAGGCGCAACGTCTGTCCGCGGCGCTGCTCGGTGATGTCGCGCCCGACCCCGCGATAGCCGGTGAAGATGCCTTGCTTGTCGAACATGGGCTCGCCGCTGACGCTGACCGTGTACAGCCGGCCGTCGGCGCCCTGGTGCGTGATCTCGAAATCGCGGAACGGCTCGTGCGCCTCGAGCTGCCGGCGATGGCGCTCCCAGTCGGCCGGATCCATGCCTGCGCTCGCGGCCTCCCACGGCCGCTGGCCGATCGCACGGCGCAGGCCGACGTCGTGGTCGTAGGCGCGGCCGCCGACGACCTTGGTGAGCCGGAATTCCTCGTCATGCTCCCAGTACCAGTCCGACGACAGCATCGTCAGCGAACGGAAGCGCTCCTCGCTTTCGCGCAGCGCGTCCTCGGCGCGGCGGCGCTCGGTGATGTCGGTGACCATCGCCAGCGCGCCGTCGTAGCCGCCGTCGGCGTCGAACGACGCGCTGGTGCTCATCGCCGTCCACAGGTCGCTGCCGTCCTTGCGCGTCAGGCGGAAGTCGTGCTGCTCGGCGATGCCCTGCTCGCGCCGGCGCACGTTCTCGCGCGCGTCCACCTTGGCGCGTTCGTCCATGAACTCGTACATCGAGCGGCCCAGCATCTCCGCGGCGGTGTAGCCCAGCATGCTGGCCATCTTCGGATTGACGAAGGTGGTGACGGTCGCCGCGTCGATCATCCAGATGCCTTCCTCGGCCGTCTGCACGATGCGCCGGTAGCGCTCCTCGCTGCGCTGCAACGCCTGCTGCTGCTGCATGCGCTGCGTCATGTCGCGCATGAAGGCGCCGAAGACGCGGCTGCCGTCGATCTGCATGTCGCTGAACGAGATCTCCACCGGGATCTCGCGGCCGTCGCGATGGCGCGCGACGATCTCGACCGCCCGCCAGTCGAGCTTGCGCGTGCCGCTCGCGAGATAGCGTGCGAAGCCGTGGCGATGCGACTCGCGCAGGCGCTCGGGCTGCAGCATCGTCAGCGGCTTGCCGATGACCTCCTCGGGCAGCCAGCCCAGCATCTGCACGATGGCCGGATTGCAGAAGCGGATCAGGTTGTCCTCGCTGACCATCAGCACGACGTCGGTCGACGTCCGCCACAGCAGGCGGTCGCGCTCGGCGCTCTCGCGCACGAGGCGCTCGGCCAGGCGGCTTTCGGTGACGTCCTGCAACGTGCCGCGCAGGCGCACCACGCGGCCTTCGACGTTGCGCACCGGCTCGCTGGCCGCGCTGATCCAGCGCGTGCGGCCGTCCGGCGCCAGGTAGCGGAACTCGGCCTGCGCGGGCTGGTGCTCGAAGAAGGCGCGCTGCACGATCGCCTTGAACGCGGCGCGCTCGTCCTCGGGCATGGCGGCGCCGAACTGGTCGGCGGTGATCGGGCCGTCGGCCGGATCGCGTCCGAACAGCTCGTACAGCGCGGCCGACCAGGCCGTCAGCCCGGTCTCGACGTCGATCTCCCAGCTTCCCAGCCTGGCCAGGCGCTGCGCCTGCATCAACATCGCCTCGGACTCGCCCAGCGTCGCCGCCAGTTCCAGCGCGTACTCGCGTTCCTGCTGCAGCAGCACGCGCTTGTGGCGCGACTTCAGAAGGCTCTCGACCATGCCGGCGAGGTCGACCAGGATCGTGCGCTGGTCGTCGTTCAGCCGGCGCGACCGCGCGTCGAGGACGCACACGGTGCCCAGCACGACGCCGTCGAACATCACGGGCACGCCGACGTACGAGCGGATCGCGCGCGGCCCGCGGACGAACGGGTTGTCGGCGAAGCGTGCGTCCTGCGTGGCGTCGCTGATCTCCACCAGTTGCGGGCCGTCCAGCGCGCAGATGCAGAAGCTCTCCTGCATCGAGGCCACGGTGGCCTGCGTGCCCACGCGCGAGCGGATGAACTGGCGGTCGCCAGCGACGAACGTGATCATCGCGATCTCGCAGCCCGTGACGACCGCGGCGATGCGGCTCAGGCGATCGAGCGCCGGATCCGGCTCGGCCGACAGCAGGTCCAGCCTGCGCAGCAGGTCGAGGCGGCGGGTGTCGTCGGCGGTACGGGTGGAGTCCATCCTGCAAGCCGGAGTTGTGGGCCCAGGATAGCGCCGATGCTCGTCCGCGGCGAATGGGTGTTTGTCGCTACCCATGGCGCGGTAGCCGTACGTGGCAGCGTATTGCCTAGACCTCGACCAGCAGCTTGCCGCGGTGATCGCCCGTGAACAGCTGGTTGAGCGTCGCCGGCAACTTCTCGAAGCCGTGCACGACCGTCTCCTCGAACACGATCTCGCCGCGCTGCACCCAGGGCCCGACGATGCGGATCATCTCGTCCATCCGGTGCAGGTAGTCGCGCGCCAGCATGCCCTGGATCGTGGCGCGCTGGTACAGCATGTGGTGCAGGAAGCGCGGGCCGAGTTCGGGCGCGTCCAGGCCGCCGGAATACTGGCTGATCGTGCCGCAGATCACGATGCGGGCGCGCCGGTTGATGATGGGGATGATCGCGTCGGTGATCCAGCCGCCGACGTTGTCGAAGTAGACATCCACGCCGCCGGTGACGTCCTTGATCGCGGCCGACAGCGCGTCCGCCGACTCGAAGGCCTTGTAGTCCAGCGCCCAGTCCAGGCCCAGCGTGCCGGTCAGCCAGTCGCATTTCTGCGCGCCGCCGGCGATGCCCAGCACGCGGCAGCCATGGCGCCTGGCGAACTGCGCCACCAGCGAACCGACCGCGCCGGCCGCGCCCGAGACGACGACGACCTCGCCGGCGTGCGGCCGGCCCGACTCCGTCAGCCCGAACCACGCGGTGCGTCCCGGCATGCCCAGCACGCCGAGCGCGGTGCTGACGGGCGCCAGCGCCGGATCGAGCCGGCGCAGCGCGCCCTGGTGCACGCGCGCATGCGATTGCCAGCCCATCATCCCCTCGACCCAGTCGCCCGGTGCGAACGCGGCCGACTTCGACGCCACCACCTGGCCCACGGCGCCGGCCGTCTGCACGGTGTCGAGCGCATGCGGCAGCTCGTTGTAGGTCGGCTTGAGCGACTGGTTGATGCGCATGTACGGATCGACCGACACGTAGCGCATGCGCACCAGCGCCTCGCCGTCCGACAGGTCGAGCGACAGCGGCGCCTCCACCAGTTGGTAGTGCTCCGGCCCGACGACGCCGGCCGGATGGCGGCGATAGAGCCAGCGGCGGTGGATCTCGGCGGTGCTGGGCGGGACGAATGGCGTGGACATGAGGCGGACTCCGGCTTGCAGGACGGCTCGGATCATGAAGCCTGGCAGGATTCCCGTAAAGCAATCAAAATGCACAGATCGTTGCGCTGCAAGCACTCATGGAATTCTCGGATCTCCGCCTTTTCGTCACGGCGACCCGCCACAGGACGCTGCTGGAGGCCGCGGGCGAGCTCAACCTGACGGCGTCCGCCGTCTCGCGCGCCATCCGCCGCCTCGAGGACGCCCTGCATGCGCCGCTGTTCGACCGCGCCGGCAAGTCGCTGCGGTTGAACGCCGCCGGCCAGCGGCTGCGCGAACGGGCGCTGGCGCTGCTGGCACTGGCCGAACAGACGCGCGCCGAGTTCGAGGGCGCGGACTTCGGCGTGCGCTGCCGCATCGCCGCCCCGCCGCTGCTGCAGTGGCGCTTCGGCGCCGCGATCGCGGCAGCGCTGTCGGCGCACTACAACGACGCCAGCCTCGCGCTGCGCCCGGCATGGGAGGACGAGGCGCTGGCCGCGCTGGCGCGTGGCGAGGTCGACTTCGCGATCGTCACCGACGAGCCGTTGCGCAACGCGCGGTCGACGTCCGGCTTCGAGGCGATCCCTCTGGGGGCGCTGACGATGCAGGTCGCGGCCGGCACGACGCATCCCTTGGCGCTGAAGGCGCGCGGCGGCAGCGTACGCGCGACGTCCGCGCGCGTCCTCGCACACGACTTTGCCTGCCCCAGCCGCTCGATGCTGGGCGGCCAGCCGCGCGGCACGCGCGCCGACGGCTGGCGCGACGACCAGTTGCCGCGCCGCATCCGCTACTGGGTCGACGACCTGCAGGTGCTGCTGAGCCTGGTGCGCCAGGGCCACGCGCTGGCCTACCTGCCGGCATTCGCGCTGCGCGAAAGCGGGCTCGTGCAGATCCGCGTCTCCGATTGCCCGTTCGAGTGCGTCGAGCAGGCGCACCTGGCGTGGCGGCCGGTGGCCGCCGCGGGATGGCAGGCTCGGCTGGTGGACGCCATGCGATCGTCCGACGCCGGCTGAGCCGGCGCAGTGAACCGCCGCGGGGCGCGTGGGCATCAACCTCGGACACCGCCACCACGTCCAGAGGAGTCCCCCATGCAATCGCACCCGTTCGCCCGCCTGTCCTTCGCGCTGTTGCTGGCCGCCTGCGCCACGGCCCCTGCCTTCGCCTCCGGCGGCGGTGGGGGCGGCGGCGGCGGCGGTGGCGGAGGCGGCATGACCACGCTCAGCAACGGCCAGCTGTCCCCGGTCGATCCGGAGTACAGCCAGGCCGTCGACGAGATCCACGCCGAACACTTCCCGCAGGCGATCACGCTGCTCGAGTCCTACATCTCGCGCAGCCCCGAACACGATCGCGACGCCGACGCCCACAACTGGCTCGGCTACGCCTATCGCAAGTCCGGCAACCTCGACGCCGCCTTCCTGAACTACGACAAGGCGCTCGCCATCAACCCGAAGCATCGCGGCGCGCACGAGTACATGGGCGAGGCCTACCTGATGACGGGCAACATCGCCCAGGCCGAGGAGCACCTGAAGGCGCTCGACAAGCTCTGCTTCACGCCCTGCACGGAGTACTCGACGCTCAAGCGCGCGGTCGCCAGCTGGAAGTCCGCGCATGCGGAGACGGTCGGCAGCAAGTAGCCGGGCCATGCTGCGCTCGCTGGCCGCGGCGGCCGGCGCCCTGATCGCCGGTGCCGCAGTGCTCGCGCTGCCGGCGTTCCTGGGCAGCACGCCGGCGGCCGCCACCGACACCGCCGAGCTGACGCCATCCGAGCGCGCCGCGATCCTTGCGCTCGGCCCGTGGCCGCTCGCGCCGGCTCGCGACGACGCCAATCCCGCGTCGGGCAATGCGGCCGGCGTCGCGCTCGGCGAGTCGCTGTTCTACAGCCCGCGCCTGTCGCCGACCGGCCTGCGCTGCGCCAGCTGCCACGAACCGTGGCGCCACTTCGCCGACGGACGCGCCGTCGCCCTGGGGCTCGCCGCGGGCTCGCGCAACACGCCCAGCCTGCTGGACGCCGCCCGCCATCGCCACTACGGCTGGGACGGCGTGCGCGACCAGCTGTGGCAGCAGGCCCTGCGACCGCTGCAGGACGCGCGCGAGATGCCCGCCAGCGCCGCTCAGGTTGCGGCGCTGGTGCGCGGCGACGCGGCGCTGTCTGCGCGCTACGCTCAGATCTTCGGCGCGGCGCCCGGCACCGACGATGCGCGCGTCACGCGCGATGTCGGCCTGGCGCTGGCCGCGTATGTCGAGACGCTCGCGACGCCACGCACGCCGTTCGACGACTGGCGTGACCGCCTTGCGCGCGCGTCGGACGGCGTCGAGCCGTCGACGTCCGACGCATTCCCTGCCGCCGCCCGGCGCGGGCTGCGCCTGTTCGTCGGACGCGCCGGCTGTTCGGCCTGCCATTCCGGCCCGACGCTGGGCGACGACGCCTTCCACGCGTCGCTGGTGCACTCGATGTCCGCGCCCGGCGTACCCGACCCCGGCCACGCCGGCGAGCCGGCCAACGCGTTCCGCACGCCGGGGCTGCGCGATGTCGCGGCCACCGCGCCGTACTTCCACGACGGCAGCGCCGCGCGCCTGTGCGACGCGGTGCAGCCGCACGCCGCCGACACCGGCACGGAGCCGCCGTCGCTGACCGCCTCCGAACGTCGCGACCTGATCGCATTCCTGCGAACGCTGTCGGCGGACGCGCCCGCGGACGACGCGAACGCCTCTTGCGGCGATCGCCAGGGCCCTGGCTGAACACCACGTGCGCCCGGCACGGGCATTGCCACGGCGCGGTATGCAACCCTCCTCCGCCACCGCCGTCCCGAACACACGTTCCGCAGGCGCTGCCGATGGCAAGAAGAAAAGGGGCCTGGCCGCGCTCGTCGGCCCCGGCCTGCTGACCGGCGCCTCCGACGACGACCCGAGCGGCATCGGCACCTACTCGCAGGTCGGCGCGCAGTTCGGCTTCGGCATGCTGTGGACGATGCTGTTCTCGTACCCGTTGATGGTGGCGGCACAGTTGATCTGCGCGCGCATCGGGCGCGTCACCGGCAAGGGCCTGGCGGGCAACCTGCGCGAACACTATCCGCACTGGGCGCTGTATCCGCTGGTGCTGCTGCTGCTCGTCGCCAACACGATCAACATCGGCGCCGACCTCGGTGCGATGGGCGAAGGCATCCATCTGCTGCTGCCCGGCGAGGCCGGCTGGTACACGGCCGCCTTCGGCCTGGCGTCCGTCGCGCTCGAAGTACTGCTGCCCTACCATCGCTACGTGAACGTGCTGAAATGGCTGACGCTCGCGCTGTTCGCCTACCTCGCCACCGGTTTCTTCGTGAAGATTCCCTGGGGCCAGGTGCTGCACGACACCGTCCTGCCCAAGCTCTCGTTCGACAAGACCGCCGTCACGGCCATCGTCGCCATCTTCGGCACCACGATCAGCCCGTACCTGTTCTTCTGGCAGGCCTCGCAGGAGGTCGAGGATCTCGACGCCTGCGACGAGGACAGGCCGCTGATCGAGGCGCCGCAGCACGCCGGCGCGGAGCTGCACCGCATCGGCATCGATACCTACCTGGGCATGGCCGCCTCCAACGTCGTCGGATTCTTCATCATCCTGACGACCGCCGCGACGCTGTACGCGCATGGCGTGCACGACATCCAGAGCGCCGCGCAGACCGCGCAGGCGCTCAAGCCCGTCGCGGGCTCGTTCGCGTCGGCGCTGTTCGCGACGGGCATCGTCGGCACCGGCCTGCTCGCGGTGCCCGTGCTGGCCGGCAGCGCGGCCTACGCGGTCGGCGAGACGATGCAGTGGAAGAGCAGCCTCGAGAGCAAGCCGGGCAAGGCGCGCGGCTTCTACGCGGTCATCGCGATCGCCACGCTGGTGGGCACCGCGATGAACTTCGTGCACGTCAATCCGATCAAGGCGCTGTTCTGGACCGCCGTGATCAACGGCGTGATCGCCGTGCCGATGCTGGCGGCGGTGATGCTGGTCGCGGCAAAGGAGAAGGCGATGGGCAGGTTCGCGATCTCCGGCTCGCTGCGCGCGATGGGCTGGCTCACGACGGCCGTGATGGCCGTGTGCGTCGTCGGCATGATCGTCACCGCCTGAACGAGAAGGCGGCCCGCCCTTTGCAGGACGGGCCGCCAGCGGGGGCGCTGTTCAGGCGCCAACGCTTGCTATGCCCCTCAGCGGATGGAATCGTCTCCCGCGCGTTCGGTCTCGTCGATCGTGTCGTCGTCGTCGGGCCCCAGGCCCGCCTCGGCCGGCGCGAGGCTGTCGCGCGCGAGATCGAGGTCGGGGTCGCCGTCGACGACACGCTCGACATCGCGATCGGCGTCCAGCGCCTCCTGGTTCGGATTGAGCGATTCGCGCGCCACGTCGCGCGCCGCGTCGAGATAGATGTCGCCCTTGCCGGGCCCGGGTTGGTCGGAACGCTCGCCGGGCAGGTCGGCACGGTCCTGGCGCTCCATGATGGTGTCGACGCCGCTGGATTCGCGGTCGATGTCGTCGAGCGGGTCGGCGGCGGGGCGGATGGACGGTGCAGGCATGGGATTCTCCAGAAAACTGTGGCTACCGCTTCGTTCGGCAACCGATATGCCTTGCCACGTCAACGTCCCCGCCGGTTGCGGATCACGCTCAACAGCGCCAGCGAGATGATCGCCCCGACCAGCGCCACCGACAGCGCGCCGAAGTCCAGCACCTTCGGATCGCCCGCGTGCAGCCCGAAGTACGGCGCGACGACCCATCCCGCGATCAGCGCGCCCAGCACGCCCACCAGCACGTTGACGAACACGCCCTGGTCGTCGTTGTTCCGCATCAGGAGGCCGGCGACCAGTCCGATCAGCGCGCCGACAACAAGCCAGATGACAATGTGGAACATGGCGACGGGGTCCTTTGCGGATGGGCGACTGCTGAGTGAAAACCGGGTTTTGCCAGCTCGACGGCAATCCCCATTCCCGAGCGGCGCCGACCCCCAGGACCGTAGGTGGATATCCCGCCGCGGTCGAGCTATCGTCTGACAAGCGACTCGCTCGACCGTAGGCAGAATCGCTTCTGACTCGACGAATCCTTGATGGATCTCCGCCGACGCCGGGCGACACCCCCGAGGGTTGAGGGCATCGTCCGCCGAGCCCCTGCCCATGCGGCAAGCCGACCGACCGCTAGAAGAAACTGACTGCCATGACCCATGCGCTGATCGTCGAAGACGACGCCGACTCCGCCGAGACGATGGCGGCCCTGATCTCTGCTCAGGGCTTCACCGTCGCCATCGCCCGGACGATGCGGGATGCCCGCCGCCAGATCGTGCTCCAACTGCCGGACCTGGTGCTGCTGGATCTGCAACTGCCCGACGGCAGCGGCATGGACCTGTTCCAGGACGCGCAGCTCGTCGCCAATTCCGAGATCGTCCTGATCACGGGCCACGCCAGCCTCGAGAGCTCGATCCAGGCGCTGCGGATGGGCGCCGCCGACTACCTGGTCAAGCCGATCAACATGAAGCAGCTGCAGGGCATCCTGTCGCGCGTCATGCGCCCGTCGGCGATCCAGGCGGAGCTGGCGTCGCTCACCGCCGAATGGGAAGCCTCCGGCCATTTCGGGCACCTTTGGGGCCGTTCGCAGCCGATGCGGCGCATCTACGAGCAGATCTCTCGCGTTGCCGTCACGGCGGTGTCGGTGTTCATCACCGGCGAGAGCGGCACAGGCAAGGAGGTCGTCGCGCAGACGGTGCACGACCTGAGCCGCCGCCGCAAGCATCCGTTCCTGGCCGTCAACTGCGGCGCGATCTCGCCCAATCTGATCGAGAGCGAGATCTTCGGCCACGAGAAGGGCAGCTTCACTGGCGCCGACCGCCAGCACCAGGGTTTCTTCGAGCGCGCCCATGGCGGCACGCTGTTCCTCGACGAGATCACCGAGATGCCGCTGGAGCTGCAGGTCAAGCTGCTGCGCGTGCTCGAGACGGGCATGTTCATGCGCGTCGGCTCGACCGTCGCGCAGGAGACCGACGTGCGCGTCATCGCCGCCACCAACCGGCCGCCCGAGCTCGCGGTGTCGTCGGGCAGGCTGCGCGAAGACCTGCTGTATCGCCTGAACGTCTTCCCGATCGAGCTGCCGCCGCTGCGCGACCGCTCCGAGGACGTGCCGCTGCTGGCGCAGCACTTCCTGTCGGCCATCTGCGAGCGCGAAGGCACGTCCAAGAACTTCACTCCGGGTGCGCTGACGCGCCTGACGGCCTACCGCTGGCCCGGCAACGTGCGCGAGCTGCGCAACGTCGTGCAGCGCGCCTACGTCATGGCTTCCGGCAACAGCATCAACGAGGAGTGGCTGCCCGACGATCCGCATGGCGCCAACAGCGCCTATTCGACGTCGCTGACCTCGAACAAGGCCGGCCATGCCGCGCCAGCCCCGGCTGCCGCGCCGGTGGCCGCCAGCAGCGGGCCGTCGATCACGATCCCGATCGGCACTTCGATGGCCGATGCCGAGCGGCAGCTGATCCTGGCCACGCTGGAGCACTTCAACCAGCAGAAGGAACGCACCGCCGCCGCGTTGGGCGTGAGCCTGAAGACGCTCTACAACCGGCTGAAGGAATACGCCGCGGACAAGGTCGACGCCACGCCCGAGTGATGGTCGGTCGCCAAGAAAAACGGCACCCGCGGGTGCCGTTTTTTCTGGTCTGCAGAGATCAGCGCTTGACCTGATTGCCGATCACGCCGCCGGCGGCGGCACCGACGGCCGCGCCTTCGGGCGTGCCGGTCAGCACGGCGCCGGCAACGCCGCCGATGCCCGCGCCGACGGCGGTGCTGTGTTCGCGCGGCGTCATGTCCGAGCAGGCGCCCAGGGTGGCGACGAGGGCCAGGCCGGCGATCATGGAATGGATTCGGGTGGTGGTCATGGTCAGTTCCTTGTGTGGTGCCGGGCGGACTGCCCGATAAGCCGATCAGGCAAGCGGCGTACCGCGTCCGCGCGCCCGCAAGACTTGCAGACGGACGTTCCGGTTCCTGTCGCGCAAGTCCCCTCCATAAGGGGGATCCGCGGGAACGCCGATTGCTGGACAGTGCGTCGGGTCGAGGTCACACGCCCGGGCAAGCCGGCAACAGCAGGGGAACGAGATGCGCGAATTGGTGCTGTACGTCGAGGACCACCCGGTCAACGTGCTGCTGATGCAGACGGTGTTCGAGTTGAGGCCGGAGCTGGAACTGGTCATCGCGATCGACGGCGCCTCCGCCATGGCCACCACCCTGCACCTGAGGCCGTCGTTGTTGCTGCTGGATCTGCGCCTGCCCGATTGCCACGGCACCGAGCTGCTGGAGCGCATGCGCAAGGTGGCCGGCTGGGAGGAGATCCCGGCCATCGCCGTCACCGCCGAGGCCGAGTTCATGCCTACCGGCACCAGCTTCTGCGACGTCTGGCACAAGCCGCTGCGCGTGCCGACGCTGCTGACGCGCCTGGATCGCGTCATCGCGCCGAAGCCGACGCGCCGCGATCCACCGGCCAGCGCGGCCAGCCGCAATCCGTCGACGTTCTCGCGGACGACCTTCGCGGCCTGAGGCTGGCGCCTCAGCCGGCGATGAGCTTGGCCAGCGCGTGCGGGTCGACGGGCTTGAGCATGTGGCCGTCGAAGCCCGCGTCGCGACCGCGTTGGCGATCGCCCTGCTGGCCGTAGCCCGTCAACGCGATCAGCAAGGCGCCGGCCGTCTGCGGCGCCTGGCGCAGGCGGCGCGCCACCTCGTAGCCGTCCATCAGCGGCAGGCCGATGTCCAGCAGCACGACGTCGGGCCGGAACTCCGAGGCCATGTGCAGCGCCTGCAGGCCGTCCTTGGCGCTGCGCACCTGGTGGCCCGACAGCGACAGCAGCATCGTCGTGGTCTCGACGACGTCCACGTTGTCGTCCACCACCAGGATGCGGCGCGCGACCGAGGCCGCCGGCAGCCGGCCTGAGCTTTCCTCGGGTGCGATCGGCTCCTCGACCTCGCCCAGGCACGGCAGCAGCACGCGGAACTGAGAGCCCTGGCCGGGGCCGGCGCTGCTGGCCACGACTTCGCCGCCGTGCAACTGCACGAGGCGCTGCACCAGCGTCAGGCCGACGCCCAGGCCGCCCTGCGTGCGATCGAGCGCGCGCTTGCCCTGCTCGAACAGCTCGAACACGTGCGGCAGCAGCTCGGAGTCGATGCCGATGCCGTCGTCGCTGACCTCCAGCAACGCGAACTCGCCGGCGCTGCCTTCCGCGTGGGCGACGCTCACGGAGATCGCGCCGCCCTCGGGCGTGTACTTGATGGCGTTGGACAGCAGGTTGTTGACGACCTGGGCGAGACGCGTGGCGTCGCCATTGAGGTTGACCGGCATCTCCGGCAGCGACAGCGTCAGTGTCTGGTGGCGCTGGTGCATCATGTCGCGCTGCGAATCGATGGATTGCGTGACCACCGTCACCAGGTCGAGGCACTGCGTCTGCAGCACCACCTTGCCCTGGCTGATGCGCGCGACGTCCAGCAGCTCGTCGACGAGACGCGTCAGCTGGCGCAGCTGGCGATCGGTCACGTCGGCGGCCCAGCGCACCTTGGCCTCGGCCGGCGCGGCCAGGCGGATCAGTTCGACGGCGTTGCGAATCGGCGCCAGCGGATTGCGCAGCTCGTGGGCCAGCATCGCGAGGAACTCGTCCTTGCGCCGGCTGGCCTCCTCGAGGCGGGCCTCGGCCTGGCGGCGCTCGGTGATCTCCACCTGCAGCGCGCCGTAGAGGCTGGCCGTTGCGAACGCGATCGCCGCGCGCGCGGCCACCTCGTCCAGCAAGGCGGCGCTGAGCGGCGTCAGCTCGCCGTCGATCCACAGGCCGCCGAGGAAGCGGTCCGCGTGCACCAGCGGCAGCATCTGCAGCGCGCCGTCGACGAAGTTCGCCGCCCGCGCACCGGCATCGGACGGCGCGGCCAACGCCTCGCGCAGCAACGCGAAATGCGCGCTGGGCAGGGCCGACGGCGACAGGTCGACGCTCTCGGCGTCGTCCTCGAACAGGCTGGAGCGCGTGGCCGCGTGCGTGACGACGCCGCGCTCGTCGACCAGCGCCACCGTGGCATTGGCGGCCAAGGCCGGCACGACATGCGCGAGCAGCGCGTGGATGCCCTCTCGCAGGTCGAGCACGCCGCTGAGCGCGTGGCTCAGGCCGGCGAGCAGGCTCGAGCGCCGCGTCGACTCCTCGGCCAGCCGCAGCGCCGCCTCGGACGCCGCGAGCGCGACGCGCTCCTCGGCCTGGCGGGCGATGCGGCGCTGCAGGATGTGCAGCTCCACGAACACGCGGATCTTCGAGCGCAGCACCTCGGGCACGACCGGCGACGGGATGTAGTCGACCGCGCCCAGCGAGTAGCCGCGCGCGGTCTGCATCTCGTCGGCGTACGACGTGATGAAGATGATGGGCGTGTGAGCCGCGCGCTTGTAGCGGCGGATCAAGGTAGCCGTCTCGAAGCCGTCCATGTCCGGCATGTTGACGTCCAGCAGGATCACGGCGAAGTCGCGCCGCAGGATCTGGCGCAGCGCGTCCGCGCCGGAGCGCGCGAAGACGAGGTTCTGGTTCAGGTCGCCGAGCACGGTCTCGAACACGAGC
>Ga0302317_10000068_pt1 | contig 100149 bp, 102 predicted proteins | sample III_Palsa_N3_3_FD_200450 | JGI IMG/M metagenome (GOLD analysis project Ga0302317, IMG submission 200450) | Peat permafrost microbial communities from Stordalen Mire near Abisko, Sweden - III_Palsa_N3_3 | ecosystem: Environmental > Terrestrial > Soil > Palsa > Peat permafrost | place: Sweden...
CCCCAAGGACAAGATCCGTGAAGTGATCGGTTCGGGCGGCAAGGTCATTCGCGAGATCTGCGAGACGACCGGCGCCAAGATCGACATCGAAGACGACGGCACGATCAAGGTGTCCTCGGTCGATAGCGCCGCCAGCCAGGCGGCGATCGACTGGATCCGCGGCATCGTGGCCGAGCCGGAGCTGGGCGTGGTCTACAATGGCAAGGTCGTGAAGACCGTCGACTTCGGCGCCTTCGTGAACTTCCTGGGCTCGCGCGACGGCCTGGTCCATATCTCCGAGCTGGCCGCCTCGCGCGTCGGCAAGGTGACGGACATCTGCAACGTCGGCGACGCGGTCAAGGTCAAGGTCCTGGGCTTCGACGATCGCGGCAAGGTCAAGCTGAGCATGAAGCAGGTCGACCAGGAAACTGGCGCCGATCTGACCAAAGAGACGCCAGCCGGCGAATAACCGGCCCCGTCTTTCGACCGTTACCGGAAGGGCGGCCGCAGCAACGCGGCCGCTCTTTCTTCTTTAGAGCAGGGTCCGATGCGACACCCCCACCTCCTGATGCCGAAAGTGGTCGGCCATCGCGGCGCCGCCAGCCACGCGCCGGAAAACACACTCGCCGGATTCCGCGCCGCCAAGGCGCTGGGCGTCGGCTGGGTCGAGTTCGACGTGCATCTGACCGTCGACGGCCGCTGCGTGGTGATCCATGACGATCTGATCGACCGCACGACCGACGGCCAGGGCGAGGTCGGGCAGATGATGCTGGAAGAGCTGTCGTCCTACGATGCCGGCGCCTGGTTCGATCCGAGCTTCGCCGGCGAGACCGTGCCGACGCTGGAAGAGGTCATCGACCTGCTGGGCGAGTTGAATCTCGGCGCCAATGTCGAGCTGAAGCCGTCGCCCGGCGCCGAGGACGCGACCGCGACCGCCACCCTGCAGATGCTGCGCGCGACCTGGCCCGGCCATCTGCCGCCGCCGCTGGTGTCGAGCTTCGACTATCGCTCGCTCGAAGTGGCGCAGCAGGTCGCCCCCGAGATCGCGCGCGGCCTGCTGCTGGAAACCATCACCGACGACTGGCGCAGCCTGGTCGAGGCGATCGAGGCCACGACGCTGCATTGCGGCCATACCGCGCTCACCCCGGCTCGCGCCAAGGAAATCCGCGCAGCCGGCTATCCGCTTTTCTGCTATACGGTCAATCATGCCGGCCGGGCGCAGGAACTGTTCGGCTGGGGCGTTTCCGGCGTGTTCAGCGACGTGCCGGATCAGATCCTGCCGCTCGTTTGACGCGCGTCCGCAGAATGGGCGGGGGATTAGCTTTTTTCAAACGAAGCCCATATAACGTGCTTCGACGATCGATACATTGGGTTGCGCGCGGAACCTCGGACTCCGGCGCTCGGGACTAGGAGTGGTAGCAGTGAAGGCGTTGAAACCGCTGGTTATTTCGGGGCGTGAGGTATTGCCGCTGGTCGAAGGCGGCAAAGGCATCTCCGTGTCGAATGGCGAGAGCTCCGGCGCCTGGGCGGCCGCCGGCGGCGTCGGCACCTTCTCGGGCGTGAACGCCGACAGCTTCGACGAGAACGGCCAGAAGATCCCGCAGGTCTACTACGGCAAGACCCGGCGCGAGCGCCACGAGGAACTGGTCGCCTATTCGATCCGCGGCGGTATCGAGCAGGCCAAGATCGCGCATGAAGTGTCGAACGGCCAGGGCCGGATCCACATGAACGTGCTGTGGGAGATGGCGGCCGCCGAGCGCATCCTGCACGGCGTGCTCGAAGGCGCCAAGGGCCTGATCCATGGCGTCACCTGCGGTGCGGGCATGCCCTACAAGATCGCCGAGATCTGCGCCGAATATGGCGTCTATTACTATCCGATCGTGTCGTCCGCCCGCGCGTTCCGCGCGCTGTGGAAGCGGGCGTATCACAAATTTTCAGGCTTGCTCGGCGGCGTGGTCTACGAAGACCCCTGGCTGGCCGGCGGCCATAACGGCCTGTCCAATTCCGAGGACCCGGAGCGGCCGGAAGCGCCCTACCCGCGCGTCAAGGAATTGCGTGAGCAGATGCGCGAGTTCGGTCTGGACCAGACCCCGATCTTCATGGCCGGCGGTGTCTGGCGCCTGGACGAATGGGAAGACTGGATCGACAGTCCGGAGCTGGGCCCGATCGCGTTCCAGTTCGGCACCCGCCCGCTACTGACGCGGGAAAGCCCGATTTCCGATGCCTGGAAGAAGCGGTTGCTGACCCTGAAGCCGGGCGACGTCTATCTGAACCACTTCAGCCCGACCGGCTTCTATTCCTCAGGCGTGACCAACGACTTCCTGCTTGACCTCACCCATCGCTCGGAGCGCCAGGTCGCCTATACGGTCGAGCCGGTCGGCGAACATAGCGTCGCCTTCGCCGTCGGCCCGCGCGCCCGCACGGTCTATCTGGCGGCCCATGACAAGGACCGGGCCGAAGGCTGGGTCGCGGAAGGCTATACCGAGACCATGCGCACGCCGGATTCGACCCTGGTGTTCGTCACGCCGGCCTCGGCCGAGCAGATCCGCATCGACCAGATCGATTGCATGGGCTGCCTGTCGGCCTGCGGCTTCTCTAACTGGTCCCAGGGCGAGAGCGGCACGACCGGCAAGAAGGCCGATCCGCGCTCGTTCTGCATCCAGAAGACGCTGCAAGGCATCAGTCATTCCGACGAGATCGACGACAATCTGATGTTCGCCGGCCATAACGCCTATCGTTTCGGCAGCGATCCGTTCTATGCGAACGGCAACGTGCCGACGGTCGGCGAACTGATCGAGCGGCTGCAGACCGGCGCCTGATGCGCGCCCGCGCGGCCCTACATAGGCTGGCCGCGCGGCGCACATGGCCTGGACGCTTCCCTTGCGACAAAATCATGACCATATTGATCGTATGACCATGACCGACGTCCATAGCGCGGCCGCTGCCGTGCCGGAGCGCCTGAAGCGGGCAGGCCTGCGCCCGACGCGCCAGCGCCTGGCGCTCGCCGCCCTGCTGTTCGACGGCGGTCCTCGTCACGTGACGGCCGAGCAGCTCCAGGGCGAAGCCGGGACGAACGCGATCAAGGTCTCGCTGGCGACGATCTACAACACGCTGCACCAGTTCACCGAAGCCGGATTGCTGCGCGAAGTGGTGATCGAGCCCGGCCGGTCGTATTTCGATACGAACATGGACGACCATCATCACTTCTATGTCGAGGGCACGGGCCGCCTGCTCGACATTCCCGCCGACAGCGTCAGCCTGGCCAGCCTGCCGACGCCGCCGGAAGGCACCGAAATCAGCCGGGTCGATGTGATCATCCGGATCAGCCAGGCCCGCGCTTAACGGGCGCCAGCACCCCGACCCGCGAAATGCGGGTGAGGGCGTCTAACGCAGCGCGCGGTTTTGGCTATTTCATCGCCGCGTCCAGCGTCGCCGCCCAGGTGCCGTCGGATTTGGCGGCGGCCAGGTAATTGTCGATCGCCTGTTTCAGGCCGGGGTCCTTTGGGAAATACCAGGCCTTGGTCAAATGGGTGAACGGGCCCGGCACCGCGGCCGCGCACAGCACGCCCGGATAGCGTTTGGCGTACAGGTCGACCTCGATGCCGTCGGTCACGAACACGTCGGCTTTCCCACCGATGATCTGGTCGGGCACGGTGATGTTGTCCGGGTTCACCGCGATCGGCGCCTGATGGAAATTGGCGCGGGCGAAGGCCTCGTTCGCGGCGCCCGGATTGACCACGACGTGGGTCGAGGGCTGGTCGATCGCGGCGATCGAGGTGAACTTGTCCTTGTCGGCGCAGCGCGCGACCGGGCGCTTGCCGTCCTCCAGCAGCGCCACCGAGAAATCGCCTTTCGCCGCGCGATCCGGCGTGATGCTGATGCCGCCCAGCGCGATATCGAAAGCGCCGGCATCGAAATCGCCCTGCAGCCGGGCCCAATCGGTCGGCACGATTTCCAGCCGCACACCCAGCTTGCCGGCGAAGCCCTTGGCCATGTCGATGTCGGCGCCCTCGTAGCTGCCGTCGTCGTTCCGGATGGCGAAGGGACGGTAGTCGCCCGGGGTGCCGACGCGCAGCGTGCCGCGCCCCTTGATCGTGTCGAGATTGATCGGGTCGTCGGCGACAGCCGCGCCGGCGGGATTGGCGACCAACGGGATGGCCAGCAGCAGAACGGAAAGAACGCGGCGCATCGAAGGCCCCTCCCCAGGGCATCGTTTATTCTTGCGCCTAGGATGCCCCGCTGCCGCAGCAGGGGCAATGCGGATCGCGCGGCACGCGGACGGTATAGAAACTGCTGCCAAGCGCGTCATACATCATCAGCCGGCCGGACAGGCTCTCGCCGATGCCGAGCAGTTCCTTCAGCACCTCGGTCGCCTGCAGCGTCCCGATCACGCCGGCGACCGGACCCAGGATGCCGGCCTCTTCGCAGCGCGGGATCGAGCCGGCCTCCGGCGCCTCGGGAAACAGGCAGCGGTAGCAGGGATGGGCCGGGCCGGCGTGCGGCTTGAAGACCGACAATTGCCCCTCGAACCGCAGCAAGGCGCCGGACACGAACGGCTTGCCGGCACGGACGCAAGCATCATTGACCAGGTAGCGCGTCGCGAAATTGTCGCTGCCGTCGGCAACCAGGTCGTAGCGCCGGACCAGATCGTCGACATTGGCTTCGGTCAGCCGTTCCGGCCAGAGCTCGAGCGTCACGGCCGGCTCGATCGCGCGCAATCCGTCGGCAGCACTATCGGTCTTGCGCCGGCCGATGTCGGCGGTGCGGTGCAGCACCTGGCGTTGCAGGTTCGACAGCGCGACCGTGTCGTCATCGACGATGCCGAGCGTGCCGACTCCCGCCGCCGCCAGATACAGCAGCAGCGGCGAGCCCAGCCCGCCGGCACCGACGACCAGGACGCGCGCGGCGAGCAGCTTCGCCTGCCCGTCCTCGCCGACCTCATCCAGGATCAGATGCCGGGCATAGCGCTCGAATTCAGCATCGTCCAGGTCGCGCATCGGACGGGTCAGAGCCCCTCGAACAACGCAGTCGAGAGATACCGCTCGGCGAAGCTCGGGATGATCGCCACGATCAGCTTGCCTTCCATCTCGGGCCGCGCGCCCACTTCCAGGGCCGCGGCGAGGGCCGCGCCGGACGAGATGCCGACCGGCACGCCTTCGAGCTTGGCGACCTCGCGCGCGATCTTGAAGGCGCGGTCGTTCGAAATGCGCACGACCTCGTCGATCTGCTCGGGATCGAGCGTGTCGGGCACGAAGCCGGCGCCGATGCCCTGGATCTTGTGCGGGCCGGGCGCGCCGCCCGACAATACCGGACTGTCCTCGGGCTCGACCGCGATCATCTTGAAGCCCGGACGGCGCGGCTTGATGACCTGGGAAATGCCGGTCAGCGTGCCGCCGGTGCCGACGCCGGAAATGACGGCATCGACCAGGCCGGCGGTGTCGCCCCAGATCTCCTCGGCCGTGGTCGCCCGATGGATCGCCGGATTGGCCGGGTTCTGGAACTGCTGCAGCAGGATGGCGTCGGGCAGGCTCCGGACCAGTTCCTCGGCCCGGGCGATGGCGCCCTTCATGCCGCCGGCCGCCGGCGTCAGCTCCAGTTCGGCGCCCAGCAGCTTCAGCATCTTGCGCCGTTCGACCGACATGCTTTCCGGCATGGTCAGGATCAGGCGATAGCCCTTGGCGGCGCAGACGAAGGCGAGCGCGATGCCGGTATTGCCCGAGGTCGGCTCGACGATCACGGTCGAGGGCTTCAGCCGCCCGTCGGCCTCGGCCGCCTCGATCATGGCACGGCCGATGCGGTCCTTGACCGAGGCCAGCGGATTGAAGAATTCCAGCTTGGCGGTGATCTGCGCCTTCACGCCATACTGGGCGGCGAGCTTATTGAGCCGGACGATCGGCGTCGCGCCGACCGTATCCAGAATGCCGTCGTAGATCTTGCCGCGAAAGGGGGCCGTGGCCGACATCCAAATTCTCCTGGGCAGTCGATGGAACAGGGTGGATCCGTTGATCACGGATCGACACCGGAAGATTCCCGGGGAATGTAGGGTGTCCGATGCCCGGCTGCAAACGCCGGGCACAAGAATTTGCGTTTACATCGATCCGGTCGAGCCGTGGCCGCCATCGCCGCGATCGGTCTTTTCCAGCACATGGACCTCGTGCCAGTCGATCTGGACCACCGGTGCCACGATCAGCTGGGCGATGCGCTGGCCGCGCTCGATCGCGAAGGGGCGATGGCTGAGATTGATCAGGATGACCTTGATCTCGCCGCGATAATCCGCGTCGATCGTGCCTGGGCTGTTCAGCACCGTGACGCCGTCGTTGAGCGCCAGGCCCGAACGCGGCCGCACCTGCGCCTCGTAGCCGGCCGGCAAGGCGATGGCGAGACCGGTCGGCACCGCGACGCGGCCGAGCGGCGGCACGATCATGGTCTGGTCGATCGCGGCGCGCAGATCGACGCCCGCGCTTTGCGGGGTGGCATAGGCCGGCAGCGACAGGTCGGTGGCATGCGGCAGGCGCAGCACCGGCACTTGAACGGTCATCACAGGATTCCTTTGCCCAGATGGGCGGCGATGCGCAGGGCCAAGCGTTCGGCCACGGCTTGTTTGGTGAGGGTGGGCCAGGGTTCGACCCCGGCATCGTCGATCAGATGGATCGTGTTGGCGTCGCCGCCGAAAGTACCCGTCCCGGGCGCCACGTCGTTCGCCAGAATCCAGTCGCAGCCCTTGCGCCGGCGCTTTTCGACCGCGAGCGCCACCACGTCGCGCGTCTCGGCGGCGAAGCCCACGACCAGCCTGGGCCGCGCGGGTCCCGCGGCCGACAAGGTCGCCAGGATGTCCGGGTTCTCGACCAGCGCCAGGGTCGGCGGCGCCCCACCGGTCTTCTTGACCTTGTGGCCCGCCGCCTCGGCGACACGCCAATCGGCGACCGCGGCGGCGCAGACCGCGATATCGACCGGCAAGGCAGCCTGGCAGGCGACCAGCATCTGGGCCGCGGTTTCGACCGGCTGCAGCGCGACGCCCGCCGGGGTCGGCTCCTGGGTCGGGCCGGAGACCAGCGTGACCTTGGCGCCCAGCCGTGCCAGCGCGCCGGCGATGGCATGGCCCTGCTTGCCCGACGAGCGGTTGGCGATATAGCGGACCGGATCGATCGGCTCGTGGGTCGGACCGCTGGTGACGAGCGCGCTGAGACCCGACAGCGGCCCGGCCTGCCCGGCGAAGAAGCCCGCGATGGCGGTGACGATCTCCATCGGTTCCGCCATGCGGCCGGAGCCGACTTCGCCGCAGGCCAGATCGCCCGGATTGGGCCCGATGGTCAGGATGCCGCGCCGCTTCAGGGTCGCGACATTCGCCTGGGTCGCGGCATGCTGCCACATCATGACGTTCATCGAGGGCGCGATCAGCACCGGCTTGTCGGTCGCCAGCAGGGTCGTGGCGGCCAGGTCGTTCGCCATGCCGGCGGCCATGCGCGCAATCAGGTCGGCGGTCGCCGGCGCCACGACGACCAGATCGGCCTCGCGCGACAGGCGGATATGGCCCATCTCGCTCTCGTCGGTCAGCGACCAGAGGTCGGTATAGACCTTGTCCTCGCTCAGGCTCTGCACGGCGAGCGGCGTCACGAACTGCTCGGCCGCCTTGGTCATGACGGCGCGCACCGCGCAGCCGCGCTCGCGCAACCGGCGGATCAGATCCAGCGACTTGTAGGCGGCGATGCCGCCCGAGATGATCAGCAGGACCCGGCGGTCCTGAAGACTCAATTCCATCGGCTCAATTCCATGGCCCGATCCTACACGAGTTAACGCGACGCCGCGACCAGCTGAGCGATTGCCATGGTGCCGAGCGCCAATGCCGCGATCCACAGCGGCCAGATCATCGGATTGCGTCCGCCGCCGCCGTCGCCGCGAATGGCCTTGACCGTGTCGGGGCTGAGCGCCAGGCCGCCGTGCGACAATTGGCGCAGTAGCAGCTCGAAATCGCCCATCAGCGCCGGCAGCCGTTCGAGCCCGGCCAGCGCGTCGGCCGCCGTCAGCAGGGCCCGCGCCGGACCGGAGCGGTTGATCACCATCCAGTCCTCGATCAGCGGACGGGTCAGCGACCACATGTTGACCGACGGATCCAGCAGCCGGCCCAGCCCCTCGGCCAGCACCATGGTCTTCTGCAGCATCAGCAACTGCGGCTGGGTTTCCATCTTGAAGGTGCGCGTGATCTGGAACAGCTGCGACAGCAGGCGCGCGACCGAGATCTTTTCGAGCGACTGGCCCATCAGCGGCTCGCCGATCGAGCGGCAGGCCTGGGTGAAGGCGTCGATCGATTCGGTCGCCGGCACGAAGCCCGCATCGAAATGCACCTGCGCCACCTGCCGGTAATTGCCGGTCAGGAAACCCAGCAGCATGTCGGCCAGATAGAAGCGATGCTTGCGGTCGAGCCGGCCCATGATGCCGAAATCGACCGCGACGATGGCGCCGTCCAGCGCCACGAACAGATTGCCCGGATGCAGGTCGGCATGAAAGAAGCCGTCGCGGAACACCATGGCGAAGAAGGCCGACGCCGCCTTGCGCACGATCTCCTTCGGGTCGAGCCCGGCCGCGTGCAGCGCGGCGATGTCGCCGACCGGAATGCCGTAGATCCGCTCCGTCACCAACACGCGCCGGCCGGTGCGCATCCAGTCGATGGAGGGCACGCGGAAATCGGCATCGCCTGCGAAATTCTGGGCCAGTTCGGCCGCGGCCGAGGCCTCCAGCCGCAGGTCCATCTCGAACGCGACCGATTCGGCCAGCCGACCGACGACCTCGACCGGGCGCAGCCGGCGGAAGGCCTGGAACCGCTCGATCTGTTCGGCCAGCCATAGCAGCAGGTCCAGATCGCGCGCGAAGGCGCGCTCGACGCCCGGGCGCAGCACCTTGACCGCGACCTCCGCCCCCTCGGTCGTGGTCGCGAAATGCACCTGGGCGACCGAGGCGGCGGCGACCGCGACCACGTCGAAATGGCTGAACCGGTCGCCGAGCGGCACGCCCATCTCGGCCTCGATCACCGCGATCGCCTGTTCGCCCGGAAACGGCGGGACATTATCCTGCAAACCGGAGAGATCGGCGGCGACCTCCTCGCCGATCAGGTCGGAGCGGGTCGACAGCGCTTGGCCCAGCTTGATGAAGCTCGGGCCCAATTGCCGGAGCGCCAGCGCCAGCCGCTGGCCCTCGCGCAGGCCCTTGACCTCCTGCGCCGGCGGACGAACCAGCCGCGCGACGCGCAGGAAGGCCGACAGCCCGACGATATTGCGCAACGGAAACAGCGCATCATGCCGGGCCAGATGCCAGCCGATGCGGAACAGCGCCCCGAGATGCCGCAGCGCGCGAAACACGCCGGTCAGAGCCGCCAGCCCGAATGCATCGCCGCGATGCCGCCCGTCAGATTACGGTACTTGACCTGGTCGAACCCGACCGCGCGCATGCGCTGGGCCAGCTCTTCCTGCGGCGGGAAGCGGCGGATGCTTTCGGCCAGATAGCGATAGGACTCCTCGTCCTTGGCGACCCATTTGCCGAGCCGCGGCAGCACCTGGAACGAGTAGGCGTCATAGAGCTTGTCCAGCACCGGCACGGCGACATGGCTGAATTCCAGGCAGATGAACCGCCCGCCCGGCTTCAAGACGCGCCGCGCCTCGGCCAGGGCCAGATCGATATGGGTGACGTTGCGCAGGCCGAACGCGATGGTATAAGCATCGACCGAACCCGACGGCACCGGCAGCGCCTCGGCATTGCCGCAGACCCAGTCGATGCCGCCCAGGAGGCCCCGGTCGATCGCGCGGTCGCGGCCGACGCCCAGCATGTTCCAATTGATGTCGCAGACCGTGACCCGTGCGGGCACCGGCGGGTCCTCCGCGGTTGCGTGCCGCGGCCGCGTGCGATCGAGAAACCGGAACGCGATATCGCCCGTGCCGCCGGCGACGTCGAGCAGATGCTGCCCCGGCCGCGGCCGCAGCCAATCCATCAGCGCCGCCTTCCACAGGCGGTGGACACCGGCGCTCATCAGATCGTTCATCAGATCGTAGCGCCCGGCGACGGAATCGAACACACCGCGCACGAGGCCGACCTTGTCGTCCTCCGCGACCGTGCGGAAACCGAAATGGGTCGAACCGGGAGTCTCGGCGGCAGCGCCGGGGATATCGTCAGTCATCATGGGCCGGAACATAGCGCGGGCGGGCGGGAGCCGCTAGTCGTCAGCCCTGCTTCCCCGGCACCACGAACCGGCGCTGGACCGCGCCCAGGCCGATGAGGGCGAGGCCCAGGCCCAGGAACGACAGCACACGCCACAGCCCGGTCAGATCCGACATGTCGATCAGGAAGACCTTCGCGCAGACCAGGCCGATCACGGCGAGCGCCGCCAGCCGCAGGGCGCGTTCATGGGTCCGGATGCCCTGGAACATCAGCGCGATGCCATAGAGCAGCCACGCCCCGGACAGAGCCCAGAGTTCGGCATCCGCGAAATCGGCGTCGAACAAGCCCAATTCATCGGGATGGAAATACTGTCGGATCTCCAGCGTGATCCAGACGAATCCGGCGACCAGGGCGTAGATCGCGAGAGCCTTGCGGATGTTGGGCTCCACAAAATACCAGCGGGCGACCAGGGCCAGACCGGCCGGCGCCAGATAGGCGAGGGTGAGCGAGGCCATGTTGGCGTCGGCATCGGTCACGCCGGGGTTGAAGACCAGCAGGAAGACGGCATAGGCCAGCGCCGCGCCGCCGAGCAGGTGGCCCGCCTGCAGCAGGATCGGCCGGTCGGTGCGGCGGGCCAGATGCAGATAGGTGATGGCCTGGACTGACAGGGTCAGCAGATGCAGCGCCACCTCGCCGAAGCCGAAGCGGCCGAACAGACTGCCCTGGCCGAACCCGTGGCGGATCTCCAGCGCCAGGAAGCAGGCGAAGAACGCGACGGCGCCGGCCTCGAGCGTCGCCACCAGCAGGTCGTCGCCGCGCCGGCGGAACAGGATCGCGGCGAAGGCGAAGGCCGCGGCCGGGAACGCGTAGGCCGGGATCAAGCCATTGACCAGCGGCGTGCCGCCGAACAGGTAGAACGGCAGGTACCAGTTCGCCAGCAGGCGCACCAGCACGACGGCCGCCACCACCAGAGCCACCCGGCGCAGGGCCGGCAGATCGACCGCAGCCTCGATCCAGGCGAGCGCCGGCAGGAACAGCGCCACGGCGAAGGTCAGCCAATAATCATGCAGCAGCATGGCGCAGCCGAGCGCCAAAGCCGCGACCGCGCCTGCGGCATGGATGCCGGCGCGCTGCAGCGCCGGCGCGCGCACCGCGGCCCCGGTGGTGACGGTGAGCACCATGGCGAGCGCCAAAGCGACCAATGCCCAGGCCGGGTCGCCCTGGAACCGCGCGATCTGGGCATAGGCGACGACCAGCGCCAGCACCGGCACGCCGGCGACCAGCGCCGCCCAGGGCAGCGGATGCGGCGCGCGGCGCTCTTGCCACAGGCCGGCGGCGGCGTGGAAACCGGCGAGCAGGGCGGCGGCATCGATCAGCGGCTGGATGACCTGCGGCGCCCAGGCACCGGGCAGAATGGCCTGGACCACCCCGTCGATGCTGAGCACTTCGCCGGTCGGAACCCATTCCGGCAAGGCCCAAAGCAGCAGCGTCAGCAGGCCCGCCAGCGCCGCGAGCCAGGGCAACCGGTCGAGCCGGGGCTCGCTCATGCCTTTCCACACCGCGATCGGCGACAGCAGGAACAATCCCAGGCGCGGCATGTCGCCGGCGACCGAGGCCTCCAGCACCAATCCCGCCGCGGCCAGGGCCGCGAACGGGATCCAGGCGAGGCGCCGGCCGATCGCGTGATCCAGCGCCGCCGCCGGCAGCAGGGCCAGGTTCAGCAGGGTGGCGGCCGGCATGAACAAGGCCGCGGCCCAGGGATCGGCGGCCCCCATGCCGGCGGCAAGGCAGATCCAGATCGCGCCGGCGATCGCGGTCGCCCAGCCGAGCCAGACCCAGGCGGTCTGGCGCATGACCAGCAACACCACGGCGGAGACAATTAATAGATAGGCGAACAGGCCGGGCAGCGACGGATCGGCGGTAGAGACCAAAGCCGGCGTGGCGAAGGCGCCGACCAGGCCGACCGCGGCCGTCAATTGGCCGAAGCGCAGCGCCGCCGCCAGCCCAGCCAGCGAGGCCGCGGCCAGCGCGGCGAAACCCAGCAGCGGCGGCAACAGCCCGTAGAACGGGCCCGCGCCATAGGCGGCGCCGAACAGGATCGCCACACCGCCGGCGGCAAGACCGCCCGGCGCCTGGTCGGCACCGAGCGGACCGGCGATCGGCGGCCCCTCGTGACGCCGCAGCCATTCGGCACCGGCGATCAGGGCAAGGCCGAGTACCGCCGCCAGCGCGCAGCGGGCGGCGGGGCCCAGCACCGCATGTTCGACCGCATAGCGGATCAGGAACACGCCAGCGAACAGCAGGGCGGCGGCACCGAGCCAGACGCCCCAGCGGGTGGTGATCAGGGTTTCCAGATCGCGCGCCGGTTTAGCCGCCGGCGGCGGAACCGGACGCTGCTCCTCGACGACGGGCGATGGGACATCCTCGACCTCGAGCCGGGCCGTGTCCGGTTCAGGTGCGGCGATCACCGGATCGACCAGCGTTTCTGGCGACGCCGGGGTCCGCAGCGCCAGTTGATCCAGCCGTTGGCGCAACTCGCCTAGCTCGGCCCGCGCGCTCTCGGCGCGGAAGAAGCCAATGATGCCGAGCAGCCAGCCAAAAGCGCCGATGCCGCCGAAGATCAGAAGGGACAAGAAGAACGAACTCATTGGCTTAGGGGGCGGCAAGCCTGGGCTCAGGTCAAGTGCCCAACCCGCCGTCGTGGCCGTTTCGCGACAGATTTTGATACGACATCGCGAATTACCAACGACGCGGAGCAGATGCTGCCCCACCACGGATAGAAATTTATTATGGTCGGACGTGGGGATACTCTGCGGGCCGGCGCGCTATCATGACGCAACAAGCCATGGATCGCGCGGCGCGCCCCTACTCCTTTTCGCCAGCACCGAAATTCTCGTAATTCTCGCAATACCGCAATCATCTGCAATAATAAAATGCGCTATTCCCGTAAATACTAAGAAAAAATGAATAGTTTTTCTAAACTCCTCAAAAATTTTACTAAACACGAGAATTTTTATTTATTGACGATCAAATATAGAAGGTCGATTTATCTGACCAGCCACGAGCTTGGACCAAGCTCGGTTTGGCAGGGCGGGAGTAATCGACCATGGGCATTGTCCGTCGCGAATTTTTGCGCAGTGCGGCGCTGGGGTCCTTGCTGGCCGGACTGCCAGCCGGTGCGCGCATTGCGCTGGGCGCCACCAGCACCACCAAGGACGCGCTGCTGTTTGTCATCCTGCGCGGCGGGATGGACGGGCTCAACCTGCTGGCGCCCGTCGACGACGCCAACCTCAACGCCGCCCGCCCGAAGACGCTCATTCCCGCCGCCGGCTTCCAGCTGGCCAATGGGTTGACCGCGCAGGACTGGCGCCTGAACGCCGCGGCACCCGAGCTTCAGGCGCTTTATCAATCCGGTCACTTGGCGCTGATCCCGGCATCGGGCACGGAGGCCGCCTCGCGCTCGCATTTCGAGATGCAGCAGCTGACCGAATGCGGCGTCACCGACCTCAGCACCACGAGCCAGTTCGGCGGCTGGGTCGGGCGCTATGCCAACGCGTCGGCGGTGCAAGGGACTTTTGCCGCCATGGCCTGCGGCGTGCCGACCCTGCCGCTTTCGATCAGCGACGATCTGTCGGCGCTCTGCATCGCCAACGCGCCGGGCTTCTCGGTCAGCAGCGCCCAAAAACTGGCGTTCCTGCAACAGGAATATGGCCTGGGCCCGACCGGCAGTTCGCCAGCGGCGGCGCTTGCAACACAGGCCATGCTCGGCGTCGACGCCGTCCAGCGCTTCGCCACGCTCACCAGCGGCTTCGTCACGCCCGCAGCCTATGGCACGGACAGCCTCTCGACCGGGCTCTCGATCGCGGCCGAATTGATGAAGCAGGGCGCCGGCCTGCAATTGGGCGTGTTCGAATACGACAATTGGGATACCCACGTAGACCAGGCCGACCGGTTCCCGCCGGCGGTGGCGACCCTGTCGAAAGCGCTGGGCGCGTTCTGGAACGATGTGAACGCCCAGGCGACGGCCGGCGTCACCGTCATCGTCATGAGCGAGTTCGGCCGACGCATCATCTCAAACGCCAGCGGCGGCACCGATCATGGCCATGGCAACGTCATGCTGGTGCTGAGCAACGCGGTCGCCGGCGGCCGGATGTACGGCAGCTGGCCGGGGCTCGCTGCGGCCCAGAGTGATCTCGGCGATGTCGCCATCACCACCGACGCGCGTCAGGTCATCCTGGAAGCCATCACCGCCCGGCGGCACGACGCCCCCAGCGGATTGTTTCCGGGCCTCGTCGTCCAGACGCCGCTCAACCTGTTCGCAGCGCATTAAGGGATCCCGCCATGACCATGCCATCGGCGACCCTCGCCTATGACCGCCTGACGTTCGGGGCCAAATACAACGACGCGACCGCGCCGACCGCCGTCACGCTCAACAGCTGGCTCGGCGTCCAATTGACCGCATCGGCATCTGACAGCCCGGCGGTCAGCCAGACGCTTGCCGCGGTCCAGCTGAAATTCACCGGCGAAAATCCGACCACCGGCACCCCGGTGCCGGCGGTGATGCTACCGCTCACCTGGTTGCACGCGAGCGACGCGGCACTCTGGGCCAATTTCAAATCCGCCGGCCTGGACCATCCGCAGATCATGCGCCCGGGCGAAGAGACCCAGGCCGCCTCCTACATCCGCGCCGCCCAATCGCCCAACCAGCTCGCCGAGCAGATGGTCGAGTTCTGGCATGCGCATTTCAATGTCGAGGTCAGCTCCCATGAGCAGACCGGCACGACCTATCCGGCCTACGACACCGTGCTGCGCGCCAATGCGCTCGGCAATTTCCGCAGCCTGCTCGGATCGGTCGCCAAGTCCGTCGCGATGATGTTCTACCTCAATCAGGACCAGTCGACCGGCAAGGCGCCGAACGAGAATTACGCTCGCGAGGTGATGGAGCTGCATACCTTGGGCGTCCAGCGCTACCTGGGGCTGACCACGCCCGCCAACGCGCTCGGCACCGGCTACTCGGACCAGGATGTGGCCCAGGGCGCCTTGATCCTGTCCGGCTGGACCATCGACGACGCGACCGGCAGCTTCACCTTCAAGAGCGCCAACCACGCCAGCGGCACCAAGACCTACCTCGGCCACAGCATCCCGTCCGGCGGCCAAGCCGAGGGCGAGACGCTGTTCAATATCCTGGCCGTCCATCCCGGCACGGCCAACACGATCGCAACCAAGCTCTATCGGCGCTTCATCGGCGACAATCCGCCGGCGAACAGTGCCGTCGTGGCAGCCATGTCGCAGATCTTCCTCGCCAATGCCACAGCACCCAACCAGATCGCCCTCGTACTCCAGACCCTGATCCTGTCGCCGGAATTCGCCGCCTCGACCGGGGCCAAGTTCAAGACGCCGTTCGAGTTCGTGGTGTCGCTGCTGCGCGCCGCCAACCTGCCGATCAATCCGACGGCGACGCTCAATGGCCTGCTGAGCGACATGGGCGATCCCCGCTTCGCCTGGGTCCCGCCCAACGGGCGGCCGGATGTGGCGCCGCCCTGGATGAGCAATGGCTCCTTGCTGGAGCGGTGGAAGACGGCGGAGACGATCATGGCGGTCGGCCCTGGAATTCTGCCTGCCGGGCTCGGCGGCATCTTCGACACGCTGCAGCGCGACGCACCCGGCGGCCCGCTCAATCTGACCACCGCCGCCCAGGCGGTCGACCGGGTCGTGGCCGCGATGATCCCGACGGCCGGACAGACGACACGCAACGCGCTGCTGGCCTATGCCAGCACATCGCAAGTGCTGGGATCGAAGACGGTCTTCACCGACACGACGAAGCTGCGCGCCGCCTTGGGGGCCCTGGTCGCGACGGCGGCGGCAACCTCGGAATTCCAGTTCCGCGGCTAGACGTTATGACCGTGGTCTAGCGGCGTCCGGTTCGCGACAAGGATTGGCAGGACATCGCGAAACCACCGGCACTATGGTCTTCTGCAAATATTTCTACCTGGCCAGCCGCCGCTGAAGCCGGGCTGGATAGGGCCAGAATCGGGCCCGACGTATGGCTTGCATCGACGATCACGCGTGAGGCACGCTCCAGCGCATGGCCCAAACTTTACTTACGCTCTTCCAAATGGATACGGGCGTCCGCTTCTATCACCAGAACGATGAGCGGGCATTCTTCGAGTGGCTCGCCCGGATACCCTGGGTCGCAAGTTACGCTGGAGAAGGCGTTCGCGGTCTGGTCGTTCGGCTCAAACGACGCCCGGGGAAGGACGACCTCCGGCAATTTATGGCGTTATGCCGTCGCTATGGCGTCGATATGCGGCAGTTTGCCAAGTTCGAAACGGATGACAATCGGGTCTGGTTTCGAGATCCCGAACAATACTGGCATGATGCCGTCTTCGGGGCCGATGCCCGTTCTATATAAGCAACCAGAGCCTATCTCGGCATCACGGACCGGCGCAGGACCAAGCCCAGCCGCTGCGCGACCACCGGCATGCCCAAGACCGTCGGGGCGAAACGTCAAAAGCCGTCCGGCCAACGCTGTCGCTCATGCAGCACGCGCAAGATTTCGAGGAAATCTCTCTTCACCCGATAGGGCAATGAACGGGGTTTTGCCGATAACCAGTTCGCGGGTTCCGGTTCGGCGTCCCGGCCGGCCGCTTTCAGGAAAACGGGCCAGTCCCAGGATGGCGGTCATGACGTACTCGACCTGTTTGTCGGCGGCGTCCGAATTGTCGGTGACGATATAGGCTCGTGCCGCGCTCAGATCGCGGAGGGCAGGCTCGGTCCAGATTATCCGCATTCGGGCCTGGGCACTTCATCGCGGTCGCCCCAGGACCGAACCCACGCGGCAACATCCTCGTGGGCGACGACCCGGCCCTCGTCGGCCGCCTTGATCCCATCGTCGATCGCGGCGAGTTGCCAGGCTTGGAGCGCCACGTAGTCTTTGACCGCCTGCTCGATCACCCACGACTTCGGACGATCCATGGCCACGGCAATAGCGGAAACCTGATCGTTCAGGGCCGGTTGTAACCTGACGCTGACAGGCGCGGTTTTACCCACTTCCGACTCCATTCACATCATTCGGCTACAATGTATTACGGCGTAGATTTTTGTAAACGAAGCCGATCGCGACGAACCCTTGTGGCCGTTTCGCGACGAAACTTGGCAGGACATCGCGAAACCACCGGCGCTATGATCCGGTGAAATCAACCATCATGCCGGCGGCCCCATGAGTACGACCCTGGACGACAGCACCCTGACCAAACCCGCGACCAAGGACGGACCGGTGTTCGCCATCCTGGGCTCGATCAGCTTCGCCCATATGCTGAACGACATGATCCAGTCGCTGCTGCTGGCGATCTATCCGATGCTGAAGAGCAGCTTCGACCTGTCGTTCGGCCAGATCGGCCTCATCACGCTGACCTATCAGATCACGGCGTCGCTGCTGCAGCCGGTCATCGGGCTCTATACCGACAAGCGGCCGAAGCCCTATTCGCTGCCAATCGGCATGGGTTTCACGCTCGCGGGCCTGCTGCTGCTGTCGGTGGCGCCGACCTATCCGATCCTGCTGGTCGCGGCCGCCCTTGTCGGGACCGGATCGTCGGTGTTCCACCCGGAATCCTCCCGTGTCGCCCGCATGGCCTCGGGCGGCAGGCATGGCTTCGCCCAATCCCTGTTCCAGGTCGGCGGCAATCTGGGCTCGGCCTTGGGGCCGCTGCTGGCGGCGCTGGTCATCATTCCGCGCGGGCAATATGCCATCTCGTGGTTCTCGGTCGCGGCGCTCGTCGCCATGGGCGTGCTGGTCGCCGTCGGGCGCTGGTACAAGGCAAACGCGGCACTGCTGAAGCCCAAAGCGAAGCGCGGCGCCGGCGCCGTCGAGCTGAGCCGGGCCAAGGTCGCGGGCACGCTGGTCGTGCTGGCCCTGCTGGTGTTTTCCAAGTTCTTCTACCTGGCCAGCCTCAGCAGCTATTACACCTTCTACCTGATCAGCAAGTTCGGCCTCACGGTCCCGTCGGCCCAGATCCATCTGTTCGTGCTGTTGGGCGCGGTCGCGGCCGGCACCATCGTCGGCGGCCCGCTCGGCGACAAGATCGGCCGCAAGCCCGTCATCTGGGTCTCGATCCTGGGCGTGGCGCCCTTCACGCTGATGCTGCCCTATGCCGACCTGTTCTGGACCGGCATCCTGTCGGTCGTGATCGGCCTGATCCTGTCGTCGGCCTTCTCCGCCATCGTGGTGTTCGGCCAGGAGCTGGTGCCGGGCAAGGTCGGCCTGATCGCCGGCTTGTTCTTCGGCCTCAGCTTCGGCATGGGCGGCATCGGCGCCGCCGTGCTGGGCCATGTCGCCGACGTCGCCGGCATCGACTATGTCTACCGGATCTGCTCGTTCCTGCCGCTGATCGGCATCCTGACCGTGTTCCTGCCGAACCTGGAGAAGCCAAAGCTGGCGAGCGCCTAGGCGGTCGGACCGCGTTCCCCCAGGAAGCACGAGAGGAATCGACTCAACCGCCACTCCTTGCTATGGCAATACAGCCTGGACGGGTGCAGGCCGACCGACCCCGATGGTGCCGGCGTCCGTCCGGGCCGTATCGGTCGATTCTCGTCTGCGGATGGGGAAGCACATGGACGGGCACAGTCTCCAGGGTCTGATTCGGCGTATCCTGCTCTCGGTCTTCGCGCTGGCCGTGCTCGCCGGTTCCGGCGGTTTCTATCTGCTGCTGCATGATCGGGCGATGCGGCAGACGGAACAGGACGCACGCATCCTGCTCGGATCCGCCTCGGCCATGCGGGCTTACACGGACACGCACATCGCCCCGCTGGTGGCGCAATTGCCCGCCGCGACGTTCCACGAGGAGGAAGTGCCGTCCTACGCGGCCCAGACCGTGTTTCGCGCGGTGACGGGCATGGCGAGCGCCTACACCTATCGCGAGCCGGCGCTCAATCCGACCAGCCCGAACGACCGCGCAACCCCGTTCGACGTCGAGCTGATCGGCCGCTTCCGGGACGACCAGAATCTTACCGAACTGAGTGGCGTGTACGATACCGGGCGGGAACAGCTGTTCTACCTCGTCCGCCCGATCCGCATCAGCGATGCGCAATGCCTGTCCTGCCACAGCGAACCCGCCCGCGCGCCCGCGGCGATGCTGGTGAAATACGGCCGGGAAAACGGCTTCGGCTGGAAGCTGGGAGAGGTGATCGGCATCCAGTTGCTGACGGTGCCGCTGACCCAGCAGTTGACGGGGACCCTGGAACTGGTGGCGCTGCTCACCGTCGGGCTCTTCTTCTTGTTCGGTATTTGCTATCTGGCCTTGTCCTTCTCGCTCGACCAGACGGTGGTGCGTCCGCTGCGTGCGCTGAGTCATGCCGCCGACATGGTGAGCCGATCGGCCGGCGGCACCGTGCACGTGCCGCGGACCGGCATCAGAGAGCTCCATATCCTGGCGGATGCCCTCGAGCGCATGCGCCTCAGCATGATGAAGGCGCTGGCGGAACTGCATCGCGATCGCGGCGAGGACGGGGGAGACGGAGCGTCGTGAGCATGTGGGCACCGCGCGGGCCTCGCCGCCACCTTCTGCTGGCCACGACGCTCGTCACCATCCTGCTCTGGCTGTTCTTCGCGGCCACCGAGCGGCATCCGCTGTTCGGCGCGGCCCCGGTCCGCCTCGTGATCGAGGCGGCGGCGATCGTCGCGACCGCGCTGCTGTTCGTGATCTGCGGCGGCTGGCTGCTGGTCAGCCTGGCCGCCTCGCGGGAAGCCGGAGTGCCGCCGACGGGACTGCAACGCGTGCTGATTTACGCGCTGCTGAGTTTCATCGCCGCGTTCGTGGCCTTGCGCCATTTCGATTTCGACCTGGGAGCGGTGCTGACCACCTCGGCCATCGTGACGGCCGCGATCGGCTTCGCGATGCAGCCGACGCTCGGCAGCATGATCGCCGGCATCAGCCTGCATATCGACCGCGTGCCGCGGGTCGGCGACGGCATCCTGCTCGACGGGCAGGCGGTCCGGATCGAATCGCTGAATTGGCACCGGGTCGTCGCCCGGCGCGCGGATGGCGGCCTCGTGATCATCCCGAACGCGCGCCTCGCCGACAACACGCTCGAGATCCTGCCCCGCAACACGCCGATCCGCGCCGAAATCTGCTTCCAGGCGCCATTTTCCGAGCCGCCGCAGCGCATCCGCACCCTTGCCGTCGAAATCGTCAGCGATTTCGTGCATGTCGATCGGGTCCAGCCGATCGAGGTCTCGCCGATCGGCTATGGAGACAGCCAGACCAGCCTGCGCTATCGCATCCATTTCCGGGCGCGCCGCTTCCAGGACATCGCCGAGATCGAGGGCGAGGTGCTGCGGCGGCTTTGGTACGTCTTTCAGCGCGAGCGGCTCTGGCGCCCCGCCGCGGGCGACAGTTCGGCATGGCACGCGCCGGCCGAACTCGGCCGGCTGCTCAGCGGTCTGAACCTGCCGTGGCTCCCGGCGGATGCCGAATTGGCCGCCCTGGCCGGCGCCAGCGAAATCCTGCTGTTCGCCCCCGGCGAGCGCCTGATGCTGCCGCGCTGGGCCGAGGGCCGCCGGTTCCTTTTGCTCGCGGGTGAAGCCGTGGCATCGCCCGAAACGGATGCGGCGCAGTGGGATCAGGACAGCCTGCCCCGGGCTGCGACGCACGGTCTCGTCCCCAGCCTGGCGCTCCATCATGTCCGCGACGAGCTGGCCCAGCACATCGGTCCCTATGCCGAACATGCGGTGCGCCGGGCCGCCCAGTCGGCGCAGGATCTGGACGAGGTCTTTCGCGAACTGGCGCTGGAGATTCCCGACGAAGCCGCCCGCGGCGACTTCCTCGCGCGCGTGCTGCCGGAGCGGCTACCGAGCTTCGGCCCCGGCCTGGTGCTGGAGACCTATCGCAACGTCACCGGCAATCTGGTTTGCCGCAGGCCGCTGCGTGCGCGCGGCGAAGTCACCATCCTCGCCCTGCCACCCTCGTTCCCGGTGCCGGGCGCGGGATGATCCCACGCCCGGGTGGCAACCGGCCCGCGACCGGTCTATACCGGCCTGGTCCGTCCCCCCTGCCCGCCGGTACCCATGCCCGAATTGCCCGAAGTCGAAACCGTCTGCCGGGGCCTGGCCTCCAGGCTCGAAGGCCGTCGCCTGACGCGGCTGGAACTGCGCCGGCCGAACATGCGCTTTCCGTTTCCGGCGGGCTTGGCCGGCCTGGTCGAGGGCCGCACGGTCCAGGCGATCAAGCGGCGCGCGAAATACATTCTGATGATGCTGGACGACGGCGGCGTGCTGATCGCGCATCTGGGCATGTCGGGCCGGATGACGATCGGGCCTGCCGCCGGGATCGTGCTGGAACCGCACGATCACGTCGTGTTCGAGACCGACGACGGCACCGCCGTGCGCTTCAACGACGCGCGCCGCTTCGGCTTCCTGGATTATTGCCGGGCGGAGGACCTGGCCAGCCACCGGCTGTTCGCCGATATCGGGCCCGAGCCGCTCGGCAATGAATTCTCCGGCCCGGTGCTGGCAGCCAAGCTCAAGGGTAAGCTGACGCCGATCAAGGCGGCGCTGCTCGACCAGAAGATCGTTGCCGGCCTGGGCAATATCTATGTGTCGGAAAGCCTCTATTGGGCCGGTCTCGCGCCGACGCGCATGGCCGGGACGGTGCAGGGCGCGACGGCCGACACGCTGGTGGCAGCCATCCGCCAAGTGCTGCTGAACGCGATCGCCGCCGGCGGGTCGAGCCTGCGTGATTATGTCCAGGCGACCGGCGAGCTCGGCTATTTCCAGCATCAATGGGCGGTCTACGGCAAGGAGGGCGCGCCGTGCCCCGACTGCACCTGCAAGGTCGGCATCGAACGCATCGTCCAATCGAACCGGTCGACATTCTATTGTGCCCAGCGGCAACATTGAGGTGTAGAGTTTCGCCGATGGTACGACGCCTCGCCCTTCCGGCGGCCTTCGCCGCCTTGTTTTTCGCCGCCCCGGGCCATGCCGCGCCCGGCGTGGTGCAGGCGTCCTTCGTCCCGTCCGTCTATGTGCCCGGCACCGAAGACGTGCCGTTGATGCCCGGACTCGCCGCCGATGACGCGGCCTCGCTGATCTTTGACAAGCCCCAGGGCCGCATCGTCGAGGCCGCCGCCAGCGGCCCGGTCACACGGCACGCGGTCGTGGCGTTCTATGAGGAAAGCCTGCCGCAGCTCGGCTGGCGCCGCACGGCGGGCGCGGCCGCTACCAAATCCTTCGAGCGCGACGGCGAACGCCTGAGCCTCGATTTCGACGGACGCGACGGCAATCTGCAGGTCGCCTTCACCCTGGCCCCGCGCTGACGCCCGGCTGAGCCGGCTCGGCCGCCAGGCCAATCTTTTCCGATGAGGAACCCCATGAGCTACGAAAACATCCTCGTGGAGAAGCGCGGTGCCGTCGGCATCGTGACGCTCCATCGTCCCCAGGCGCTCAATGCGCTGTGCGCCGCCCTGATCCAGGATCTGGGCCGGGCGCTCGACGACATGGAGAGCGACGACGCGATCCGCTGCGTCGTCCTGACCGGCAGCGAGAAGGCGTTCGCCGCCGGCGCCGACATCAAGGAGATGGGCGCCAAGACGTACATGGACGTCTATCTCAGCGACTTCATCACCAAGGGCTGGCAGCGGGTCACGACCTGCCGCAAGCCGATCATCGCGGCGGTTGCGGGCTATGCGCTGGGCGGCGGCTGCGAGATGGCGATGATGTGCGACTTCATCATCGCCGCCGACACCGCCAAGTTCGGCCAGCCCGAGATCACGCTCGGCACCATTCCCGGCGCCGGCGGCACCCAGCGCCTGACCCGTTTCGTCGGCAAATCGAAGGCGATGGACATGTGCCTGACCGGCCGGATGATGGATGCGGCCGAGGCCGAGCGGTCCGGCCTGGTCAGCCGGGTCGTGCCGGCGGCCGACCTGCTGGCCGACGCGGTCAAGACCGCGGAGAAGATCGCCGCCATGTCCATGCCGGTCGCGATGATGGCCAAGGAAAGCGTCAACCGCGCCTACGAGACCACGCTGGCCGAGGGCATCCTGTTCGAACGCCGGGTGTTCCATGCGACCTTCGCGCTGGACGATCAGAAGGAAGGCATGGCCGCCTTCGCCGAGAAGCGCAAACCCGCGTTCAAGCACAAGTGAGCGCGGTTTCCCCGCAGAACGACGGCTGGGTCGTTCCGGTCGTCGGCGGCATCGAAGAGATCGCCGAGCGCTACGACGGCTTCATCCTGGACGTCTGGGGCGTGCTGCATAACGGCGTCGAGCCCTATCCGCGCGTGGTCGATACGCTCTATCGGCTGAAATCGCTCGGCAAGCGGCTGTGCATCCTGTCGAACGCCCCGGTCCAGGCCGAGACCGTCGCCGGCCGGATCGAGACGATCGGCATCCCGCGCGACGCCTACCACCACATCATGACCTCGGGCGAGGAGGTCTGGCAGCATCTGAAGCACCGACCCGACGCGTTCTACAAAGCCCTCGGCCGCAAGGTGCTGCATATCGGGCCGGAGCGCGACAAGGGCATGCTCGACGGGCTGGATCTGGTGACGGTCGCCGATGCCGGCGAGGCCGAATTCGTGCTGAATACCGGACCGGGCGAGCCGGCCGATACGGTCGCCACATACCAGCCGCTGCTGGATGCCGCCGTCGCCCGCAAGCTGCCCATGGTTTGCGCCAACCCGGACCTGACCGTCATGCGCGGGCCGGAGATCCTGATCTGCGCCGGCTCGCTGGCCCAGGCCTACGAGGCCCAGGGCGGCACGGTGCGCTGGCACGGCAAGCCCTATCCCGGCGTCTACCGCACCTGCATGGCCCTGCTGGGCATCGCCGACAAGCGCCGCATCGCGGGCGTCGGCGACAGCCCGCGCACGGACGTGGCCGGCGCCAATGCGGCCGGGATCGACAGCCTCTTGGTCGCCGGCGGATTGCACGCGAACGAGTTCAAGTTCGTGCCCGGCAACCGGCTCGACGCCCAGCATTTGACCCGGGTGCTGACCAACGGCCCGCGCCCGACGGCCGTGGTCGGCCGCCTCAACTGGTAAAGCGGAGGCTATATAGGGCCCTCAAGCGCCGGGCGCCGGCCTCCGCCGGCTTGGCTCGCTGCGCGGGGCCTCAATGGCCCTGGATCTGGCGCGGCAAACCGCGCCAGATCGCTCAATGGTCGGCGCGGTGCAGGATCTGCTCGGCCATGCCGGTGTCGTAGGCGATGCCCTCGGCCGTGATCAGCGCGCCATGGGGGAAGTCGGACTGGATCAGGCCCTTGCGCTCGAGCGCCTTCCAGGCCGCCTCGTTGGCCAGGCCCGACGCGTCGGCGGTCATGACGACCGCATGGCCGACATGGAAATGATTGCCGTGCGGATGCGGCATGTTGCTGATATCGACCGCGCCGCCGTCGCGCGGGCTGGCATGGTTCGGCGACCGCGCCAGCTCCTGCATCAGGGTCAGCGTCTTCAATTGCAGCGGATTGAGGCCGAGCGGATTCTTTTTGGCGGGCATGGGATGGGCTCGTTCGAGGACTGAAGGATGCGTCAGGCGTAGCCCTTTCGCGGCGGAGGGGCAAGGGCGGGACACGGCCGCCGAGATCGTGAGGCTTCCCATATCGCGCCCGGACGGCTATGACCGCCCCCTGATGTTTCCCCGCCGAAAGCCCGTCCGATGACCGATACCCCGCCCGACCGCCTGTCGACCAATCCCAAGAGCCCGTTCTACGACGAGGCCGTGCTGGCGCGCAGCGTCGGCATCCGGTTCGACGGCGCGGAAAAGACCACGGTCGAGGAATATTGCGTCAGCGAAGGCTGGGTCCGCCTGGCCGTCGGCAAGACCATGGACCGCCACGGCCAGCCGCTGACCATCAAGCTGCGCGGACTGGTCGAGCCCTATTTCCGCGACGAGCCGACGGCGGAATAGCCGTCGGCGCCGATGCCGCATGGCGAAGGATGGCCGCGATGCCCAAGTGAACGGCGGCATCACGGAGACTGACATGGCGAACAAGGCATTGATCGTCGGCGCGAGCGGCATCGTCGGCAGCGCGCTGGCGACGGCGCTGACCCGAGCGGGCTGGCAAGTTGCGGGCCTGGCGCGCCATCCCGTGGCGGCCGAAGGCGTGACGCCGGTCGCGGCCGACCTGCAGGACCCGCTGGGCCTCGCCCGCGCGCTCGACGGCATCGATCCGACCCATGTCTTCATCGCAAGCTGGGCGCGCCAGCCGACCGAGGCCGAAAATATCCGGGTCAATGGCGGCATGGTGCGCCATCTGCTGGCGGCGCTGCGCCCTGCCGGCACGGTGCGCCATGTGGCGCTGGTGACCGGCCTCAAACATTACCTCGGCCCGTTCGAGGCCTATGGCAAGGGCGTCCTGCCCCAGACGCCGTTCCGCGAGGACCAGGGCCGGCTCGACATCGCCAATTTCTATTATGCCCAGGAGGACGAGGTCTTCGCCGCCGCCCGGCGCGACGGCTTCCACTGGAGCGTCCACCGGCCGCACACCATCATCGGCAAGGCGGTCGGCAACGCCATGAACATGGGCACGACGCTCGCCGCCTACGCGACGCTGTGCCGGGAGACCGGCCGCCCGTTCCTGTTCCCCGGCTCCGCCGCCCAGTGGCACGGGCTGACCGACATGACCGACGCGCGCCTGCTGGCCCGCCACCTGCTGTGGGCGGCCACGACACCCGCCGCCGCCGACCAGGCGTTCAACGTGGTCGATGGCGATGTGTTCCGGTGGAGCTGGATGTGGGGCCGCATCGCCGACTGGTTCGGCCTCCAACCGGCGCCGTTCGACGGCACCGTCCGGCCGCTGGAAAGCCAGATGGCGAAGGACGCGCCGCGTTGGGCCGAGATCGCCCGGCGCCACGGCCTGGCCGAACCGGACCTGGGCCGCCTGGCCTCGCCCTGGCACACCGACGCCGACCTGGGCCGGCCGATCGAAGTCGTCGCCGACATGTCGAAAAGCCGGCGCCTGGGCTTCACCGCCTATCAGGCGACCGACGACGCCTTCTTCGACCTGTTCCGACGCCTGCGCGACGACCGGCTGATCCCGTAGCGGTTGTCGTCTAAAACCCGATCATGTCCGACCGGGTCAGCGCGACATGCCCAGCAATGACCGGCGCGTTCACCAGGTCCCAGGCAGTATATTGCTCGGCATAGATCTGGTCGGACGAGACGCCGTCGACCGGCACCACGACCTCGAACCCGCGCAAGGCAGCCTCGGTCGCGGTCGTGAGCACGGCGCCCTGGGCAACGACGCCCAGAATGATCACGGTCTTGATGCCTTTGGCCTTGAGCGTCGCCTCCAGATCGGTACCGAGGAATTTGTCGGTGCCCGAGGTCACCATCGGCTCGCCGCCGACCGGTGCCACCGGCGGCAGGATATCGGCCGCGGTCGAGCCTTTGACCAGGCTGTAGCCGACCAGCACGCCCGCCATCCGCGCGCGGCCCAGCAGCGTATGGACCGCCGGCAGCGTGTCGAGGCAGCGCGGCCGCCGCTCGGCATTGCAGCCCTGGCGCACGATGTCGAGGATCAGCAGCGCCGTCGTCTTGGGATCGACCGTCACCGGCTTCAGCGCGGGTGCCGGCGGCGCCTGCACGGTCGACCAGTCGTCGATGATGGTCCCGGCCAAGGCCGATGGCGACAGGCTGAAGGCGAGCAGGGAAAGCAGGATGATCTTGCGCATCGGTCGGAAGCTCCATGAGGCCTATCGGAGGCTACCGGCCCGGCGCCGCGTCTATTCCATAATTTAAGACGGTGGCACCGGTTGTTTTGTCGCAGCCGGCTTTGGGGGGGGGCCGGCCTCTGAGTAGATTCCGAGGCTGGTGAGTAGATTCCGAGGCTGATGCGGTATCGCGGCGCGGGGCATGGTGAGAAATCGCGCCCCTTCGCGCCCCGGAGACCCTCGCCATGACCAATCTACCCGTCGCCGGGCGCCGTTCGAGCCGCCCATGCGGCTAGTCCCTGATCCATCGACGATCGGCGACGATGCGTTCAGCCGGCAGGTCATCGACCGGTTCGGTCTGCTGCCCAACTTCTTCTGCTCGGCCGAGGCGGCGCCGGGACTGATCGACCGGCTGTGGGACTTTGCGAAATCGGCCTATCTCGACAGTCCGCTGCCACCCTTGTTCAAAGAACGGCTGTTCGTCCATCTCTCGCGCTTTTGTCCGGTGCGCTATTGCATCGTGCGGCATCTGGGCTTCCTGACCGGCTTCGGGCGGCCCGCGGGCGACCGGGAGGCGATGCCGCACACGGTCGAGCAGGGCATGGCCCTGCTGCGCCGGCCGGTGCCCGATGCCGTCGCCTTCGAGCAGGCGCTGGCCCGGCTCGAGCGCCATCTGCGGCCGGTGGCGATTCCGGCGCCCGAAACGCCGCTCGAGTCCGATCTGTTCGACGTGCTGACCATCCTGTTTCTGGCGCCGCTCGGGTCGGGTCGGGCGCGGCACGCGGTGCAGGCGGCGATCGGCGCCGAAAATCTGGAAATTCTGATCGCCTTCCTGGCGTTCATCCGCACCGCGCATTTCTGGACCGAGACCCATCCGGACCTCGAGTGCGAGCCGGATATGATCAAGCTGATGGCGCAGAACGAGGAGCTGGCGCGCCTGCTGCTCGACCCGACCGATTCCGCCTGGACCCGGGGCGAGGCCGAACGGGCGAGGGCGCTGACGTCGCTGCGCGAGAGCGAAGTGCGGTTCTATGCGGTCGCCGACCTGGTCCCCGACCTGCTGTGGGCCGGCGATCCGTCCGGACGCACGACCTGGATCAACCGGCGCTGGGCCGATTATACCGGCCGGTCCCATGGGCATACCCGGGCCGAGGGCTGGCTCGAGGCGATCCATCCGGACGATCGCGAGGCGTCGCAGAACAGCTTCGAGGCGGCGATCGAGGCCGGTCTCCCTTTTCAGCAGGAGCATCGGATCCGCGCCCGGGATGGCCGCTTCCGCTGGTTCCTGATGCGCGGCGAGCCGGTCCGCGACGCCGTCGGGCGGATCATCGAATGGTTCGGGTCGGCCACCGACATCGACGAGCAGAAGCGCAAACAGGAAGCGCTGATCGATATCAACACCATGCTGGAGCGGCGCGTCGGCGCGCGCACGGCCGAACTGCGGAGCGCGCTCGACGCGCTGGAGGCCCAGACCACCGAGCGCAGCCGGGCCGAGGATGCGCTCCGGCAAAGCCAGAAGATGGAGGCCATCGGTCAGCTGACCGGCGGCATCGCCCATGATTTCAACAATCTGCTGACCGGGATCATCGGCAGTCTGGAGTTGTTGGCGATGCGGCTGTCCCAGGGCCGCATTCAGGATCTGGACCGTTATGTCGCGACGGCACGGGGGACCGCGGACCGGGCAGCCGCCCTCACCCAGCGGCTGCTGTCGTTCGCCCGGCGCCAGACGCTCGATCCGCGCGCCATTCCCGCGAACCGGCAGGTCGCCGAAATGGAAGAGCTGATCCGGCGGACGGTCGGGCCGTCGATCAGCGTGACGACGGTGCTGGCGATCGATCTGGGCGCGATCCTGTGCGATCCCAACCAGCTGGGCAACGCGCTGCTCAACCTATGCATCAACGCCCGCGACGCTATGCCGGACGGCGGCAGCCTGACGGTGGAGACGGCCAACATTCTGCTCGACGGGCAGACCGCCCGGCACCACGGCATGGCGCCCGGCCCCTATGTGACCGTCGCGGTTACCGACACCGGCACCGGCATGGCGCCGGAGGTGGTGGCGCGCGCATTCGATCCGTTTTTCACGACCAAGCCGCTGGGCCAGGGCACCGGACTGGGACTGTCGATGATCCATGGGTTCATTCAGCAGTCGGGCGGTCAGGTCCGGATCGAATCGATCGTCGGCCAAGGCACCACCGTGCGGCTCTACCTGCCGAAAATCGCGGACCCGCTCGAAGCCGAGCCGAACCGCCTCACGCTGTCGAACGCGCCCCGGGCCGAGCAGGGCCAGACCGTGCTCGTCGTCGACGACGAACCGGCGGTGCGGATGCTGATCACCGAGGTGCTGGTCGATCTGGGCTACGCGGCCGTCGAGGCGGCCAACGGCAGCTCCGGCCTGACGGTGTTGCGGTCGGACGCGCGGATCGACCTGCTGGTGACCGATGTCGGGCTGCCGGACGGCATGAACGGCCGGCAACTGGCCGACGCCGCGCGTCGGGCGCGCCCGACGCTGAAGATCCTGTTCATCACCGGCTATGCCGACGATGCCGTGTTCGGCAGCCGGCATCTGGCGCCGGGCATGCACGTCATGACCAAGCCCTTCACGATGGAAGCCCTGACCTCGCGCGTCAAAACCATCCTCAGCGACGACCAGATGCCGGTGGAGTCCGTATTGGACTAGACGACGCAGCTGGGGCGCCCGCGTGGGAGCGCCCCAGCGCGCCCTTACTTCGCGGCGTGCTGCGCCGCCTGCTCGATCACCTTGGCGACCTCGCGCGCGTGGGAGATATAGACCGCGTGGCTGGACTTGATTTCGGTCACCGTCGCGTTCGAGCGCTTATACATCGAGCGCTCCAGGTCCGGGTTGATCGCCTTGTCCTCAGTCGCGACGATCGCCCAGCTCGGCTTGTTCTTCCAGGCGGCGTCCAGCGCCGGTGCGGTAAAGGCGGCGACGGAAACCGGGACCTGGGAACGGGCCATCAGGTCGGTCTGGGCCACCGGCAGATCGGCGGCGAAGTCGGCGTGGAATTCGGTCGGGTCGAGGAACAGGAAGCCATCGGCGCTCGGCCGGGCGCCGTTGGTCGCGGCCTTCGTGCCGGTCGCCAGCTGCGCCACGCTCTCGCCCACGTCGGGCTGGAAGGCCGCGACATAGACCAGCCCGGCGACCTTCGGGTCCGTTCCGGCGCCGGTGATCACCGCGCCGCCATAGCTATGGCCGACCAGGATGGCCGGGCCCGACTGCTGCGCCAGCACGCGGCGCGTCGCCGCCACGTCGTCGGCGAGCGTGGTCTCCGGCTCCTGGACGATGCTGACGCTGTAGCCGTCATGCTTGAGAATGTCGTAGACCGCCTTCCAGCCGGAACCGTCGGCGAAGGCGCCGTGGACCAGCACCACGTTCTTGATCGAAGCGGCGGAGGCTACGGGGACGATGCCGGCCAGCAGAGCGATGGCGGCGGTGGCGGAGAGCAGGCTGCGAACGGAGAACATGGCGGAAATTCCCATATGATTATCGCGATAACATTTATTGCGATAATAAACTATCTAGGCTCGGCCTGAAGCCTTGTCAATCGTTTATTTATCGCGATATAGATTATCGTGACATCGCTATGGAGATCGTCGCGTTCAAAGGAAAGCCGCCATGCCCGCCCCACTCACCCTCGACCAGCAGCTGTGCTACGCGCTCTATGGCGCCAGCATCGCCGTCGGACGCGTCTACAAGCCGCTGCTCGACGCGCTGGAGATCACCTATCCGCAATATCTGGTCATGAGCGTGTTGTGGGAAGGCGACGCCCAGACGATCGGTGCCATCGCCGAGCATCTGGCCCTCGAATCGAGCACGATCACCCCGCTGGTCAAGCGGCTGGAGGCGGCGGGATTTCTCGGGCGCACCCGCAATGCGCAGGACGAGCGTCAAGTGCTGGTCGGGTTGACGGACAAGGGACGCGCGCTGCGCGCGCGCACCGGCTGCCTCAGCGAGACGCTGCTGGCCTCGTCCGGCATGAAGGTCGAGCAGATCATCGCCCTGAACGACCAGGTCCGGGCGCTGAGACAGGCGCTCGCCGGCAAGACCGCCTAACGGCAGATGAAGTCGTCGACGATGCCGGCCTCGCCGGGGCTGATGCCGCACAGCTGCGTGCCCTTGGCATAGTCGACGCGGTAGACCTCCAGCGGCCGTTCGCGCGGATCGAACGGGTGGCGCGGCAGCAGCTGATCCAGATAGGTCAGGCCCTGCAGCGGCCCTAGCGCGGTTTGATCGGCTTGCAGGTCGCGCAATTCCTTATGGAGCCGCGCCGCCGCCTCCGGGGTGTAACGCCCCGCCGTCAGGCGTCCGTCGCCGATATCGGCCAGCACGTCGCGCACCAGCGGCAGGCTCGGCCGGTCCGTGCCCGCCAGAGCCGGGGTCAGCCTGGTCGCCACGATCGGCACGCCTCCGGTCATGCGGGCGCCGAGCGCGCCGCCGCTGATACTGCCCTTCAACGACGAGGCGGATTGCGCTGATGCGGTCAGGATCAGGTTGGCCGGCCCGATCCAGGATTTGAGCGTGATCCGATCGCCGTCGATGCTGCCGTCGATATCGCGCGCCAGGCGCAGGCAGCGCGCGTCGAGCCGGTCGCCGGTCTGGCGCAGCTCGCAGATATCGCGATCGCCGGTCTCGCCGCTATAGCGGATGTGTACGCCCGACAGCAGGCCGACATCGAGGCCCAGACGTTTGGGCGAATTGACCTTCCACAGGCCGGTGAAGCTGCGGCCGAGGACGGTGATCTGCTCCAAGGTCGGGCCGGATGCCGCCGCGTCGATCGGGGCCGCAGCGCTCGGCGGCGGTGGCGCGGGTTTCGGTGTTTCGGGCGGAGCGCGCGCAGGCTCGGCCGTCATCGCCACCGGAACCGTCACGTCGCCCGGTTCGTCCTGGCGCGCGACGCAGCCGCCGGCCAGCAACAGTGCCAACAGCGCAGCCAATCCGATCCGGTGCCTCATGACCCTTCCTTCCAGCCCGCCGACCATCATATGAGGTAGGTTCCGGAAAGCCAAACCATGGGCCTTGGGCCCGCTTCCCGTTCGCGATCAGATGGATACCAGCATGAGCCTCGACGCCCTGTTCCGCCCGTTTTCCCTGAAGTCGCTGCACCTGAAGAACCGGGTCGTGATGGCGCCGATGACGCGGTCCTTCTCGCCGGGCGGCGTGCCGACCGCCGATGTCGCCTCCTATTATCGCCGCCGCGCGGCCGAGGTCGGCCTGATCGTCTCCGAGGGCACGGTCGTCGATCGGCCGGCCTCGTCGAACGACGAGAACATCCCGCATTTCTACGGCGACCGAGCGCTGGCCGGCTGGGGCGACGTCGTCCAGGCCGTGCATGAAGCCGGCGGCGCCATGGCACCGCAGATCTGGCACATGGGCATCGTCAAGCCGCACCGGTCCGGCTGGATGCCGCCGACGCCGTTCGAGGGTCCGTCGGGCCTGGTCATGCCCGAGGAAGCCGGCGGCACCACCATGAGCGAGAGCGACATCGCCGATACGATCGCGGCCTTCGCCAAGGCCGCCGGTGCGGCCAAGCGCCTGGGCTTCGACACGGTCGAGATCCACGGCGCCCACGGCTATCTGCTGGATCAGTTCTTCTGGGCCGGGCTCAACAAGCGGACCGACCGGTACGGCGGCGCAAGCCTGGCCGAACGCAGTCGTTTCGCCATCGAAATCGTCAAGGCGATCCGTGTCGAGGTCGGCGAGGACTTCCCGATCATCCTGCGCCTGTCGCAGTGGAAGCAGCAGGATTTCGCGGTCAAGCTGGCGAAGACCCCAGCGGAGATGGAAGCCTGGCTGACGCCGCTGGCGGATGCCGGCGTCGATATCTTCCATTGCTCGCAGCGCCGGTTCTGGCAGACCGAGTTCGAGGGCTCGGACCTGAATTTCGCCGGCTGGGCCAAGAAGCTGACCGGCAGGGCTACGATCACGGTCGGCTCGGTCGGCCTGTCGGGCGAGTTCATCGCGGCCTTCCAGGGCGAGGCGTCGCACCCAAGCCCGATCGACGAGCTGTTGCGCCGGCTGGATGCGGGCGAGTTCGACCTGGTCGCGGTCGGACGCGCGCTGCTGTCCGACCCGGATTGGGTGACGAAGATCCGCGAAGGCCGCAACGCGCAGCTGCGCGACTTCTCGCGCGACATGCTGAAGACGCTTTACTAGTGGTCCGATCCCAACGCTTGGCCTGCAAGCGTTGGGTGAATCGGCCCACCAGACTAATGCGGTGCGGGACAATCAGACGGAAGCTTCCGTCTGATTTTATCCACGAGCGCCTTAGGCCGTGGCGGTCGCCCTGGCGAAGGGGCGCCGCCCGGCGAGCGCCAGCAGCGGACCGGCGCTGCCGGCGACCAGAATGACGATCAGCAAGGACGAGCCCAGCGCCCGCTCGTCATGGAACAGATGGTCGGTCAGCAGGCCGACCGCGGCGGGCCCGAGGCCGAGGCCGACCAGGGTCACGATCGACAGGAACAGCGCGCTGAGCGTGCCGCGATGGCGGCCAGGCGTCAGCAGCTGCAGCGCCGCCAGCCCGGTCGGCGTCGCGGCCGAGACCAGAAAGGTAAACAGCGGATAGCTCGCCTGGGCCAGCCATAAATTATCGGTCGTGCAAAAGACAGCCCCCGGGATCAACGCCAGCGCCAGTAGCAGCGCCATGACCAGGTTCTGCGCGCCGGCGATGCTGCGGGCCTGCAGCCGGTCGGTCAGGATGCCGCCCAGCAATTGTCCGGTCGGTGCCGACACCAGGAACATCGCGCCGACCAGCATGGCGCTCGCCCCCGGCGACAGGCCGAACTGCCGGACGAAGAACAGCGGCGCCCAGGCGCCCTGGGTCTGCGCGATCGTGACATTGCAGCAGGCGGCCGCGGTCAGAAAGCCGTAGGCCGGCAGATGGGCACGGACATGGGCCAGCGCCGCACCGAGGCTGGCCTGGGCCCGTGGTACCGCCGCCCGCGCGGGCTCACGGATGGTCATGACCAAAGCCGCGACCGCCAGTCCGGGCAGGCCCGCGATCAAAAACAACGCCTGCCAGGGTGCGATCACGCCCAGCAGCGGCAGGTCGATCGGCCCGGCCGCCCCAAACCCGCCCAGCAGATAGCCGCCGCCCATCAGGGCCGTCGCCGTGCCGATCGTGGCGCCCATGATGAACACCGCGATCGCGCGCGCCATCTTGTCCCGAGGCATCACGCTGCCGATCAACGACATGCCGGCCGGCACCAGGCTGGCCTCGCCCAGCCCGACGCCGATGCGGGCCAGGAAGAACATCGCGAACGATCCCGCCAGCCCGCAGACCATTGTCATCGCGGTCCAGAACAGGATGCCCAGCGCGATCATCCGGCGGCGATCGACCCGATCGGCCAACCGCCCGAGCGGCAGGCCGCACAGGCTATAGAGGATGACGAAGCTGGTGCCTTGCAGCAGGCCGAACTGCGTGTCGCTCAGCCCCAGATCCTGTTTGATCGGGGCGCCGGCGACGCTGACGAGGGCCCGGTCGAGGAAGGAAACCGCGTAGCCGCACCCCATCAATCCGGCCACGTACCACGGCGAGGAACCGGTGCCGGTCCTGCGCGTCGAGCTTTGCAACAGCGCGAAAATCCTTGAAAATACAAATGCTCGTTTGGTGAAACTTCCTCAAAACCGGCGCGGCGTCAAGTCAGCCGTCTTCCAGCAAACCCATCACCGCGGCCTCCTCCGCGCTCAGGCCGCTATGCGGCCGGGCGGCGAAGCGATCGAGCAGGGCCCGGAACCGGGGCGCCAGCGTCCCGGTCATATGGCCGTCGAGCACGGTCGGATGGATGTAGCATTTGCGGCAGATCGCCGGCGTGTTGCCGAGCGCCGCCGACACCTGTTCGATCGCGCGCAGCATGGCATGCTTGCGGGCGGCGTCGGTATCCCCGGCCGGCTGGCGCGCGAGCGTCATGACCGACAGATAGGTCCCGGCCCAGGTGCGGAAATCCTTGGCGGTGATCTCCTCGTCACCGGCTTGGCGCAGATAATCGTTGACGTCGGCCGAGCCGATCGCATGGCGCCGGCCCGCCTCGTCCAGATACTGGAACAGCTCCTGCCCCGGCAGATCGCGCAGGCGGCGGACCAGCGAGACGAGCTGGCGATTGCGCACGACCACATGCCATTTGATGCCGGATTTGGCCTGAAACGACAGCTCGACATTATTGCCCGCGACGCGCGCGTGCCGGTTGCGCAGGGTAGTCAGGCCGAAGCTTTTGTTCTGCTTGGCATATTCGGCATTGCCGATCCGGATGAAGGTGGTTTCCATCAGGCGCACGATGGTGGCCAGCACCTTGTCGCGCGGCAGCCCGCGCTTCGCCAGATCGGCCGCGACCCGCTGGCGCAACGGCGGCAGCGCCCGAATGAAGCGGGCGACGCGCTCGAATTTGGCGGCGTCGCGGAAATTACGCCAGGCGGGGTGATAGCGATACTGCTTGCGACCGCGCGCATCCCGGCCGCTCGCCTGGATATGGCCGTTGGCATCCGGGCAGATCCAGACGTCCCGATAGGCCGGCGGAATCGCGAGCGAGCGGATCCGGGCGATAACGTCCTTGTCGCGGATGATCAGACCGTCCGGGCCCCGATAAGCCCAGCCCGTGCCGGTGCGGCGGCGGGTGATGCCCGGCACCTCGTCGGTGACGTACAGCAGCTTAACCGTCAGGGCGACGATCCGGGTTTGCTTCCGCTTGGGCTTGGCCGGCGCGCGGACCGTGACCTGTCCCTCGCCGGCCGGTACCTTGAGCAGGGCCATCGGACGTCAGGCGCTCGGGTCGCGATGGCCGTGTGGGCGCGGATTTTGCGCCGCGGTCGATTGGATCGCCGGCGGCAGATCGTCCGCGTCCTGCTCCTGGCCGTGGATCGCGGATTCCGCCGGACCGTATTCGCGTAGAATGGCATCGACATCGGACGCCTGGGACCGGTCCGCTTCGACCGCGACCAGCGTGCGGCCCTGACCCAGGCTGGCGATATAGGGATCGATCGTGTCGGGCGGCAGCCAGTCTGCTTCGAGCCGGGCCGCCTCGGCGCCGGTCGGGTCGATCCGATGCACGACGGTACCCGGAATGCGCGCCTTGACCGCGCCCGACGCCAGGGCGGCCGCTTCGGCATTGTCGAACAGAGCCACGATAGTCGCGGCCGATGGAATCGCACTCGCTGGCATGACATCTCTCCCGGGCGACGGCCCGGTACGCAAAACCGTCGAAACCGCCGCAGGTTCCGAGCGGAACGCACGATCATGGCGATGTGTTGGAGGAGGACGGCAATCCCCGATGGCAAGCGGAGCGAACCATGACCGATACCTATGACGACTATCAACAGCGCGTTCGCGAGCGGGCCCACGAGATCTGGGTCCGCGAAGGCAAGCCCGAGGGCCGGGCCGAGGATCATTGGAATCTGGCCCGCGAGGAGGTCTCCGAAGCCGAAGGCATCGAAGACACCCTGAAGCCGATCGAGCCCGAGGGTCCCTCGGCCGAACCGCTGCTCGCGGTCGAAAGCCTGGGCGATCTGCCGGGGCGCCTGTCGGACCAGGGCGAACGGCTGGACTACCCGGTCCGCCGGGAAGCGCCGAAGGGCAAGGCCGCCAAATCCGTTCCGGCCAAGCGGAAATCGGTCGCGATCTGACGGCTTACTCCGCCACCAGGGCCGAATCGGGCGCCATGCCCGTTCCGGCCAACTGGTGATCGACCGCGTCGCGCATCAGCCGATATTTGACCTGGTTCAGGTTGACGTCGCGGAACCAGTTGACCAGATCGCCCCACGGGTCGGCCAGCTTGCCGATGCCGGAGATGAAGGCGACGATGCCGCCGACCTCCAATTGCTTCTCATGCACCATCCAGCCGCCGACCAGGAGCGCCGCGATGATTTGCAATTGGGTGCTGAGGTTCATCAGGAAATTCATGGTGAACTTCAGCTTCAGAATGCCGACGTTCAGCTGAAACACCCGCTGGATCCGCTCGTCGTCGCGCTGGTCGTCCGCCTCGATCTCGTGCACGGGCAGTTTGCCGACCACGCTGATGCTGAGCCGCCGGATGATCTTGACGCGCTTTTTCGTGCGCCGGTTCATGGCGCCCTGCATCAGCGGCACGAAGATCAGTTGCGGCACGAACAAGGCCAGCGCCGACAGGCCCATGCGCCAATCGACATGGACCATGTAGGCCAGCACCGACGCGAGGATGCCGCCCTCCAACAGCGGCTCGGAGATGGCGCCGCCGACGAAGCCGCCGATCGGCTCGACCTCCGACACCACCATGGCCGCCTGAACGCCCTGCGCCTCCGACCCGCTCGACGTATCGGACGACGAACTGGCCAGCAGGCGGACCCGGTGCCGCAGATCGCGTGTCGCCCATTCGCCGACCCAGCCGCGATAGATATTCAGGATCAGCTTGGTGCCGCCCTGCACCAGCACGGAGGCGCAATAGGCGCCGCATAGAACCACGATCATCCGGTATTCCCGGTTCTTGACCAGGTCGTTGATCACCCGGCGCTGCAGCTCCAGCGGGACGATTTCCAGCAGGAACACGGCGATGGTCAAGAGCGCCAGGACGATCTGGTGCTTCCCGGTCGCGCGGAGGACATAGCGGAAGATGCCACGATCCAGTCGGATCGCATTTTCGTCGGGCGGGCTGATCACTTCGGGCGGTCTCCGGGGCGGGCATGGGCTTCCGACAAACACCCGGCACCCGGTTACGGTTCGCACTTGCCACGGAACCCAAGGCGGGGGCGCCGGATTGCTCTTCATACGGCCGATCACTTTTGAAGGAGAGCAGGCCATGTCAGATCGATATCCCAAGAAGCTCAGCACCCAAGATGCCCGGCAGGGCGAGACCAGCGGCCACATGCGCATCGTGCTGACCCTGTCGCTGGTCGGCGCCGTCGTCGTGCTCGGCGCTTTGCTGGTCTGGTGGGCGAAGGTCGGCCAGACCCATCTGCCCGCCTCGATCGCGGCCCCGACCGCGATCAGCCGGATGGTTCGTTAAGCAATCAGGGAGATGCGCCATGCCCCGTGGCGACAAGTCGAAATACACCGACAAGCAGATCCGCAAGGCCGACCATATCGCCGACGGCTATGAACAGCGCGGCGTCTCCGACGGCGAAGCCGAACGTCGGGCTTGGGCCACCGTCAACAAAGAGAGCGGTGGCGGCAAGCAGAGCGGATCCGGCCGCGGCCACGCGGAGAACCATGCCGCCTCGCACAAGGGCGGCACGCTTGGCGGCAAGGCGGCCGCCTCGCGCCCGGCCGCCGAGCGATCGGCATCGGCCAAGAAAGCCGCCGCGACCCGCAAGCGAAATGCCGAACATCGCGCCGAATGACTTCGCTCAGGCAACCGGGACCGGGTCGAAAGACTTGTTCCTTCACGACAGCAAACAGGAGGACGCCCCCCATGGCATCAACGCAGCACGACCTGGATATCCTCAACAACCTCATCGAAGTGACGCTCGACAGCGCCCACGGTTACGAGGATGCCGCCAAGGATACCAAGAACCCGTATTTCAAGACGCTGTTCGGCAAGCGCGCGATCGAGCGCAAACAGGTCACGGCCGAACTGCAGACCGAAGTGCGGCGCCAGCTCGGCGGCAAGCCGGCCACGTCCGGCACGACCGCCGGCAAGGCCCACCGCGCCTTCATGAACCTCAAGGCCGCCGTCACCGGCAGCGACAAGGGCATCGTGAACTCGGTCGAATCCGGCGAAGACCACATCAAGAAGGAATATGACGAGGCGCTGGCCGATCAGGCCCTGTCCATGCCGGTACTGGATCTGGTACGCCGCATGTATGTCTCGATCAAGGCCGGCCATGACGAGATGCGCGACCTGAAGCACCATATGGAAGTCTAAGGACTTCCATCGAGCGGCGGCGCGTCGAAGCGCCATTTGAGCTGGACGCCGCCGCCGCTCACCGCCTCCAGCGCCGGAATCGCCGAGAGCAGGGTTCTCGTATAGTCCTGGCTGGGATGATCGAAGATCTGGTCGCGCCCGCCCTGTTCGACGATCCGGCCCTGCTGCATGACGACGACCCGGTCGGCCACCTGTTCGACCACGCCCAGATCATGGCTGATGAACAGGCACGAGAACCCGTGGCGCTGCTGCAGCTCCAGAAACAATGCCAGGACCTGGGCTCTGACCGTCACGTCGAGCGCCGAGACTGGCTCGTCCGCGATCACGAACGACGGCCGCCGCACCACGGCGCGCGCGATGGCGGCGCGCTGGCGCTGGCCGCCCGACAGCTCGTGCGGATAACGGTCGGCGAACTTCCGCTCCAGCCCGACCTCGTCGAGCCCCTCCAGAACGCGCGCGGCTTTCTCGGCCCGGCCGAGGCCCGGCACGACCCTGAGCGCCTCCCCGATCAATTGGCCGATGGTCATGCGCGGGTCGAGCGACGCATAGGGGTCCTGAAACACCATCTGGCAATTCAGCCGATATTGCCGCCAGCTCTCGTCGCTGCGGGCGATGGCCCGGCCGGCGAACAGGATGTCGCCTTCGGCCGGCGTCAGCAGCCCGGCGATGGCGCGGCCGAGCGTGGTCTTGCCCGAGCCCGACCCGCCAACCACGGCCACGACCTCGCCCGGCCGGATCGTCAGGTCGATGCCATGCAGGGCCCGCTTGGTGCCTGATTTTCCCGTGTAATCGACCACCAGCCCGCGCACCTCGACGATCGGCGGGGCATCGGGCACCAGGCGCGCCGGCGCGCGGTGCGGCATGGCATTCAGCAATTGGCGCGTATAGGGCTGCTGCGGCCGCGCCAGGATCTCGGCCGTGGTGTTCTGTTCGATCAGGTCGCCCCGGCACATGACCACGACCCGGTCGGTATAGCGCGCGACCATCGACAGGTCGTGGCTGATCATCAGCACGGCTGTGCCATAGTCGCGCGTCAGCTCCAGCATCAGCTCCAGCACTTCGCGCTGCACGACCGCATCGAGCGCCGTGGTCGGCTCATCGGCGATCAGCAGGGCCGGACGCAGCAGCATGACCGAGGCCAGCATGATGCGCTGGCGCATGCCGCCGGAGAATTGATGCGGATAAGCCGCCAGCGCCGCCTCGGGCTCGGCGATGCCGATCCGCCGCAGCATCTCCAGAATGGCGGCCCGGCGCTGGGCGGCATCGCCGGCGCGGTGCAGCACCAGCCCTTCCTCCAGCTGCCGGCCGATGGTCATGGACGGGTTGAGCGAGGTCATCGGCTCCTGGAACACCATGCCGATCCGGCTGCCGCGCAGCTGGCGCAGCGCCTTGGGCGAGAGCTTGGCGATGTCCTGGCCTTCGAACAGAATGCGCCCCGAGGCGCGCCGGATCGCCGGCGGCTCCAGGCCGATCACGGCGCGGGCGAGCAGGGTCTTGCCGCTGCCGGACTCGCCGACGATGCCCAGCACCTCGCCCGGCGCCAGGCTCAGGCTGACGTCCCTGACCACCAGAATGCCGGTGCGGCCGACCTCCAGCGAAAGATCTTCGACCGCGAGCAAACCCGTCATAGCCCGCGCATCCGGGGATCGAACCGGTCGCGCAGCACGTCGCCCAGCAGGTTGATGCCGAGCAGGGTCAGCGAGATGCAGATGCCGGGGAACAATCCCAGCCAGACCGCCTGGGCCATGAACGGCCGGCCGCCGGCCAGCATGTTGCCCCAGGTCGGCGCCGGCGGCGGCACGCCCAGGCCTAAGAAGCTGAGCGCGCTTTCGGCCAGCAGCACCCAGCCGAACATCGAGGTGCCGAGCACGATCAGCGGCGCCACGCAATTGGGCAGGATATGGCGCGCCATGATGAACAGCTCGGAATTGCCCATCACCCGGGCCGCCTCGATATATTCCTTCTCGCGCAGCGACAAGACCGTGCCGCGCACGACGCGGGCGACCGACGGCGTATAGGCGATGCCGAGTGCCAGCACGATGCCGTATTCGTTGGCGCCGATCACGGTCAGCAGCGCCAGCGCCAGCAGGATGCCCGGAAACGCCAGCAGCGCGTTGATGAAGGCCATGATGATCCGGTCGGTCCAGCCGCGCACGAAGCCGGTCAGGATGCCGAGCGCCGTGCCGACGGTCAGGGAAACCGCGACAGTCAGGCAACTGATCCGAACGCTGGTCGCCGCCCCCTTCATCAGCCGGCTCAGCACGTCGCGGCCGAACTCGTCGGTGCCGAGCCAATGGGCGGGCCCTGGCGGCTTCAGCCGGGCGCCGAAGCTGATGCCGAGCGGATCGTACGGCGTCCAGATCATGCCGACGATAGCCACGACCAGCAGCGCGCCGATCAGGACGATGCCCAGCATTGCATTCAGACGACGGCGCCTCATTCCGCGGTCACCCGCGGATCGAACAGCGGGTAGCACAGGTCCACGATCAGGTTCACCAGCACATAGACGAAGGCGATGAACAGCAGGCAGCCCTGGATGACCGGATAATCCCGCGCGAAGATCGAATCGACCAGCAACCGGCCGAGGCCCGGGATGGTGAACACGGTCTCGACCACGGCGATGCCGCCCAGCAAATTGCCCAGCACCAGGCCGATCAGGGTCCAGGTCGGCCCGAACGCCGGCTTGAACGCGTGGCGCCACAGCACCGCCATCTCGCTCAGCCCCTTGGCCCGGGCATGGGTGATGAAATCGAGCCGCAGCACTTCGAGCGTGCTGGCGCGCGCCATGCGCAGGATCACGCCGATCTCGTGCAGGAACAGAGTCAGGACCGGCAGCACCATATAGAGCAGCGCCTTGCCGACATCGTCGGAGAACGAGACATAGCCCACGACCGGCAGCCAGCCGAGCTTCAGGCCGAAGAACAGCAACAGCAGCAGGCCCATCCAGAAGGCCGGGATCGACAGCAGCAGCGTGGCGCCACCGACCAGGACCAGATCGACCCAGCTGTTCTGGCGCCAGGCGGCGATCATGCCGGCCGGGACCGCGACCAGGCTGGCGAGCGCCGCGGCGGCCAGCACGATCTTGGCGCTGACCCAGAAGCGCGCCAGGATCAGCGGCAGCACGCCCTGGCCCGTGGTGATCGAATTGCCGAAATCGCCGGTCAGCACATGGCCGAACCACAAACCAAACTGCACCGGCAGACTATCGTCCAGACCCAGCCGCTGGCGCAGGTCGGCCAGATTGGCCGGCGTGGCCTGATCGCCCAGCATCAGCGTCGCCGGATCGCCCGGGATCAACCGGATCAGCACGAAGACCGACACCGCCACGATCAGCAGCGTCGGCAGCGCCATCAGAATCCGGTTGAAGGCGAAACGCAGCATCGGCCGGTTAGAACGCCGCCAGGGTGACGGGCTCTTCGGTCAGGCTGTAGCGGGTGAACACGCGATTGAGCGCCGGCAGCGGTGCGACTTCCATGACGCCCTTCGACGGCTGCATGATCACCATCGACACGGTTGCCGACAGGTTGCCGGCACTGCCCGGCCGCGGCGGCCGGCAGACCGAATAGGGCGTGCCGAATGTGTCGAACAACGCCGTCTTCAGGTCGTCGGTCGACAGCTTCGGCCCGGCCTGCTCCAGCAGCTTGCGCACGCGCCAATCGCGGTAATAGCTCTCGGGCACGCTGGGGATCCCGGTCTCCTTGAGCTTCGCCAGGGCGATCGGGCTCTGCCAATGGTTGGCGTGCACGATCAGCCCGTCGGCCGGATAGATCGGGAACGCCTCGTCCGGCGCGCATTCGAAATCGATGGCGAAGCCCTCGGCCGTGCTCAGCATCATATTGTTGGAGCAGACCTTGGGCGTGGTCGCGACCGCGCGCATCGCCAAAGCGAAATGCTCCTGCTCCAGTACCTTGCGTCGGATCAGCGACAGCGGCACGCCCGGCTGGCGATAATCCCGGTCGGATTCCAGATAGTTCGCCGTGATCGCGATGCCGGCGGCGTTGAGGCCGCAACGCGCGAGGCCGCCGGCCTCGACGAAGGTCAGGAAATCCGGCCCGTCGTCGCGCCGCACGCGCAGCACGATCGCGGTTTCGGCGCATTCGGCGCGCCAGTCCCAGTTCTGGCCATGGATCAGCGCGCCGGTGGCGCTGCGCTCGGCCAGGATCACCGCGCCGGTGCAGCCGTCGTCCGGATCGTCCTCCGGGTCGGGCACCACCGCCTCGCGCCGGGCCTGGGCGATCACCTCGGTCCGGGCATTGATCATCACCACGTCTTCGAACGGAATGCCGGCCCCGTCGGCGATGCCGCGCATCTCTTCGAGGTAATCCTCGGCGAACGCCCCGATCTCGGTCGCGAACGCCTTGATCAGCGCGGTCTTGCGCCCCGAATCATAGCCCAGATCGTCGAGCGTCTTGCCGTAGAGCTGCGCGCTGGCCTTGACCCGATCGCGCAGCACCGAACCATATTGCCGGCCGCGCTCATAGGGCGCACCCGAGACGGAGACGAACGGAAACTGTTCAACCATGGTCATTTCCCCGCGACGCTCACGCCCCACAGGCGCTGCTTGCCTTCCCAATAGGGCTCGCCCTCGATGCGCTTGCCCTGGGCCGAGGCCTCGATGCCGTTGAACATGACGATCAGCGGCGTGTCGACCAGCTGGCGCTGATAGAGTTCATCGAACAGCTTCTGCCGCTCGCCCATGTCGGACAGGACCGAGGCCTTGTCGAGCAAGGCCTGCGCCTCGGGATTGTCCCAGATCTTGCGCGGCTGCTTGTCCTTCGGGCCCATGAACTGCTCGAAACTCAGGGCCGGATCCAGGCGCGAGGAATAGCTGAAGGACATCATCTGATAGGTGCCCTTGTTGTAGCGGTCGAGCTGGGTCGCCCATTCCAGCACCTCGATCTCGACAGTGATGCCGACCGCCTGCAGCATCGCCTGCGCCATCACGGCGGCCGGGAAGCTGGGCACGGTCAGGCGCTGGTTGGCGATCAGCTTGATCGTCTCGCCCTTGTAGCCGGACTCCTTCAGCAGCTGCTTCGCCTTGGCCACGTCATAGACATAGCCCTGGCGCTGGACCGCGTCGGCATAGGCCGATTGCGGCGGGATCGGCGAGTTGTTCGGCTTGCCGAAACCGTCCGACACGGCGGCGACCAGCTGCGGCATGTCGAGCGCGGCCGCGATCGCCTGGCGCAGCTTGACGTTCTGCAGCACCGGATCGCGGGTCTGGAACAGCAGCACATGCTTCACGGCCGAGGTCGGCGTCAGCACCTGGACCGTGCCGCTCTGCTTCAGTTCCGACGCGTCGGACGCGATGATCTGGGCGATGTCGATGGCACCCGAAAGCAGCCCGGCCTTGGCGGTCGAGACATCGGGCACGACCAGGAACTTCACGTCCTTGACCAGGGCCTGCTTCTTGCCGACATAGCCGTCGACCTTGTCGCCCGGCGGCGAGCTATACTCATCGAAGCGCGTGAGCGAGACATATTCGCCGTGCTTCCACTCGACGAACTTGAACGGGCCGGTGCCGACCGGCTGGTTCCAGCTCCCGTCGGCATTGACCGAGGCCTTGTTCAGGATCGCGGTCATGCCGCAGTCGGTCCGCGCCAGGCCATCGAGGAACAAGGCGCTGGGCTTGTCGATGGTCATGACGAACGTGTCTGCGTCAGGCGCGGTTGCCGAGGTGACCTTGAGGCCGCTGCGCCCGTCGAAATCGGCGAGGCAGCGCCATTCGGTCTTGGGATCCATGTAGCGCTGCCAGCTCCACAGCACGTCGGCGGAGGTCATGGTGGCACCATTATGGAACTTCACGCCCGGACGCAGATGGAACGTGTAGGTCAGGCCGTCGGCGGATTGGTCGATCTTCTGCGCCAATAAGGGCCCGATCGTGCCGTTGTCGCGATAGCCCACCAGGCCCTCGACCATATTGAGCTCGACCCCGTCGGTATTGTCGTCGCGATTGACGCCGGGGTTGGTGCTGCGGATGTCGGCATTGAGCGCCACGGTGATCGATTGCGCCTGGGCGAGCGGCGCCGCCAGCAAGAGGACGGCCGCGAGCGTGGATTTCAGCATCATCGGCCCCGCTTGGCGGTCAGGATGTCGGCGAAGAAATCCTTCACGGTCTCGACTGCGCGCAGGCCATCGTGCGCCATGCCGGCGACCAGGTCGAACCGCACCTTCACCCCCGCTGCCTCGAACGAGCGCTGCAGGCTGGCCAGCCGTTCCGGCCGGGTCTTGCCGGCGTCGTTGGCGCCCGGCATCCAATTCTTGCCGCCCTCGCGATGGGTGATTTCCCAGGTTTCCAGATCGGCGGAGCCCACGACCATCTGCACCGGCACCCTGGCCATCGCGGCCGGATCGATCCGGATGCCGAAGCGGGCCTCGACATCGCGCGTGCCGACCCACCAGTCGCGCGTCGGATCCAGCAGGGTGACCGAGCCGGGCGCGCCGATCGAGACGGCCCACAGCCGGTCCGGATGCAGCATCAGGAAGCGATGGGCGAAATGGCCGCCGCCGGAATAGCCGAACAAGGCGAACCGGTCGAAGCTTCGACCGTATTTCTCGCCGATCTCGTCGACCATCGACAGCAGCGCCTGGTCGTAGCGGATATCCGCCTCGGCCATATATTTGAAGCCGTCGCGATTGCCGTCGCCGCGCACGCCGACCGGGAACAGCGGCGCCAGGATAATGCAATTGTTCCAGCGGCCGAACTCGGCCAGCGCATTGCGATATTCCAGGAACGACCGGCCGGTGCCGTGCATCGCCACGATCAGCTCGGGTACCGTCGCCGCCGTGGCAAAGCCGGGCGGAACATACAGGCAATAGCTGAAGCGCGCGTCGCCCCGGCTGGCGAAGATCGTCGTGCTGCCCAGGTCGTACATCGCGCTGCCGCGGTCGGAGTCGGTCGATTTGATCTCTGGCATTTTTGGTTCCATAATTGGCGCCAATTATGATGCATATTGCTGGGAGGGTTGGCAAGCGGCTATGAAACGCAAACAAGCGATGCCACGACTGGAAACTTTATGACCCACGCGACGAGCCCCGGCACACCGGCGATGGACGCGGCCGACATGCTGGCGCGCGACATCCATGCCGGTATTTTCGGCCTGGGCTCCTGGCTGAAGCAGATCGACCTGGAACGGCGCTATGGCTGCACGCGCATCGAAATCCGCCGCGCGCTGGACAAGCTGGTGCTGAAGCGGCTGGTCCAGCATATCCCGAACCGCGGCTATCACGTCTACCAGCCCGACGCGCGCCACAGCGACGAGATCCGCGACGTGCGCGTAGTGCTGGAAAGCGCCGCCGCCGACACGATCATCGACCATGCCGACGCGGCGGCGATCGGCGAACTGCGCGCTCTGGCCCAGCGCTTCGGTGACCTGGTGCTCGACGGCACGCTGCTGGAGCAGTATGAGGCGAACATCGCTTTTCATGTCTGCATGGCCCATCTGTGCGCCAACCGCGAATTGACCGGCCTGATCCTGGAATTCCGCGGCCGCGGCCCGTCGGCGCCGCTGGACCAATGGAAGACACGCGCCCGGATCGAGCAATCCAACCAGGAACATTTCCAGATGATCGACGCGCTGGAAGCGCGCGACCTGCCCCGGCTGAAGGCGTTGATCCGGGCCCATATCCTGCAGATACCGGAGTAGAACCATGACCGAGATCCTGATCACCGGCGGCGCCGGCATGATCGGCCGCAAACTGGCCGAACGCCTCGCCCACGACGGCACGCTCGCCGGCCGAAAGATCGACCGGCTGGTGCTGCAGGACATCGTCCAGCCCGCCCCGCTCGCCGCCCCGTTCGAGGTCGGCGCCGTCGCCGGCGATTTCGCCACGCCGGGCCTGGCCGACGCGCTGGTGGCATCCCGGCCGGACGTGATCTTCCATCTGGCCGCGATCCCGTCGGGCGGCGCGGAGGCCGATTTCGATGCAGGCTACCGCACCAACCTCGACGGCACCCGCCTGCTGCTGGAGGCGATCCGCCAGGTCGGCGGCGGCTACAAGCCCCGGCTGGTGTTCACCTCGACCATCGCGGTATTCGGCGCGCCGTTCCCGGACGCGATCGAGGATGACTTCCACACGACGCCGCTGACCAGCTACGGCACCCAGAAGGCGATCTGCGAGCTGCTGCTGTCGGATTATTCCCGGCGTGGCTTCGTCGACGGCATCGGCATCCGCCTGCCGACGATCTGCGTCAGGCCGGGCAAGCCGAACAAGGCGGCCTCGGGCTTCTTCTCCGGCATCATCCGCGAGCCGCTGAATGGCCAAGAGGCGATCCTGCCGGTGCCGCGCAGCGTACGCCATTGGCATGCCTCGCCCCGCGCGGCCGTTGGGTTCCTGCTGCATGCGGCCGGGCTGGACTTGGCCAAGCTGGGCGCGCGTCGCAACCTGACCATGCCCGGCCTGTCGGTCACGGTCGCCGAGCAGATCGAAGCACTCCGCACCGTCGCCGGCGATGCCGCCGTGGCCCTGATCCGCGAAGAGCCGGACCAGACCATCCGCGACATCGTTGCCGGCTGGGCCCGCAAGTTCGACCCGAAACGCGCGCTGGCGCTGGGGTTCGAGCCGGATGCGAGCTTCGTGCAGATCATCCGGATCTATCAGCAGGATGAGCTGGGGAAGTAATTCTTTGTGGTGATGAGGATCGCCAGCCGCGACGGCCCGGTGCCGAAATGCGATGCCGCGGGATCGGCGCCAGCGACTAGTCTCCCCTGCAACGGCCAACGAAGTGCCGACAGGAGGAGGAGTTCCGGATGCCGGTCGATCCGTCACCGCGCACGCTGTTCGAGAAGGTCTGGTCGCGCCATCGCGTGCTGGAGCGCCCCGACGGCCAGACCCTGCTCTATGTCGATTGCCATCTGATCCATGACGGCTCGGCCCCGGCGTTCCAGAATCTGACCCAGCGCGGCGTCAAGGTGCGCGTGCCCGGACGCACTTTTGCCACGCCTGACCATTACGTGCTGACCGACACGCGCAAGATCGCCGAGATCCCCGACCCGGAGCGGCGCGGCATGGTCGAGCAATTGGCGGCCAACACCGCCGCCGCCGGCATCCGGATGTTCGGGCTCGACGATCCGCAGCAGGGCATCGTGCATATCGTCGGGCCCGAGGCCGGTCTCAGCCAGCCCGGGCAATTGCTGGTGTGCGGCGACAGCCATACCTCGACCCATGGCGCGGTCGGCGCGCTCGCCTTCGGCATCGGGTCGAGCGAGGTCGCCCATGTGCTGGCGACCCAGACCCTGTGGCAGCGCAAGCCCAAGACCCTGCGCATCGAGATCGACGGCACCCTGCCGCCGGGCGTGACGGCCAAGGACGTGATCCTGACCATCATCGCCCGCATCGGCGCCGCCGGCGCGACCGAGCATGTCATCGAATATGCCGGCAGCGCCATTCGCGGCCTGTCGATGGAGGGCCGCCTGACGCTGTGCAACATGTCGATCGAGGCCGGCGGCCGCGCCGGCATGGTGGCGCCGGACGAGAAGACCTTCGCTTATCTGAAAGGCCGGACCTATGCGCCGCAGGGTGCCGACTGGGACGCCGCGGTCGAGCGCTGGCGCCAGCTGCCGAGCGATCCGGGCGCCGCGTTCGATCGCGAGGTCACGCTCGACGGATCGAGCTTCGAGCCGATGGTGACCTGGGGCACCAGCCCGGAGAATGCATTGCCGATCTCGGGGCTGGTCCCCGACCCTGCCGCCGAGGCGGATATCGAGCGGCGTGACGGCATGCGCCGCGCGCTGGAGTATATGGGCCTGACGCCGGGCATGAAGCTGGACGAGGTCCCGGTCGACCGCGTGTTCATCGGCTCCTGCACCAACAGCCGGATCGAGGATCTGCGGGCCGCGGCGAAGGTCGCCGAGGGCCGCAAGGTCGCCGACCATGTGCTGGCCTGGGTCGTGCCGGGCAGCGGGCTGATCAAGCGCCAGGCCGAGGCCGAAGGGCTCGACCGCATCTTCACCGCAGCCGGATTCGACTGGCGCGAGGCCGGCTGCTCGATGTGCCTCGGCACCAATGGCGAGATCGTGGCGCCGGGCCAGCGCTGCGCCTCGACCTCGAACCGCAATTTCGTCGGGCGCCAGGGCCCGGGCGCGCGCACCCATCTAATGAGCCCGGCCATGGCCGCGGCGGCGGCGGTGACCGGCCACTTGACCGATGTGCGCCGGCTGGAGGGGTTGGCATGACCCCGTTCACCACGCTGGATGCGGTGGCCTTGCCGATCGATCGGCCGAATTTCGATACCGACCAGATCATCCCGGCCCGCTTCCTCAGCCGCGACCGCCAGCTGGGTCTGGCCGAATGCCTGTTCCGCGACGTGCGCTTCGCGGCGGACGGCTCGGAGCGGCCGGAATTCCCGCTGAACCACGCGCCGTTCCGCGCGGCGAAAATCGTGGTCGGCGAGAAGAATTTCGCCTGCGGCTCGTCGCGCGAGAACGCGGTCTGGGCGCTGTACGACTATGGCTTTCGCGCCGCCATCGCGCCCAGCTTCGGCGACATCTTCAAGAGCAACAGCATCAAGAACGGCATGCTGCCGGTCGTGCTGCCGCCCGAGATCGTCGCCGGATTGATCGCGCGGCTGCAAGCCGAGCCCGGCGCCAGCGTTCAGATCGACCTGCCCGGCCAGACCGTGATTCTGCCCGACGGCACCCGCCACGGCTTCGAGATCGACCCGTTCGCCAAGCATTGCCTGCTGAACGGGGTGGATGAGATGGCCTTCACCCTCTCGCAGGTCGACCAGATCGTCGCCTTCGAGAATCGCTACGGCCGCGAAAATAATTAAACCAGGAGACGACCCCATGAAGATCGCAGTGCTGCCGGGCGACGGCATCGGCCCCGAGGTGACGGCGCAATCGGTCAAGGTGCTGCGCGCCATCGCCAGCAACCGGTTCGAGATCGAGATGGAGGAGGCGCCGATCGGCCAGGCCGGCGTCGATGCCGCCGGTGTGCCGCTGCCGGACGAGACCTTGACCCTGTGCGGCAAGTCCGACGCGATCCTGTTCGGCTCGGTCGGCGGTCCGACCGACGAGATCCCCGACCGGACCAAACGGCCGGGGGCTGGGTTGCTGAAGCTGCGCAAGACCCTGTCGCTCTACGCCAATTTCCGCCCCGCCGTGCTGTTTCCGGAGCTGATCGGCGCCTCGACGCTCAGGCCGGAGATCGTCGAGGGCGTCGATATGATGATCCTGCGCGAGTTGAACGGGGATCTCTATTTCGGCGAGCCGCGCGGCGTGCATGTCGAGAACGGCAAGCGCGTCGGCATCAACACCATGCGCTATAACGAGGACGAGATCGCCCGCATCGCCCATGTCGGATTCCAGACCGCGCGCAAGCGGCGCCACAAGCTGTGTTCGGTCGACAAGGCCAATGTGCTGGAGACGATGCAGCTGTGGCGCGAGGTCGTGATCGAGGTCGGCCGCTCCTATCCCGACGTCGAGCTGAGCCATCTCTATATCGACGCCGCCGCCATGATGCTGATCCGCAACCCGCGCCAGTTCGACGTGATCGTGACCGGCAACGTGTTCGGCGACATCCTGTCCGACGCTGCCGCCATGCTGACCGGATCGATCGGCATGCTGCCGTCGGCCTCGATGGGCGAAGGCACGCTGGGCCTGTTCGAGCCGGTGCATGGTTCCGCGCCGGATATCGCCGGCCAGGACATCGCGAACCCGCTCGCCTCGATCCTGTCGTCGGCCATGCTGCTGCGCTATTCGCTGGGTCGCCCGGACGAGGCCGACAAGATCGAAAAGGCGGTCCGCTCGGTGTTGGCCGCAGGCTATCGCACGGCGGATATCTATCAGCCGGGGACGCGCAAGGTCGGCACCGCCGAGATGGGCGAGGCCGTCGTGGCGGCGCTGGAGCTGGATTAGGCACCGTTCAGCCGCCGCGCCTCAGTGGTCATAGACGTCGCCGATCAACCGGTCGGCGACATCCCTTCTGCCCAGGCGGGCGGCGGGACTAGAGTCGGCCAATGAACGATCTCATGCGCGTCTCGACATAATCCCCAGCCGCCCCCACCGCCGCAAAGACCGGCGCGACCGGTGTGACGATGCCCTGTTCCAATGCCGCAATATGCCCGTCGATATCCGTGGTCGCGTGCGGCAGATGTGCCGCGAGCGCGCATAGGCCGGCCTGGAGATCGTTGGGCGGCAACTGAACGGACGAGGCGACCTCCGCAGCGGACGGCGCGGATCCCGGAGGCACGATTTTGCCCGGACCGCCATTGGTCGGGCCCGTCAAACTCAGAGCGCTCACGAGACTGGGAGCGACGGCATCGCGGCCGGTCAGGGGGCCGCCGAGTTCGAAGAGCTCTCGGAGCGTCGCTATGATCGACGTATGATCGAAGGGATAGACCGCGCCGTCCGGCGGACGCACGATCGTACCCGGCGGAATATAGGGCGACACGATGACGGCCGGCACTCGGACGCCATACCGGTCGAACGCGAATCCGTCGGGGGTCGGGCCGCCCGGCGGAGCGGCCGCCGGCGGTGGGACATGGTCATAGCAGCCGCCATGCTCGTCGTAGGTAATGACGAGCAGCGTTTTCTCCCAGTCCGGACCGTTTCGAACGGCATTGTAGACCGTCGCGATCAACTGCTCGCCATAATGCACGTTGTGCGGCGGATGCTCGTCGTTCGGGATGAGCTGGAGCAGGTTGCTCGAGAAGTACCGCGGCTCGATGAAGCTGTACGCCGGAAGCTTGCCGGCCATTGCGTCCGAGACGAAATCTGCCTCGAACCGCCGGAAATTCGTCGGTCCGGATGCCCAGATATTCGCGAGCGTCGCCGACTGCGGCAGATCGTGGAAATAGATCCGCCAGGCCAGCTCCTTTTCGTCCAGCAGTTCGAAGACGGACTTCATCTTGTAAGGGAAGTGGGTCGGCGCGTTGTTGACGTAGCCACCGGCGGTAGCCGTATGGACGAAAAAGCGGTTGGGCCAGGTCTGGCATGGCGCCGAGGCGTGCCAGCAGTCCGAGACGCCGAATGCGGTCGCCAATTGGCTGATCACAGGGACCTGGTCCGGCGTGAAATAATGCATGACGGCATCCGCGTCCGCCGCGGCGACACCCGTCTGGCCCCCGTAGTTGATGACGAAGCCGTTCATCGTGGGCGTCCCGGTCGCCGGATTTCCGGCGCCGAAAAGCTGGGCGTTCATGTCCGGCCGGAACAGCTCCCCCGGATCCGGGCTGGGAATGCTCATCGTGACCGGATCGGTTCCCGGCTGGTTCCAGACCTTGACCGGCGGGGCCGCCCCGACCACGGGGTTGGTCTCGTTGCCCGTCAGGCCGCGGAATTTCGGATCACCCGGCTTGAGCCACCCGAGTATTGAATCGAAAGACCGGTTCTCGAGCATCAGCACGACGACGTGAGCGACCTCGGCCATCTCCAGTCCCTACCTGTTCACGACTTCCGCCACTCTAACAGCAATCGAAGCGAACGGAGCTCCGCCGAGATGGATAAAGCCGTGAGCGACGTTTTGCAGCGGGCGGGGATACCCGCCCGCTGCCCGGTCTCGAGCGTCAGGCCGCGCCGATGCTGTCCAGCGCTTGGATCGCGTCATCCGGCAGCACGAACTCGGCGACCGCCAGGTTCTCCCGCAGATGCGCAACCGACGCGGTGCCCGGGATCAGCAGGATGTTGGGCGAGCGATGCAGCAGCCAGGCGAGGGCAATCTGCATCGGTGTCGCACCCAGGCGGGCGGCGACGTCGGACAGCGTGGTGGACTGCAGCGGGCTGAAGCCGCCGAGTGGGAAGAACGGCACATAGGCGATGCCGTCGCGGGCCAGATCGACGATCAGGCCATCATCGTCGCGATGGGCCAGATTATACTGGTTCTGTACGCAGACGATCCGGGCGATCCGGCGACCTTCCGCGATCTGCGTCGGCGTGACGTTGCTGAGGCCGATGTGGCGCACCAGACCCCGGCGCTGAAGCTCGGCCAGCACGGCGAGCGGCGCCTCGATCGAGCCTTCGGCCGGGCCATGGGTGCCGAACATCAGTCGCAGATTGACCACGTCCAGCACGTCGAGCCCGAGATTGCGCAGATTGTCGTGCACCGCCTGGGTCAGCGCTTCGGGCGAAAAGGCCGGCAGCCATGATCCATCCGCGCCGCGCCGGGCGCCGATCTTGGTGACGATGACGAGATCGTCCGCATAGGGATGCAGCGCCTCGCGAATGACCTGGTTGGTGACATGCGGGCCGTAGAAGTCGCTGGTGTCGATATGGTTGACCCCGGCCGCGACGGCCGCGCGCAGCACCGCCAATGCCGCGGCATGGTCCTTGGGCGGCCCGAACACGCCGGGCCCCGCGAGCTGCATGGCGCCATAGCCGAGCCGCTTCACGCTGCGGTCGCCGAGGATGAACGTGCCGGACTGGGCGATACTGGACATGAACACTCTCCTTTTAAGTCGACCGATAGATAGGCGTTGCCCGCGGCCCCGATAATAGGGTGCAATCCGCACGGGCTGTGCGGGATGTCGAACAATGAAAGTCGATCTGGGCGATCTGAACGCCTTCGTGGCCGTGGCGCGCGCCAGCGGGTTTCGCGATGGCGCGCGCGCCAGCGGCGGCAGCGCGTCCGGCCTCAGCGAGGCGGTGCGTCGCCTGGAGGCGCAACTCGGCGTCAGGCTGCTCAATCGGACCACCCGCAGCGTCGTGCTGACCGAGGCGGGCCAGGGCTTGCTGGATCGGTTGGCACCGGCCTTGACCGAGGTCGAGGCCGCCCTCGATGTGGTGAACGGCTTTCGCGATCGGCCGGCCGGCGCGTTGCGCCTCAATGTGCCGGTCAGTGCCGCCCGGCTGGTGCTGCCCCGGATCGTGCCGGCGTTCCTCGCGGCCTATCCCGGCATCCGGCTGGAGGTGATCGCCGAGGACAGCTTCGTCGATGTGCTCGCCGCCGGGTGCGACGCCGGCATTCGCTATGACGAGCGGCTGGAACAGGACATGATCGCGGTGCCGATCGGGCCGCGCGTCCAGCGCTTCGCCGCCGCCGCTGCGCCGGCCTATCTGGGTCGCCGGGGCCGGCCGAACCACCCGAGCGAGCTGCTGGCCCATGCCTGTCTGCGCGGTCGCTTTTCCAATCGCGCGATGGCGCCGTGGGAATTCGAGCGCGACGGCGAGCTGGTACGGGTCGATCCCGGCGGGCCGCTGCTGGTGCAGGCCGGGGCCGCGACCGATCTCGCCGTCGATGCGGCGGTCGCCGGGACCGGCATCATCTATCTGTTCGAGGACTGGCTGCGCCCGCATCTGGACAGCGGCGCGCTCGAACCCGTGCTCGAACCCTGGTGGCAGCACTTCTCCGGGCCGTTTCTCTACTACCCCGGCCGGCGCCTCGTGCCGGCGCCGCTGCGGGCCTTCGTCGATTTCATCAAAGCGGGGGCCGGACTGGGCAGCTAGACCGGCGATCGGCCCATTTTCTCGACGACGAAGTCGATGAACAGGCGGGCCCGCACCGGCAACTGCCGCCCGTAGGCATGGACGATGTAGACCGGCATGGTCGGCAGTCCGCAGTCGGGCAGAAGCTGGATCAAACGCCCCGCGGCGAGCTGCTCCGCCACGGTGAACCGCAGGAGGTGGCCGATACCGGCCCCGGCCAGGACGGCCTCGCGAACCGCGCCGCCGTCGTCGGCATCGAACGAGCCGTCGGGGACGAAACTGGTGCCGTCGGCAAAGGTGATGGGAAAAGGGCGGCCGCTCGCAAGATAGCGCACACAGGTGTGCCCCATCAGATCCTCCGGCACCCGCGGCATTCCACGGCGCGCGACGTAATCCGGGGTCGCGGCGATGACGATGTGAAGATCGGCCAGCTTGCGGGTGATCAACTGGGTATCGGGTTGATCGCGCATGCGGATGGCCAGATCATAGCCTTCGCGCACCAGATCGACGTTGCGGTCGCTGAGATTCAGCTCCAGCTTCAGCTCGGGATAGCGGTCGATGAGCTCCCGCACCCAGCCTGCGATCAAGGTGCGCCCGAGATCGAGCGACACGCTCACGCGCAGCAGGCCGCTCGCCTGATTCGCCTGCTGGACTACGTCTTCCGCATCCTCGATGGCGCGCAGCAACGGCGCCACCCGTTCGTAATAGGTCGCCCCCTCGCAGGTCAGACCGAGGGTCCGGGTCGACCGCTGCAACAGCCGCACCCCCAACCGCCGTTCCAACCGCGCGACGCTCTTGGACACGGCCGAGGGCGTCGAGCCGATCGCCTGGGCGGCCTTGGTGAAAGAACCGGTATCGACCGCGCGCACGAACGCGGCCAGGCCTGCGGTCTTTTCCAGAATCGTCGTCATTCAAGCCTTTCAGGCACAGAAGCTTGGCCGAGCCGGTAGCTAATTATGCGGCGTCTTCTGGAATAAATAAAGCCGATCAAGTCTTTCTGGCCCTGTGGAGATCCGGCAATGGCAGGCGTATCGCGGTATCATCCGCTGCTCGTGTTCCTTCACTGGCTGCTGGCGGCGGGAATCAGCTTCTCGTTGGCGCGCAGTTTCATCCAGCTCGCCCCGATGTCGAACGCCGACCCCGCGAAACTCGGCGCGCTGCGGCTGCACATGACGGCAGGGCTGGTGCTCCTCACCTTGATGTCGATCCGGCTCGTGGTCCGCTTGACGACAGTGCGTCCGTCGGCGGCATCGACCGGCACGGCGATGTTGGACCGGCTCGCCGTCTGGACCCACTACGGCTTCTATTTCCTGATCTTCGCTATGGCCGGCACCGGCCTCGCCACCGCCGTCCTCGCCGGTCTGTTCCCAATCGTCTATGGCGGGTCGGGCGCGCCGTTGCCGCCGTCCTTCCAGGCTTTCCCGACCCGCAACGCCCATGCGGTCATCGCGGGGACCGTCGTCGCCCTGCTGGCGCTGCATATATCGGCCGCACTGTTTCACCAGTTCGTCAGGAACGACGGCCTGTTCCGTCGCCTGTGGTTCGGGAAGCGGTGGCCGGCCATCGCCGTCATGTTCGCCATCTGCGGCACGTCCGTCGCACGGGCGGACGGCATCGATTACGACAAGGTCGACTTCACGGTCCGGCAACTCGCGCCAAATTTCTACACGCTGACGGGATCCCCGGGCGTCGATCCAGGACATCCGGAGGCCGCCGGCGGGCGCATCGGTGTTCTGGTCGGTCCCGATGGCGTCTTCATGGTCGATGCGTCCTATGCGCCGCTGACCGGAAAGATCATGGCGGCGATCAGAACGCTCAACGCCGGCCCGATCCGCTTCCTCGTCAATACTCATTCTCATCCGGATCATACCGGCGGAAACGCCAACTTCGCCAAATTCGGCGCCACGATCATCGCGCGCGAGGAAACCTGGCAGACATTGAATCAGGTGCCGCCGCCCGCGCTGGTCGCGGCGATCGGCCGAGCGGCCTCCTTTACGGATCCTGCCCGCTTGCCGATCATCACCTATGGCGCCGGCGAGTCGCTGAAGCTGCGGTTCGACAACGAAACCATCGATCTGATCGCGATGCCGGCCGCCCACACCGACAGCGATACCATCATCCGGTTCGAAACGGCCGACGTCATCATGCTGGGCGATTTCTACCGGAATTTCGGTTACCCGTTCGTCGATACCACCCATGGCGGCAGCTTTGCCGGCAGCCTTGCCGCACTCGACCAGGTCATGAAGCTTGCCGGACCGCAGACCAAGCTCGTACCGGGGCATGGGGGCATCATCACCAAGGCGGACATCCCGCCCTATGGCGACATGATCCTGAAGGTCGAGGCGCAGGTCCGCAGCCTGATTGCCGACGGCAAGAGCCGGCCTGAAGTGCTGGCCGCCAAATTGACGGCCCCCTTCGACGACCAGGTGCCGGGCAGCCTCACGCCGTTGCCCGCCGGATTCGGCAACAGCGCCGATCGGTTTGTCGGCGACCTCTACGACGAAGTGAAACGCGGCAGCTAGGCCGCCGTCGCTCGGGGCAAGCACTGCAGCACCATCACCCCGAACTAGCGGCCGGGTAGCCATCTTAGGCCTTCCCTCGCCCGCGACTAATATATTAGTATGTCTGTCGCCATGACCGCCCTGCCCCGATCCCGCACGACCCTGTCCGAGCAAGCGTATGAAACGCTGCGCGCGATGATCGTGCGCGGCGAGATGCCGCCCGGCACGCGCCTGTCGGAACCGGAGCTGACCCTGCGCCTGGCCGTCGGGCGCACGCCGCTGCGCGAGGCGCTGCTGCGCCTGGCCCAGGACGGTCTGGTCGCGATCTACCCGCAGTCCGGCAGCTTCGTCGCCCCGATCAGCCTCGGCCAGCTCGAAGAGGCGCAATTCGTGCGCGAGAGGCTGGAATGCGGCATCATCCGCCGGGTCGCGGCCCAAGCCGACAAACGCGCGCTGGCAGGATTGCGCCAGCTGCTGCAGCGCCAGGAGCAGGCGGCCGGCGACGACGATGCCGAGCAATTCCACCAGCTGGACGAGGCGCTGCACGAGAGTTTCTGCGCCATCGCCGGCTGGCCGGACGTGTGGCGGCTGATCCATCGCAGCAAGGTCCATCTGGATCGGGTCCGCCGCCTGAGCCTGCCGCTCGACGGCCAGATGCCGCATCTGATCGACCAGCACCGCGCCATCCTGGATGCCGTCGTCGATCAGAACGCCGACGGCGCCGAGGCCGCGATGCGCGGCCATCTGCGCGAAGTCTTTTCCACGATCAGCCTGTTGCGGCTGGACAGCATTCCCGAGGCGCCGATGATCCCGGCAGCGGCGCCCGATCTTTCGTAAGGAGTTATAGGCTTGGAACAGACATGGCGGTGGTTCGGTCCCGAGGACGCGATCACCCTTCCCCAGATCCGTCAGACCGGCGCCACCGGCATCGTGACGGCGCTGCACCACATCCCCTATGGCGTGGTCTGGAGCCTGGAAGAGATCCAGAAGCGCAAGGCGATGATCGAGGCTGAGGGCCTGCGCTGGAGCGTGGTCGAAAGCGTGCCGGTCGCCGAGCCGATCAAGCTGGGCGCCGGCGATCTGGCGCCGCTCTATGAGAATTACCGCCAGACCCTGCGCAACCTCGCCGCCTCGGACGTGCGCACGGTCTGCTATAATTTCATGCCGATCCTGGACTGGACCCGGACCCAGCTGGCCTATCCGCTGCCGGCCGGCGGCACGGCCCTGCGCTTCAACGCGTTCGAATATGCCGCGTTCGACTGCTACATGCTGGAGCGGCCGGGTGCCGAGGCCGAGCATCGTCCCGAAGTGCTGGCCAAGGCGCGCGCCTGGTTCGACGGCGCGTCCGAAAGCGACAAGGACAAGCTGCTCGCCTGCATCATGTCCGGCCTGCCCGGTGCCTATGACCGCTATGACGTGCCCGGCCTGAAGCGCGTGCTGGAGACCTATGGCGAGGTGACGGTCGCCGATCTGCGCGCCAATTTCGCGCGTTTCCTCAAGGAAGTGATCCCGACCGCCGAGGAAGTCGGCGTGCGGATGTGCGTCCATCCCGACGATCCGCCGCGCCCGATCTTCGGCCTGCCGCGCATCGTGTCGACCGAAGAGGACATCGGCTTCATCCTGGGCGCGGTCGATTCCGTCGCCAACGGCCTGACTTTGTGCACCGGCTCGCTTGGCGCGGGCCCTGCCAACGATCTGCCCTGGATTGCGCGCCGCTTCGCCGGCCGGATCCATTTCGCCCATCTGCGCAATGTGGCGAAGGAGCCGGACGGGTCGTTCATGGAGGCCGACCATCTGGGCGGCGACGTCGATATGGTCGCGGTCGTGACCGCGCTGCTGGAGGAGCAGCAGCGCCGCCGGGACGCCGGACCCGATTGGCGCATCCCGTTCCGGCCCGACCATGGCCATGAGCTGCTGGACGATGTCGGCCGCAAGACCCATCCCGGCTATCCGCTGGTCGGGCGCCTGAAGGGCCTGGCCGAGATCCGCGGCGTCATGACCGCGGTCGCGGCCCTGAAGAAGCTTCCGGTCTAACGACGCTTGCCTGTAGCCTGGGCCTCGGCGCGATCCGCGCCGCCGTCCAGGCTGCCCCGCCGATGAATCTCCGCATCGATATCCTGACGCTGCAGCTGTTCGTCGCCATCGTCGAAGAACAGAGCATCGCCAAGGCGGCCGAGAAGAAGCATATCGCCGTGTCGGCCGTCAGCCGGCGCATCTCCGACATGGAGGAGATGCTGCAGGTCGAGTTGCTCTACCGCCATTCCAAGGGCATCGAGCCGACCTCGGCCGGCTATGCCCTGCTGGAACATGCCCGCATCGTGCTGGGCAATCTGGCGCATCTGGAAACCGAACTGGTCGGCTATCGCCAGGGCACGCGCGGCCATATCCGGCTGTTCGTCAATAAATCCGCCATCCTGGAATCATTGGCCCAGGAACTGGGCCAGTTCCTGGTGCTGCACCCGATGATCCGGGTCGATTTGGAAGAGAACATCAGCCCGCTGATCGTCCAGGCAGTCATGGAGAACCGGGCCGACCTCGGCATCTTCGGCGGCAATATCCTGGCGCCCGACCTGCAGGTGTTTCCCTATCGCCAGGACCGGCTGGTCGCGATCGTGACCGCCGATCATCCGCTGGCCAAACTTCCGACCGTGCGGTTCAGCGACCTGGTCGATCAGGAATTCATCAGCCTGGAGAAAGGCAGTTCGATCGACACGCTGTGCGTCAAGGCGGCGGCCGAACTGGGGCGGCAATTGAAGCTGCGCATCCGGGTCAGCGGCTTCGACGCGCTGTTCCATCTGGTCCAGGCGCGCATGGGCGTCGGCGTCGTGCCGCTGGAGATCACCAACGGCCGGCTGGGCCTGGGCGAATTGGTCGCGGTGCCGCTGGACGAGCCCTGGGCCCAGCGCACGCTGATGCTGGCCGTGCGCGACCGGACCGCGCTGCCGCCCGCCACGCGGCTGCTGGTCGAGCATCTGCTGGGCCCCGCCATCGCGAAGCCCTGACCGCGCCATCGTCAGGCGCGATGGCTCTTTGCCGAACCGCGACTGTGATCCCGGCCCGGCTTCGGCGTTATAGTCCAGGCCACTAAACGACGTTCGACACAAGATAACGGGCGGCTCGGGGCATCAAGCCCACGACGCGAACGCCCGACGAACAGGGAGGAAATCGATGGCGATGATCTTGACCAGACGCGCGATGATTTGCGTTGCCGGCGCCGGCGGGCTGTCGCTCGCCTTCCGCCCGGCGCGCGCGGCCGATCCGAAACCCGGCCGGGTGATCTATCCGACCGCCGAGGTCGCCTACATGTCGCAATATGTCGCCGACCGCCTGGGCTTCTTCAAGGATGCCGGCCTCGACTGCAAGCTGATCCAGGGCGGCAGCGGCGTGAAGATGCGCGAGATCGTGGCGTCGGGTCAGGGCGATATCGGCATCGGCGACATGTCGCACCCGATGCAGCTGACCAACCATGGCCGCAAGGCCAAGGTCCTGCTGCCGGTCGATATCCGCAATGCCAGCGTCGTGTTCATGATCAACAAGCAGCTGGCCGACAGCGGCATCACCAACCTCCAGCAATTCGCCGCCTCGAAGCGGCCGGACGGCCACAAGCCGATCATCGGCGTCTCGTCGCTCGGCGGCACGAACCATGTCTGGGCGTCCTATTACATGGAGCAGATGAAGCTCGACGATCAGGTGACCTGGGTCGGCGTCGGCGATGTCGAGAGCATGCTGGGCTCCTTGAAGACGCGACAGATCGACGTGCTGGTCAATTCGACCGCGCTGTTGAAGACCGCGGTCGAGCACGGCTGGGGTGGCCTGCTGTTCGACGGGTCGAGCGAGGCGAACTGGAACCAGTATATCGGCGGCAAGGTGCCCGCGACCGCGCATTTCAGCCTGGCCGCGACGATCGAGCAGGACAAGCCGAAGATGCAGGCCTTCGTCACCGCGCTGTGGCGCGCGACGCAATGGATCAAGACCCATTCGGTCGAGGACATGTACGCGGCGAGCGAACCCTATCTCGGCAGCACGTCGCGGGAAGGCACCTCGGCCGACATCGCGCAGATGAAGGATATGTTCGACTATACCGGCGAGATCGACCAGGCCGCCTACGAGCGCGGGTCGAAAGTCTGGTTCCGCGAATTGACCGGCATCAAACCGATCCCGATGGCCGAGATCATCGATTCCAGCTTCGCGCTCGCGGCGAAGCAAGCGAACCCGGCCGGATAGGGCGCGGGATTTGGGCGTGAGAGCCGTCGCGGCGGAACCGGCCCAGACGCGGGTCGCGGTGCAGGGATTGGGCAAGTCGTTCAAGCTGGGCGGCACGGTGCTGGAGGCGGTCAAGAACGTCTCCTTCAGCATCGCCAAGGGCGAGTTCGTGGCCTTGCTGGGCCCGTCCGGGTCCGGCAAGAGCACGGTGCTGAACATGATCGCGACGCTGCTGAAGCCCAGCAGCGGCGAGATCCTGATCGACGGCGTGCGCACGGTGCCGAACAAGGCCAGCCCCCAGGTGGGTTATGTCTTCCAGAAGGACACTCTGTTCCCCTGGCGGACCGTCGCCGACAATATCGGCTATGGGTTGGAGCTGGCCGGCGTGTCCAAGGCGGAACGCGCGCAGCGGGTCGCGACCTGCCTCGACCAGGCGGGCTTGCGCGATTTCGCCGACGCCTACCCCTCGTCGCTGTCGGGCGGCATGCGCCAGCGCGCCGCGTTGATGCGCACGCTGGTGGTCGAGCCGCAGATCCTGCTGATGGACGAGCCGTTCGGCGCGCTCGATACCCACACCAAGATCGACATGCATGACGTGCTGCTGAAGATCTGGGACCGGGAAAAGCAGACCGTTTTGTTCGTGACCCACGATCTGAGCGAGGCGCTGACGCTGGCCGACCGGATCATCCTGTTCTCGGCCCGGCCCGGCCGAATCAAGGAGATGTTCACGGTCGATCTGCCGCGCCCGCGCGACGCGGTCACCCTGCGCGAAACGCCGCATTATGCCGAGCTTTTCAGCCATATCTGGCACTCGCTCGGCGAGGAATTCATCAAGGGACGCCAGCCATGAGCGGCCGTCATCCCGGCACGCTCGCCTGGCAGGCGCTGATCTGCTTCGCCGTGCTGGCGCTGTGGCAATGGGGCTTCGACCTGCACGCCAGGGTGCCCTGGCTCATCCCGGATCTGCTCGACCCCTATTTCGTGTCGAAGCCGACCGAGATCTGGGACCAGTTCCTGGTGCTGGGCTGTTTCAAGACCGGTCTCGGTGCCTGGAACGGCTGGGGCGACGGCGCGTTCGGCCGCTGCATGGTCAAGTTCGACAATAACCTGTGGTTCGCGACCTGGGTCACGCTCAAGAACACGTTTTTCGGCTTCCTGACCGGCGTGTCGAGCGGCTTCGTCCTGGGGCTGGTGCTGGGCCGGTCGGACCGGTTGAGCGCGATCTTCCAGCCGTTCATCACCGCGGTGAACTCGATCCCGCGCATCGCGCTGGCGCCGATCATCGTGCTGGCCTTCGGCATCGGCGACAGCTCCAAGATCGTGACCTCCTGGATCGTCGTGGTGTTCCTGGTGTTCTACAACACCTTCGCCGGCGCCCGCTCGGTCGATGAGGGCTATATCAATGCCGCGCGCCTGCTGGGCGCCAGCGAATGGCAGATCACCCGCAGCGTGGTCATCCCGTCGACCATGGCCTGGGTGTTCGCCTCGCTGACGCCGGCGATCTCGTTCGCGCTGATCGGGGTCATCGTCGGCGAGTTCATCGGCGCGGAGCACGGCATCGGCCGCCTGATCATCGAATCCGAGGCGCGCGGCGAGGCGTCGGGCATGATGGTCGCGGTCATCATCCTGATGATCGTCGGCGTCATCCTGTCGGCGCTGATCTGGCGGCTGCAGGTCTATCTACTGCGCTGGCAGCAGCAGCGGGCGCAATAACAGGACCCTGCGACCGGATGGCGTCTTGCCGAGCCGGCCCGCGGTAACGCTGATGGGCCACGCATCGAAGCACGAGGGTGAAAATGGATCTGAACCTGTCCGGCAAGCGCGTCCTGATCACCGGCGCGTCCAAAGGTATCGGCAAGGCCACGTCCCTGCTGCTGGCCGAGGAAGGCTGCGACCTGGTCCTGGTCGCGCGCGATCCGGCCAACCTGGCCGCCGCCGCCGATGACATCCGTGCCCGCCACCAGGTCGCGGTCCAGACCCTCGCGGCCGATCTCTCGACCCAGGCCGAGGTCGAGCGCGTCGCGGCCGAGGCCGGCCCGCTCGACATCCTGGTCAACAATGCCGGCGCCATTCCGCCCGGCAATCTGCTGGCCGTCGACAACGACAAATGGCGCATGGCCTGGGACCTGAAGATCTTCGGCTTCATCAGCCTGACCCGCGCGCTCTATCCGAATTTGAAGGAACGCCGGGGCGTCGTGGTCAATATCATCGGCGCCGCCGCCGAATGGCTCGATCCGAACTATATCGCCGGCGTCGCCGGCAACGCCGCGCTGATGGCCTTCACCAAGGCGCTCGCCAAGCAGGCCAAGACCGACGGCATGCGCGTGGTCGGCATCAACCCGGGCCCGGTCGCGACCGGCCGGATCGAAATGCTGCTGCGCGCCCGCGCCGTGCGCGAATTCGACGACGAAGCGCGCTGGCAGGAGTTCTACAAGCCGATGACCTTCGGCCGCCCGGCCCATCCGGAGGAGATCGCCAACGCGGTGGCCTTCCTGGCGTCGAGCCGGTCGGGCTATACGACGGGGACGATCCTGACGATCGACGGCGCGCCGGGGTAGCGCCCGGCCTACCGAGGCCGTAATCTTTCGATTCCGGTGCCGGGATCGACGGGTGTAGACTGCTTCTGCGGCGATCGCGCCACGCGCGGGGCAGAGCAGGGCCTTTATGGATCTGGAATTTCGAGATTCACTGAACAACCCGAACCTGATCCAGCTGTTCGATCATTGGGTGCGCTGGCGCGGCGCCCGCTTGATGCCGCGGTGGCGCGATATTCTGCCCGAAGAGATCCCCGGCTTGCTGCCCAACGTCTGGGCCTGGCGGATCGATGGCAACGGCGACGCCCGTCTGCGGCTGGCGGGCGAGCAGATCGCCCGGATGGTCCGGGTCACGACCCGGGGCAAGACGCTGGACGAGCTCTACCACAAGGCCTACGCCCAGGAAATCCGGGAAGAGTTTGCGGCCGTCCTCGGCGGACCGGCCTGCTGCCATGCCGTGGGCGCGCTCGACTATGCCGGGACCAACGCCGGCCCCGGTCAGCGGCTCTGCCTGCCCTATGGCGATGCGAACGGCGCCAACCAAGGCATTCTCGGCATTTCCTATCACCCCGGCGTCGAGCAGATCTACGAAACCGCCGCGACATTTTCGCGGCTGACCGGGCAGAAGCGCTTCCTGCTCCTGCGCGTGGAGCCATGAGCGGCGCCTGGCTATAAACCGCTCGGACGAGGCTTCCTCATCTGGACCATGCCGGAAACCACGCCGCCGGGGATCGACACGTGGTCCTTGCGGCTTTCCTCCACATAGCCGTTCGCCGCATAAAAGTGCTCGGCGTTGAGCGAGGCGTCGCAGACGAGAAAGTCGGCCGCCTCGAAGGCCTGCGCCTCCAGCGCCGCCAGCAGCGCGCGTCCGACCTGGCCGATCGGGTTGGGCCGGACATAGAGCGCGCGCAATTCATGCTGCGCCGGGACTGCCATCGCGAAGCCGATCAGATCGTCTCCGGCCTCGGCGACCAGCACGATCATGGCGGGGTCCGCGATCTCCCGCTCGATGCGCACGAGGCGATCCCGGGTGTCCGTGCCGAGCCAGGCCGTCACGCCGGCCGGATCGTAGTGGGTCCCGGCCTTCGACAGAATCGCTTCCCGCCGCACGCCCATGATCGCCGCTGCGTCGCTCGGGGCGGCCGGCCGGATCGTCAGCATCCCCCACCTCGTCTCAATGGCCTCGGGTCAGATCTTGACGTGGGCCTCGATCCAGTTCGAGAGCCAATCGGCGATCACCAGGCTGTTCCGGTCCTGCATCAGCATGTGCGAATTGCCGTGAATGCCGATCGTCGGCAATTCGACCAGTTCGGCCTTGCCGCCCGCCTTGTTCGCCGTCTCGACGAAGGCCTTGCATTGCTTGAGCCGCGGCGCCCAGCGCGGCGACAGGTCGACGTAGTCGCCGAACAGCACCAGGATCGGCATCTTGGTGAAGGGAGTCATGTCGTCGGTCACGGCTGGGCAGGCGCCGGGTTCGATCGCGACGATGCCGGCGATGCCCTGGGTGTTGAGCGCCGCGGTCTGGAACGGGTAGACGCCCGATTGGGAATGGCTGATCAAAACGGTCCGGCCGAGCTTGATCGCCAGCGCCGACAGCGCGGGCACGGTCGGGTTGGGCGTCGGCAGCGCGGCGCTCCAATCCGGCACCATCTGCTTCCAGAACTCGGCTTGGGCATCGAGCGGGAATTGCATGCCCGGAAACACCTTGGGATATTCCGGACCGAAGCGGAAAATCGCCCAGGCGGGTTCGTGTCCGGCCGAAAACACCGCCGGCAGCTGATCGGCCGACGTTTTTCCCAACTTGACGCTGTCGATCGCCGAGGGATCGGCGGCCGAGCGTCCGCGCCCGGCCTGGTCGATCACATAGGTCGGATAGCCCTTGCGCACGAAATATTCATCCCAGCCCATCCGGCCGTCCGGCGTGGTTTCCCAGGTCTTGCCGGTCAGGCAGCAGCCATGGATGAAGGTGATCGGCACAGGGGCCGCCCCGACCGGGATCTGATAATGCACATACATCTGATCGACCGTGATGGTGCCGGCGGGCGCATAGGCCGGCAGGGTCGAGAGCGTGTCGGAATGCACGTCATGGCCGCCGACGAAGAAGCTGCCCTGCCGGTCGATGATCAGCGGCCCGGGCGCCGCCTCGTCCGCCGCGGCGGGCAGCGCCAGCATCGCGGCAAGCAGGGCCGCACACAGCGCTCCCTGGCACATCCTGGTCGACATCCGATCTTCCTCCCCGCTCGCGCCGCCTCGGCGTTCCTGTTCCGGCCAGTATCGAAAGCGGCGGCCAGCTTGTCACCTGCCGTGCGCGGCGGGGCCGACGGCGGACCCGTGCCGGATCGCCGCAACTGGAGGCCCAGCCTGGAACCATGCCGTAACGGCATCGCCCGTCATCGCGCGAAAGTTTTGGTCGGCGCTGCCGCCTTCTGGTGAGCTTGCCGCCGAAAACGAGAGACCGCAGGAACTGGCCCATGCACCCGAAATTCCGCTTCGCCCTGATCGGGCTCGTCGCCTGGCTGCCCGCAGCGGCATTGGCCGGCCCCGCGCCGGTCAAGCACGAGATCGTCAGCCATGACGGCGTGCAGATCGAGGTCTTGGCCCAGGGTCACGGGCCGCTGGTGGTGTTCTACCCGTCGCTCGGCCGGTCGGCGCGCGACTATGATGCGGTGGCGGCCCGGCTGGCGGCAAACGGCTTCCGCGTGGTGCGGCCGGAGCCGCGCGGCATCGGCAAAAGCCGGGGTCCGATGAGCGGGTTGACGCTCCATGATCTCGCCGGCGACCTCGCCAGTGTCGTCGCTCATGAGCATCAGGGCCCCGCCGTGCTGGTCGGCCATGCCTTCGGCAATTTCGTCGTGCGCATGCTGGCGACCGACCGTCCCGATCTGGTGCGGGGCATCGTGATGGCGGCGGCCTCCGCCGGCAAGGTGCCGCCCGGCTCGACCGAGCCGCCGATCGGCGCCGATATCCGCCGGGCGATCGACGGCGCCGGCGACCTGACTCTGCCCGAGGCGCAACGGCTCGATTATCTGCGCCTCGCCTTCTTCGCCCCCGGCAACGATCCGAGGGTTTGGCTCGGCGGCTGGTATCCAGCCGTGCTGGCGATGGAGGGGCACGCACGCGACGTGACCCCGGTCGACGAATATTTCGCCGCCGGCAAGGCGCCGATCCTCGATCTGCAGGGCGCGGACGACACCGTGGCGCCGCGGCGCTTTTCCAACGTGATGAAATCGATGCTGGGCGACCGGGTCACCATCCTGGTCGTGCCGCACGCCGGCCACGCGCTGGCGCCGGAACAGCCGGCAGCGATGAGCGACGCCATCGCCGCCTTCGCCCGCCGGGTCTACGGCCTGGGCGGCTGAACTCAGAGCTCGTCCGAACCGACCAGGAAATCGAAATCGCAGCCTTCGTCGGCCTGCAGGATGCTCTTGTAGAACAAGCGGGCATAGCCGCGCCGGGTCCAGGCCGGCGGCGGCACGACCGGCAGCGCGGCGCGGCGCCGGTCCATCTCGGCCGCGTCGACCAGCAGATCGATGCGCCGGCCGGCGGTGTCGAGCCGGATCCTGTCGCCGTTCTGGATCAAGGCGAGCGGGCCGCCCACGGCCGACTCCGGCGTGATATGCAGCACGATCGTGCCGAACGCGGTGCCGCTCATGCGCGCGTCGGAAATGCGCACCATGTCCTTCACGCCCTGGCGGCCGAGCTTCTTCGGAATCGGCAGGTAGCCCGCCTCCGGCATGCCGGGCGCCCCGCGCGGGCCGGTGTTGCGCAGCACCAGCACGTCGTCGGCCGCGACGTCCAGGTCGGGCGCATCGATGCGGGCGGCCATGTCCTCGACCGATTCGAACACCACGGCGCGGCCGGTGTGCTGCAGCAGATTGGGCGAGGCGGCGGCATGCTTGATCAGCGCGCCGCGGGGGGCGAGATTGCCGTAGAGCACGGCCATCGAGCCTTCCGGCTTGATCGGATGCTCGACCGAGCGGATCACGTCCTGGCCCGGCACGATCTCGGCCGCCGCCGCGATCTCGCGCAGGCTGTTGCCGCCGACGGTCATGGCATCGAGATCGAGCAGGTCGCCCAGCTGCATCAGCAGGCGCGGCAAGCCGCCGGCATGGTGGAAATGCTCCATGTAATGCGCGCCCGACGGCTTCAGATCGACCAGCACCGGCACGTCGCGGCCGATCTGGTCGAATTCGGCGAGGTCCAAAGCATGCTCGGTCCGGTTGGCGATCGCGGTCAGATGAATGAGGCCGTTGGTCGAGCCGCCGATCGCCTGCATGACGATCGCGGCGTTGCGGAAGGCGGCGGGTGTCAGGATCTCGCTCGGCCGCGGGCTGCCGGAGATCGCCATTTCGGCGGCGCGCTTGCCGCTCGCCTCGGCCAGCCGCACGCGCTCGGCATGGGGCGCCGGAATGGTGGCGCTCATCGGCAGCGACAGGCCGAGCGCCTCCGTTATGCAGGCCATGGTGCTCGCCGTGCCCATGACCATGCAGGTGCCGACCGAGGGCGCGAGCCGTTCATTGACGATTTCGATCTCGGCGGCATCGATCTCGCCGGCGCGATGCGCGCTCCACAGCCGGCGGCAGTCGGTGCAGGCGCCCAGCACCTCGCCCTTGTGATGGCCGACGACCATCGGGCCGACCGGGACCACCACGGTCGGCAGATCGACGCTGACCGCGCCCATGATCTGGGCCGGCAACGTCTTGTCGCAGCCGCCGATCAGGACGATCGCGTCCATCGGCTGGGCGCGCAGCATCTCTTCGGTATCCATCGCCATCAGGTTGCGCAGATACATCGAGGTCGGGTGCGCGAAGCTCTCGTGGATCGAGATGGTGGGAAACACCATCGGCATGCCGCCGGCCAGCATGACGCCGCGCTTCACCGCCTCGATCAGCACCGGCACGTTGCCGTGGCACGGGTTGTAGTCGCTGTAAGTGTTGGTGATGCCGACGATCGGCCGTTCCAGCGCATCGTCGGAATAGCCCATGGCCTTGATGAACGCCTTGCGCAGGAACAGCGAGAAACCCGCGTCGCCATAGCTGGTCAATCCCTTGCGCAGTCCCTTGGCCATTCTCGTTCCCTCGTCCCGACACCTGATCGTCGGTGTCAGCCTACCATAGGTATGGCCGCCATATTGTCAATTATACCGGTCCATATCGGTTAGTTTCGAGCCATACCCGATAGATTATTGACAATCCGGCGTCGCCATGCCGAGATCACCCAATAATAATAAATCGGGGAGGACGTCATGGGCCTGCAGAAATTCGGCCGGTTGGCCGTGCTGATCGCCGCGGTCGCGGGCCTGGCGGGCACCGCCCGTGCGGCGGACGCGACGCAGATCACGATGTGGAGCAACTGGCCGGACGAGCCGGCCAAGAAGCAATGGGTCGCGGACCGCGTCCATGAGTTCGAGGCCGCCGACAAGCAATGCACGGTCAAGCTCAACTTCATCCCGAAGGCCGACATCTACACCCAGGCCAAGTCGGCGGTGCGGACCGGCCAGGCACCGGACATCTTCTACATGGAGCCGGACGAGCCGGAGTTCATGACCGGCGGCTTCCTGGAGCCGCTCGACAGCTATATCGACATGGCCGGCGTCGAGGATTGGGCAAAGCCCGCCTGGACCCTGAAGGGCAAACTCTACGGCCTGCCGGTCGAGGCCTATACGGTCGAGCTCTATTACAACAAGGATCTGGTCAAGAAAGTCGGCGTCGATGTGCCGGCCTCGTTCCAGCTGAGCCAGTCCGGCTTCACCGATCTGGTCAAGAAGGGCGCCGCCGCCGGCATCACGCCGATCGCCGAAGGCGTCGGCGACCGGCCGTTCCCGGGCGGCCTGGTGCTGTTCGAAGCGCTGCTGCGCAAGCTGGGTTCGGACGATTACGGCAAGCTGCTCAATGGCGCGCTGTCGTTCAAGGACCCGCGCATCGTCGATGTCATGACCTGGTACAAGGGCCTGGTCGATGCCGGCGCCTATCCGAAAAGCTTCTCGACGCTCAAGCTCGGCGAATCCCATTTCTATTTCTACAACACGCCGGGGGCTCTCACCTTTCCGGACCCGAGCTGGTTCACCGGCCGCGCCTTCGCGGCGCCCGAGAGCGGCGGCATGCCGACGAATTTTCCGCTCGGCATCATGCAGTTCCCGGCGATGGACGGCGGCAAATGCCCCGAGTGCAAGACGCTCGCGATCGGCGGCAGCTTCGTCATCTATGCCAAGAGCAAGAACAAGGAATGCGCCGGCGCCCTGCTGAAGTCGATGGCGACGGTGGAGAACGGCACGAAATGGATGGAGCAGGTCTCGCTGCAGACCGGCGTCAAGTCGGATAGCAGCAAGATCAAAAGCGCACATGCCGCCTATTTCACCGAGCTGAACGAGCGCGACAAGGGCGCGAAATTCTTCTTCGGCACGCCGCTGCTGTATTACCGCGGCAAATGCGCCGAGACCTATACCCAGGTCATGAACAACGCCTTTCCGGCCGGCTTGCTGAGCATCCCGGAGGCGGCCGACAAGATGGACGCCGCCTGCCTGAAGAGCTGACGCGGGCCATGTCCCAGGCGGTCGATCGGAACGAAGCGGCGGCGGCGCGCCGGACAAGCGTGCCGTCCGCCGGCTCGATGGCGGATCCGCGCCGGACGAGCTGGCCGATCCTGCTGATCTTCCTGGTGCCGGCGCTCGTCGTCTATGGCGCGATGACGGCCTATCCGGCGTTCCGGACGATCTGGGACAGTTTCTTCACCATCGACGGCTCGGACGTCAGCTTCGTCGGCCTGTCGAACTATCGCGACCTGATGTCGGACGAGACCTTCTGGATCGCGGTCCGCAACACCGCGATCTGGTCGTTCGTGGCCCCGATCCTGGATGTCTCGACCGGGCTGCTGCTCGCGGTCGCACTCTATGCCGGCGTGCCGTTCGCCCGGTTCCTGCGGGTCGCCTGGTTCACGCCGGTGCTGCTGTCCTATGTCGTCGTCGCGATCCTGTGGATGTGGATCTATAACTACGACTGGGGCATCGTGAACCTGGCGTTGCGCGCGGTCGGGCTGGGGTCGCTCGCCTCGTCCTGGCTGGGTTCGCCCAATCTGGCGCTGGGCGCGCTGATCGTGACCCATGCCTGGAAATGGGCGGGATTCAACATGGTGGTGTGCCTGGCCGCCATCCATTCGCTGCCGGGCGAGGTGCTGGAAGCGGCCGAGCTCGACAATTGCGGCTGGGGCGCCAAGCTGCGCTACATCATCGTGCCGATGCTGCGGCCGACCCTGCTCAACCTCTATATCCTGGCCTTCATCGGCAAGATGAAGATCTTCGACCTGGTCTGGATCATGACCGGCGGTGGGCCGCTCTGGGCGACGGAAACCGTATCGACCTACGTCTATAAGCGCGCGTTCAATTGGAACAGCTTCGACCTGGGCTACCCGTCGGCGATCGCGACGGTCTGGTTCTGCGTCGTCTGCGCCGCGGTCGTCATCCTCAACCGCCTGCTGCGCTCGACCGAGCGGCTGGAGTATTGATGGCCGCCATCGCCCTGCGTCGTGGATTGGGCCGGAGCGCGCTCGCCCTGGTCATCGGCCTCTATACGATCTACACGGCGGCGCCGTTTCTGTGGCTCGCGACCATGTCGGTCCGGACCACGAACGAGATCAGCCTGGATCACTATGCCTGGCCGCACCCGTTCCATTGGGAGCAGTTCCGCATCGCCTGGGTCGATTCGGATTTCGCGACCTATTTCTGGAACTCGACGATCGTCGTGGTCGGTGCCGTTGCGATCGTGACCTTGGTCGGGTCCGCTGCCGCCCATGCGCTGGCACGCTACCGGTTTCCGGGCAATCGGCTGATCTACGGCATCCTGTTTTCCTCGATCATCTTTCCGCCGCAGATCACGCTGATCTCGCTCTACCAGATCCTGGTCGATTACGACCTGTACAACAGCCTGTTCGGCCTGATGCTGGTCTATATCTCGCTGCAGCTGCCGCTGACGATCTACCTGCTGGAAAGCTTCTTCGCCCGCATTCCCCAGGACCTGTTCGACGCGGCCAAGATGGACGGCTACGGCGATCTGGAGATTTTCATCCGCATCGTGCTGCCGCTCGGCATGCCGGCGATCGCAACCACGCTGATCCTGAACTTCATCCAGCTGTGGAACGAGTTCCTGTTCGCGGTCGTGCTGATCACGGACCCTGAGAAGCGCACGCTGCCGATCGGCATCCGCGCCTTCATGGGCGACCATTTCCAGGACATCGGCATGATCGCGACCGGGGTGATGATCTCGGTCGTGCCCGTCATACTCGTCTATGTCTTCTTCTCGGAAAAACTCATTCGCGGCATGACGGCCGGCGCGATCAAGTAGGCGGGAAAACGCGGGATGGCAGTGGTACGGCTCGATCAGCTTTGCAAACGCTACGGCGCGCTCACGGTGGTCGATCAGGTCGACCTGACCGTGGCCGACGGCGAGTTCATGGTGCTGCTGGGCCCGTCCGGCTGCGGCAAATCGACGACCCTGCGCATGATCGCCGGGCTGGAGACGATCAGTTCGGGCCAGCTCTCGATCGACGGCACGCTCGTCAACAATGTGCCGGCCAAGGACCGGGACATCGCCATGGTGTTCCAGTCCTACGCGCTCTATCCCCACATGAGCGTGGCCGACAATCTGGCTTTCGGACTACGCCGTCGCCGGATCGACCGGGCCGAGATCGACCGGCGCGTCGCCGATGCCGCCCGGATGCTGGGCCTCACGGCGCTGCTGGCGCGCAAGCCCGCCGCGCTCTCGGGCGGCCAGCGCCAGCGCGTGGCGCTCGGCCGGGCCATGGTGCGCGAACCGATGGTCTTCCTGTTCGACGAGCCGCTGTCGAACCTCGACGCCTCGCTCCGGGTCAATACGCGCAACGAGTTGATCAAGCAGCATCGCCGGCTCGGTTCCACCATGATCTATGTGACGCACGATCAGGTCGAGGCCATGACCATGGGCACGCGGATCTGCGTCATGAACAACGGCCGCGTCGCCCAGATCGGCGCCCCGCTCGAGGTCTATTGGCAGCCGGCCGATACGTTCGTCGCCCGCTTCCTGGGCTCGCCGCCGATGAACCTGTTCACCCAGCCGCTGCTGGAGGCGGACGCGATCTATCGGATCGACAGCCCGACGATCCAGACGCCGCTCACCCGCTGGGACGTTGCGGTATTGGCACCATCCGCCGGGCGGCCGATCATCCTGGGCGTCCGGGCCGAGGATCTGCATCTGGACCGAGCGCTGTGCGGCGATCCGGCGCCGGGCCGCCTGCGCGGCCGGGCCTTCGCGGTCGAGCCGCTGGGGGCGGAAACCCTGCTCGCGATCGAGACCGACGGCGGCATCGATTGCACCGCGCGCCTGCCGCGCGACATTCGCGTCACGCCCGGCGAGACGGTCGACCTGTTCTTTGCCGCCCGATCCGCCTATCTGTTCGACGCCGAGACCGGCCGTGCCATCCCGGGCACGCAGCCGTGAGTGCGGCGCTCCGGCGCTTGCGTCCGGCCCGGGATTGCTGTCGTCTAGCCGGATGGATGCAGCGATGAACGGGCATATCGAGCCGGCAGCGAGCCGTCGCGACGAACAGGACGAGATCCTGAAGCGGCTCGAGGAAGACATCATCTTCGGCCGCTTCGCGCCCGGCGCGCGGCTGGTCGAGGACGCGCTGATGGCGCGCTATGGCGCCACCCGGCATTTCATCCGCCAGGCGCTGGTCCATCTGGAGCGGACCGGCGTCGTGCGGCGCGAAAAGAACATCGGCGCCACGGTCTGTTCCTATTCGGCCGAGGAAGTCCGGCAGATCTACGAAGTGCGCGAGCTGCTGACGCGGCAGGCCGCCCTGATGATCCCGCTGCCGGCGCCGGGCGACCTGATCGACCGGTTGAGCCGGATCCAGGCGCGCTATTGCCGCCATGCCGACGAGGGCGACCTGCGCGGCATCCACGACACCAACGACGCCTTCCATATCGCGCTGTTCTCGGCCTGCGGCAACCCGTATCTGGTCCGCGCGCTGCAGGACTACATGGGCCTGACCCTGCCGATGCGGGCCAAGAACCTGGCCGATCCGGCCGGGCTCAAAGTGTCGCGTCAGCAGCATGACATGATGATCGAACTGCTGCGCGACCGCGACAGCTGGGCCCTGGCCCAGCTGTGCGTCGAGCACATGCAATTCAGCAAGACCGACTATCTCACCCGGGTCGCACCGCCGGCGCGCCCGAACTGACAAGGAGAATTCCCATGCGCCTCGACGCGACCGCCCAAGGCGTCTATCCCATTGCCGTGACGCCGTTCCACCCGGATGGCCGGGTCGATACCGCCTCGGTCGACCGCATGACCGATTTCTATGTCGACTGCGGCGCCACGGGCCTCACCATCCTCGGCATCATGGGCGAGGCGCCCAAGCTGGATCTGGAAGAGGCGCTGGGCATCACCCGCCAGGTCGTGAACCGGACCAAACTGCCGGTCATCGTCGGCGTGTCGGCCCCGGGCTTCGCCGCGATGCGCTCGCTCGCCCGCGGTGCCATGGATCTGGGCGCCGCCGGTGTCATGATCGCACCGCCGCCATCGCTCCGGACCGACGATCAGATCACGACCTATTACGCCCAGGCGGTCGAGGCGATCGGCGGCGACATTCCGTTCGTGATCCAGGATTACCCCCTGACCCTGACCGTGGTCATGACGCCCAAGGTCATCCGCCAGATCGTGCAGGACCATGCCTCCTGCGTGATGCTGAAGCACGAGGACTGGCCCGGCCTGGAAAAGATCTCGACGCTGCGCGGCTTCCAGAAGGACGGCTCGCTGAAGCCGATCTCGATCCTGTGCGGCAATGGCGGGCTGTTCCTGGATTTCGAGATGGAGCGCGGCGCCGACGGCGCCATGACCGGCTATGCCTTTCCCGACATGCTGGTCGATGTCGTGCGCCTGCAGCAGGACGGCCAACGCGACGCCGCGCATGATCTGTTCGACGCCCATCTGCCGCTGGTGCGCTACGAGCAGCAGCAGGGCGTGGGCCTGGCCGTGCGCAAATATGTCCTGCAGAAGCGTGGCGCCATCGCATCGGACGCCCAGCGCAAGCCCGGCTCGGCCTTGAGCGCCAAGGCCAAGACCGAGGTCGATTACCTGCTGTCGCGCATCGCGCGCAGCGACAGCCGCGCCGGGTTCTGACCGGACAGTTCGGCCGCGGACGAAGCGATCGGGTTCGACAAGCGGGGCCGACAGGCCGATCTACAGGGGAGCGTCATCGACCGGAAGGACCCTCCCCATGCAGATCTCATCCCGCCCGCGCCGGGGCTTTCGGGTCGAACCGATCTCGACCTACCTGGACCGGTGGCGGGCACCGATCGTGCCGGTCATCCGCGCCGGCGACACAGTCTATGTCTCCGGTCTGCCGCCGTTCGATCCGGCGACCGGCGAGATCCTGCCGGTCCCCATCGAGCGCCAGACCGAGCTGGTGCTGGACCAGATGCGCCTCTGCCTGGAAGCGGCCGGAACCTCGATGCGCAACGTGCTGAAATGCAATGTCTATTGCACCAGCGTCGAGAAATTCGCCGTCATCAACGAGATCTACGCCCGCTATTTCCCGGTCGACCCGCCGGCACGCATCTTCATCTGCGTCGCCGCCTGGCCAGGACCGTTCGACATCGAGATCGATTGCGTCGCAACCATCGGAGACGGCGGATAGTTCGTCCGCGGACGAAGCGATCGGGTTCGATAAGCCAGGCCGGCAGCACGATCTAACGGGGACGCTGAACCGATCGAAGGAGCCTCTCCATGCTGCCCAACACGGCCCAACTGGATCCGCGCGAACGCCATGAGCGCATCGCCGGCCCGCATCCCGGACGATCGCTGTTTCTGCGCCATCTGCCGCCGGCCGTCCCGTCGAACCGCGTCGTGCTCTATGTCCATGGCGGCACGTTTCCCTCCGCTCTGTCGATCGCCCATCGCTTCGACGGGCGATCCTGGCGCGACGAGCTCTGCGCCGCCGGCTTCCATGTCTGGGCGCTGGATTTCCACGGCTTCGGCCAATTCTCCGATCTCTATCCCGAATTCGATCAGGCACCGGACGGCATGGCGCCGCTGGGACGGGCCCCGGACGCCAGCCGGCAGCTCGAAGCGGCCGTCCGCTTCATCTGCGATCGGCACGGCATCGAGCGGATCTCGCTGATCGGCCATTCCTGGGGCACCATCGTCGCCGGCCTGTTCGCCGGCCGCTGCCCCGACCAGATCGACCGGATGGTGTTCTTCGGCCCGATCGCCCGGCGCGATCCGGCGGCGGACGCGGTCCAACTGCCAGGATGGCGGCTGATCTCGCTCAAGGATCAATGGGATCGCTTTACCGAGACGGTTCCGTCGGGCGAACCGCCCGTCCTGCTGCGCCGCCATTTCGCGGAGTGGGGCGAGCGCTATCTGGATATCGATGCCGCGAGCCGGACGCGCACGCCCGCCGCGGTCAAGGTGCCGAGCGGCGCGTTCCAGGACATCTACGACGCCTGGGCCGGTGCGCTCGCCTATGATCCGGCCTTGATCCGCGCCCCCATCGCCATCATCCGGGGCGAATGGGACGGGTTGTGCACCGACCAGGACGCGCGTTGGCTGTTCGACAATCTGACGGCATCGCCGATCAAGCGCGACATCAAGATCAGCCGCGGCACCCATCTGATGCATCTGGAAGCGAGCCGCTATGCGCTCTACCGCGAGACGGAAACATTTCTGTCGATGACCGACGAGGTCACGACCGGGTCGCCGAAAACAGGGGGAGAACCGCCGTGTTCGCCGTGATCTTCGAGGTCCAGCCCAAGCCCGAGCGCTGGGATGAATATCTGGCACTGGCCAAGCTGCTGAAGCCGGAGGTCGAACAGATCGACGGCTTCATCGACAATGAGCGCTTCGCCAGCCGGCGCACCCCGGGCCGCCTGCTGTCGCTGTCGACCTGGCGTGACGAGAAGGCCGTGATTCGCTGGCGCACCCTGGCCTTGCACCATCAGGTGCAGCAGCAGGGCCGGTTCGAGGTGTTCGAGGATTATCATCTGCGCGTCGGCGAGATCGTCGCGGATACCCATGTCCCCGACGGCCAGGCGCTATGCTGCCAGCGGCTCGACGCGACCGAGGTCGGCGCGGCGAAGCGGGTGACGATCAGCGAAGGCCCGATCGAAGCCCTGGCCGCGCCCGGGCCGGGGCAGATCGACCAGGAGCTGTTCGACAGCCTCTATAATCCCGGCAAACAGCTGCGGCTCGCCGCCTGGCGGGAGAGGGCGCCATCGCCGCCGGATGATCCGTTGCGTCATCGCGAGATCCGCGTCATCCGCGACTACGGCATGGCCGACCGCCGCGAGGCGCCGCAGTATTATCCGCCGGTCTGAGGCGAAACCGGCACGATCCCATCGAGGCTGAAGCGCAGGCGTCCCGCATCGACCCGCACCCGCAACTGGCGGTGTTTCGCCAGGTAATGCAGCCCGACAAGGGCTGCGGCAAAGCCCGCGGCGGCACCGACGCCCAGGGCCCAGCGCGGGCCGAACCGGTCGGCGACCCAGCCGACGATCGGCGCGCCGATGGGCGTGCCGCCCAAGGCGATGGCGAGTCGGATCGCCATCACGCGGCCGCGCATGGCGGGCGCGGTCGACAGCTGCACCAGGCTGTTGGTCGAGTTGGTGAAGGTCAGCGCGGACACGCCGATGACGACGAGCGCCAGGCCGAATAGCCAGTAGTTGGGCATGATCGCAGCCAGCGCGCAGCCGAGGCCGAACAGGGCGGCACCCGGGCAGAGCAGCGCGATATGGGGCTTTTCCCGTCCTGCGGCGAGCAGCGCGCCGGCGATGGTCCCGATCGCCATGATCGAGGTCAGCAAGCCATATTGGCCGGCACCGGCGTGAAACACAGTGACCGACATGGTCGAAATGAAAATCGGGAAATTGAGCCCGAACGTGCCGATCAGGAACAGCATGATCAGGATCGCCTTCAGGTCCGGGCGCTGCCAGACATAGCGGAACCCTTCGACCAGGCTGCCGCGGGTGCGGACGGCGCGGTCGCCGCCATGCAGCTCGCCGACACGCAGCAGGCACAGCGAGCAGAGCACGGCCGCGAACGAGGCTCCGTTGATCACGAACACCCAGCCGGACCCGACCGAGGCGATCAGCAGGCCGGCGATGGCCGGACCGATCATCCGCGCGGCATTGAACGAGGTGGAATTCAGCGCCACCGCGTTCGACAGATCGGCCTCGCCCACCAACGCCGAGACGAAGGTCTGACGCGCCGGGGCGTCGAACGCGGTGACGCTGCCGAGCAGAAACGCGAACACATACACGTGCCACAGCTCGACCCAGCCGCCGACCGTGAGGATGCCCAGCCCGAGCGCGAGCGTTCCGAGCGCCGCCTGGGTGGCGAGCAGCAGCTTGCGCCGGTCGAGATGATCGGCGGCAAAGCCGGTCAGGGGCAGCAGCAGCAGATGGGGGCCGAACTGGAGCGCCATGACCAGGCCGACGGCGGTCGCGTTATGGTGGGTCAGCTGGGTGAGCACGAGCCAATCCTGGGCGACGCGCTGCATCCAGGTGCCGATATTGGAGACGATCGCGCCCCCGGCCCAGACCCGATAATTGAAACCGCGCAGCGAGCGGAAGGTGCCTGTCACCGGAGCGCTCACGCCGCCCCGGGCGCGTTGCCGCCGTGGAACCGCCCAAACAGCCGCGCCGTCACCACACCGAAGAGCAGAACGCCCAAGCCGAGAGCGACCACCGGTTCGGTCGAGCGCAGATCGAACGTGCCGACCCGACAGATGAGCAGGTAGGCGACGGCCAGATTGAACCAGCCCCACAGCACATTGACCGCCGAGGAGGACAGCCCCTGGCCGGACGGTTTGGCAAAGGGGCTTTGAAACGGCCGTCCCATCACGCCGCTGACGAAATGCGGCACGGCATTGGTGAGAACGGCGCCGCCGAAGAAGTAGGAAGCATCATGAAGCCAGTCCATGGTCAGGCGCGCCTCTGTTCGAGCAGATCCAAGATCGCCCGCGTGGTGCCGGTTTCACCCAGCTTCGGAAAAATCCGCGTGAGGCTGTTGGCATGGACCTCGGGATCGAGGTCGGTCATGGCGTCGATGGCGAAGGTGACGTTGAACCCCAGCTCATAGGCGTGGCGGGCGGTCGCCTCGACACCGTTGCTGGTGGCGACGCCGGCGATGACGACCTGCGTGACGCCGCGCGTCTTGAGCAGCCGCTCCAGCTCGGTATCGGTGAAGGCGCCCGGCGTCCGCTTGCTGATCGTCAGGTCCTGCGGCTGCCGGTTCAATGCCGGCAGCAGATCGGCCCAGCCAGCTGGGAACTCGCCACTTCCACGCGTCCGTTCGGTACGACCCGGCGCCCTGCCGGTGGCGACGACGAGCACGACCGGCAGCGCGTGGCGGCGAAACCCCTCGGCCAGGAGGCCGGCCTGCTGCACGACCGCGCCGATCGGATGCACCATGGGATAGTCGATGATGCCGTTCTGCAGGTCGATGACGATGAGGGCGGTGTTCGGGTCGAGCGCGGTGACGGCCATGGCTATCCTGCGGGTTGATCGACGAGGCGATTGAGCAGGTCGATGGCGCGCGCGAGCGCCCCGTACTCGTCCGGCGCCAGATGGGTCTGGATGGCGCGCAACAGCCAATCCTCCCGCGCGGCCCGGCCGGCCTTGATCCAATCGCGAAAGGCGTCCGTGACGGACAGAATGGTTTGCCGCCCATCGGTCGGGTCCGGGACGCCGTTCACGAGCCCCGCCGCCTCCAGGACGGCAACCGTGGCGCCCATGGATTGCGGGCGCACGCCCTCGACCCGAGCCAGCGCCGTCACCGTGGTCGGCCCCTCGCGCTCCAGATGGAGCAGGACCGAGACCTGGGACGAGGTCAGGTCGCCCCGATTGGCCTGGTCCCGCAGCCGTCGCTTCAGCCGGCCGATCAGAACCCGGAGGTCGCCCGCCAGAGCCGACGCGCGTGCGGTCTCAAGATCGCCCTGCTGCTCATTCATCGTCGAGGTCTAGCAGGTATGAAGGCCAACTGCAAAGGTTGACTTCATAGAATGTGGTCTCACGCGCCGGCGCGGACCGTATTGACGAAACGCTGCACCTGAATTTCCAGCCGCCTGAACTCGCCGACGAGAGCGTGGCTGGCGGCCCTGAGATCGCGCGCGGTGCCGCTCGCGTCTGCGATGTTCTGGTCGACCGCGCGGATATTCTCGGCGACGGCCTGGGTGCCGGCTGCGGCGAGCGAGACGCTCGAGGAAATCTCGCGCGCGGCCGCACTCTGCTGCTCGACCGCGCCGGCGATGCTGGCGGCGATCTGGCGCGAGCGGCCGGCGACCTCGGCGATCGCCCGGATTTCCTCGACCGCGCGTGCCGTCGCGGCGCGGATCGCCTGGATCGTCTCCGCAATCTCCTCGGTTGCCCGTGCGGTCTGGCTGGCCAGCGACTTCACCTCGGCCGCCACGACAGCGAAGCCCTTGCCTGCCGCGCCGGCCCGCGCCGCCTCGATCGTCGCGTTCAAGGCCAGCAGGTTGGTCTGGCTCGCGATATCGTTGATCAGGCTGATGATATTGCCGATCTTCTGGGCCTGGACCGACAGATCCGCGATCGTGCCCGAGGTCTTGTCGGCCGCGGTCGAGGTGTCGCCGGCAATCGCGGCGCTGCCGGTCACCTGGGTCGAGATCGCCCGGATCGAGGCCGACAGTTCCTCGGTCGCCGCCGACACGGTCTGGACATTGTCGGACGTGCTGGTGGTGGCGCGCATGACCGCGTTCGTGCTGTGCTCAGCCGCGATCATCTTGCCGGCCATCATTTCCGCCCGATCGCTCATCTTCGCGCAGGACCGGGTGACGCTGGCCAGCACCGCCTGGACGGTCGATTCGAACTGGTCCGCCATGCGGTCGAGCAGGGCCGCCCGCTCGTGCTCGGACCGGTCCTGCAGCGTCGTTCGTTCGGCGTTCAACCGCTCGACCTCGATGGCGTTGCGCTTGAACACGGCGACGGCCTGGGCCATACGGCCGACCTCGTCGGCCCGGTCGAGCGCCGGGATCTCGACGTCGAGCTGGCCGGACGAGAGCTTCGCCATGATATCGGTCAAGGCCTCGATCGGGCGGGTCGCCCGTTTCAGGATCCAGAACAGCAGGCCGCAGACCACGATCAGGGCGCCGATGCCGATCAGGGCCAATATCCCCGTGGCACGGGCAATCGCGACGGCGGCCCGGGCCGTCGACAGGCGCAGTTCGAGCGCGCCTACCGTCTGCGGCCTGCCCTGGTCGATCCGGACGACGGGCACCTTCACCACGATCAGCGCGCCCGTCTTCGCCTGCGCCTCGCCGTCGCGCGCGAGGGTCGCCCCATAGAAGTATGCCGGTATCGAAGCGTTCGTCGGACTGGAGCGGCAGCTGGTCGGTCTTGCGCGATATCGAAGTGATCTGCGCCGTGATCGTCGAGCGCAAGACGACCGGCGCCGCGCAGCGCCTGGGCATTTCGCAGCCGGCGGTGAGCCGGGCCATCGCCAAGATCGAACAGCGGCTGGGCAAGACCCTGTTTCATCGCGAATCGGGCCGCCTGGTGCCGACCGCCGACGCGCTGCAGCTTTATGAACGCAGCACCCATATCTTCGCCGCCCTGGCCGATCTGCAGACTCCGGCATCGGATGGCGTGCAGGAGCGTCTGGTCATCCTGGCCCCGCCGACCATGACCCATCTGTATCTGGGCCGCGAGGTCGCACAGTTCGTCGGGACGCATCCGGGTATTCTGCCGTCCTTCGACATCGTGACCTCGCCGGAGCTTCCGGGCGCCATCGCCGAAGGGCGCGGGCATCTGGGCCTGATCGACCTGAGCTTCATGCATTCGGGCGTCGTGGCGGAGCCGTTCGTGGACACCGAGGCGGTCTGCTTCCTGCCCGAGGGCCACCCGCTCGCGGCCAAGAAGAAAATCACGCCGATGGATCTGGACGGCGTGAACTATGTCGCGATCAATCGCCGCTACGCGCTGAGCGCGATGCTGGAACGGGTCTTCGCCGAACACCGCGTATCCCCACGCGTCGTCATCGAGACCGACGTGGCGATGCTCGCCACCGACTTCGTCCGCGCCGGGCTGGGCGTCACCGTGCTCAACCCGTTTCCGCTGCTGTTGGGCGACCTGACCGGATTGGCGGTCCGCCCGTTCGAACCAGCCTTCCAGTTCCGCAGCAGCCTGGTGCTGCCGGCCAATGTGCCGCTGTCCGCGGCCGCCCGGAAGTTCATCGATTTTCTGAAAGAACGGCGCGCGACAGCTCTCGCACAGATTTCGCGTAGTCAGGTGAAATAATTTCACCTGTGATTGCAATAAAATTATCCACCCCGTCACCGATAGTCCAAAGAACGGATCGTATCGGCACTGAAACCGTTATGCATGGGCGTCAGGGGCAACGCTATCTTAGCTGGCGACCGCCCCGTTTACTGTGCGAGTTCTCCGATGATTCCCGCCGACGCGTTTCGAGCGCAGTTGCGTGCCGCGCCGCTGATCAAGCTGTTCGACTATTGGCAGCTCATTCGCGGTCGCCGGCTGATGCCGTCCTGGTCGGACATCCGGCCCGAGGAGATGCCGTCGGTCCTGCCGCAGATCTGGGCCTGGCGTCTCGACGATGGCGGCGAGCCCCGTATCCGCCTGGTCGGCGAGCGCATCCTGGAGGTCATCCGCCGGAACGTCCGGCAGAAATCGCCAGGGGAGCTGTATCCGCCGGCGCAGGCGGCGGCGATCCGGGCTCGAATCCTGAAGGTCGCCAAGACGCCCACCTGCAGCTTTACCATCGGCAAGGTGTTCGACGGCAGGATCGAAGTCGGTCTCGGCGAGCGGCTGACCTTGCCCTATGCGGATGCCGACGGCCGTCTGGGCGTGATCGGCGCGTCGAACCTGGCCCCGACCCTGGATGCCGAGACCGGCCTGCCGATTTCGTTCAAGCCGATGACGCTCTACTATCTCGAGGGCGACGAGTATTTCATGAAGCTGACGAAGGGCTTCGTCGCCTGAGCAGCAGAAACATTTGTCGATACAATCGTTGCGGCATGTAAGTATCGTCGGGTCCAGCCCGGGAGTATCGCCGCCTTGTATCGTCCGTCCCGTTCATTGCCCTATCTGCTGGCCCGTCTGGGCGTGCGGATGGGCGAGCTGTTCGCCCGCGAACTGAAGCGCGACGGCCTGACGCTGGCAATGTATCGAGTACTGGCCTTCCTGGCGGAGGAAAACGGCGTCCGGCGCCTGGGCGATCTGGCGGTCCTGACGGTCCTGGAAATATCGACCCTGTCGCGCCTGGTCGCCGCCATGCAGCGCGATGGGCTGGTAACGCGGACTCGGCCCGACGGCGACCAGCGTAGCCTGCATGTCGGCCTGACCGAAGCCGGCAGGACCCTGGTCGCCCGGCTGCAGCCGCGCGCGGCCTATTACGAACAGATCGCGGCCGGCGCTTTTTCCACGGCCGAGATCGACGCATTGAAGGCGACGCTCAGCACGATCTACCGCAACGTCGATCGATTGGAAGACGAGCTCGATGCCTGGGACGCCACTAGGGACGCCATAGGGGCGGTGCCCCGGCCGCGCGCGCGGCCGAGCCGACGGACCGGCGCGCCCTGATTCTATTGTTGCGAATGCAACGTTCTCATTGACAACTATCCGTCCGGCGCGCCTGATTCGAAAAAACTGATCCGCGGATCCAGGGAAGGACGCTGAAGATGCAAGGCAAAGTCGCGCTTGAGGAGCATTTCGCGCTCGACGAAACGGTGCAGGACAGCGCCGGCTTTTCACCGGAGAGCGATTGGCCGGAGCTAAAGGCCCGCCTGCTCGACATCCAGGACCGGCGCCTGCGCGAGATGGACGCCCATGGCATCGAGCTCATGCTGCTGTCGCTGAACGCGCCTGCGGTCCAGGCCCTGCGCCAGCATGACCAGGCCATCGGCCTGTCCCAGCGCGCCAATGATTTTCTGGCCGAACAGGTCCAGCGCCGCCCGGGTCGGTTCCAGGGCTTGGCGGCGCTGCCGATGCAGGACCCGGACGCGGCCACGCGCGAGCTGATCCGCTGCGTCGACGAGCTGGGTTTCAAGGGTGCGCTGGTCAACGGCTTCACCCAGGTCGCCGACCATGACGGGGCGGTCTATTACGACGCGAAGCCGTTCTGGCCGTTCTGGGCCGAGGTCGAACGGCTGGGCGTGCCGTTCTATCTGCATCCGCGCAATCCGCTGGCCAAGGATGCCGGGATCTACGAGGGGCATCGCTGGCTGATGGGCCCGACCTGGGCGTTCGGCCAGGAGACCGCGGTCCATGCCCTGCGCCTGATGGGGTCCGGCCTGTTCGACGCCCATCCGACGCTGCAGATCATCATCGGCCATATGGGCGAGGGCCTGCCCTATTCGATGTGGCGGGTCGACAATCACAACAAGTGGATGCAGGAACAGAACCGCTATCCGGCCAAGCGGAAGATCGCGGAGTATTTCCGCGAGAATTTCTACATCACGACCTCCGGCAATTTCCGCACCCAGACGCTGATCGATGCGATGCTCGAGATCGGCGCCGACCGGATCCTGTTCTCGGCCGACTGGCCGTTCGAGAATATCGATCACGCCTCGACCTGGTTCGATGCGACCGCGATTTCCGAGAACGACCGGTATAAGATCGGCCGGGGCAATGCCTGGTCGCTGTTCGATCTCGGCTGACCGACGGCATAGGCCCGGGCAACACAAGGCACTTTATCCATGGCCACCGATACCGGCGCCGTCTCGTTCCAGAACAAGACCCTGCTGCTCGCCCGCATTCTGCTGGTGCCGCTGTATTATTACGGCGGCGTCGGCAAGGTGATGAATTTCGAGGCCCAGGCAACCAGGCTGCCGGGCGGGGACGGGATGCTTGGCACCCTGCTGCTGTCGGGGGCGACCGCGGTCGAGCTGGGCGTCGCCACGCTGTTCCTGATCGGGCTTTGGCCGCGCCTGGCGGCCGTGGTGCTGATCCTCTACACCATCGCCGCGACGCTGATGTTCCATCAGTTCTGGGCAGCCCCGGCCGCGACCGTCGGGCCGCAGACGGTCAATTTCCTGAAGAACCTCGGCATCATCGGCGGCTTCGCGCTGATCGCGGCATTCGGACCCGGCGCCTATTCCGTCCAGGCGCTGGCGCGAAACGATCGATAGACCCGATCCGGCCCCGCCTTCTAAGTAGTTTCCGAACCTATCCCCTGCGGTTGCGGCCCCGTATGATCCTGCTCGGGGCCGAGCGTAGATCAGATCGACTTCCAGAGCGGCCGGTTACCGGCCGCTCACGCCGGCTCCCTGTTGGAGCGCCCGCATGAAATTCCGTCCTCTCCACGACCGCGTCGTGGTTCGCCGCATTACACCCGCCGAGAAGTCCGCCGGCGGCATCATCATCCCGGACACCGTCCAGGAAAAGCCGATGGAAGGCGAGATCATCGCCGTCGGCCCCGGCGCCCGCAACGAACAGGGCACCATCGTCGCCTTGGCCGTCACGGCCGGCGACCGCGTGCTGTTCGGCAAATGGTCCGGCACCGAAATCAAGATCGACGGCGAAGACCTGCTGATCATGAAAGAGGCCGACCTGCTCGGCGTGATCGAAGGCGCCCCGGCGCTCGTCAAAGCCGTCTGACCGCATAAAAAAGGAATAGGCTCATGGCCGCAAAAGACGTTCGCTTCGGCGAAGACGCCCGCAGCCGCATGCTGCGTGGCGTCGATATTCTGGCCGACGCCGTCAAGGTGACGCTGGGCCCCAAGGGCCGCAACGTCGTGATCGACAAGAGCTATGGCGCCCCGCGCATCACCAAGGACGGCGTCACCGTCGCCAAGGAAATCGAACTTTCGGACAAGTTCGAGAACATGGGCGCGCAGATGGTGCGTGAAGTCGCCAGCAAGACCAACGACATCGCCGGCGACGGCACCACCTCGGCCATCGTGCTGGCCCAGGCGATCGTGCGCGAAGGCGGCAAGGCCGTCGCCGCCGGCCTGGCGCCGATGGATCTGAAGCGCGGCATCGACAAGGCCGTGACCGCGATCGTGGCCGAATTGGCCAAGCGGACCAAGAAGATCACGACCGAGGCCGAGACCGCCCAGGTCGGCACCATCTCCGCCAACGGCGAAGAAGCGATCGGCAAGATGATCGCGGAAGCGATGCAGAAGGTCGGCAACGAGGGTGTCATCACCGTCGAGGAAGCCAAGGGCGTCGAGACCGAGCTGGTCGTGGTCGACGGCATGCAGTTCGACCGCGGCTATCTCAGCCCGTATTTCGTCACCAACGCCGAGAAGATGACGGTCGATCTGGAGCAGCCCTACATCCTGATCCACGAAAAGAAGCTGTCCGGCCTGCAGACGCTGCTGCCGCTCCTGGAAGCGGTCGTACAGTCGGGCCGTCCGCTGCTGATCGTGGCCGAGGATATCGAGGGCGAGGCGCTGGCCACGCTCGTGGTCAACAAGCTGCGCGGCGGCCTGAAGGTCGCGGCGGTCAAGGCGCCGGGCTTCGGCGATCGCCGCAAGGCGATGCTGGAGGATCTGGCGATCCTGACCGGCGGCCAGACCATCAGCGAGGATCTGGGCATCAAGCTGGAGAACGTCACGCTCGAGATGCTGGGCCAGGCCAAGCGCGTGCTGATCGACAAGGAGACCACGACGATCGTCGAGGGCGCCGGCGATGCCACGGTGATCAAGGATCGCTGCGGTCAGATCCGCGCCCAGGTCGAAGAGACCACCAGCGACTATGACCGCGAGAAGTTGCAGGAGCGGCTGGCGAAGCTGGCCGGCGGCGTTGCGATCATCAAGGTCGGCGGTGCCTCCGAGATCGAAGTGAAGGAGCGCAAGGACCGGGTCGACGACGCGCTGCACGCGACCCGTGCCGCCGTCGCCGAAGGCATCGTACCGGGTGGCGGCGTCGCCCTCGCCCGTGCCAGCCTGGTGCTGGCCGACCTCAAGCCCGAGAATGGCGACCAGAAGGTCGGCATCGAGATCGTGCGCAAGGCGGTGCAAGCCACCATGCGCCAGATCGCGTCCAACGCCGGCGAAGACGGCGCCGTCATCAACGGCAAAGTGCTGGAGAACGCCGAGTACGGCTTCGGCTTCGACGCCCAGTCGGGCACTTACCGCGACCTGATCGCGGCCGGTATCGTCGATCCGACCAAGGTCGTCCGCGTGGCGCTGCAGAACGCGGCCTCGGTCGCGGGCCTGCTGCTGACGACCGAAGCCATGGTCGCCGAGCGGATGGACAAGCGTCCGCCGGCACCGGGCGGCGGCATGGGCGATATGGACTACTAGACCCTTCGAATCTAACCGGCCGGGCCCCGCGCTCGGCCGGCATTTCGGGGTACCGCATGAATCGAACCACCAGTTCGCAAGTCACCTTTACCCGGCCGTTTCGGCTGGATGGCGTCGAGGACATGCTGCCGGCCGGCCCTACCCGGTCGAGACCGAGGAAGAACTGCTGCAGAGCGTATCGTTCCCGGTCTGGCAGCGCCTCGCCACCGTGATCCTGGTGCCGCGCCGGGCGGCCGTCGCCGTCGATCCCGCCGCCTTGGCGGCGGCCCTGGCGCTCGACGCCGCCCTGATAGCCTGAAAACGGGTTGTCTCAGCGGTAACGGCCGGGTCAAGACGACCATCCGCCGACCGGCCGATCAGGCCACGCGTCGCTCCGCCGCCTCGGTACCGACCGCCTCGGCATAGAGCGCGCGGAAGCCCGGCTGGCGGGCCAGCAGTTCGTCCAGCGCGCCCGTATCGACGACGCGGCCGTCGGCCAGGAATACGATCTCGTCGAACCGGTCGAGCAGATGCAGGCGGTGGATCGCGGAGACGATGCAGGCCTCGCCGAACGCCTGGAACAGACTGTCGTAGACGGCGGCCTCCGTCGCCGGGTCGAGGCTGCTGGTCGGCTCGTCGAGCAGCAGCAGCGGCGCCTCGCCGGCGGCGAGGATGGCGCGGGCGAGCGCCAGGCGCTGACGCTGGCCGCCCGACAGGTTGGCGCCGCGCTCCTGCACCGGCGCCGCAAGCCCGCCCGGCAGGATCTCCAGCACCCGGTCGAAGCGCGAGAGCCGGCAGGCGCGCGCGACCTCTTGCTCGGTCCGCACGATGCCCAGCGTGATGTTCTGCAGCACCGAGCCCTCGAACAATTGCGGCTCCTGCGGGATCAGCATGCCCAGACGGCCCAGTTCGCGGGCATGCAGCACGTCGGCGCCATCGACCGTGACGGCGATCCGGTCGGGTTGGCGCAATCCCGCCAGCAGCGACAGGATCGTGCTTTTGCCCGAGCCGCTTTCGCCGACCAGCGCCACCCGCCGGCCGCGCGCCAGACGCAGCGCCACATCGCTCAGCACCGGCCGGTCGGCACCGGCATGGGTGAAATCCAAGCCGGCGATGTCGATCTGGCGCCAATGCGGCGGCACGGTCGCTTCGACCGGCTTCGCCGGCACTTCGCGCAGCAGGTCGGCCAGGCCGCCGAAATCGACGTGATAGCGTACCAGCGCCTGCAGATTGCCGGCCATGGAGGTGACCACGCCGCCGGCCTGCTGGGTATATTGATAGGCGGCGAGCAGGCTGCCGATCGCGATCGAGCCGCTGAGGCGCCAGGACAGGAAGCCGTAGAGCACGACGATGCCGGTGCGCATGAAGGCGTTCAGCAGATCGACCGCGCACCATTTGCCCTCGTTGACCCGGATCAGGCGCGCCAGCGGGCCAAATACCCCCTCCAGCCGACCCGCGACCGCCTGCTGCGCTGGCTGTTCCAGCCGCAGGGTCAGAATCGTCTGGGCATTGCCCAGGCAGTCGATCAGCGCGGCGGCATAGCGCCGCTCCGCCTCGTTCTGCGCGCGCACCAGCGCCACCACCCGCTTGTCGAAGCGCACCATGATCAGGAAGATCGCGACATAACCCAGCACCGCCGTGCCGCCCACGATCGGCGACAGCACGAGCAGCGCCACGATCGGGCCGACCAGGGCGACGAAGTTCTGGGTATAGATGAAGCCGTTTTCGGCGAAAGCATGCAGCGCCGTGACCGCGCGGGTCAGGCGGTCGATCGTCTCGCCCGAATGGGTCCGCTCATGCCAGGCCAGCGGCAGGGACAGGGCGTGACGCACCGTCGCCGCCGCGACCCGGCGGCGGATATGCAGCGCCACGGAACGCTCCAGCACGCGCCCCGGCCCATGCAGCGCCCAGGACAGCAGCGAGGCGCCCAGCACCAGCCCCATGAACAGGGCCGCGCGGATCAGATCGGCCGGGCCGCCCTGCTGGACCGCATCGACCGCTTTGCCGAACAGCAGCGGAATCGCCAGCATGACGAGTTGGGCGCCGATTAGAATGGCCAAATAGGCGATAACCGCCGGCCGCCGGCCCGCCGCCGCCCGCCAGAGCGCGCGGGGCAGGCGAAATGGTCCGTCGACCGCGAGCCGGCGAGCGTCGAAATCTTGGTCGTCCATCACGGATCTCGCTTGGAAGTCAGGCTGGCGCGGGAGCGGCACCACAGGGCGATTAAACGTCGAACGCGGTTAAAGGAAAGTTGCCGCCGCGCGGCTTGCAGCGGATCCGCCGGTGCCTGCCGTATTCGATGGCCAGCGTGGCAGCCCGGCTGAACTCAATGGTTTCGGCGATTCCGACCGGTCGCATTAAATCGGCGCCCTTTCGCGCCAACCGTGTATCTCCGATCGCCGAAATCATGCATAAACTAGAATTCCATCGTCGCGAAAAAATCGCGTGTTCCGCAATCGGTCAAAAGATCCGGCTGCGGCCTGGCATCCTAAAAGGATACGCTATGTCGGTTATCAGTGCTTCCCAGCTTTCGGGCGCCTCGAACGTTCAATCCAAGCCGGCACAAAGTGCCGCGTCCACCACGAACAATTCGGTACGGACCGCCCTACAGCAACAACGCTTGCCGACACTCGATCTGACGGACGATGGTTCGACGGATATCATCGTGACCAGCCCCGAAGCGACCGCGGTGCTGAGTGCGCTGAACGCGCAGCTCTCTCCCGGAAATACCCAAGCCCAGGCCCTGGCCAAGTACGAGGCCGAGATCCAGGCCGAGGCGGAGGAGCAGAAAGAGAACGACGCCAAGCAGCTCAAGGCCGCGCTTGAGCAACTGCACATCCTGGAATTGCTCGGCCTCAGCCTCGGTCCCGAGAAGCTGGCCAAGGAGGTCACCGATCTGGCGAAGCAGATCGCGGGCATTGCCAAGGACTACGCGGACAATAGTGCCCCGCAGTCCGGCGCGGCCGCGTCGACCCCATCGGCAGCCGCCTCGGCAAGCTCGGAGGCCAATACCGTCGCCGCCCAGGCAAACGGCGCAGCCTCGACCCAGGCAACTGGAAGCAATGCGGCGACCCCGGCCGCAGCCAGTGCCGACCAGGCGTCCCAGACCGCGAAGGCAGCCGCCGAGACGGCGGCGAAATCCACCCAGGGCGCTGCGGGCACGGCGCAGTCCGCTCCCGGTACGGCGAGCCCGCCGGCCGCCTCGAGCCCGCCCGGAAGTGCGGCAGCCGCCTCCGCTGCGAGCCAGAGTGCCGCATCCGATCCGGACAAGGCTTTGGCCGACAGTCCGGACGCCTTCTTCGCCGAGATCACCGCGGCGTTCAAGGACTTGAAAAAGCTCGAGACGCGCGCCTTGGCAGAACTCACCCTGTCGCCCGACCAGAAGAAAAAGAACGAGGCGAAGAAACTCGGCGGCGAGTTCAACGACGCGGTGCAGTCCGTTGCGCAGTCGGCGAGCGCATCCGGTGTCAGCGGTGCCGAGCTAGCATCCCAGACGATCGATCTGTCCAAGGTGACGCTCGATATCACCGTGTGACGACGGGCTATATCCGGGAAGAGCCGGCACCCCGGTTCTTTGCCATCGCCCGGCGTGCTAGGTGTGGCGACGCGCTGGCCGGGTGACCGACCGGTCCGGGACCGTCAATCGAAGGGAAGATCATGGACTCTCGTCGCTCGAACCCATCGGGGACCGCCGTATCGGGTGCCGAGCCCTATTTCCCGGACACGGCCTGGCAGCGCAGGACGCCCGCCGAGGCCGGCGTCGATCCCCAACGCCTGAGCGAGGCGATCGATTTTGCGATCGCCGGCGAGACCAAGGCGCCGCGCGACCTGGTCATGAACCATTACCAGAATTTCGGCCGCGAGCCGTTCGGCTATGCGATCGGTCCGATCAAGGAGCGGGGTGTTCCGACCGGGCTCATCATTCACCGCGGCCACATCATCGCCGAGTGGGGCGACCCGCTGGCGGTGGAGATGACCCACAGCGTCACCAAGAGCTTTCTGTCCAGCGTCGTCGGCCTCGCCGTCGATCGCGGCCTGATCGGCAGCGTCCATGACAGGGTCACGGACTATCTGGCCCCGGTCCTGGTCTATGACCCGCTGCCGCGCGCCAACAAATCGGATCGGCTCGACCGGCCCGATCTGCTGTCGCTGTTCGACACGCCGCACAACCGCACCATCACGTGGGACGATCTGCTGCGGCAGACCAGCGATTGGGAAGGCACCCTGTGGGGCAAGCCGGACTGGGCCGACCGGCCGGGCGAGAACCCGGCGGACTGGCGCACCCGGCCGCGCCACAAGCCGGGCACCGTCTATCAATATAACGATGTCCGCACCAACGTCCTGGCGCTGGCCGTCCTCAACCTCTGGCGCCGTCCGCTGCCGCAGGTGCTGAAGGAAGGCATCATGGACCCGATCGGCGCCTCGAACAGCTGGCGCTGGTTCGGCTACGAGAATTCCTGGATCGTGCTCGACGGCGTGCCGGTGCAGTCGGTCACCGGCGGCGGCCACTGGGGCGGCGGCATGTTCATCAATGCCTATGACATGGCGCGCTTCGGCTATCTGACCCTGCGCGGCGGCATCTGGAAAGACCGGCGCCTGCTGTCGGCCGACTGGATCGCCCAGGCGCGCACACCGACGGCGCCGGAACCGATCTACGGCTTCATGAACTGGTTTTTGAACACCGATCGCAAACGCTGGCCGAGCGCGCCCGCCACCGCCTTCGCCCACATCGGCAACGGCACGAACATGGTCTATGTCGATCCGGACCATGATGTCGTCGCCGTCGTCCGCTGGATCGACGGCGAGGCGATCGACGGCTTTCTGCAAAGGCTGCTGGCCGCGATCGACTGAGCGCCGGGTGCCGGCTTGCTTGCATGCAAACGGCCCTCTATCCTCGCGGGATCGGCGGTTTCGGTTTTCGGAGGACAGGGGTCAGATGCGATCGGTTTCCCGGCTTCGCGGCGCGCTGATGGCCGCCGGACTCACCCTCGCGACGATGAGCATCGCCCAGGCGCAGCAATCGGCCGATACGCTAAGGATCACCTGGCGCGACGCGATCCCCGACGTCGATCCCTATTACAATTCGCTCCGCACCGGCATGGTCGTGGCGTTCGAGGCGTGGGACGGTCTGGTCTACCGCGACCCCGACACCCAGGAGATCAAGCCCGCGCTCGCCACGTCCTGGACCCAGGTCGACGACACCACGATCGATTTCACGCTGCGCCAGGGCGTGACCTTTCAGAATGGCGATCCGTTCTCGGCCGACGACGTGGTCTATACGATCAACGACATCATCCAGGACAAGCAGGTCGCGATCCCGAGCTATTACACGTTCCTGGCCGGCGCCGAGAAAATCGACGCGGATCATGTGCGGCTCAAGCTGAAGGCGGTCTATCCCGCCGCCCTGGAAACCCTGGCGATGGTCACGCCGATCTGGCCCAAGGCCTATCGCGAGAAGGTCGGCGCCGACGCCTATGCCAAGGCGCCGATCGGCACCGGTCCGTATAAGATCACCAAGGTCGACGGCGCCAGCGAGATCGATCTGGAACGCTACGACGGCTATTACGCCGGCAGCCCGAAGGGCCGCCCGGCGATCCGCCAGATCAAGATCCATGAAGTGCCGGACGCCACGACCGAGATGACGGAGCTGCTGGGCGGGCGCGCCGACTGGATCTGGGGCTATAATTCCGACCAATATGCCAATGTCGCGCGCATGCCGATGCTGCAGGCCCTCCGCTCGGCCACCATGCGGGTCTATTTCCTGACGATCGACGCCGCCGGCCGCACCGGTGCCGACAATCCGCTGACCAAGGTCAAGGTGCGCCAGGCGATCCTGCTGGCGATCGACCGCGCGACCATGGCGAAGCAACTGATCCAGGGCGATTCGCGGGTCATCGACACGCCGTGCTTTCCGACCCAGTTCGGCTGCGACACGGCGGCAGCGGTCAAATATCCCTACGATCCGGCCAAGGCGAAGCAGCTGCTGGCCGAAGCCGGCTATCCGGATGGTTTCGATACCGAATTGATTTCCTATACCGCACCGCAGATCGGCGCCGCGATCCAGAACTACCTCAAGGCCGTCGGCATCAACCTGCGCATCCAGCAGCTGCAGATCGGCGCCGTCGTGCAGCTGGCAGAGGCCGGCAAGGCGCCGCTCTATGCCGGCAGCTGGGGCAGCAATTCGATCAACGACACGTCTGCTTTCATGCCGTATTTCCTGGGCGGCGGGCTCGACGACTACGCCCGCGACCCCGACGTGCAGAAGCTGCTGCAGCAGGCCGGCTCCAACACCGACCCGGCACTGCGCCGCAAGGCCTATAGCGAGGCGATCAAGCTGGCGACCGAGCGGGTCGACTTCATCCCACTGTTCAACGACGCCCGGACGATCGGCTTTTCCAAGCAGCTGAATTTCCAGACCTATGCCGACGACCTGCCGCGCTTCTATCTGTCGACCTGGAAGTGAGGCAGGATGAACGACCATGAAACCTGCCGTCGCCATCCTCGCCGCGATCCTCGGCCTGCTTGCCAAGCCGGCTGAGGCCTCTCCGCCCGCCGACCAGCAGCGGCTGGTCGAGACCACGGCCGCATTTCAAGCCGGCCTGATCGCCGCGGCCGGCGACCGGGCCGCTGCCGGATCGGCCTTCGAGCATTACCGCGCCTTCCTGCAGACCAGCCAGGGCCATGTCTATAAAAACCTCGAGGTGCGCATCGAAGGCCTGAAAATTACCGGCAACGGTGTGGTCATGACGATGGACCTGCCGACGCCGAACCTTGCCAGCCCGACGTCGAGACTGGTCCTGGTCAACGACCTGCATCCCCTGCTGCTGTCCCAGGGCGACGCGCATTTCCTGGGCACCCTGAAACCCGGAGCGCAGCTTCGGGTCGATGGCCAGATTGTCGGCCTGCTGCACGCGACCCTGGCAAACCCGGATCTCGCCCAGCTCGAATTCCGCTTCGATAAGTTCAAACCTCAGCCCTAGCCTCGTCCGGCGGCGTCACGGCCAGCAGACATTCGACCAGACGCCCGTCGCGCCGGATGTTGTCGGGCATGATCGCCGCACAGCGGTCGAACGCCTGCGGGCAGCGCGGATGGAAGCGGCAGCCCGACGGAATGTTCGCCGGATCCGGATAATCCTCACCCAGACCGACATCGGGGATGCCCTGCGCCGGATCGGGCGTCAAAACCGAGGCAAGCAGCGCGCTGGTATAGGGATGCGCCGGGGCCCCGAACAGGTCCTCGACCGGCGCCTGCTCGACGATCCGGCCCAGATACATCACCGCCACCTCGGTCGCGATATGTTCGACCACCGCCAGGTTATGGCTGATGAACAGGTAGGTCAGCCCCAGCTCCCGCCGCAACTCGGCCAGCAGGTTCAGAATCTGCGCCTGGACCGAGACGTCGAGCGCGCTGGTCGGCTCGTCGCACACGACGATGCGGGGATGCAGCACCAGGGCGCGCGCGATCGCCACGCGCTGGCGCTGCCCGCCGGACAGCTGGGCCGGCAGACGCTCGGCCATGTCGCTGGACAGGCCGACCCGGTCCAGCATCGCCATGACCGTAAGCATGCGGCAGAGACCGCAGCAGGGTCGCTTCTGACGAGCTACAGTTAGAGGGGATGCAGGATCCCATCGGTTTCGAGGATCTTGATGGCCTCGGCGAGCGGGCGGTCGCGATAGAGGCAGAACCAGGCGCCGGTATGCCGATGCCACTGGATATCGAAGCGATCCCGTCCCACCCAGTCGAGCCGGGCGAAGGGTGCATCGAACTCTTCGCCTAGGTTTTCCGGGAAGCCGGAGCGGTAGCGCTGGACGAATCGATAGCGGGGTCCCTGCCATTTGCCGCGGATATCGATCGGATAGTTGAACTCTGTCGGACGGATGACCGGCAGGAACCGCGGCTTCAGCACCTGATCGATGAAGTTCTGGCAGGCAGTTGTGATGAGCGCCCTCTCCGAGACGGACGGGCCCACGGAGCGTCCCTTGGCCATCAGGCGGCATCCTGCCGGGCAGCGGTTATCGGGTGCCAGTTCCACGGCAGCAATTCGTCAAGCCGATGCTCCGGGTGCGTGGCGATCCGGGCCAGGACGTCGGCCAGCCAGGCCTGAGGATCGACGTCGTTCATCTTGGCGCTGACGATGAGGCTGTACATGGCCGCCGCGCGCTGACCACCGCGATCGGAGCCGCAGAACATCCATGACTTCCGGCCGAGGGCGATACCGCGCAGCGCGCGCTCGGCGGCATTGTTCGACAGGCACACCCGCCCATCGTCCAGGAACAGGGTGAAGGCGGCCCACCGCTTCAGGATATAATCGATGGCCTTGGCGAGGTCGTGGCCTCGGGACAGCTTGGCGCGCTGCTCACGCAGGTAGACCTGCAGGTCATCGACCAGCGGCTTGCTCAGGTCCTGACGAACCGCTCGGCGTTCCTCGGCGCTCTTGCCGTTGATCGGCCGCTCGATCTCGAACAGAGCGTCGAGGCGGCGCACGACCTCGATCGCGATCGGCGAGAGCGCGATCGTCTTCTTGCCTGAGGCTTGCCGCCGGGCGTTCTCCTCAAGATCGGCCATGGCGAAGAATGGACGCCGGGCGTGGACCCAGCACCCCGCCTCCAGGATCGGGCCGGGACTTCGGTCCGGCAGGTAGAGCTGGCGATAGCCATCGAAGGCGTCGGCCTGGAACAGTCCGGCATATCCGGCCAGATGGCGCTGCGGATGTTCGCCCTTGCGGTCGCGCGAGTAATGGAACATCGCCGCCGGCGGCGATGTTCCGCCGAACGGCCTGTCGTCGCGGACATAGACCCAACAACGCCCCGTGTCGGTCTTACCCTTGGCCAGGACCGGCACGGTCGTATCATCGCCATGCAGCCGCTCCGCCGCCATGACATGGGCCTCGACCCGCCGCAGCAGCGGCTCGAGTGTCGCACAGCTCGATCCCACGGCATCGGCCATGGTCGAGAGGCTGATCGGCACGCCTTCGAGCGTGTAGCGCTCGGCCTGTCGGTTCAGCGGCTGATGCTGGCCGAACTTCTCGAACAAGATCATCGCCAGCAGGCTGGGGCCCGCCCATCCGCGGGGGATCACATGGAACGGCGCCGGTGCCTGACTGATCTTCTCGCAGTCCCGGCAGGTGAACTTTTCCCGCACCGTCTCGACCACTTTCCATTGGCGCGGGATCACCTCCAGGGTCCGGGTCACGTCCTCGCCCAGCTTGCGCAGCCGCGTGCCGCCGCAGCAGTCACAGGCCGTCGGCGGATCGATCACCATGCGCTCGCGCGGCAGGTGGTCGGCGAAGGTGTTGCGGTCGGGACGCTTGCGGGTGAAGCCCGCCACATTCGTGGCCTTGGCGACGGCGATTTCGGCCGCCAATTCATCCTCGGTGGCGCTCGCTTCCAGTTCCTCGAACTGCAGCGCCAACTGATCGACGAGCCTGGCCAAGCGCTCCGAGCGCGGACCGTAGATCTGACGCTCCAGCTTGGCGATCCGCAGCTTCTGGTGCGCGATCAAGGCCAGGTCTTCCGATGCCTTGGCCCGCGCCACTGCCAGCTCCGCCGCCACTTCCAGCATCTTCGCGCGCTCGATCGTCAGCGCCGCTCTGAGCGCATCGATGTCGTCCGGCAGGGCTGCAAGATCGGCGTCCATGACCGGAATTGAATCACAAATCCGCTCCGCTGACTCCTGGAAAATGAAGCCTTCCGACCTACCCGGCGCTGGTCGGCCGCCAGGTGTGACGCGGGTTCCGCCAGTCGATCCCGTCGAGCATATAGGCCAACTGCGACGCCGATATGCCGACCACGCCGTCGGCCGGCGACGGCCAGATGAAGCGGCCTTTCTCCAGCCGCTTGGCGTAGAGCGACATACCAAGACCGTCGTGCCAAAGGATTTTTATTAAATCACCTCTGGCGCCCCGGAAAACGTAAAGATCGCCCGCGTGCGGATCCCGGCCGAGCGCCTCCTGGACCTGCAATGCAAGGCCATTCATGCCCCGGCGCATATCCGTCCGACCGACCGATAGCCAGACCCGGACGTTCGACGGGACTGGGATCATCGCCGCTCCAGCACGTCGAGCATCCGGCGAAGCGCCTTGCCGTCGATCGCGGCATCGACCCGGATGCGGTATCCGCTCGGCAGATCGATCTCGATCCGCCCGGCATCCGAAGGAGCCGCGGCCTTCTGCGCGACCGGCTCGTCCGTGATCGCTACCGGCAGCAATGCAGGCCCACTCTGATCGGACGCGACCAACAATCCATCGCAATATTGCCTCCGCCAGATGAACAGCTGGTTCGTGTTCACGTCGTATCGCCGCGCGACCACCGAAGCCGACGCTCCAGGCTCGAACGACGCCGCGACGATCTCCCGCTTCAGCGCCTCAGACCAACGCCGCCGACGGCGCCTGGCGTCGGTCGTGTCCATTATCCCGTTCGTGGACACTTCCCACCCTCATGCACACAGACATCGCGCCATTTATCGACGATCAATATCAGCGGCGAAAGGCGGCTCACGGCGGAGGACTACCCATGACCAGGTCCCGCTGTCGCCGCTTCGGCAGCGCGCCCTGGGCCGCCAGCGGCAGGCCGACGATGTCGCCGATGCGCTGGCGCGGGTTCAGCGACGAATAGGGGTCCTGGAACACCGGCTGGATCAGGCGCGCCCGCTCGCGGCGGTCCATGCCGGCCAGGCGGCGCCCGTCAATCAGCACCTCGCCCGAATCGGGCGGCAGCAGCCCCATGATCAGGCGGGCGAGAGTCGACTTGCCGCAACCGGACTCGCCCACCACGCCCAGCACGTCGCCAGCGGCCAGCGAAAAGCTGACGCCATCGACCGCGCGCACGGCTGGCGCGCCGCCCCGTTGCGGGAAGCTGCGATGGAGATTGCGGACTTCGATCGCCGCCGTCATGGCAGCACCTCATCCGGCATCAGGCGGCAGAGATACGTATGACCGTCGCCGGCTCGGCGCAGCGGCACCGCCTGGGCACATTCCGGCAAGGCCGAAGCGCAGCGGTCCCGGAAGCCGCAGCCGACGAACCCGGGCGGGACGCGCGGCACTACGCCCGGAATGCTGCCGAGCGGATCGCCGCGCCGCACCGTCCCCGGCACCGGAATGCAGGCGAGCAGCCCGCGCGTATAGGGATGCGTCGGAGCGGCGAACAGCTCGGATACCGGAGCGCTTTCGACCACCTGTCCGGCGTACATCACCGAGACGCGCTGCGCCATGCGGGCGACGACGCCCAGATCGTGGGTGATCAGCAGCATGGCCAGCCCCAGCTCCCGCTGCAATGTCTGCAGCAGCCGCAGGATCTGCGCCTGCACCGTGACGTCGAGCGCCGTGGTCGGCTCGTCGGCGATGAGCAGTTCCGGATCGCACATCAGCGCCATCGCGATCATCACCCGCTGGCGCAGGCCACCGGACAGCTGATGCGGATATTGGCCGAGGCGCATGCCGGGCCCGCTGATGCCGACGCGCTCCAGCAATTCGGCAGCGCGGTCCAGGGCCGCCCGCCGGCCGGCACCGCGATGGCGCTCGAACACCTCGGCCATCTGGGAGCCGATGGTATAGGCCGGGTTCAGGCTGGTCATCGGCTCCTGGAAGATCATCGCGATCTTGTCGCCGCGCAGGCGGGCCATCTCGCGCTCCGACAGGCCGAGCAAGTCCTGGTCGCGAAAGCGGAGATGGTCGGCCGACCGGGTCGCGCCGCGCGCCAGCAGACCCATCACCGCGAGCGAGGTCACCGACTTGCCGCAGCCCGACTCGCCCACGATGCAATGGGTCTCGCCGCGCGCAACCGACAGCGACAGGCCGCGCACCGCTTCCGTGCGCTCGCCGAATTTCACGCGCAGATCGCCGATGCTGAGAATCGCGTCGCTCATCGCGGCCGCTCCGCGCCCAGCAGGTCGCGCAGCCCGTCGCCCAGCAGATTGATGCCCATCACCAGTACGAACAAGGCGATGCCGGGGATCATGATGATCCAGGGGCTGAAGAACATGTAGTCCTTGGCTTCCGCGATCATCAGGCCCCAGGACGGCAGCGGCGGCGGCACGCCCAGGCCGAGGAACGACAGCGCCGCCTCCAGCAGGATCGCGAGCGCCATTTCGAGCGTCGCCACCACGATCAGATGCACCAGGATATTGGGCAACACTTCGCGCAGCAGGATGTGCCGGCGCGACGCGCCCGCGGCCTTGGCGGCGGCGATATAGTCGAGCGTGCGGACCTGCATCGTGGTCGTGCGCGCCACCACCGCGAAGCGGTCCCACAGCAGCAGCCCGAGCGTGAGGCTGACCACCGTCAGCGAACTGCCGACCAGGGCCACCACGGTGAGGGCGACCAGGATGAGCGGGATCGCCAGTCGGCAGGTGATCAGGAACATCACCAGATCGTCGGTCCGCCCGCCGTAGAACCCGCCGAGCACGCCCAGCGTAATGCCGATCAGGCCGGACATGACTACGGTCATCATCCCGATCAGCATGGAAATGCGCGTGCCGTAGATCAGGCGCGACAGATAATCCCGCCCGAGCTGATCCGTCCCCAGCAGATGGGCCGGCTGGCCCCCGTCCATCCACAGCGGCGGGATCAGGCGCTGATCGAGATTCTGCAGAAACGGGTCGTGCGGCACGAGCGCGGGCGCCAGCAGCGCCACGATCACCGCCAGGCCGACGATCAGCGCGCCCAGCAGGGTCGCGAGATGGCGCACCGGCGGCAGGCGCCGGCTCATCCGCGCAACCGCGGATCCAGCAGCGCGTTCATCATGTCCGCCAGCAAAGTCAGCGCGATATAGATGACCGCCAGGAACAGCACGACCGCCTGCACCACCGGAAAGTCGTTCTTGGTGATCGATTCCCAGGCGAGATAGCCGATGCCCGGCAAGGCGAACACCGCCTCGATCACCACGGAACCGCCCAGGATGAAGCCGAGCTGCACGGCGGCGATCGAGACGACCGGCATCGCCGCGTTCCGGAGCGCGTGCTTGAGCACGATCTTCGTCCGGCTGAGCCCCTTGGCCCGGGCGGTGCGGATATAGTCCGCTGCCAGGGCTTCGATCATGCCCGACCGGGTGAGGCGCATCAGCGCCGGGATCGCCGAAAACGCCAGCACGATGCCCGGCATGACATAACCCTGCCAGCTGTCGACACCGGAAATCGGGAACCATTGCAGATCGAGCCCGAGCCAGATGATCATGACGAGGCCGAGCCAGAAACTCGGCATCGCCTGGCCTACCAGGGCCACCAGCATGATCGCCCGGTCGAGCGCGGTGCCCTCGCGGGCGGCGGCGAGAATGCCGAGCGGCAGCGACACGACAAGCGCGATCGCGAGCCCCGTCAGACCCAGGGTCAAGGTGACCGGCAATCGCGCCCGGATCAGGTCCCAGACCGGCGTGTGGTAGAGGAACGAGCGGCCGAGATCGCCCGTGGCGGCATGGCCCGCCCATTCGATGAACTGGACCGGCAGCGGCCGGTCGAGGCCGTAATTCCGCGTGATGATGGCGATATCCGCGGCGGTCGCATTGGGGCCGGCGATCGACGCGGCGAGATCTCCGGACAGCCGCGTCAAGGTGAAGCTGATCACCATGACGGTCAGGCAGACCAGAACGGCCAGCACCAGCCTGCGGACGAAGAAAAATCGCATGCGCCAAGCCTACGATGCGGGCGTGCGCAGCGGCAAGGAAAACGGCGGCAGACGGTCGCGGCCGCCTCCCCTCGGCCGGTTAA
>Ga0302317_10000075_pt1 | contig 96164 bp, 96 predicted proteins | sample III_Palsa_N3_3_FD_200450 | JGI IMG/M metagenome (GOLD analysis project Ga0302317, IMG submission 200450) | Peat permafrost microbial communities from Stordalen Mire near Abisko, Sweden - III_Palsa_N3_3 | ecosystem: Environmental > Terrestrial > Soil > Palsa > Peat permafrost | place: Sweden...
TGGCTTCGGTGGAGTGGGCGCGACCATGCGCTCCCGCCGCAAGCAGGCGCTCGCCTCCGACTGATCGGAACAATTTGGCCGCCGTACCCCGGCCTCGCCTCCGACGCGCGGGAGCTGCAGCGGACGGGCGCAACTGCCCCGCCATCTCCGACGCGATTCCGCGTACCCCGCCCTTCACGGGAATTATGCGGCATTATGTATCAAATGGGACCACGAATATCGCTGAATCCGGGGCGCGTGTCACCATATTTCGGTGATGGAACCGCCAGTTAGAACCGAACGCCCCGACACCGTCTTTGGCCTCACCGCCAAGCGGGAGGAGCTAATCCGCTACCGCAAGGCCCTCCACGCCGAGGTCCGCAAGGTGACGTGCGACATCGACCACCTGGAGGCGTGCATCCGGCTATTCGATCCAGAGGCCACGCCTGCCGCCGTGAAACGCTACACGGTCCGCCACAGGGCACAGAAAGGCACGGTGAAGCAGTTCATCATGGGCGTCCTGCGTGAGGCCCAGGGGCCGCTCACGTCGGCGCAGATCACCGACCGTTGGCTAGAGGCGCGCCAGCTACGCACCGACGATGCCACGCGGATCGTCATCCGCAAGCGCATCGGTGCCGCGCTCATCAACCTACGCGCGCAAGAGATCGCCCGAAACCAAGGGCGCGGCGAGGATGGACTGAAAGGCTGGGTTCGGGCGTAGTGCGTCGATGATTGTCGTTGTTGTGCTGACGCTCTTAGGCGCCCTGATCGCGACGGTTCAGGGTATTGGTCTGTGGCTAACGCTCCGGTCCGGGACCGATGCCGGGCCGCCCCCTGTGACCCGCGCCGCCCACGCTTCGCGGTATTGGCAGAGGATCGCATGGCGCGTCCTCTTCACCTCCGTTGGCGTCTCGATATTGGCGATTGGGGTCCTCCACCTTGTCGCCGGACACTAGGCAAGAGGGAGGGGCTTAGGCGGAGCCGCGAATGTCATAAGCCGGGGCGCCGTCCGGCTTGAGCGCGATCGCCTTCGTGGAATCGGCAATGGCTTGATCGAAGGCGCCCTTTTTCAAGTAGGCGAAGCCGCGATCATTGTAGGCCAAAGCGTCATCTGGCTTGAGCGCGATGGCTCGCGTGTGATCGGCAATGGCCTGATCGAGCGCGCCCTTGTGGGCGTAGGCGGAGCCCCGGTTGACAAAGGCTTCGGCAAGGTCGGCTTTAAGCGTGATCGCCTTGGTGAAATCGGCGATGGCCTGGTCATACAGACCCTTGTGCGCGTAGCCCAAGCCGCGACTGTAGTAGGCCATGGCGAAGTCGGGCTTGAGCGCAATCACCTCTGTGAAATCGGCGATGGCCGGATCGAACGCGCCTTGGACGCCGTAGGCGATTCCGCGGTCGTAGTAGATAAGGCTTTTCACCGATGCGGTGTGTGGCGTCTCAAGGAGGCGACTGCAGGCTGCAATCCGCTGATCAATCGTCGCCGCCGCCACGCGGTCGCACTGGTCCGTCTCCTTCCGTTGCTGCGAAATCGAACAGCCTGCTAAGCCGAGCATCGCCAGTCCGATAAGTATCCGGCGCATGCCCTGCCCCTTGATCGATTCACTCAAGGCGCAGTCTGGCGTACCGGGCCGGAGCCAGGCGCGCGTCGAGCAGGACTAGATATTGGCCAAGCCAGAGAGTTAGAAATATTGCCGAAAACAAGGTGGACATGAAGAACATTAGATAGGCGGAGAAGCGGAGACGGGAGCCTGGCTGGCCGCGTGGTAGTAAGGCAAAGAAGCGTAGAAGCGTAGACGCGTGGCGCCTGGATGATCGAGGAGTTGGGAGGGGCTCGGGCGGGTTACGTAGAAGAGCCACGTGGCCGCGATCGTGAACACCCCCAGGATGACGGCGGATTCGAGCGGGAAATCCGGCCTGGTGGCGATGCCGAAATTGAGTTGGTAGGCGGACACCGCGCTCTCCTCGGGACCACCGCGAGCTTCCCGGCGTCCGAACGATTCGAATTCTAACATGACCCGGTCCGCCCACTCCCCCGGAGGGGAGCGAGCGACTATGTTCGTCCTCACACACTCAGGGAGCGAAGCCATGGCCGATGGGGCGTTCGATCTGGCGAGGGAGGCGCGGGAGCGCGCCTGGTCGACGCCGCTGGAAGAGTTCCAAGTGGCCGACATCGAGCATTTCGTCACCGACACCCACTGGCCGTGGTTCGAGCGGCTGAGGGCCGAAGACCCGGTGCACTGGTGCCCGCAAAGCGAGTTCGGCCCCTATTGGTCGATCACCAAGCACCGCGACATCGTCGCCGTCGACGGCGACAGCGGCGTGTTTTCATCCAGCTCCGAGCTCGGCGGCGTCGCCATCGTCGATAATGTCGAGACCAACGACACATCGAGCTTCATCAGCCTCGATCCGCCGCGGCACGAGGCCCAGCGCAAGGTGGTGACGCCGATGTTCTCCACCGAGAGCATGGCGACGCTGGGCCCGCTGATCCGCGAGCGGGCGGCCAGGATTCTGGACGAGCTGCCGGTGGGCGAGACGTTCGACTTCGTCGACCGCGTGTCGGTGGAGCTGACCAGCCAGATGCTGGCCACCCTGTTCGACTTCCCCTTCGAGCACCGGCGCATGCTGCCGCGCGCGTCCGACCTGCTGTTGGCCACACCCGGACCGGACGCCATCGTCCAGACCGAGGAAGAGCGCATGGGCGAGATGTTCGCCACCTTCGGCCAGTTCAAGATGCTGTGGGACGAGCGCAAGGGCTCGGCCCGGCGCGACGATCTGATCTCCATGCTGGCCAATGACGCGGCCACCACCGGCGAGGATCCGTTCAAATACATGGGTAACGTCGTGCTGCTGGTGGTGGCCGGCAGCGACACCACGCGCCACTCGATCTCCGGCGCCGCGCTCGCCTTCCACCGCAACCCGGACGCCTATGACCGCCTGCGCGCCGATCCGGCCCTGCTGGAGAGCGCCGTGCCCGAGATCATTCGCTGGCAGACGCCGGTGGCCCACATGCGGCGCACGGCGCTGGCCGATCGCGAGGTGGGCGGCAAGACCATCCGCAAGGGCGACAAGGTGGTCATGTGGTATGTCTCGGGCAACCGCGACGAGGAGGTCATCCCGGACGCCGACGCCTTCGTCATCGACCGCGCCCGTCCGCGCCAGCACCTTTCATTCGGCTTCGGCATCCACCGCTGCGTCGGCAACCGCCTGGCCGAGATGCAACTGCGCATCGTCTGGGAAGAGATGCTGAAGCGCTTCAAGCGCATCGAGCTTGTCGGCGAGCCCGGCCGCCTGCGCTCCAACTTCGTCAAGGGCTATGTGTCGATGCCGGTGCGGATCGAGGTCTAGGTCGCGGAAGCATGAGGTTGCCAGCGGGCGAATTTCATTGCGGGTCTTGCGGAACGGCGTTTGAGGCTCCTTTCTTGGGAGACTCCGCATACGGCGCGTTTCTAATGTGGTCTGATGGGGGCCACCTCGCATTTCTCGACGCCACCGAGGATTTGATCTTTGCTGAAGTAAGCGACCTCTTTCGCCGTTCACCGGCGTTCGGCGAAGCTGATGGTCGACTGGCAGGCCACATGATCCAGGATTTTTTCGGCCTCATTGCCTCGGACCCGGACCCAGAGGGCAATTCGTTTCGGATCGATGGCCTTCCTCGCTGTCCTACCTGCGGTGGGGCAAAGCCGAGTTCGTGGGACTTGGTGAAACCGGCGAAGGCGATCGATGTCGAGACCTACCAACTGACGCACTGCCGCTGGGCGTCCCTCACATCTGAAGATAAGACCGGTTGGGTCGCGCTGGCGATTAGCCAAGTCTAAAAAATAGTGAGCTACAAAGACCGCTTCGGGTCGAATGCCGCTTTTGGCTTCACGTTCAGAAGCAGACCTTCGCCCATGCCCACGACCTAGCTCCTCTTCGTTCTCGCGATCCAGCGGTCGATGACGCCATCGAGGATGTCGAGGGGCACGCGGCCGCAGTCGAGCCCGGCCTCGTGGAAGTCCTTGATGTCGTAGCGCGGGCCGAGCGCGGCGATGGCGCGCGCACGCGCCTTCACCCACACGGTGTGGCCGATCTTGTAGCTGCACGCCTGGCCGGGGTTGGTGCAGTAGCGGTCCACCTCGCGGGTGGCGAAGCCCGGCGCGTCGGCGTCGAGCGCCTCGAGATAGGCGACGGCTTTCTCGCGGCTCCAGCCCATGTGGTGGATGCCGGTGTCGACCACGCAGCGGCCGGCCCGGAACAGCTGGAACCTGAGATAGCCGATCCGGCTGAGCGGATCGTCGTCGTACATGCCCATCTCGTCGGCCAGCTGCTCGGCGTAGAGCGCCCAGCCCTCGGCGTAGCCGGAAAAGCCGATCGTCTTGCGGATCAGCGGCAGGGACTTGTTGGAGAGGGCCAGGCCGCCCTCGAGCTGATGGCCGGGCAGGCCCTCGTGGAAGATGACGCTGGAGAGCGACCACCTCGGCCACTCGGCGGTGTCGCGCAGATTGATGTAGACGATGCCCGGCCGCGAGCCGTCGATGGCCGGGCCCTGGGAATAGGCCGAGGCGGCCCCGGCCTCGATCTCGGGCGGCACGCGGCGCACCTCGAACGAATAGGGCGGCAGGCGCTTGAAGCGGGTGGGCAGGCGCGGCCGGATGGCCGCGAGGCGGGCGTTGCAGAAGGCGATGGCGTCGGCCTTGCCGGCGTCGGTGTTGGCGAAGAACGAGGCCGGGTCCTTGTAGAGCCCGGCGATGCGCTCGCCGACCGTGCCCTGGGTCAGGCCGCGGGCCTTCAGGAGGCCGTCGATGCGGGCGCTGATCTCCGCCCCCTGGTCGAGGCCGAGCCTGTGCACCTCGTCGGGTGTCATGTTGGTGGTGGTCGCGGCGTGGAGGGCCGCGGCGTAATAGGCTTGGCCATGCGGCAGGCGGCCAATTCCGGCCTCGTGGCGGGCCCGAGGCCGCAGCGCCTTGGCCCTGGCGATCTGGCGGTCCAGCGCCGGCAGGACCTTGTCGGTGTAGATGCGCGCGGCGTCCTCGCCGTAATGGGCGGCGAGCCCCTTGGCGGCCGCGCGGCGGCGGAGGGACTTCACGAGCGTCGAGTCCTCGGCCGGGACCCGCGCGGCGGCCATCTGGGCGAGGGTGGTGTCGAGGATGAAGTCCGGCGGTATGACGCCGAGGCCGGCGTCGTGGGCGACGCGCTCGGTCTCCTGGTCCAGCTGTACGCCATAGGCCTCGAGCCGGGCGAGATAGGCGTCGGCGTCGGCAGCGGTTTCGATCCGGTGCTTGGTGTCGAGGAAATCCGGCGTGGACTGATAGGCGCCGGTATCCTGGCTGATCACATAGGGCGCGCCGCCGAAGCCGATCCCGCCGTAGCCGAAGTCCATGATCGCGGCCTGGGAGCGGCGGGTGTAGACCACGGTGTCGAGGTTGACCTTGCCGGCGTCGCCGAGCGCGGCCCGGTTGATCGCGACCAGGCGGCGGAGCTCATCGGCGTTGATCGCCTTGTCCTCGGCCACGGCCTTCAAGGACTCGTCGCGCAGCTTCGATCTGAGGCCGGCGTTGGCGCCGGTGTCCAGGCCGAGCATGGTCGCGCCTTCGGGATTGCGGGTGAGACCCTCCTGGAAGAGGGCGTCGAACAGGCGGTTCAGCCTGGCGTCTTCGGTTTCCTGCACCCGGGCGGCGGCGGGGGCCGCGGCGACCGCGGCTGCGGTCGCGAGAATCGTCTCGCGTCGATTGAGCGTCATCCCGAGCTCCCCTGCGGATCAATCCTATTCGTCTAGGTACGTCCAGGTGTCGGCGCCGTCGAGGCGCCGGACGCGGGCGGCGGCCAGGATTTCGGGCGGGAACAGGCGGGCGTTAACGCCCAGGCGATCTTGCGGCTCGCGGTTGGGCAGGGGGCGCCAATCGATCGTGCAGCCGCAGACGCGGCAGTGGCGGAAGGCGAGATCGCCGTCTTTGCGGCTATAGGCGGTCATGGCCGCCTCCGGCGTCGTCAACTTTACCTCGGCTGGCGAATAGTAGGCCCAGAGCACGCCGAGGCGCCGGCAGATCGAGCAGTTGCAGTCTGTGACGGTCTCTGGGGCTCGGGCGACTTCCAGGCGCACCGCGCCGCAGTGGCATGTGGCTTCGATCATCGTCCGCCCCTCCGTGCGCGCTACGGCGGGTTAATTTTCACCACGCCGGCGACGGCGAAGGCAAGCGGTCAGAGAAAGTATCGGTAATGACGCCTGACGGCGGGCGGGCTGGGCCCGTCCGCCGCCAATAGCGCCGATGCGTGCAGGCTGCCGTGCTCTAGCGGTGGCCGTCCATGACGATCGAAGCGATCACGCCCGTGGCGATCGCGGCCTCTACGAACTGACCGTTCGATTCACGCCATTCGTAGCCGCGGCGCGGGGCGCGCAGATGATGCTGGCGGTAGTCGACCGTCTGGGCGCCGCTCCAGTCGTTGTAGCCCATGTGCTCGCCGCGGGCCCAATGATGGCTGGCCCCTTGATCGGCGGCCCAACCGCTGTGGTCCATAGGCTGGGCGATGGTTGCGCCGGCCGCCAGGGCGAGCGCCGCGGCGGTGACGATGAGAATTGAACTTTTCATGGATATCTTCTTTCAAGTCGTCGATTTGAGTCGGCTGAATCGCCAACTGACATAGATAAACGCCGAAATGATATAACTGTTCCGACGTGAAATACTTTTCACAATTGAAACAATTCAAATAGTCAGAATATAGCGTGGCATGACGCGAAATATTGAAACTCAATCACGTGGACATGCACGCCGCCAGGACGAGTGGACTTATTCGCCCTCGGACGGCCGGCAAGCCTTGTAATCCGGCCCCGCCGGGCCATTTGCGGGGTGTGGTTGGCACTCACGTGCGCCGACTGCCAACAGGGCCGCATTTCGCCGGGTCCCGACAAGGGAGAATTCCACAATATGGCCTTTCATCCTCTGGGTGATCGCGTCGCCGTCCGGCGCGTCGAAGAAGAAGCCAAGTCCAAGGGCGGGATCATCATCCCCGACACCGCCAAGGAAAAGCCGCAGGAAGGCGAAGTCATCGCCGTCGGTCCCGGCGCCTGGGACGACGCGGGCAAACGCGTTCCCATGGACCTCAAGGTCGGCGACCGCGTCCTGTTTGGCAAATGGTCGGGCAGCGAGGTCAAGATCGACGGTGAAGACCTGCTGATCATGAAGGCGTCCGACATCCTGGGCGTCCTCGACGCCGTCGCCGCCCTGTCGAAGGCCGCCTGAGGCGAGCCTTCGCATCCCCCTTCAAACACCCAATTCCTGAAAGAGTAGGCACATGGCCGCTAAACACATTCACTTCTCCACCGACGCGCGCGACCGCATGCTGCGCGGCGTCAACATCCTCGCCAACGCCGTGAAGGTCACCCTGGGCCCCAAGGGCCGCAATGTGGTGCTGGAGAAATCCTGGGGCGCGCCGCGCTCCACCAAGGACGGCGTCACCGTCGCCAAGGAGATCGAGCTCGAGGATCGGTTCGAGAACCTGGGCGCCCAGCTCATCCGCGAAGTCGCCTCCAAGGCCAGCGACAAGGCCGGTGACGGCACCACCACCGCGACCGTGCTGGCCCAGGCCATCGTGGTCGAAGGCCTGAAGTCGGTGGCCGCCGGCATGAACCCGATGGATCTGAAGCGAGGAGTCGACAAGGCCGTGATCGCGGTTGTGGAAAGCATCAAAGCCTCCTCGAAGAAGGTCACCACCAATGACGAGATCGCCCAGGTCGGCGCCGTCTCGGCCAATGGCGACAAGGAAGTGGGCGACATGATCGCCCGGGCCATGAAGAAGGTCGGCAACGAGGGCGTCATCACCATCGAGGAAGCCAAGACCCTGGAGAGCGAGCTCGAGGTGGTCGAAGGCATGCAGTTCGACCGCGGCTATCTGTCGCCCTACTTCATCACCAACGCCGACAAGATGGAGGTCGAGCTCGACGAGCCGCTGATCCTCCTGTCGGAAAAGAAGCTGTCGTCGCTTCAAGCCATGCTGCCGCTGCTGGAAGCGGTGGTCCAGGCCGGCAAGCCGCTGCTGATCGTCGCCGAGGACATCGACGGCGAGGCCCTGGCCACCCTGGTGGTCAATAAGCTGCGCGGGGGCCTGAAGGTCGCCGCCGTCAAGGCCCCGGGCTTCGGCGATCGCCGCAAGGCGATGCTGGAAGACCTCGCGGTCGTCACCGGCGGCCAGGTCGTCTCCGAGGACCTGGGCGTGAAGCTCGAGAACGTCACCCTGGACATGCTGGGGAACGCCAAGAAGGTCACGATCACCAAGGATGACACCACGGTGGTCGACGGCGCCGGCGCCAAGGACGAAATCGCGGCCCGCGTCGCCCAGATCAAGACTCAGATCGAGGACACGACGTCTGACTACGACAAGGAAAAGCTGCAGGAGCGCCTGGCCAAGCTGGCCGGGGGCGTGGCCATCATCAAGGTCGGCGGCTCGACCGAGATCGAGGTCAAGGAACGCAAGGACCGCGTGGATGACGCCCTGCACGCCACCCGCGCGGCGGTCGAGGAAGGCATCGTCCCGGGCGGCGGTGTCGCCCTGCTCAAGGCCGGCAAGGCGCTCGAAGGCCTGAAAGGCGACAACGCCGATCAGAACGCCGGCATCGCCATCATCCGCCGCGCGCTGCAGGCCCCCATCCGCCAGATCGCCGAAAACGCCGGCGTGGAAGGCTCGATCGTGGTCGGCAAGATCCTCGACAATGACTCGGCCACCTTCGGCTTCGACGCCCAGACCGACACCTACGTCGATATGATCGCGGCCGGCATCATCGATCCGACCAAGGTTGTGCGCACGGCGCTGCAGGGCGCCGCCTCAGTCGCCGGTCTGATGATCACCACCGAAGCCGTGATCGCCGAAGCGCCCAAGAAGAGCGCCGGCGCCCCGCAACCCGGCGGCGGCGGCATGGGCGACATGGATTTCTAGGGTCTGCGCCTTCCCCCCGCCGCGCGGGGGGAAGGCGACTCAATTGATCAGGAACTCACCGTCCACGGCGCGCCATTCGCAGGGTTTGATCAGCCGCTGGTGAGCGATGCGGACGGAGTGGAGCGGACCGGCGAGCTCGCGCCGCCAGTGGTCGAGAAAGCCCTGCAGGGTCGGAAAGGCCGGCGCGATATCATAGTCCTGCCAGACGTAGAGCTGCAGCAACGCCGGGTGGTCGGGCAATCGGTAGTGGATCTCCGCCGTGGTCAGGCCGTAGCCCTTCAGTTGCAGAAGGAAATCACGGCTCACCATGATGCATCCCCTCGTGCCGTAGTCGCGGCGACTCACCTGTCGCCTCCGGGGTAGGAGCGCACGCATTCGGGGGCGCCGACAACCCAAACCGGGTCTCGGCTGTCATTTTGTGAGAGGGCTGGGATCGGCGCCCTTTTTGAAGGCGCATTGCGCGGCTCATTCTTTCTGGGGCGCTGGAGTGAGCGTTTCCCGGGCTCAGGCGTTGTAGAGGATACCGGTCAGATGGCCGGGAGAGTTCGAACCGCCGCGCATCGCGCGTCTTCTTCCCTCGTTCCCGAGAGCCTTCACATGCCCGATACAGAGAAAGCGGCCTTCCTGGTGACGACGTGACGTCGGTGAGGCGCGTGGCCTTGATCGGCAACGCCCTGCCCAGGCGTTGTGGCATCGCCACCTTCACCACCGACCTGCAGCAGGCCATGGCCGCCGCTGGCGCTGACCTGCACACCTGTATCGTGGCCATGACCGACACCGGACAGGCCTATGACTATCCGCCGGTCGTCGGCCATCACATCCGCGAGGACAATCCACAAGACTACCGCCGGGCGGCGGACTTTCTGAACGCCGGTGAATTCGACGTCGTTTCGCTGCAGCACGAATTCGGCATCTTCGGCGGTGAGGCGGGCGACCGTCTCCTGCCTCTGCTCTCGCGCCTGACCGCGCCGATCGTGTCCACACTGCATACGGTGCTGGCCGAACCTACGCCCAGGCAGCGCTATGTGCTGGATGAGGTCATCGAGGCGTCCGCCAAGGTTGTCGTCATGGCCGAGCGGGCGCGGACTCTCCTGCAGACGGGCTACGCCGTTCCGGCGGAGAAGATCGAGGTCATCGCCCACGGCATCCCCGACATGGCGTTCTGCGAGCCGGACGCGGCCAAGGCCGCACTCGGCTTCAGCGGCCATTCGGTCATCCTCACTTTCGGCCTGCTGTCGCCCAACAAGGGCATCGAGGTGATGATCGACGCCATGCCGGCGATCCTGAAGCGTCGCCCCGACGCGATTTATGTGGTGCTGGGCGCGACCCACCCCAATCTGGTTCGCCGGGAACGCGAGGCCTATCGCGAGAGCCTGATGGCGCGCGCGCGCGATCGCGGCGTCGAGGCCCAGGTCTTGTTCCGCGATCAGTTTGTCGACAAGCCCACGCTTCTGGGTTTCATCTCCGCGGCCGACGTCTACGCCACGCCCTATCTCAGCGAAGCCCAGATGACCTCGGGCACGCTGGCCTACAGCTTCGGTCTGGGAAAGGCCGTGGTCTCCACCCCCTATTGGCACGCCCGCGAGCTGCTGGCCGACGGCCGCGGCGTTCTGGTTCCGTTTGGCGATTCGACCGCCATCGGCCGGGAGATCGCCGACCTGTTGACCGACGATGCGCGGCGAAACGCGATGCGCCGTCGGGCCTACGCCAGCAGCCGCTCCATGACCTGGGCGCAGACCGCCCAGCGCTATCTGGCGACGTTCGACGGCGTCGACGCGGTTCGCCGACCAAGGATCGTCGCGCGCAGCGCGTCCGTATCGCCGATCGTCCCGCGGCACACGCCCGACCTGAAGTTCGACCATCTGATCGCCATGTGCGACGATACGGGTCTCTTCCAGCATGCTGTCCACTCCGTGCCGGACCGACTCCACGGCTACTGCGTCGACGACAACGCCCGCGCCTTGCTGCTGGCCTCGATGCTCAACGAAGGGGGCGGCCCGCGACCGTCCGATATCCTGACCGCACGCTTCGCCGCCTTCGTGCAGCATGCCTGGAACCCCGACATCCAGCGGTTCCGCAATTTCATGAGCTTCGATCGACGCTGGTTGGAAGACATGGGGTCGGAAGACAGCCATGGCCGCACGCTCTGGGCCCTCGGCGCCTGCGCGCGCGGCGACGCCAGCCCGTCGCGACGGCGCTGGGCCGCGGGTCTGTTCGCCGCCGCCCTGCCGACCGTCGAGCGCTTTACCTCGCCCCGCGCCTGGGCCTTCACCCTTCTGGGTCTCGACGCCTTTTGCGCGGCGACCGTCAGCGATGCGCCCGCCAGGCGGATGCGGAGCCTGCTCGCCGGCCGCCTGATTTCCGCCTTCGCCAAGACCGAAACCCCGGACTGGGTCTGGTTCGAGGAGGGGCTGGCTTATGACAACGCGCGCCTGAGCGAGGCCCTGATCGTCACCGGCCTCGCGACCGGATCACGGCGTCAGGTCGCCGCGGGATTGAGGTCGCTGACCTGGCTCACAGCGCAACAGACGGCGCCGTCAGGCTGCTTTCGGCCGGTAGGGTCCGACAGCTTCGGCGACCTCCGTAAGCCGCCCCGCCCCTTCGACCAGCAGCCGCTGGAAGCGGCCGCGACCATAGCGGCGTGCCTGGCCGCTTCGCGGATCGACGGCGAGATGGGCTGGAAGGCCGAGGCGGAGCGCGCCTTCGCCTGGTTCCTGGGCGCCAACGACCTGGCCATTCCGCTGGCGGACATAGACACCGGGAGTTGTCGCGACGGCCTTCATCCGGACCGTGCGAACGAAAATCGCGGCGCGGAATCGGTCCTGTCATACCTCCTCGGCCTCGCCGATATCCGGCGCTTCGCGCAACTCGGTGAGGAACGCGCGCCGCTGGCCGTAAGCGCCTGAGCGAGGTACACGCGCGGCTGGCGGTGCGCACCTGAGCGCAACGACCGCTCCGCCTTCAGACCTCCCGGGGATCAATTTGTCAGACGTTCCGTTTCTGAATCGGCAGGCGTTCCATTTGCGCCCCGATCTCGCCAGGGTGGTCGTGCGCCCGTTCAAGCCAGCCACTGAGCCCCGCGACCTCAATCCGACCGACAAGACCCGCGCCAATCATATCATCGAGCGGGTCATGGCTCTCAATCCAGACGTGGCGGCCGCCCAGCTCGCCGACGTGCTCGAGAACTTTGAGGGACGTCACCGTAACCTGCTCAAGACCTTCGAGGCGCGGGCGGACGAAATGGAGGAGGCGTTCACCGCACACTCCGCCTTCAGCAGTGTCCAGCGCCAGCTGATCGGCGCCTATTTTATGCATGAATATTCGTTCGAGGCCTCGGCGTTGTTCAATCCGAGCATCGTCTCCCACCCGGATCAGACCGGCGCGGCGGCCGGCGAAAAGCGCTTCATCCTCAGCCTGCGCGCCGTGGGCGAGGGGCACATTTCGTCCCTGACCTTCCGATCGGGAACCATCGGCGCCAATGGCGCTGTCACCGTCGATCCGACCCAGCGGCTGGCCGCCGTTCCCCGCATCGTTACGCGCGTCTGGGGCGCGGACGGCGACGAACTCGAGCTCGCGTTCAGGCCCGACGAGGACATCAGCGAGCGGGTGATCTACCCAGTCACCGAGTCTCAGGCGAACGGCATCGAGGACGCGCGGTTCGTGGAATTCGAGGACGGCGGGCGGCGCACCTTCTACGCCACCTACACCGCCTATAGCGGCCGGGCGGTGCGGTCGGAACTGCTTGAAACCAGCGACTTCATCTCGTTCCGCATGACCCCTCTGAGGGGGGCGGCGGCGCAGAACAAAGGCATGGCCCTGTTCCCGAGGAAGCTCGGCGGCCGATATGCCATGATCAGCCGACAGGACAACGAGAACCTCTATCTGATCTATTCCGACGACCTCTATTCGTGGGACGGCGGGCGAGCGATCCTGAAGCCTCAGTTCCCGTGGGAGTTCGTGCAGATCGGCAATTGCGGGTCTCCGATCGAGCTGGACGAGGGCTGGCTGTTGCTGATCCACGGGGTGGGGCCGGTGCGCCGATATTCGATCGGCGCCGTGCTCCTCGACAAGGACGATCCGTCCATGGTGATCGCCAGGTCCCGCGAGCCGCTGGTGCGTCCGGAGCACGCCGAGCGCGAGGGCTATGTCCCGAACGTCGTCTACACCTGCGGCGCCATGCGCCATAACGACCTGATCGTGCTGCCCTATGCGGTCTGCGACACCTTCTCGACCTTCGCCACCATCGCCATCGCCGACCTGCTGCGGGACTTGCGAGGGTAGGGAAGCTCGCCGGGACGCATGGCGCTTGCCGTTCACCCCGCGCTAAACAGGCGGCGATGTCCAACGTTCGCAATCTCTTCGTCACCCGTCTCTACGAGGCCACCCTCGCTGGGCCGGCCTTCCCGGCTTTTCGCGAAGAGTTGGCGGGCGCCTGCGCCATGCTGGCGGCCGAGGATACGGCCGGCCGGCGCTGGAGCCGTGAGCACGGCTATGGCGGCTATACCTCCTACGCCTCGCTGGACGACCTGCCCCGCCGCGCCACCATCTTCGCCGAGCTGAAGCGGAAGCTCGACCGCCATGTCACCCAGGCGGCCCGACACTTCGACTTCGATCTCGGCGGCGGCCGGCTGGCGCTCGACAGCCTGTGGGTCAGCGTCCTCAAGCCGGGCGCCGCGCATAGCGGCCACATTCACCCCAACAGCGTACTCTCGGGCACGGTTTATGTGAGCGTTCCGCCGGGGGCCGGGGCCCTGCGGCTGGAAGACCCGCGCCTGCCGCTGATGATGGCCGCGCCGCCGCGGCTGGCCGACACGCCGGAGTCCAGCCGGAGCTTCGTCACCCTGGCGCCGACCGAGGGCGGCCTCTTCATCTGGGAGAGCTGGCTGCGTCACGAGGTGACGGCCGGATCGGCGCGGGCGCCGAGGGTCAGCCTCAGCTTCAACTACGCCTGGCGATGAGGCTGTTCCTGCTCGGCCGGCGGGCCAGTGTCACTCACTGGCTGGAGGAGGCGGCGCAGGCGTTCCGATCCGACGGGCATGAGGTGAAGGTGGGAATCGTCCGCGACCCTCGCTTGCATCCGGGGCTGCAGCGGGCGCTGGCCGAGCCCATCGCCGCCCGGATCGCCGCCCGCGTGGCGCGGTTCGCCCCCGACCTCGTCCTCGCCATCGGCGGGTTTCACACGCCGCCGGCTGTCCTGGAGCGTATCGCCGCCCTGCCGACGCGCCCGCCAATGATTGGCTGGGTGGGCGACATCTTCGGCGAGGCGGCGGCGGCGCTGGCCCAGCGCTACGATCTGGTCGCCTACACGGACAGCGGCCTGGCGCAGCGCCACCGCACATTGGGCTTCGCGGGTGAGGCGGCCTTCGCGCCGCATGCCGTCGACCCCCATGTCGAGGCGCCAGCCGCCGAGCGCGCGCCGCGAATGGTGTTCGTGGCCGTGCCCACCCCTGGCCGGCAGGCGGTGGTCGGCGCGGTCAGCGCGCCGCTGGCGCTCTACGGCCAAGGCTGGACCGGTGACGGCGGCCACGATGTTCACCCTGGGCGACTGCCGGCGCGCCGCCTGCTCAGGGTCTATGCGCGACATCTGGCGTCGCTCAATGTCCGCAACGAGCTCAATGTCCTGACCGGGCTCAACCAGCGCAATTTCCAGCCCTATCTCGCCGGAACGCCGGTGGTGACCGACGACCAGCCGGACCTGCCGCTGTGCTTCGAGCCGGGGCGCGAGGCGCTGGTCTGGCGCGACGTGGACGAACTTAACGACCTCTACGCCCGCCTGCTGAAGTCGCCCGACGCGGCGGCGACGGTCGGCGCGGCCGGACGGCGGCGGGTGTTGGCCGATCACACCTATGGCCGGAGACTGGCGGCCCTGGTGAAACTCATCTGAACGGAAGGCGCGATGATCATCCGCGAGATCGAAGAGGGCGACCTGGCCGCGGTGACGGCGATCTATGGCCACCATGTTTTGACCGGTTTCGGCTCGTTCGAGCAGACCGCGCCGACGGTGGAGGACATGACGCGCCGCGTCGCCGCGGTCCGCGCGCTCGGCCTGCCGTGGCGGGTGGCGGAGGTGGGGGACGAGGTCCTGGGCTATGCCTACGCCTCGGCGTTCCGGCCCAGGCCGGGCTATCGGTTTACGGTCGAGGACAGCGTCTATGTGGCCCCGCATGCCGCCGGCCGTGGCGCCGGGCGCGCGCTGCTGACCTCCGTGATCGATACGTGCGAGGCCATGGGCCTGCGCCAGATGCTGGCCGTGATCGGCGACAGCGGCAACGCGGCCTCGATCGGCCTGCACCGATCGCTCGGCTTCGAACAGACGGGCCTCGCCCGGTCCGTCGGCTTCAAGCATGGCCGGTGGGTCGACATCGTCACCATGCAGCGCGCGCTCGGCGCCGGCGACGGAGCGCCGCCAGCCAGCGGCGGGCTCAGGCTGGGCGAGCCTTAAGGATCAGCGGACCTCGAACAGCGGGGTCATGGTCACGACGCCCTTGTCGGTGTCGGCGGCGTGGCCCAGCCGGCCCTTGACGCGGAACGCCTCCTCCATGGTGCGCAGCAGGGAGTAGTGGTTGTAGGGCGTGGGGTCGGAGACGCTGCGCGGACCGTGATTGGTGATGACGATGGTCGGGATGTGTCCGCCGCCGAAATTGGAGGGCGCGTCCGGCGTCACCGCACAGCAGCCGCCCCGCGATCCGCCCGCGCCCTCGTCGAAGGTGACGACAATGGCGACATTGCCGGCCGACCGCCAGGCGCGCGTCGCCTGGATCCGCTTGACCAATTCGCCGACCTCTTCGTCGCCCCGGCGGATCAAAGCCGCCTTTTGAGAGCAGGCCGGCGGGACCTTGGGGCCGACGAGGCCGTGCATCTCGTTGCATTGATTGGGGACGATGAGGGCGAAGCTCGGCAGGCGGTCGCTGGCGAAATCACGGTCCAGTTGGTCGAAGCCGACCAGCTTCTCCGCCCGGCGCGGGTCGGCCCGGACCTGCGCAAAATTGACGAAGCCCGAATGCTTGGACGCATAGAGGGCGGTCTTGCGGGTTCCGTCGCTGATCGCGGGATCCGAGGCCATGAAGACCAGGGCGCCCGGCGCGGGCAGGTTCTCGAAATAGCCCTTCCAGGTGAGGCCGGCGGCCTCGAGCTGCATGCCCAGGTGCGGCGCGCGCACGGTGTGGTCGACATAGCCGGGTTCCGATGAGCCGCCGCAGAACGGGTCTGTATCGCCGGCCTTGCAGGTAAAGCCGTCGTCGTCGTGGATGCCGAAGGTGTCGCCGCCCAGCAGGGCGACATAGTTGGCTTCGCTCGGATGAACCTCGCCGAAGAACTGGGTGGCGTTGCCGTATTTGGCGGCTAGGCCGGCGATGTTGGGCGCGGCGGCCGGATCGAGGATCTGGGCGTAGTCCTTGTTCTCTTCGACGATGACGAAGATGTGCTCGTAGCGGGGAACGAGGCGATGGGCCGGCGGCGCGGCCTGGCTGGCGAAGGCGGCGACGACAAGGGCGAAGGCAAGCATCAGGCGCATGAAGGGCTCCGGTTGGCGGGGCCTGGATATACGGCCGGCCGCTGCACTTTCGTGACAGCGCCGCATTCGGTGGGGGCGTTGGGAGTTCCGGCGAAGGGCCGGGTCGCTGGCTGGGGAACTAGGACTCGAACCTAGAATGACGGTACCAAAAACCGCAGTGTTACCATTACACCATTCCCCAGCATTCGCCGCCGGGCGCGCGAGCGCGGTGGGATAGCGCAGGACCCCCGTCCATGCAACGCCGGGGTCGGCAAGGCGTGTTCGGAGGCGTCCTTGCGGGCGATTTTACGCTCCTCTATAAGGCCCGCTCTTCAATCGGAGTGTGGCTCAGTCTGGTAGAGCACCGCGTTCGGGACGCGGGGGTCGCAGGTTCGAATCCTGCCACTCCGACCAATCCATGCATGGCGTTTGAGCGCCGTTCGGCTATGGCGTCTGCAGGCGCGGCCCTTCGCCGCGCGGGGTAGACCATGAGGCATTTCCTGATCACCGTGGCCGGCGTCCTCGTCGGCCTGTGCCTGTTCGCCGTCCTGACGCCGTTCGTGCTGCTGGGCGTGCTGACGGGCGCCAGCCGGCCCACGCCGACGCCGGACCACGCGGTCCTGGCGCTGGATCTTCGCGGCGGGCTGACCGACCAGTCGTCGCAGAGCCCCTTAGCCTTCCTGGGCGGCAAGGGGCAGTCGGTGCTGTCGATCGAGCAGGCCCTGCGCCGCGCCGAGACCGACGACCGCGTCAAAGGCCTCTACGTGCGCCTGCCCGAGGCCGGCATGGCGCCGGCGGCGGCCGATGAGCTGCGGCTGGCGTTCAAAGATTTCCGCGCCCATGGCAAGTTCATCGCCGTCCACAGCCAAGGGCTCTACGCCGAGGGCGTGGTCACCTCGACCTATGAGCTGGCGGCGGCGTCGGGCGATGTGTGGATGCAGCCGGGCGCGCCCTTCCAGGTCACGGGCCTGGCCAATGAGGATCTGTTCTTCAAGCGCGCCTTCGACCGCTTCGGCGTCGTCGCCGACTATCAGCAGCGCTATGAGTTCAAGAACGCGGTCAATCCTTACCTCTACGACGACTACACGCCCGCGCACCGCACGGCCGAGCTGTCATGGATGGGGTCGGTTTATGACACCGGACTCGCCGCCGCCGCCGCGGATCGGGGCAAGCCGGTCGCCGCCCTGAAGGCCCTGATCGAGGCCGGGCCCTATGGGGCCGAGGACGCCATGGCCAAGGGTCTGATCGACCATGTCGGCCAGGCCAAGGACGCCGAAGCCGAGGTGCTGGCCAAGGCGGGCGACGGGGCCAAGCTGGTCGACATTTCCGACTACAATAGTCAGGCGCGGCAAGGCGGCGGCTTCGGACCCAAGATCGCGGTGATCTCCGCCGAGGGTGCGATCATGACCGGCAGCGGCGGCGGTCCGAGCCCCCTGGGCGGTGAGACGATCATCCGCTCGGACGATATCTCCAAGGCCTTCTACGACGCCATCGACGACAAGAACGTCAAGGCGATCGTGTTCCGGCTGTCCTCGCCCGGCGGATCGGACACCGCCTCGGAGCAGATCCTGGCCGCCGTGCGCGCCGCCCGCGCCGCCGGCAAGCCGGTGGTGGTGAGCATGGGAACCTACGGCGCCTCGGGCGGCTATTGGATCTCGTCCGACGCCAATGAGATCGTGGCCGAGCCCTCGACCCTGACCGGCTCGATCGGCGTGTTCGGGGGCAAGTTCGTGCTCGGCCCGGCGCTGGCCAAATGGGGCGTGGACGCCCGCGAGTTGTCGGTGGGCGGGTCCTTCGCCGACATGGGCGCCGCGGGCCAGGCGATGACGCCGGCGCAACGGGCCGCCTTCTCGGCCTGGATGGACCGGATCTACAATGGCTTCGTCGCCCGGGTGGCCCAGGGCCGCCGCCTGCCGCCGGCGCGCGTGGCCGAGATCGCCCGCGGCCGGGTGTGGACCGGCGAGCAGGCCAAGTCCCTGGGTCTCGTCGATCAGCTGGGCGGCTTCTACGACGCGGTCGTCCGCGCCAAGGCCTTGGCCGGGATCACCGGCGAGGCGCGTCTCCAGACCTTCGGCGGCGGTGCCTCGCCGCTCGAAGCGCTGCAGCGCGCGCTCGGTTTGCAGAGCTGGGTCCAGACCATGGCCGGGCCTGATCTAGCCGCCGATCCGGAGCTGCGCGCCCTGATCCAGACGGCCCGCGACGCGCGCCTTCGCGCCGAGGGCGCCACGGTTTTGGCGCCGTCGTACTTTCGCTGAAGTGGGCCTGATCTCGGAGAGTTTACAAGCCATCTTACTTTCGCTGAAGTGGGCTTGAACACGAACAGTTGAAGATCGGCTGCGGCGAAAACTTGATGAAAGCTTGACTTCTTCGAGGCCGAGGGTCTCGGTAACGGCAGTGGGCTTGGGGGAGCGCTAGGCATAACTGCTGGCGCCCGGGTGCGCGTACCACTTCTTATTTTCAACCTTTGCAACGTGGGAGAGGCTAATGTCTTCGATGCGCTATATGCTTATGCTTGGCTCGGCCCTCGCGCTCGCCGCCGCCGCGCCTGCCCTGGCCGCACCTCGTGTAGGACAGGGAGCCACTGTTCAGGCGGTCGCTCCGGCGGCGTCGGTCGATTTCGAGATCTATCTGCCGCTGCGCGACAAGGCCGGGCTGGACAGCCTGCTTAAGGCCCAGCAGACCCCCGGAGGGCCGCAGTATCACGTGTGGCTGACACCGGCTCAGTTCGGCGCCCGATTCGGCCCGACGCCGGATTCGATGGCCAGGGCCCAGGCCGCCGCCGCCGCCGCCGGCCTGCAGGTCACCGCAACCCGGGTGCGTTCGTTCCACGTGTCCGGCGACGCCCAGCACGTCAACGCCTTCCTCCACACCACGCTCAACACGGTGAGATCACCGGCGGGCGCCACGCGGTTGATCGGCTCGGGGCCCGTGACCCTGCCGGCGGGCGTGCAGCAGGAGGGCGGCCGAGTGCTCGACTTCAACGACATTCCGCTCCGGCGACCAACTTCGGTGAAGACCGGGCCGGCCCCGGCTAACCGATACAGCACCACCGGGGCCTATTGGTACGACGACCTCAAGCAGGCCTACGACTATCCGGCCTACGACCACCCGGTGAACTCCTCTCAGTTGGGTCTGGACGGCACGGGGGTCAAAGTCGCCGTGCTGATGTCGGATCTGCTCTATCCGGGCGATGTCGCCGCGGCCTTCAATCACGAGCTTTTCACGGTTACCACCCTTAAGCCGGCCCCAACCGTCACCACTGTGACCGTCGACGGCGGCGGGACGACCAACGGCCCGGGATCGTTTGAGGCGAGCCTGGATGTTCAACAGGTGCTTGGCGGCGCGCCGGGCGCGAGCGTAACGCTGGTGAGTATCCCGGATCTTTCGGACGCTCACATCGCCGACGGTTACAATTACATCGTCAACGCCAACACCTACGATATGGTGAATTCCTCGTTTGGCGGCTGCGAACTTGAATATACCGCGGCTTACAACGGCGGTACGGACATGACATCTACGTTGACGACCCTTGATGAGATCTTTGCGCAGGGTAACACTCAAGGAATCACCTTCGTCGCCAGTTCCGGCGACCAGTCCGGCCTGTTGTGCCCGAACGTCGCCTATTCAAACGGCACATCGAACGGCGTCTTCGTCCTGGGCGTCAGCACCCCCGCCGACGATCCGAATGTCACCGCGGTGGGCGGCGGCAATCTGGTCACCCTGACGGTCCCGCTGAGCCTCACCTCGGCCTATAGCCGCGAAAGCGCCAACGCCGATCCCATGAACCCCTACGACATCTATGGCACCGGCTTTACGGTGTCCGGCGGATTCTGGGGCGCGGGCGGCGGTATCGGCGCGATCTTCGCCCAACCGGCCTACCAGGTGGGGACCGACACCGGCTCGACGTCTTTCCGCACCGTACCTGACGTCGGGATGCAGGTGGGCGGTTGCCCGGGCGGCGCCAAGTCGTGCAGTCCGGACGACAGCGCCGCGATCGTGGTCTACAACGGTGCCATCGATGGGGTGATCGGCACGTCGGTATCCTCGCCGGAGTTCGTGGGCGCCCTGGCGTTGCTTTCCCAGAGCAATCACGGGCGGCTGGGCAACGTGAACTATTATCTCTATGCGATAGGCGCCAGCCAGACCGCCATGGGCGGCAACGAAGCGCAGCCCCAGTTCCGCTTCTACCACCGAAGCATTCCGGGCTTCGACGGGCACTATAACGCCGGCACGCCGAGCCATAATTACAACTACATCTATGGTCTCGGCAGTCCGGACATTCGTAAATTGCTCGAAATGACCGATTACCCCACCGCCGGTCTTCCTCAGACTCCCTTCAATCCCTGAGGTCTGACCAAGCCGGCCGCCGCCTGCGGACGTGTCGGCGATATTTCTAGTGAGAGAGAGGGCGGGACAGTGTCCCGCCTTCTTTCATTTCGGGCAACTGGTGACGCGGTTGCAGGCCGAAGACGCCACCGTCTCCCCCGTCATTTTTCCGCGGGGCGGGGCCCAAATCCGGGAAGTCGACAATTGGCCAGGGCGCGTGCTTGACTCTGGCCGGCCAAAGGGCTCGATAACCGCAACGGGCGTGGGAAGCTGTCAGGCAGAACAGTGGGCGCCCCCGCTGTGCGTACCCGCTTTTATCATCATAACCGTTGCAACGTGGGAGAGGCTAATGTCTTCAGTGCGCAATATGCTTTTGCTTGGCTCGGCGCTGGCGCTCGCCGCCGCTGCGCCTGCCCTGGCCCAGCGTCCTATAGAACAGGGCGCGACGGTTCAGGCGGTCGCTCCGGCGGCGTCGGTCGATTTCGAGATCTATCTGCCGCTGCGCGACAAGGCCGGGCTGGACAGCCTGCTTAAGGCCCAGCAGACCCCCGGAGGGCCGCAGTATCACGTGTGGCTGACCCCGGCTCAGTTCGGCGCCCGATTCGGCCCGACGCCCGATTCGATGGCCAGGGCCCAGGCCGCCGCCGCCGCCGCCGGTCTGCAGGTCACGGCGACCCGGACGCGCTCGTTCCACGTTTCCGGCGACGCCCAGCACGTCAACGCCTTCCTTCACACTACGCTCAACACGGTGAGGACGAAGACGGGGGAAGTGCGGACGGTGGGCGCGGGCCCGCTGACCCTGCCGTCGGCGCTGCAGGCGGAGGGCGCGCAGGTGATCAGCTTCAGCGGCATTCCGGCTCGACGGCCGATGTCGGTGAAGGTCGCCCAGGTTCGCCCCATCAACCCCAGCAACCGCTTCACCACGACGGGCGGCTACCTGTTCGACGACCTCAAGCAGGCTTACGACTATCCGGCCTACGACAAGAAGGTGAACTCCACCGAGACGGGCCTGGATGGCACGGGGGTGAATGTCGCCGTTCTGATGTCGGATCTGATCTATCCGACGGACGTTTCCATCCTCTTCAACTATGAGAAGTACACCACGATCACTGGCAAGCCGGCCCCAACCGTCACCACCGTACCCGTCGATGGCGGCGGCGTGACCAACGGCGGGGGATCCGTCGAGGCGAGCCTGGATGTGCAACAGGTTCTCGGCGGCGCCCCCGGCGCGAACGTCACGCTGGTCAGTATCCCGGATTTGTCCGACGACCACATCGCCGATGGATACAACTACATCGTCAACGCCAACACCTACTCCATAGTGAACTCGTCGTTTGGCGAGTGTGAGCTCGAATATACGGCCGCCTATAATGGCGGTACGGACTATACTTATATATTGAAGACTGAAAGCGAACTCTTCGCGCAGGGCAATTCGCAAGGGATCACCTTCGTGGCCAGCTCCGGCGACTCGGCCGGCTTGTTGTGCCCGAACGTCGCCTATTCAAACGGCGGCTCGAACGGCGTCTTCGTTCTGGGCGTCAGCTCCCCGGCCGACGATCCGAACGTCACCGCGGTGGGCGGCGGCAATCTGGTCACCACCTATACCTCGGGTAGCCTCAACTCGGCCTATGTCCGTGAAAGCGCCAACGCCGATCCCGAAATCCCCTACGACGTCTACGGCACGGGTTATACCGTGTCCGGCGGATTCTGGGGCGCCGGCGGCGGCATCGGCACGATCTTCGCCCAACCGGCCTACCAGTCCTTGACCAACACCGGCTCGACGACCTTCCGTACTGTGCCGGATGTCGGGATGCAGGTGGGCGGTTGCCCTGGCGGGATCTCCAAGTCGTGCGGCCCCGACGACAGCTACGTCCTCGTGACCTATAACTCGGCTGTGACGGGCTATTTCATCGGACTGATCGGCACATCCGTGTCTTCACCCGAGTTCGTCGGCTCTCTGGCGCTGTTTTCCCAGAGCATTGGCGGACGCCTGGGCAACGTGAACTATTACCTGTACTCGATGGGCTCCAGCCAGACCGCCGTGGGCGGCAACCTGGCGCCTCCTCAGTTCCGGTTCTTCCGCCGGAGCATTCCTGGCTTCGATGGCCACTATAACGGCGGCACCCCGAGCCACAATTACAACTACATCTATGGTCTCGGCAGCCCCGACGTTCGCAAAGTCTTCGAAATGACTGACTATCCGACTGCCGGCATTCCTCAGACGCCTATCAATCCCTGAGGTTTGACTCGAACCGGCCGCCTGAAAGCGGCTCGGGAGCGTATCTAGTGAGAGGGAAGGCGGGACAATGTCCCGCCTTCTTTCGTTTGGGGGCGGCCGTCAGCGTAGGGCGGCGCGTTGCGCGCCATCTTGCGATGGGAGTAGACAGCCCCGATGGCGGATCGGGCGCTCTTATTGGGTGAGGCGGCCCATGGATGACGGTCGCGAGCCCGTGGGCGCGATCGCTTTTCCAGCGGACCTGACTCTGGAACGGCTGGTGCTGGAGCGTGAGCTGGCCCCGGCCGAGACCCTGGCCCGCGCCGCTCTGGTTCAGACAGAGACGGGCGAGCCCTTCGACAGGGTGCTGACTCGCTTGGGCCTCCTCAGCGAAGACGCCTTGGCGCGGGCGATCGCTGAGGCGACCGGTTTCCGGATCGCCACGGCGGACGACTTTCCGGCCGAGCCGGTGGCGCCCGATCGACTGTCCTCCCGGTTCCTGCGCGCGGCGCGCGCCGCGCCGTTGCGAGAGAGCGCCGCGGCCGTCGAGGTCGCCTTCGTCGATCCTCTGCGCGAATCGGATCGCCAGGCTTTGGCCTTCGCTCTCAGCCGGCCGATCGTGCCGCTCGTCGCCCGATCCGGCGACATGGAGGCGGCGCTGGACCGGCTCTATCAGACGGAAGATCAGGGGCCGCGCCCGTCAGACGAGGCGGACGAGTTCGACGTCGAACGCCTCAAGGACCTGTCAAGCGACGCGCCCGTGGTGCGGGCGGTCAACGCCCTGATCGCACGCGCCGTCGAAGCCCACGCCTCCGATATCCACGTCGAGCCGACGGAGGACGCGCTGAAGGTCCGCCTCCGCATCGACGGCGCCCTGCGCGGCGAGGAGGCGATGCCGGCCGCCTACAGGTCGTCGTTCGTCTCGCGCATCAAGGTCATGGCCGGCCTGAACATCGCCGAGCGGCGCATGCCGCAGGACGGGCGCCTGCGGCTGGCGGTGCGCGGCCACGACATCGACCTGCGGGTCGCCACCTCGCCGACCATCCATGGCGAGAGCGTCGTATTGCGCATTCTCGACCGCTCGAATCTGGCGCTTGATTTCGAGTCGCTGGGCTTCACCAGCGAGACCTTGCCGCCGTTCCTGCGCCTGCTGCGCCAGCCGCACGGCATCGTACTGGTCACTGGCCCGACCGGCAGCGGCAAGACGACGACGCTCTATGCCGCGCTGACGGTGATGAACACCGCCGACCGCAAGATTCTGACCATCGAAGATCCGATCGAGTACCGTCTGGCCGGAATCAACCAGACCCAGGTCAATCCTCAGATCGGTCTGTCCTTCGCCGCCGCCCTGCGCTCGTTCCTGCGCCAGGATCCCGATGTGATGATGGTCGGCGAGGTTCGCGATCTGGAGACCGCGCAGGTGGCCGTTCAGGCCGCGCTGACCGGCCATACTATCCTGTCGACCTTGCACACCAACAGCGCCGCCTCGGCGGTGACCCGGCTCCTGGACATGGGCGTGGAGCCGTTCCTGATCACCTCCACCGTCAACGGCATTCTGGCGCAGCGGCTGGTGCGTCGCCTGTGCGATCATTGCCGGGAGGCCTATGAGCCGACGCCGGAGGCCCTGCGCGCGTTGGGGCTGGAAGGCGCCGGCGTCGAGCGCTTCTGGCGGCCGGTGGGCTGCGCCGCCTGCGATCACACTGGCTATCAGGGGCGGATAGCCCTGCTGGAGCTTCTGGTGCTGGACGAGGCGACCGAACGTCTGGTCCTGAACCGGGCCGAGACCCGCGAGATCGAGGCGGCGGCCCAGGTGCGCTCCGTGCTCGACGACGGCGTCGCCAAGGCCCGCGCCGGGCTCACCAGCCTCGAAGAGGTTCTGCGCGTGACGGGGGACGTCTAGGGCCATGGCGCTGTACCGCTATCGGGCGGCCACCAGCGCGGGCGAGCTCAAGCGCGGTGTCCTCGATGGGCTTTCGCGCGAGGACGCCGTCCAGCGTCTACGCCGCCAGGGCCTCAAGCCGATTGAAGCCGTAGAGGTCGCGGGCGGTGGCCGAACGCCGGCCAACGCCAAACCCGGCGCGCGCGCCCGCGCCGCGATGATCAATGCGATGGGCGAATTGGGCGTCCTGCTCGAAGCCGGCCTCACGCTGGAGCGCGCCCTTTCGGTCTGCGTGGACAATATCGAAAATCCGGTGGTCAAGGCCGCGTTCGCCACGCTTCACGCTCGCATGAGAGAGGGCGCGCCGCTGTCGAAGGCCGTGAGCGAGAACCCCGCCCTGTTTCCGCCGATGGCGTCGGCCATGTGCGAAGCCGGCGAGGCCGATGGCCGGCTGGGACCCGCGCTCAGCCGGTTGGCGGAGAGCCTCGACCGCGCCGAAGCCCTGCGCCAGACCGTGATCTCGTCCCTGGCCTATCCCACCCTGCTGATTGTGGTGGCGACGGGCGTCATCCTGGTCATCCTCCTGGTGGTGGTGCCGCAGTTCGAGGGCTTGTTTTCCGGCGGCGAGGCCAAGCTGCCCTTCATCACCCGGTCGGTGATGGCGGTCAGCGAAGGCGTGCGCGCCTGGGGCTGGGCGGTGGCGCTGGCGATCGTGGCTCTGGTGCTGGTCGGCCGCTGGCGGCTTCGTCGCCCGGACGCCCGCCAGGCCTTCGATCGGGCGGTGCTGTCCTGGCCTCTGATCGGACGGTTGGTCCGGGAGGCCCAGACCGCGGCCTTCGCGCGCACCCTGGGCGGCCTGGTCGACGGAGGCGTGGCCCTGCCCCAGGCGCTGGCCATCGCCCAGCGTTCGGTCACCAACAGTTGGATGGCGAAGGCGATCGCCGAGGTGACCGCCGGGCTGAAGCGGGGCGGCGGCTTGTCGGGACCGCTGGCGGCCGCGGGCGTGTTTCCGCCTATGGCCACCAGCTTCCTGCGCACCGGGGAAGAGACCGCCCAGCTCGGCAAGATGCTCATCCGCCTGGCCGACGTGCTCGACCGCTCGGTGCGCTCGACGATCGAGCGATTGATCGCCATACTGACACCCGCGGTCACCGTGTTCATGGGCGCGGTGGTCGCCACGGTCATCGCTTCCCTGATGTCGGCAATCCTAGGCTTCAACGACTTGGCGCTCGCACCATGACCAAGACACGTCGCCGCCCAGACGATGGCGGTTTCACCCTGCTCGAACTGCTGGTGGTCCTGGCCATCATCGGCCTGCTGGCCGCGATCATCGCGCCACAGGTGCTCAAATACCTGGGGAGCGCGCGCACCCAGACCGCTAAGGTGCAGATTCAGAATGTGGTCTCGGCGCTCGAACTCTATCGGCTCGATGTCGGCCAGTATCCGACCCAGGAGCAGGGCCTGAACGCCGTGATCGCCGCGCCGCCGAATACGCCGGGGTGGGCCGGCCCTTACCTCACCCGACCGTCCGCGCTCACCGATCCCTGGGGACAGCCCTACCTGTACCGCAATCCTGGCCAGCACGGTGAGATCGACGTCTATTCCCTGGGTTCGGATAAGGCGCCTGGAGGAACGGGCGAGGCCGCAGATGTCGGCAACTGGTAGCGATCGCGGATTCACACTTATCGAGGCCCTGGCGGCGGTGACGATCACCGCCCTTCTGGCGTTGATCGCCTTTCCCAAGCTGCAACAGACACTTTCGGGCTTCGCCGAGCGTGAGACCGTGGCCGCGGCGGCGGCCCGGTTGCGCGAGACGCGCGCGGACGCCATGCGGCTGGGCGCGCCGAGACTGTTCGAAGTCGGCCGGGACGGTCGCGGTTTCGGCGCCACCGGCTGGAGCTATATGGCCGCTCCCCAGGGCGTGAGCCTCGGGGCTTCCAACGCCATCACATTCTATGCCGATGGCTCGTCCGGCGGCGGTGCCGTCTTCGTCTCCGATGGCCGACGCCGGACGCGCCTGGACGTCGCGGCCGCCACCGGCGCAATCAGCGAGCGTTCGAGTTGAGGAGCGCGGACGGCGGCGCGGTGTTTGTCGAATCGATGATCGCCGCGGCGATCGTGGCCATGGTGCTCGGGACAACCTTCGAAGTCATCGCCGACGGGGCTCGGCGCGAGAGGGCCGCCGCCATGCACCGCCTCGCTCTCCTGGTCGCCCAGTCCGAACTTGACGATGTCGGGGCCGACATCCGGCTGGAAACCGGAGAGACGTCGGGTGTGGCGGGACCGTTCGCCTGGCGCGTGGAGGTAACGCCCTACACGGCCGAGGGAGAGCCCAATACGGCGGGGTCTCTGCTGAAGGCGGACGTCACCGTGCGTCGCCGCGAGGGCGGGCCCAGTCTCGCCTCGCTGTCGACGCTGAGGCTTGGCGGCTGACGTGCGGAGCCGGTCCGAGCACGGCTTCGCCCTCATCGAAGCCCTGGCCAGCTTGGTGGTCGTGGCGATGATCAGCCTGATGATCTTTGAGGGCCTGGGCGCGGGCGGGCGGGTGTGGCGGGGCGTCGACACTCACGAAACGGCAACCGATGCGGTGGGCGCGGCCCAGTCGCTGGTGCGCGAGCGGCTCGGCCATCTCTACCCGGCCACGGCGAACGACGCGGATGTGCCCTATGTGGATTTCCAGGGCGCGCCCGACAGCGTGGCCTTTTTGTCGGCGCCGCCGATGGCCGGCCAGCCGTCCGGCCTGCGACGCTACCGGCTGGCGCTGGAGGGAAGCGATCTTGTCCTCGCCTCGGTCAGCGACCCTGTCCCGCCGTCTGAGCGGACGCCGATCGGCGAGGTGTTGCTGCGGGGTGTGAGCCACCTCGACATCGCCTATTTCGGCGCCGACACCGCCGATCCCACTCCGTCGTGGCGTGGTGTCTGGAAGCAGGAAGCCAGGCCGCCGAAGGCCGTACGTATCCGATTGGCGTTCGATCCGGGCGACCCGCGTTGGTGGCCGGACATGATCGTCCGCGTGAACCCGACCGTGGGCTCTGATTGCGCGCCCAGTTCAACCGGCCAGAGCAACTGCGGCGCATGACGCTTCAGCAAACCCTCAACTCCGAGATGGACCTGGCCTCCCTGGCCGCCTTGGCGCGTCGGGGATTTGCCTGGTGGGGTGAGGAGTTGGCGGGGATGATCCCGGCGCGGTGCCGGGCGCTACTATTCGCGCGTTCGACACTGTTCGCCGAACAGACCGCCGAGGGGCGCTGGCGGGTCTGGCGCAACGGTCGTTCGACCGGCGCAGGCCTGACACGGTCGGAAGCCAGACGCAGTGTCGGCATCCTGATGCCGACTGACGCGGTTCTGGTGCGGGAACTGGAGCTTCCGCGCATGCCGCGCGCCGACGTGCGTCGGATGATCGCCCTCGATATCGATCGGCTCTCACCGCTCAATCCCGATCTTGTCTACTTCGACGTCGATGTAATCGACACGAGTGGTCCTGGGTCTCGGCAAAAGGTGCTTCTCGGGCTCGCCCCGCGGGCGGCGGCGACCGAAGCGGTGGAGGCCGCGCGGGCGGCCGGTCTCTATCCCGGGCGCCTGAGCGTCAGTCTGGATGACCGCGACCGAGCGCCCAGGTTTGACTTCCTACCCCAGGTTCTCGCGGCCAAGGGCGAGCGTCCCGCCGGGTCGCGCCGCGCCTGGCTGTGGGGCGCGGTGATGCTGCTGATGGCGTTCAATCTCGCCGCCTTGGTGGGCCGCGATGTCGCCTCGGTCGCCGACTTAAATCGCATGGTCGAGGCCCAGCGTCCGGCGGCGAGCGCCGCAATGCGGGTGCGCGCGGCAGTCGACGCCGAAGAGGCGCGTCGGCGCGATCTGTTGGCGCGGCGCGCCGCCGCCGACCCCCTGGCGATGCTGAACGCGGTCACTGAGGCCGTGCCGACGGGGGCCTGGGTGCAGCATCTGGAGTGGAATGGCCGCAACCTCCGCCTGGTGGGGTTCAAGACCGGCGGTCTCGATATCGGCGCGGCCGTGCGCGGCTCTGGCGCCTTCATCAACCCACGGGCGGCCGCCGCGGGCACCGCGACGGGCAATGTCGCTGGTCAGCCGTTCGATGTGACCGCCGACGCCAGGCCTCACCCATGAGGCCGCTCAGCGCGCGCGAGCAGAAACTCCTGGCGCTCGCCCTTCTGGTGGGCGCGGTCGCCCTCGTATGGCTGGCGATCGTTCAGCCGGTGGTGGGCGGCTTTTCCGCGCGCGCCGCCGAGCGCGAGCGCCTGACCCAGACCTGGCGCCGGAACGATCGATTGATCGCCGCCATGCCGGCATGGCGCGCTGCGTCCGAGCAACAAAGGCTCACGGCCAGTCGATTCTCCATCGACGCCCCCAGCGAGCGCCTGGCGGCCGAGGCGCTCAAGGCGCGCATTCAACAATTGGCCGCCGACGAGGGGTTCAATGTCACCGGCGTCGAGGACGTCTCCGACCAAGCCAAGCCGGGCGAGGTGAGAGTGCGCGCGGATGGGGAACTTACCCTGACACAATTGTGCGATAGTTTACGACGACTTGAGACTGAGGGGGCCTTTGTCATTGTCGATTTCATCGCCATCTCGGCTGACCGCGCCGCCGCCAGCGGGAGAGAAGCGCCGCTCGATGTTCGCCTCGAACTCTCGGCGGCCTATCGCCCGCCCCGCGCCAGGGGACTTTGAGATTTTCCCGGTGACAGCCGCTTTGGTGCTCCTTCTGGCGCTTGGACTGCAGTTCATGCTGCTTTCCGCCTCCAGTCCGCTGACGCCGTCGGTGGTGGCGCCGCGGCGCCCTCGACTTGTGGTGGTCCCGTCTCTGCCAGACTACCCGTCCATCCTCGCAAGTCCGGTGTTCGCGCCCGATCGCAAACCGGGGGCGGCCGAGCTCGCGGAGGCTGGCGGCGGCGCGCTGTCCAGCTATGCAGCGCTCGGGACCGCGGCCGGCGGCGGCGCCGCAAGCGGCGTGGTCGCGGGTCCTGGCGGCAGGCCCAAAACGATCCGCGTCGGCGACGATCTCGAAGGCTGGAGGCTGGAATCGGTGAGCCGAACCAGCCTCACCTTCGTGCGTAACGGCGCCCACCACCAGCTGGTGGTGGGCGCCCCCGCCGAAGTTGTCATACAGGCGGACAAGGCGCAGCCGGCCGCCTCGCCCGGCCCGGTGGCCCAATGATCCGCGCTCGACCCGCTTTCGCCGCCGCCATCGTCACGGCCGCCTGGGTGATGACCTCGGCCGCGGCCGCCCAGACCGACACGTCGCCTTCGCCGGCCGATAGCCGCGAAGTGAGCTCCACCATCCTGCCGGGCTCGGGCGTCACGCCGCCCCCGCCGCCGCCCAGGCAATCGCTGCGCGGCGGGCCGGTGAATCTGAACTTCCCGGCCGTGGAGGTGCGCTCGGTGGCCCAGGCCATTCTCGGCGACACCCTGCACCTCCCGTTTGCAGTCGACTCATCGGTGCAGGGAACCATCACCGTTGAGACGCCGCGGCCGATTCAGCGCGACGACGTCCTGGCCTTCTTCGAGCAGGCGCTCGCCAACTCCAACCTCGCCCTCGTCCAGCGCGCCGGGGTCTATACGGTCGTTCCCGGCGGCGTCGCCCGCGGCGAGGCGCCGGTGGTGGGCGCCACCGACACGGGTTTTGGAAACGAGACCGTCGAGTTGAAGTTCGTCAACGCCGATCAGCTCCGGCAACTTCTCGATCCCCTGGTGCCCAATGCGGTCGCGCTCGCCGACCCGAGCCGCAATGTGCTGGTGATCTCGGGCAATGAAATCCAACGCCGGGCGCTGCGTGAACTCATCGCCCAGTTCGACGTGGATTGGCTGCGTGGCATGTCGTTCGCCATGTACGTGCCGCAACGCACCGACGCCCGGCTGATCGCGCCGGAGCTGGACAAGCTGCTGAACGGCCCTGGCGCGGCCTCGGCCGGCCTGGTGCGGCTGATCGTCATGGACCGGTTGAACGGCATCCTCGCCATCTCCTCGCAAGCACAATACCTGGAGGACGCGCGGCGGTTCATCGAGGTGCTCGACCGGGAAGGGGAGAGCTCGGAGCGGCGTATGTTCGTCTACCATGTGCAGAACGGCCGCGCCGCCGATCTGACCAAGGTCCTGGACGGCGCCTTCGGGATCGCTTCCTCCAAGGAGTCCACGACCAACATCGAGCCGGCCCAGATCAATGACGTCAGCGGGCCGCCGCCGCCAACCGTTCAATCTCCGGCCAACGGCTTCAACCAAGGGCTTTCAGCGCGCCAGCCTGGCGCGGCCGCGGACACCGGTCGAGGGGCTGGCAATCAGCAACAGCCGGCAACCGGCCCCGATGCGATCACCATCACCGCCGATGAGGTCAACAACGCCATCGTCGTCTACGCCACGCCACGAAACTACGCCGTGATCGAGGACGCCCTGCGCAAGCTGGATGTGCCGCCACTGCAGGTGATGATCGACGCGTCGGTCAGCGAAGTCACGCTCAACCATGCCCTGCAATATGGTCTGCAATGGTCGTTCACGAGCGGCAACAGCAGCGGCGCGCTCACTCAGCCCAACAATGTCACGGGCGTCGCGAACAGCACTCCGCAACAGAATTTCCCTGGGTTTTCCTACCTCTATTCCGGCATGAACTTCCAGGCGACGTTCAACGCGCTGGCGCAGTTGACCGATGTCCACGTTCTTTCGGCGCCCAAGCTGATGGTCTTGAACAATCATACCGCGACCATCGATGTCGGCGACGAGGTGCCGATCTCCACCGGTTCGGCCGTGAGCACGGAGACGGCCGGCGCCCCGATCGTCAACTCCATCGACTACCGCGAAGTCGGCGTCATCCTGAAGATCACGCCGCGGGTGAACAGCGGCGGCCTGGTGCTTCTCGACATCGCTCAGGAGGTCAGCGGCGTTCTCCCGCAAACCGAGACCGCGGCCAATTCCGGCTCGGGCATCGTTTCGCCCACCTTCGAAGAGCGCAAGATCGCCACCTCGATCGCGGTGCAAGACGGTCAGACGGTCGCACTCGGCGGGTTGATCAAGAACGAGGTCGACAAGGGTCGCTCGACCATTCCCCTGCTCGGCTCGATCCCGATCCTGGGCCACCTGTTCGGCGACACGACCGGGACCCTCGTACGCACCGAGCTCATCGTCCTCTTGACGCCGCATGTTGTGCGCACGCCCGTCGACGCACAGGCCATCACCGAGGAGCTGAAGTCGAAGATCGAAATGGCCGCGCCTCCCCCGCCGCCGCCACCGCCTCAGCCGCCGAAATCTAAGAAGAAGTCCGTTGCCGGATGAGGTCCGACAGGATCGCGGCTACGCCCTGATCGTCGCCCTGATGGCCGTCATGGCCTTCGCCTACGTCGCCTTCCAAGTGCTCGCCGCCAATGAGGGTGCTCTTGCCGGGACATCGGCGAACGCCGAGCGCGCCCGCCTGACGGCGGCCGCGGACGCGGCGGTCACGATCGCCATTCATGGTCTGGGTGAAACCGACTCGTCAGCACGCTGGACCGCCGATGGGGAGCCACGTCATGTCGACTTCGACGGCGTCGACCTGATCGTCAGCGTTGACGACGAACAGCGGAAAGCCCCTCTGGCGGGCCTCGACGACAATCAGGCCAGGGCCCTGTTCTCCGGCGCCGGCGCGGCGGGCGCGCAATTGGACGCCCTTATCGCGGAGTTCAGCGACTGGCGCGAGCAGGCGCGCGCCAGTGAGGAGGCGGGCGCATCCTCGACCACGGAGATCCACCGTTTTCGCGCCTTGGGCGAGCTGATGATGCTCAAGGACATGAGCCCCGATCTCTATCAGAGCATTCTTCCCGCCGTGACGGTCTACTACGAGCCGGGCCAGACCTTCGACGCCGAGCACGCGAGCCCCCTGGCGCTGGCCACCATGCAGGCGATGTCGGGCGCGTCCCCGTCCCTCTTGACCGCCGGGCCGTTGGCGTCTGAACATCCCAGCCTGGACACGGCGCGCGCTGACAATATCACTGGCCACACGCTGACGGTTCATGTGACGGCGCGCGATCAGAACGGGGCCACGGCGCAACGCTTGGCGGTGGTCGGACTGTCCGGCTCCAAGACAGAACCGGTCTGGGTGCGCTACGTCGAATAGGGATCGTACAGCCACACCAGAAATATCGACAGGCTGAGCGGCGCGCCGAAGGCGATGGGCTCGCGCAGGGCCTCGCGCCCGCGGGTCACCAGCCTGACGCCGGCGACAGCGAAGGCCGCGGCGCAGGCGACGAGCACGACCGTGGGCAGCATACGCCAGCCAAGCCATGCTCCGGCCGCGGCAAGCAGCTTCGCGTCGCCGGCCCCAATACCTTCGGCGCCTCGCCAACGCCGCCACGCCAGGGCCAATAGCCTCAGGCTGGCATAGCCGGCCACCGCCCCGACCAGACGCTCGCTTACGGGTGCGCCGGGCAGGGCGAGGCCCGTCGCAAGACCGATGCAGATGAGAGGGAGTGTCAGGGCGTCGGGCAGGCGGAACACCGCCAGGTCGATCGCCGCCAGGCAGATGAGGAACCAGACCAACACCAGGCCGGCCAGCAGGGTCCAGCCTGTCGGAAGCGCCAGCGCCGACCAGACAAAGGCCGCCGCGGCGCCCGCGGTCATGGCCGCCAGCGCAGGCCGCCCGGTCTCGGGGGCGAAGTGGCGCAAAACCCGCCACGCCAGCGATCCGCCGCCGGCCCCTAGAATGCCAACGGCCGCCGTCAGAACAACGGCGCTATGATCTCGCCACACCAGCCTCGTCCCGCGCTACGGCGCCCTGTCGCATGCACGACGTCGCCGTAGCAAGAGGGGCCCACGCGCGCGCGCCCATCGCTCAGGTAAGCTCTATTCGGGTCAGGCCCCTGGCGGCGGGGCGGTCGGCGTAACCGGGGCGTCCGCGGCGGGGGGCGTCGTGGTGTCAGACGGCGCGGCGCCGGTCGCCGGTTTATTCAGATAGGAGTTGTAACCGCCGATCGGCGGCGGCCCGGGTGGGGTCGCGGCCTCGCTCGGCGCGGCCGCGGGTTCGGGGGCCGGCGGGCTGGGAGTAGTCGAGGCTGGAGCCGGGGCGTCCGTCGCCGAGGGATTGTTGTACTTCAGCGCCTTGCCCAGCAAGGACGAGCTGGCGGCCAGTTCCTTGGCGTTGCTGGCGCAGCGATCCGGGAGGGCCCAGGTCAGCCAGGCGCGGGCGAGCTCCCGGTGCGTCTTCAGCTCGGCCGGCCGCCAGATGGCCCGGCCTTGGTCGATAGCGGCGACGCCCTGCGGCGCGATCGCGGTCGGGCTGGCTTCCTCGGCCGCCTGCACCGCGCCGCCGATCTTCTTGAGCTCGATACGGGCCGCGGCCATGTCGCTGGCGTAGGGCTCCCTCTCGTTCGGCACCGAGGAGCCGAACATCTTGTCGATGGCGCGCAGATCCGGCTTCACCCGGTCGTAGACGTCGAGATATTCGCTGAGCGCGCCATAGCACCAGGCGGCCAGCGGATAGGACTGCGTCGGAGCGCCGGGCGGCAAGGGCTCGCCCTCCGGCGCGGGGGCGGGGTCGCTGGCCATCAGAGAAAGAGCGAAAAGCAGGGCCGGGGCGGGCATAAGTTTAGGTCTCCTGTGGTGTCCCGGAAGGGTGTGTCGCGGAAGGGTCGGGCGCGCCGAAGCCCCCGCCCCCCGGGGTCTCGATCTCGATGGCGTCGCCGGCCCGGACTTCGAGGCTGAAGCAGGCCGGGAGCACCTTTACCGCGCCATCGGCGGCGATCAACCTCTGGGCGCCAGGCAGGCCCGATCCGCCGCCGGCCAGACCCTGCGGCGCATGCTCGCGGCGGGTGGATAGAAGCGCAGCCTCCATCGGCGCCAGGAAGCGCAGGCGCCGGCGCACGCCGTCGCCGCCACGCCGTCGGCCGTCGCCGCCCGAGCCTTTGCGCAGCTCAAAGGTCTCCAGGCGGACAGGAAAGCGTCGCTCGAGGATCTCCGGGTCGGTCAAGCGCGAATTAGTCATGTGGGTGTGGACGCCGCTCGCGCCATCGGCGCGCGCCGTGGCGCCCGCCCCGCCGCAGATGGTCTCATAGTACTGCCGCTCGGCGCCGCCGAAGGTGAAGTTGTTCATCGTCCCCTGGGCGTTGGCCATGGCCCCGAGCGCGGCGTAGAGCGCATCGACCACATGTTGGCTCGTCTCGACATTGCCGGCCACAACGGCCGCCGGGGCGATTGGTTTCAACATCGAGCCTTCGCGGACGAGAATCCTCAGCGGCTCCAGGCAGCCAGCGTTTAGCGGAATGTCGTCATCGACCAGGGTGCGGAAGACGTAGAGCGCCGCCGCGTCGACGATCGAGGAGGGCGCGTTGTAGTTGGACGGCAGCTGGTCGGCCGAACCGGTGAAGTCGAGGGTGGCTTCGCGGGCCTGGGCGTCCACCGCGATGCGCACGCGGATCAGGCCGCCGCCATCCATGGGAACCGTCGCTTCGCCGTCGGACAGGCTGGCGATGGCGCGGCGCACGCAGGCGGCGGCGTTCGCCTGCACATGGCCCATGTAGCGGGCCACCTGGTCGCGGCCGAAGGTCTCGATCATGCCAGCGATGGCCGCCGCGCCGGCCTGGCAGGCGGCGATCTGGGCCTTGAGGTCGCCGATGTTGCGCTCCGGTGCGCGGCTGGGCCAGGGCCCGGCGACCAGGGCCGCGTACGCCTCCGCCTCCAGGAAACGGCCGCCGCGCATGATCGGCAGGGCGTCCAGCAGCACGCCTTCCTCATCGATCGAGCGCGAGAACGGCGGCATGGAGCCCGGCTGGACGCCGCCCACGTCGGCGTGGTGCCCGCGCGCGGCCGTGAAGAAGGCGGGCGCAGGCTCGTCGCCCACGAACACCGGCATGACGACGGTGATGTCCGGCAGGTGGGTGCCGCCGGCGTAGGGATTGTTGAGGGCGAAGGCCTCGCCGCGCTCGAAGGCGCCACGCCGCTCCGCCACCGCGCGCACGCTGGCCCCCATGGAGCCCAGGTGCACGGGCATATGCGGGGCATTGGCCACCAGACCGCCGGCGGCGTCGAACAGGGCGCAGGAGAAATCCAACCGCTCCTTGATGTTCACCGACCGGGCGGTGCGTTCCAGGGCCGCGCCCATGGCCTCGGCGACACCCATGAAGCGGCGGTTGAACAGCTCCAGCGTCACCGGATCGGCCTTGTCGGCCGCGGCGTGGGCGCGCGCCGGAGGCGCCACCCTGACCAGGCGGATGAGACCGTCGGCTTCGGGCTGCGCGCGCCAGCCGCGTTCCAGCCAGATCTGGGTGTCGCCACGCACGATCAGCCGAGGCCCGTCGACCGGGCCGGTCAGGTCCTCGGCCAGGATGATGTGGGTCTCCTCCTCACCCGTCCTGCCCAGCGGTCGGTCCGCTCTCCCCACTGAGGGGAGGGTGGACTCCGCTTCCAAAGCTTCGACCTCGACGCTGGCGATCAGCACCGTGCGGCCGCGCTCGACGAAGCCGAACAGACGTTGATGGGCGGCCTCGAAGGCGGTGAGAACCTCGGGGAGCGGCCCGGCGGGGACCGGCAGGCTGGCGTCGCTGTCCTGGTAGCGGATGCGCAGACGCGTCTGGGTTCGGTCGGCGACGGCGCCCTGGCGTTCGAGCTCGCTGCGCGCGCGCTCGGCGAGCCGCTGGGCCAACGCGGTGGCCACAGCCAGCCCGTCCGCATCCAGCGCCCGCTCCAGGCCCGCCTGCAAGACGACACGCATGCGCGCCTGGCCGATGCCCCAGGCCGAGAGCAGGCTGGCGAAGCGCGGGCACAGGATCTCGACCATGCCCAAGGCCTCGGCCGTGGCGCAGGCCACCTGGCCGGCCGCGCCGCCGAAGGCGACCAGGGCGTGATCGCGGGGATCGAAGCCGCGCTCGGTGGAGATGCGCCGGATGGCCCCGGCGGTCTGTTCCACGGCGACAGCGATGAAGCCCTTGGCGGCCGCGCGTGCGTCCTCGAGGCCCATGGCCCCGGCCAACTCGCCCAGGCGGTCGAAGGCGGCTTCGATGTCCAGCGGTGCGTCGCCGGCCGGTCCGAACACCGTCGGGAACAGGCCGGGCTCGATCCGGCCCAGCACCAGGTTGGCGTCGGTGACCGTCGCTGGTCCCCCACGTCCGTAGGCGGCCGGTCCGGGGAGGGCGCCGGCGCTTTTCGGGCCGACGCGCGCGCGCAGGCCATCGAAGGTCAGGACGGAGCCGCCGCCCGCGGCCACCGTCTCCACGTCCAGCATCGGCGCGCGCAGCTTGACGCCGGCGACGCGGGTGAGGTCGCGCCGCTCCAGTTCGCCGGCGAAGCGACAGACGTCGGTCGAGGTGCCGCCCATGTCGAAGCCGAGCACGGCCCGGGCTCCCGCCGCCTCGGCCACGCGGGCCGCGCCGACCACGCCGCCGGCCGGCCCCGAGACGACGGCGTCGCGACCGCGGAAGGCGTCCACGCGCGCCAGGCCACCTCCGGAGGTCATGAACCGGAGCTCGGCGCCGGCGAGCGCATCGGAGAGACCCCCGGCGTAGGCGCGCAGGGGTGGGGTCAGATAGGCGTCGATGACGGCGGTCTGGGCCCGCTCGACGAACTTGGGCAGAGGCGAGGCCTCGGCGCTCGTCGTCACATAGGCGAAGCCAGCGGCGCGGGCGATCTGGGCGGCGCGCATCTCGTGGCTCGGATTGAGGTCGCTGTGCAGAAAGGCGATGGCCACGCTTTCGAAACCGTCGTCCACCGCGCGGGCCAGGGCTTCGGCCAGGGCCGCCTCGTCCAGGGGGGTGATGACGCCCCCGTCCGCGGCCAGCCGTTCCTCGGCCTCGACGACGCCGGCGTAGAGCGGCTCCGGCTTCACGATGTCGAGGGCGAAAAGGCGCGGCCGGGTCTGGTCACTGATCGCGAGCGCGTCGGCGAAGCCCCGGGTGGTCAGCAGGAGCGTCTTGGCCCCGGCCCGTTCGAGCAGGGCGTTGGTGGCCACGGTGGTCCCCACGCGGATCTCCGCGACCCGGGCGGCGGGAAAGGGTTGGCCGGGGTCGACCTCCAGCAGGCGGCGCATGGCCTCCACCGCCGCGTCGGCGTAGGCCGGTGACTGCGAGGGCAGCTTCAGAGTGACAAGCGCGCCGCCTGGCGCGCGGCCGATCACGTCGGTGAAGGTGCCACCCCGGTCGATCCAGAAGCTCCAGCGCTCCTGGCCTCGTTCAATCTCGTTCATGCCGGTCCCGCCGCGAACACCGCTCGCAGAAACGGTTGACGGCCGCCGATTGCAAGCCGAAGAACGTCGGTCCTTGTCGTTTGAAGGGTCTCAACATGGCCGCTGCGAGGCAGGTCGGAGGTTCCTGGGCTCCGCGCCCGTCGTTCGGCCGTGGCCTGGGCTGGCTGGCCGCCGCCGTGGCCTGGGTGGTCGCCGGCGTCGCCGGCCTGGCGTTGGCGGCGGTCCTGACGACGCTCCTGGTCATCGCCGGCGTCGTCGGCGCGGCGGTGGTCGCGGTCACGGGCGCCGTGCCCAGGGCGAGGAGCCGACGCGCGGCGAACGATCCCAACCTCATCGAGGCCCATCACGTCGGCGGACACTCGTGGGTCGCCTACGGCTGGGACGGCCAACCCTAGCTTACGTCGGGGCGCCGTTGCGGGACGCGCCCGGTCCTCTACCATCGGCGCTTCAATGAGCAGGAGGATGCGATGGTTGGCATAGTGGCGACGATTCGGGTTCAGGACGGCAAGGGCCCCGATTTTGAGGCGGTGTTCCTGAGGCTGGTCGCCAAGGTGCGGGAAAACGAGCCCGGCGCCCTGCTCTATCAACTGACCCGCAGCCGCACCGAGGCCAATACCTACAAGGTGCTGGAGCTCTACAAGGACGAGGCCGCCCTCGCCCACCACGGCGGCACGGACTATTTCCGCGAGATCGGTCGCGAGATGGGCCCGTTCATGGCCGGCCGCCCGGACATCGAGCGGCTGGATGTTGTCGGATAGGCCCGGTCTAAGACCTCAGTTGCAAGCCACCTTGGCCGCAACGTAGCGCTGCTGGGTGGCGTCCCAGCGCCAGCCGTCGCAGTCGTACCCCGGCGGCGGCCCTGCGGGCGCGGCGGCGGCCGGCGGCGGCGCAGAACCGTAGGCCGGCGCACAGGCGTAGTAGGGACCGTAATAGCAGTCGTCGTACCAATAGGGCGCAAGACTGTAGCCGGCGATGAAACCGAGGCCGCCCCAGTAGAACGGATAGCCCCATCCCCAGCCGCCGCCCCAATAGCCGCGACCGCCCCAACCGCCACGGAACCCGCCGCCGCGGAATCCGCCGCCGTGGAAGGCCCCAGCTCCGCGGAAGCCTCCGCCATGAAAGCCTCCGGCGGCAAGAGCGGCGACCGGGGCTGACGCGAGCGCTACGCTCGCCAGCAGGCCGACGGCCAGTCCAAATTTGGTCTTCATAGGCGTCACCCCTGATCCCTGAGGACAGACGTCCTCAATGTCGGTCGTCAGTCTGCGCCCCGCAAGCTGAACGCAGGCTGAATCGTATCCTGCGCCGCCGCGGTTCCCGCCGGATTGCCGGGCCGCAACACGGGACGGTCAGGCGTTGAAATTAAGCTTCAGCCCAGGCCTCGGCCAGCGGCATTTGTAGAGCTTGCCCGTCGACGAGCAGGTCACCCAGGCGTCGCGCATGTCAGCGCCGCCGAAGCAGATGTTGGTCACCACCAGATCGGGAAACGGGAAGTGCTCGGTCGCGCCGTCGGCGTCGAAGGCGGTGATCCCGCCGTTGATGATGGTGGCCACGCACACCTTGCCGCCCGCCTCTACCGCCAGGCTGTCGAGCAGCTGGAAGCCTGGCAGGTTGCACACCACCCGGCCGGGCGCGAAGCCGGCGGGCGGGGCGAGCTCGCCGGGCGCCGCGATGTCGAAGGCCCACAGCCGCCCAAGCTGGGTGTCGGCGACATAGGCCGTCGTCTCGTCCGGCGACAGGCCGACGCCATTGGGCGAAATAAGATGGTCGCGGCCGCGGACGATCTTCGAGCCGTCGGTAAGCGCGTAGTAGAGGCCGCCGAAGTCGCGGCCGGTGGGCGTGCCGCGGCCGTGGTCGGTGAACCAGATGCCGCCCTGACGGTCGAAGACCAGGTCGTTGGGGCCGAACAGCGGCCGGCCGTCGCAGGTCTCATAAATCGTCTCGACCTTGCCGGAGGCGATGTCCACGCGCTGGATCGAGCCGCCCTTGTGGCCAGGGGGCGTTGGGCCGGGGATGGTCAGTCCGTTCTGCTTCAACCACTGGAACGAGCCGCCGTTGTTGGTGACCCAGATGGCCCCGTCGGGACCGATGGCGGCCCCGTTCGGCCCACCGCCGCATTCGGCGACCGTGGATTTGCGGCCGTCCGGCGTCACGCGGGTCAGCACGCCGCGCTCGATCTCGGTCAGGATGACCGAGCCGTCGGCCATGGCGATCGGCCCCTCGGGAAAGCCGAGGTCCTCGGCGACAAGTTCGATGTCCACGCGCGTCTCCTCCGCTCCGGGTTTGGAGACGACTATACCGACCGCTCGAGAACCCGAAAGACGAATGGGAATTCGTCGACCTCAGATGCCGGATGGGCCTCGCGCCGAACCTCCCGCCAGCGGGTCTCGTCGAACGGCGGAAACCACACGTCGCCCGCCGGCTCAGCCTCGACCTCGGTGAGGTAGATCCGCCCCGCGCGCGGTAGGGCCAGCTCGAATAGGGCCGCCCCGCCGATGACGCACACCTCCTCCGCGCCTTCCTCCTCGGCCTGCTCGCGGCCGATCTGCACCGCCTCGGAGAAATCCTCGCACACCAGCGCGCCCGCCGGGCCGAAGGTCCCATCGCGCGACAGAACGATGTTGATCCGGCCAGGCAGGGGGCGCCTCGGCAAGCTGTCCCAAGTCCTGCGGCCCATGATCACCGGCTTGCCGAGGGTGAGGGCGCGGAAGAGCGCCAGGTCGGACTTCAGCCGCCAGGGCAGGGCGCCCGCAGAGCCGATGACGCCATTCCTGGCGCGCGCCACGGGCCCGAGGGTCAGGCGAACCATCAGACCGCGATCGGCGCCCTGATGAGCGGATGGGCGCGGTAATCTTCCAGGGTCACGTCGCCGGCCTCGAGGTCGAACAGCCGCGCGTCCGGCGCCAGCCGCAACGTGGGCATGGGGTGGGGCTCCCGCGTCAGCTGCAGCCGAGCCTGGTCCAGGTGGTTCAGATAGAGGTGCGCGTCGCCCAGGGTGATGACCAGGTCGCCCGGCGTCAGACCCGCCTCCTTGGCGATCAGGTGGGTCAGCAGGGCGTAGCTGGCGATGTTGAACGGCACGCCCAGGAAGACGTCGGCCGAGCGCTGGTAGAGCTGGCACGACAGGCGCCCGCTGGCGACATGGAACTGGAAGAGGCAGTGGCACGGCGGCAGGGCCATGGCCTCCACGTCGGCCGGGTTCCAGGCCGAGACGATGTGCCGCCGGCTTTCCGGATTGTCCTTCAGGCTCTTCACCACGGCGGCGATCTGGTCGATCACCCGGCCGTCCGGCGCGGCCCACGAGCGCCACTGCTTGCCGTAGACCGGACCAAGCTCTCCGGCCTCATCGGCCCATTCGTCCCAGATTGTGCAACCGCGTTCCTGCAGCCAACGCACATTGGTCTCGCCGCGCAGGAACCAGGCGAGTTCGACGACAACGGATTTGAAGTGGACCTTCTTGGTGGTCAGGAGCGGGAACCCCTGGGCGAGGTCGAAGCGCATCTGGCGGCCGAACAGCCCCAGCGTGCCCACGCCCGTGCGGTCGCCGCGCCGCTCGCCCGCCGCCAGAATCTCGGCCAACAGGTCGAGATAGGCCCGCTCGGGGTGTTCGGCCTCTATGGAGATTGGTTGGGCGCTCATTTCCGTCCGATCCTAGACCGAATCGCTGGCCGCAGGCAGCGCTAAGACGGCCGATCCACAGGCTGTCCACGACTATCGTCAGCCTTGACGATTGCGCGAAAAAACCTATCGAGAGCGGCCTTCCTCGAACGGTTCATGCCAAGACCGGCCTGTTCCGCGCCCTCCGGAGAAATATTCATGCGCGTCTACTACGATCGCGACGCCGATCTCGCCCGCCTGCTGGACAAGAAAATCGCCATCGTTGGCTACGGCTCCCAGGGCCACGCCCACGCGCTCAACCTGCGCGACTCGGGCGTGAAGAACGTGGCCGTGGCGCTGCGGCCCGACTCCGCCTCGGCGGCCAAGGCCCGGGCCGAGAAGCTTGAGGTCAAGACCGTCGCCGACGCGGGCGCCTGGGCGGACCTGATCATGGTGCTGGCGCCCGATGAACTGCAGCGCGGCATTTATCGCGATGAGATCGCCCCCCACATCCGCGACGGCGCCGCCCTGCTGTTCGCCCATGGGCTCAACGTCCACTTCGGCCTGATCGAAGCCAAGTCCACGATCGACGTGCTGATGGTCGCCCCCAAGGGGCCCGGCCACACGGTGCGCGGCGAATATCTCAAGGGCGGCGGGGTGCCGTGCCTGATCGCCGTCGCCCAGGACGCCACCGGCAATGCGCTGGACCTGGGTCTCGCCTATGCCTCGGCCATCGGCGGCGGACGCTCCGGCGTCATCGAGACCACCTTCCGCGAGGAGTGCGAGACCGACCTCTTCGGCGAACAGGCCGTGCTTTGCGGCGGCCTAGTGCATCTGATCCGCGCCGGTTTCGAAACCCTGGTGGAGGCCGGCTACGCCCCGGAGATGGCCTATTTCGAGTGCCTGCACGAGGTGAAGCTGATCGTCGACCTGATCTATGAGGGCGGCATCGCCAACATGAACTATTCGATCAGCAACACCGCCGAATTCGGCGAATATGTCAGCGGCCCGCGCGTGGTGACGGCCGAGACCAAGGCCGAGATGAAGCGCATCCTCGACGACATCCAGTCCGGCCGCTTCGTGCGCGACTTCATGTCTGAGAACCAGACTGGCCTCGCCTCCTTCAAGGCCTCACGCCGGCGCGGCGCCGAGCACCAGATCGAAGAGGTTGGCGCCCGCCTGCGCGACATGATGCCCTGGATCGCCAAGAACAAACTGGTCGACCAGGCCCGGAACTAGCGGCGTCGCTGGGCGGACACCCCCCGTCGACGGTGACCTTGGCCGGACGAAGGGCGCGGGTCGATCGCCGGGCGACTAGGTCGGAATCGGCGATCGGGAGGCGATGACGGAAAACCTGCCGCGACTCCTGCCGGTCGTCGCCCCGCGCCGCCAATACCCGACTTCGGTGAATTTGAAGCCGTGGTGCTCAAGGATCGGCATGATGGCCGCGGGTCCGCCGGGCAGCCAAGCAAGCCCGTCCACCCCAGACATGACCTGAGTCATCGATTCTCGGTAGGGCTCGAGGCAGGCTTCAGGAATGGAGTCCGAGCTGTCCGTGTCCACGAGTATCGTCTCCGCCGTCATGTCGCAGACCCGCGCGAGCACGCCAATGGGGTTGGGAAGGTGATAAAATATTCCCTTGAAAATCGATATCTCAAACCTATCCGTCGAGTTGAAGAGATAGTCTTGAATATCCTGCTGGATAAATTCTACACTCTTGGCCGTCGAATATTTGATTGATTTGACAAATTCCGCCTGTTCCACCCAAAGTTTTCTAACTTCGACACCAAGTGTACGGACCGCGCCTAATTCATGGGCGAGAAAGCAGTATCTTCCAGAATTGCATGCGAGGTCGAGGAGTGATTTTCCAGAGAGATCGTTCTTGTAAAGTTTCTCAAAGAATTTCTGCACGTCGTGCGTGCCAACCAAAATGACATTTTCATGATCTTTGGAGTCGTACTCAGACCTATTGAAGCTTCCGGTCCTCATGCCCGGAAGGATCTCGTGGTCGAAATGCCACGGGCTTAGTTCTCTGAGCCGCGCGCCAATCGCCTCGCGCTCATCCGCCGTCGAATCCAAATCACACCTCCTCGGGACGCCATCTCTGCAGGGCGCGCCTGGAATATCCATCGAATCTTCGGACGCTGCCAGCGTCAGGGTGGGTAGGGAGCGCAAACCGGCTCGACATGACAGGCGGGCGTGGCAATCTGCCCTGGTGAGCGAGTTCATGCGGTTTCCGAGCGCCGTGCGGCGCGACCCAAGGGTCGACGCCTGGTTCGCCGCGCCCGACCAAGAGCTGCGACGCCTGGCCCAGCCGTGGTTCGAGCGCATGCGCGAATGCGGCGTGGATGTTCAGGAGCTTCTGAACGACGGTCATCCCACGGCCTGCGTGGGTGACGCCGCCTTTGGCTACGTCGACGCCTTCAGCGCGCATGCGAACATCGGCTTCTTCCACGGGGCGACGCTGGACGACCCGGCCGGCCTTCTGCAAGGCGCCGGCAAACGCATGCGGCACGTGAAGCTGCGCTGGGGGGCGACCGTCGACACCGTCGCGCTCAATGAGCTCATAACGGCGGCCTATCGAGACATCCGGCTGCGCCTTTCCGCGGACTGAAGCCGGCGGTTCGGTCGACGTGGCGCCATTCCGGGGCGTGGACGCCCTGTCGGGGAGGAGAGCGGACAACAGTGGTCAGACCGCCTCGAGGTCCGCAAAAAAGTTTGGTCCAGCGATCCGTTTTCAGGGGCCGGTTCGTCTTGTGAGCGCCGGGGACGATCCGTTCGCCGGCCTAACCCCTTCTCGGAGCGCTCAGCATGAACAACACCAAGACACCGGTCACGATCGTCAACGTTCTCTCGGTGGAGCCGCGGAAGCAGCAAGAGCTCGTCGACTCACTTCGCGAAAATATCGAGACGGTCATCGTCACGCTGAAGGGCTGGATCGCAACCAACCTGATCGCGAGCGCCGACGGCAAGCAGGTCGTCATCCATTCCCAGTGGGAGGCGCCGGCTGATGTCGAGGCCATGCGCGCCGATCCGCGCATGCTCGCCTACTTCCCCAGGGTCGCCCAGCTCGCCGCGCTCAACTCGATCGTCGGCACGACGGTGGTGTCGCATCGACACTAACCAGGCACACGGGGAGAAGAGTGACGACGACGCCTCGAAACGCGAGCATCGTGATCGCCGGCGAGGGCTTGGGCCCAGGGCGTGCGAGAGTGGAAGTCTTCTTCAAGCGCGGCGCACGGGTAAGTTTGAATCTATGATCAGCAACGACGAATTCGAGCGCCTTCTAGCCGGCATGCGGCCGAAGCTTCACCGCTATTGCGCCCGCATGACCGGCTCCACCTTCGATGGAGAAGACGTGGTCCAGGAGGTTCTCATCAGAGCAGTGGGCGCGCGGTCAGGTGGCGCACAGATAGATAACGTCGAGGGCTGGCTGTTTCGTGTCGCGCACAACGCCAGTCTCGACCTTTTGCGCTCAAGGGCGCGCGCCAATCTGGTTCAGCTCACAGAAGATACGCAAACGGCGTCCGAGGAGTCTCAGCCCGAGGCGGCCGCGATCAGTTTCCGCACCTTTCTCGAACTGCCGGTTCTTCAACGGTGCGCCGTGGTGCTCAAGGATGTGCTCGGCCATACGATCGAGGAGATCGCCCAGATCGCTGACTGCAGCGCGCCAGCCGCCAAGTCCGCGTTGCAACGCGGCAGAAGCCGGCTCAGGGCGTTGGTCAACCGTGGCGCGAACGAGGTTGGCCGGCCGCGCCTCACGGACGAGGAGCGTCAGCGGCTGCTAGCCTTCGTCGGCTTCTTCCGAGCCGGTGATTTCGACGCCATTCGTCGGATGCTTGCCGACGACGTCCGCGTCGATCTCGTGAATCGTCTCCAGCTGGAGGGCCGTAGCAAGGTTAGTCCGTACTTCACGCGCTACGCCGATGCAAAGCACTGGCGCTATGCCTTTGGATCGGTCGACGGGCAGGCGGCGATGCTGGTCTTCGATAGTAACGGTGTGTCGGATCGGCCATCGCATTTCGTCGTAATAGATTGGACGGCGGGGGCGATCAGCGGGATTCACGACTTTTTCTTCGCCTCCTATGTGATGGAGGGGGCCGACTGGATTCGCCTGGATTGACCCGTCCGCATGGTTGCCCGGGGGCCATCTCCCTGGCGTCCCCACAGCTATTTGACGGACCGGAGGCGCCGGGGCAGGGAGGGAACGCCGCGACGCGCGTCGGCGGGAGAGGGGCGAGACGCCATGTGCCGCTGGCTGGGCTATATCGGGACGCCGCTCCTGCTCGACGAGTTGCTCTACAAGCCGTCGCATTCCCTGATCGACCAGAGCCTGCACGCCCAGCTCGGCGCGAGCACCACCAATGGCGACGGGGTCGGCGTCGGCTGGTACGGCGAAGGGGCGGCGCCCGGTCTCTACCGGAGCATCGAACCGGGGTGGAGCGACCGCAACCTGCGCGAACTCGCCGGCCAGATCCGCGCCGGGGTGTTCTTCGCCCATGTCCGCGCCTCCACCGGGTCAGCGGTGCAGCAGACCAATTGCCATCCGTTCCGCCACGGTCCGTGGCTGTGGATGCACAACGGCTCGATCGCGCAATTCCATGACCTCAAGCGAGACCTCATGCTGGCCGTCGATCCCGCGCTTTACGCCGACATCGCGGGTTCGACCGATTCGGAGGTGCTGTTCTTCCTCGCCCTGACGTTCGGCCTCGATCGCGATCCTCCGGCCGCGGTGGAGCGCGCGGTCGGCCTTGTCGAAGAGGTCGGACGCCGCGCTGGCGTCGAACATCCCATCCGCATGACCGTGGCGGCCAGTCACGGCCGCAGGATCTGGGTCTTCCGCTATTCCAGCGACGGGCGCTCGGCGTCGCTGTTCCACTCCGCCAACGTCGAGACGCTACGTCATCAGTATCCGGACAACCCCATCCTGCACGAGCTCAGCGACGAGTCGCGGCTGGTGGTCTCCGAACCCTTCGGTGACATGGCCGGCGCCTGGGTCGAGGCGCCGGAATCCTCCTACGCCGTGGTCGGCCTGGGCGAGGACCACATCCGCCATTTCACCCCCAGGACGGGCTGAGGGGTTCTGCCGTACGATACCGCCGCGCTTCCAGCAGGGGTATGGCGCTTGCGGGTGTCTCTCTCTAATCTTCCGCTCATGAAAATGTTCATCCTCTCCCCGCTCGTCGCCCTGGCCGTCATCGGCAGTGGCGGCATCGCGCTTGCTCAGACAAGCTCGCCTTCCAGCCCCCCGCCCGTTTCTCAGCAGGCTGGCGACCGCAACCTGCAGTCAGCGGCCGAAACGCCGTTGCGCAACGCCAACCTGGTGAAGCAGGAGATACCACCCGTGCTCACCGCCGCGATGGCGGACCCGTACGCCCACCCCCGGCTCGTCTCCTGCAAGGTGATCTCCGGAGACGTCGCCGCCCTCACCACGGCGTTGGGCCCAGATTTCGATGCCGGAACCACCGGCGATCGAAAGGATCTCGCGCCTTCCGCCGTCAGGGTGGCGGCCAATACCCTCATTCCCTTCCAGGGCCTGCTTCGCTTCGCGTCGGGTGCGGAGGCCCACGACCGGCAGGTCGTCAGGGCGCTCATCGCCGGCAACGCCCGCCGCTCCTACCTGAAGGGCCTGGGCGAAGCGCGGGGATGCGCGGCGCCGGCGGCGCCAAAGCGCGCAGGCCGCCCGGCGCGCGCGCACTCGAGGTAACTAGCTCGACGGCTTGCGTTCGCGCCCGGTGAAGGGAGCACAGGCTTCTACGACCGCCAAGGATCGGAGGCCAGCAGCGAAGCCTCTCACAACCACTCCAACCCCTCCTCTCCGCGCAGGATCGCCTCGGCTTCAGCGGTGTGTTTAGCCCCGTCGCGTGGGTGGAGGACGAGGGGCGGTAGGAGCCTCAACGGCGCGCGGCCGGCGCGGATCGCGCGCACCAACACCCGACCGGCCGGGGCGTCAGCGAAGGGGTGGACCCCGCGCACCTGGAACGAGCCGGCGCGGCGGCCGAGCGCGGTCAGCAGATCGGCCAGGCGGTCGGCGCGATGAATGAGCGTCACCGTACCGCCCTCGCGCACAGCCAGGGTCAGGAAATCCGTCCAGGCGGCAAGACCGCCGTCGGCGATCCAGGCTCCGCGCTTGGCCGGGGCCGGACCACGCAGCGCGCCGGCGTCGTCGAAGAACGGCGGATTGGCCAGGGCGGCGTCGAACCCGCCGGCGAGGCCGGACGCCGTGAAACCCGCCTCGACGTCTCCCGCCACGGCGGCGACACGGTCCTGCAGGGCGCCCCGCGCAATGTTGCCGATGGCCAGCTCCAACGCCGCCGAGTCGCGCTCGACGCCCTGGAACCGGGCGCCCGGCCTGCGCACGGCGGCCATGAGCAGGACCGCGCCCGCCCCGCAGCCCGCCTCCAGCACGCGCTCGCCGCCCTGGGCGTCGCAGGCGGCCGCCAGCAGGGCGGCGTCCATGCCGGCGCGGTATCCGTCTCTCGGCTGGCGCAGGCGCACGCGACCGCCCATCAAGGCGTCATCGCTGGGCCCGGCGTCGGTCTCGGCCATGTTCTCCTTGCCCCTGGCTTGACCACGTCCTATCGCCCCAGCATTGTCGCACCGCAACGGCGGTGGGGCGCGTTTCGAGCCCAGGGCCTCAAGGAGCTCCATCAGTTGGACGCAGCCAGAGCCGTCATCGACCGTCCGACAGGGGACCTCGACGCCCTGATCGCGCGGGCCGCGCCGGACATGGCGCGCGTGGACGCCCTGATCGTCGCGCGCATGCAGAGCCCGGTGAGCGTGATCCCGGCCCTGGCCGACCATCTGATCAACGCGGGCGGCAAGCGCCTGCGCCCGCTGCTCACCGTCGCCGCCTCGCGCGTGGCCGGCGGGCGGGGCGAGGCGGCCCTCAAGCTGGCCGCCGCCGTCGAATTCATCCACACGGCGACCCTGCTGCACGACGATGTGGTCGACGCGTCGCAACTGCGTCGCGGCCAGACCGCCGCCCACCTCATCTGGGGCGCGCCGCCGGCGGTCCTGGTGGGCGACTTCCTGTTCGCCCGCGCCTTCGAGCTGATGGTCGAGACCGGCGTGATGCACGCGCTCGAAATCCTCGCCCGCGCCTCCCGCGTCATCGCCGAGGGCGAGGTGCTGCAGCTGACCCGCGCCCACGATCTCGACCTCGACCAGGCCACCTATCTGGAGATCATCACCGCCAAGACCGCGGCCCTGTTCGCCGCCGCCGCCGAAGCCGGCGCGGTCTCGGCCGGCGTCTCGGGGGCCAAGGCGCAGGCTCTGCACGACTATGGCCTCAACCTGGGTCTGGCCTTCCAACTTGCCGACGACGCCCTCGACTACGGCGGGGCTACCGAGACCCTGGGCAAGAATGCCGGCGACGACTTCCGCGAAGGCAAGGCGACCCTGCCGCTGATCCTGGCCATGGCCCGGCTGCCGCAGCGCGAGCGAGCGTTCTTCGAGCGCGCGGTCGGCCGGCGGGAGCAGACCGAGGACGACTTCCGCCGGGCGCGCGATCTAATTGTCGGTGCGGGCGGCCTGGACGCCACCCTGGCGCTCGCCAGCGACTACGCCGGTCGGGCCAAACGGGCGCTGGCCGGCTTCCCCGACAGCGATTGGCGCGACGGCCTCGAAGCCCTGGCCGACTTTGCCGTGAGCCGGCGGGCCTGATCACCCCGGTCCGATCATCTTGTCGGGGCGCACCCATTCGTCGAACTGGGCGTCGGTGACGTAGCCGCCCTTTACCGCCTCTTCGCGCAGGGTGGTGCCGTTCTTGTGGGCCGTCTTGGCGATCTTGGCGGCGGCGTCATAGCCGATGTGGGGCGCCAGGGCGGTGACCAGCATCAGGGAGCGGCCGAGCGCGGCTGCGATGTTATCGAGGCGCGGCTCGATGCCGACCACGCAATGCTCGGTGAAGCTTTCGGCGCCGTCGGCGAGCAGGCGGACGCTCTGCAGGAAATTATAGGCCATCACCGGGTTGAAGACATTGAGCTCGAACTGGCCGGAGGCGCCGGCGAAGGTGATCGAGGTCTGGTTGCCCATCACCTGCACGCAGAGCATCGTCAGGGCCTCGCACTGGGTCGGATTGACCTTGCCGGGCATGATCGACGAGCCCGGCTCGTTCTCCGGCAGGGACAGTTCGCCCAGGCCCGAGCGCGGCCCGCTGCCCAGATAGCGGATGTCGTTGGCGATCTTGAACAGGCTGGCGGCGACCGTGTTCATCGCTCCATGGCTGAAGACCATGGCGTCGTGGGCGGCGAGGGCCTCGAACTTGTTGGGCGCGGTGGTGAAGGGAAGGCCGGTGATCTGGGCGATCTTGTCGGCCACCATCTCGGCGAAGCCGACTGGTGCGTTGAGGCCGGTGCCGACGGCCGTGCCGCCCTGGGCCAGCTGCATCAGCATCGGCAGGGTCATCTCCAGGCGCAGGACGCCATTCTCCACCTGGCGGGTGTAGCCGCTGAACTCCTGACCAAGGGTCAGCGGGGTCGCGTCCTGGGTGTGGGTGCGGCCGATCTTGATGATCTTCGCCCAGGCTTCGGACTTGTCATTGAGGGCGTTGCGCAGGGTCTGGAGGGCCGGGATCAGACGGTGGACCACGTCCTCGGCGGCGGCGACGTGCATGGCCGTGGGGTAGGTGTCGTTGGACGATTGGCTCATGTTAACGTGGTCGTTGGGATGGACCGGCGTCTTGGAGCCCATCGTTCCGCCCAGCATCTCGATGGCGCGGTTTGAGATCACCTCATTGGCGTTCATGTTGGACTGGGTGCCGGAGCCGGTCTGCCACACGGCCAGGGGGAAGTGGGCGTCGAGCTTGCCCTCCATGACCTCGGTCGCCGCGGCCACGATCGCCGCCCCCAGGGCGGGATCGAGCCGGCCCAGCGCCATGTTGGTCTCGGCGGCGGCGCGCTTGATGACGCCCAGCGCGCGGACGATGGGGGCGGGCTGCTTTTCCCAGCCGATCTTGAAGTTCTGCAGGCTGCGCTGGGTCTGGGCGCCCCAGTAGCGGTCGGCCGGAACCTCGATCGGCCCGAAGGTGTCGGTCTCGGTTCGCGTGGCGGTCATGGCGGGCTCCGGCTTGGCGTCGGGCGCGGGTTTAGCCCAGGGCGGCGGGTTCGCGCTACCCGGCGGCGGCGAAGCGCGGCGAATGAAATTGCGCGCCGACGGAGGTCTGCGGCTCCGACGGTGGGCTCATGCCCTCTTCGCGCTCGCGGCGGGCGACGCAGGCCCGCGTGCGGGTCGCCAGAACCACGAAATCCGCCGATGCGGGCAGGGACTCCAGGACGCAGCCGTCGAAGAACGGATAGCGGTCGCTCTCGCCGCAACCGAACGAGGAGCGGTCCCGCCGGGCCGCGGTCAGGACCAGGCGGTTCGGCCCGCGCAGCGCCGGGACGAATACGCCCGAGAAACAGGCCGAGATCACCGCCACGGTCGGCCGGGAACCGCAGGCGCCGCCGATCAGGCGCGCCAAGGTGTGCGGCGCGACCAGCCGGTCGCCCAGCACCGCGCCGTCGGGCGAGCCGTGCGAGGTGAGGTAGACAAGACAGCCGTCCGGGGCCTGGGCGGCCAGGCGGCGCAGGCCGGCGCCAATGGCGGAGAGGGTCGCAGCGGCCGGCCGTGTGTCCGGATGCTGGTCCGGCTCCACCGAATATTGAGAGATGTTGGCGGGCGAGAACCCTCGGGCGATCAGGGCGCGCGCCACATCGCGCCGGGCGTTGTCGAAGGTCTCGGTGGGAGCATCGACGTGAGCGGCGAGATCGTCCCCGGATATGATCACGGCCGCCCAGCCCGCGAAGCCGCCTTGCGCCAGGGCCGGCGATGCGAAAAGAATCACCGCCGCGAGCCATGCCAGCGCCGCCGCCGCGCGCTTCATGCGGGGCGCCCGAGGCCGGCCATCATCGCTATTTCTTGCGGAACTGATCGAGCGAGACGACCTTGGGTCCTTCGTCCGCCCTATCCTCGGTCTTCCTGTCGACGACCGGCGTGGGCCTCGCGTAGGGGGCGGCGGGCGAGAATTGCAGCAGATACTGCACGCTCGGATCATAGAACCGGGTCAGCGCCGCATAGGGCACCGACAGGCTCTTGGGTTGGCCGCCGAACTGCAATGTCACCGAGAAGGTGTCCCCCCCGGGCGACAGGTCCCAGAACTGATTCTGCAGGACGATGGTCATCTCTTCCGGATAGCGGGCCAGCAGATCCTCCGGCGTCGAGACGCCGGGGAAGTCGGTGCGGAAGCTGATGTAGAAATGATGGTCGCCGGGCAGCCCGCGCGGCGTCGCCGCCTTCTCGAGCGCGCCGCGAACGACCGCGCGCAGCGCCTCCTGCTGCAGGCCGCTGTAGCCGATCAGGTCCTTGGGCTTGTCGTCCTTGGCCATGATCTAAGCGTAGCGCCCGGCCACGCCAAAACAAGGGCGGCGCAACGAAAAACGCCGCCGAAACGAGCCCGGCGGCGCTTCCTTAAATTCAGTGGTGAAATGGCTCAGGCGATAGCGGCCTTGCGGCGGCCAAATCGCATCGCCGCGCCGAGGCCGGCGATGCCGGTCAGCATCAGCGCCCAGGTCGCAGGTTCCGGTACGCCGCCCACGCCGCCGAGCGCCGCGCCGAGGCCGTCGTTGGTGCTCGTGAAGACGATTTCCGAGATCCCCGCCGACGAGAAATCGAACGTCGGGATCGGGCCGGAGCCCACACCTTCGTTGTTGCTGCTGTAGGTGACCGAGCCCAGCTCGACATCGCTCGAATTATAGGCGGTCAAGGTCGCGGTATAGGCCCCGAAGTAGTTGTCCTGCAGCGCGATGCCGGTGATGCTGGAGATTGGGGTCGCGAAATTGATATCGATCGCGCCGGGCGTTGAGTTGTCAAAGAGCAAGGGCGTGCCGGATACAAACTGGCCGTTCCAGTCGCCGGCGGGGCTTTCGTCATAGATGGTGTAGCCGTTTCCTGGCCCCGTGACCGTGAAATCGACGCCTCCCGTGGTGACCCCGCTCGCGCCATCCGCGACGGAAGTCCCTTCGGAACCAAACTGGCCAAAATTGATCGTGTCGGCAAACGCCGGAGCCGCCGCGATCGCCAAGCCGGCCGCGAAAAGAATCGTCGAAGTTTTCATTGTTCGTGGCTCCCGCCTCAAGCATTGCCGATCCGCCGAAAAGGCGGCACGCGATACAGACGCCACTGATTGTGGGGATAGATCGTCCCGCGCGGTCCGGTCAAGGGCTTTAGCCGCGATTTCGCCTCTTTTGCGTCACGATGTCGCGGCGTCTGACGCCGGCGCCCCAGGAGCGCCAAAACAAGGGCGGCGCTTCCTTAAATTCAGTGATGAAATGGCTCAGGCGATAGCGGCCTTGCGGCGGCCAAATCGCATCGCCGCGCCGAGGCCGGCGATGCCGATCAGCATCAGCGCCCAGGTCGCAGGTTCGGGAATCGAGGCCACGCCATTCAGACCGCCGATGGCCGCGATATAGCCGTCGGTGAGGGTGAAGCTGGAAATGTCCGCGGTCGATTCGGCAAATCCGTAGAATTGATCAGGCGTCTCTAGGTTCACCTCATTGGCGGAGAGGGTGAGCGAGTCGAGCAACGTGTCGGAGGAGTCGTAGACGGCGATGGTCACCGGCGCCTGGTTCACCGTCCAATTCAGGACCGCGCCGATCGACTGAACCGGCGTGGCGAAGCTGAACGTCATGCTGTCCACCACTTGGTAGGCGTCGGACGAGTCGTTCAATCCCACCACGGTTTCGGTCGTGGAGCCGTTGCCGCTGAAACCATAGCCCTGGTTCCAGCCGTAAACCGATCCGCCTTGGTTACTGGCGTTGGTGGACGTCCAGGTGATGTTGGACGTCAGTGTCTCTGGACCGGCGGTAAAGGCGTTCACGACCGGGAATGCAATGAAAGCCGCTTCGGGTGAGGTGATCACCGCGGCCGAGGCTGCGCCGGCGAGCGCCGCCGACAACACCATGCCTGTCAAAATCGCTGTCGTTTTCATGGCCAGTGACCCGTACCCCAGTGATTGCCGAATCGCGGGAATACCGCGCGCAGTACAGACGCCACTATTGTGCAGGCTAGAGTATCCCACGAGGCTCGGTCAAGCATTTTGGTCCCGATTTCGCCTTATTTGCCTCGCGATGCGCGGCGTCTGACGTTGACGCCCACAGGGAGCGCCGTCTGAGATACGGGAAAGGTGGGGAGCTTCTGTTGGCAGGCGCTCCCCGGGCCCCGCCTGACGCTGCTAAGACATCAGGACTTCAGAGGTCGAGTACGACCGCACCGCATTACGCGGCGAGGGCATGCTCTTGAGCGAAGTTATCGTTCGCAGTTAGTTAAAGGCCCGAAACGGTGAGCCACGCCGAGAGAAAGCAACGCCTTTAGACGTCTGTCGATGCTGATCGGCCCCGCGCGGTTCTCGCCGATAACGCGAGAGCCGGAAAGGTTGGTGGAGCCGCCGGGAATCGCACCCGGGTCCAGTCCGCTTATTACGCGCGCGTTTATCTCCATAGTCCGGACAAGTCCGAACCCAGCCAAGATAGGCGGCCCGAGCCGCCGTGGGAAGGGCCGGCCGTCGCGACGGCGCGCGCGACTCTTGGACGCGGGGCCGGTTCATTCCAGGTTCATGGCATGGTTGTTGAACTGGACGCGTTGCAGAGGGACCATTCGCGGAGAGACGTTCATGAAGAGTTTGAAGCATACCATCATCGCCGCGACGGCCGCCCTGGCGGCCGCCGGAGCCGCATCAGCCGGGGTGACGCCCGCATTTGCGGCCGCCGACCCATCGGCGGGGCTGATCACGGCGGTCTACAACCCCGCGGCTCCGGTCACGCTGGAGAAGACGGCGTGGTTCTACGGCGGCTACAACTATTGCTGGTACGGGGGCGGGTGGCGCGGACCCGGCTACTACTGGTGCGGTTACGCTTGGCGTCGCGGCTATGGCTGGGGCGGGCCGATCGGCTGGCGCGGCTGGGGCGGCGGTGGCTGGCGCGGTGGCGGCTGGCGTGGCGGCGGTGGTTGGCGCGGCGGACATGGTGGTGGCTGGCATGGCGGCGGCCATCACGGCGGCTGGCATCATTAGACGCGCCGATCTTTGAGACAGGGCGTCGGAGCCTCTCCGACGCCCTTTTTCGTGTCCGCGGCGGCGGTTGGTCGCAACCGAGATTGGAACAAAGGCGCCTCGGCGCCTATTGTGGTTAAGGCTACTGGAAGCCAGGAAAGGGACATACGCCCATGACGCGTCTTAAGCGTTCCATCTGCACGAGCTTGGCCGTCATCGGCCTCGCGGCCGCGGCCTCCGTGGCGTCCGCGGCGCCGATCGACGAAGGCGCGCCCGGCGCGCGGTTGTTCTATGGCATTTACAGCCCCAGCGAGCCGGTCGCGCTCGAAAAGGCGCAGTGGTTCTTCGGCGGCCAAAACTATTGCTGGTACGTGGACGGCTGGCGCGGGCCCGGCTTCTACTGGTGCGGCTACGCCTGGCGGCGCGGCTTCGGCTGGGGCGGCGGCTACGGCTGGCGCGGCTGGGGCGGCGGCTATGCTAACGGCTATCGCGGCGGCTACCGCGGCGGTGGCGGTTACCGTGGTGGCTATCGTGGCGGTGGCGGCTATCGCGGCGGTGGCTTCCGTGGCGCCGTGGCCGGAGGCGGCTATCGTGGTGGTGGCGGCGGCTTCCATGGCGGCGCAGCGCGCGGCGGTGGCGGTGGGCGCGGCGGCGGAGCCGCTCGTGGTGGCGGCGGTGGCGGACATCACCCCCACTAAGCGCATCGCTACACTGGGATGAGATCGGGCGCCGGGGCCTCTCCGGCGCCCTTTTTCGTGGACGCGGGACCAAGGACGGCTCGCGAAGCGTGAACGGCGGGCGGAATCTCGCCAATCGACGGATCGGCTTCGCCAGCGGCCTGAGGGCTCGCAGGGCGCGTGTCCTAACTTCCAGGGGCGTTCACGCCTCTGGAGTTTCACACGCCATGAAGAACCTTTTCTACGCCGCCCGGCCGATCCTGACCGACACGCTGTCGACGATTCTGTTCGCCGTGCTGTTCGGCTTCACCAACAATATCTATCTCTCCACCGGCGCGGCCGTGGCTTTGGGCGTTGGGCAGGTGGCCTTCGAGAAGCTGCGCGGCAAGCCGATCCCCGGCATGCAGTGGGCGAGCCTGGGCTTGGTCACTGTACTTGGTGGGGCGACCCTCTTCACCGGCGATCCGCGCTTCGTGATGATCAAGCCGACCGTCGTCTACTTCACCATCGGCGCCGCCATGCTCCAGCGCGGCTGGATGGATCGCTACATCCCGCCCGTCGCCAAGGCCTATCTGCCGCAGGGCCTGGTCTTCGGCGCCGGCTATGTCTGGTCGGGCCTGATGTTCCTGACTGGCGTGCTCAATCTCGTCTTCGCCTTTGCCATGGGCCACAAGGCGTGGCTGGAGTTCGTGGCCGTCTTCCCCCTGGCCTCCAAGCTCGGCCTGTTCGCCATCCAGTACGCCGCCTTCCGCTTCATCGCCCTGCGCAATCATCGCGCCCAGGAAGGGCTGGCCCAAGAAGTGGCGACCCAGGCGCAACCGGCCTGACCCCGCGTCACCAGTGACCCCTCCTCGTTCGCGGGCGTATGCTCTGCGGACGAGGAGGAAGCGTCATGGACGCAGCGACAATCGGCTTTGACGCGGCGGCGCATGTCGAGCGCATTCGCCGCGATGGCTTCTCCATCATTGAAGGCGTCATGGACGGGGAGGGGCTCGCGGCCTTCCGCGCCGGCGTGGCGCCCCATCTCGGTCGCTGGACCGGCCGCAACCCGTTCGAAGGCCTCAAGACCGAGCGCGTCTACACCCTGGTGGCGCGCGGCCGGGTGTTCGAGGATCTGGCCGCCGACCCTCGCATCCTGGCGGTGGCGGGCGCCTTCCTGCGGCCTGGCTTTCTGCTGAGCGCCAGCCACGCCATCCAGATTCATCCGGGCGAGGCGGCGCAGGCGCTGCATTTCGACGACGCCTTCTACCCCTTCGAGCGCCCGCGCCCGCCGCTGGGCGTCAGCGTGATCGGCGCCATCGACGCCTTCACCGAAAAGAACGGGGCGACGCTCGCTATCCCCGGCAGCCATCTGTGGTCGGCGGCCGAGATCGCCCAGGCCCGCGAGGCGATCGCCCGCGGCGGTGGCCCGAAGCTGGTCCCCTTCGAGATGCCGGCCGGCGCGGCGGCGGTGTTCGCCGGCACGCTCGTCCACGGCGCGGGGGCCAATCGCAGCGGCCGGCCCAGGCTTGGCTGGACGAATCAGTATTGCGAGCCCTGGGCGCGGACGCAGGAGAACTGGTTCCTGGGTATTCCGCGCGAGCGGGCGGCCGCCATGTCGCCGACACTGCAGGCGCTGCTCGGCTACAGCCTGATGCCGCCGTTCATGGGAGAGGTCAGCGGTACGCACCCGCAAAAGGCCTTGGCGCCGGGCTGGAGTCCGCCGGTGGTGCGGCAGGAAAGATAGGCGAAACTATCCGCTTGACCTCGCCCCTGGGGCGGCCCTCACAAGCCGCAGGGTCGAAACGGAGAGTGCTTCGTCCATGCCGGACCCCGAGCGCCACTACAGCCCCACCGAGGTCTCCCGCCTTCTGGGCGTGAGTCCCAAGGCTCTGCGGCTCTATGAGGCGCGGGGGCTGGTCAAGGCCGCCCGGGCGTCGAACGGCTGGCGTGTCTATGGCCGGGCGGAGATCGCGCGGCTGACCCAGGTCTTGGCCCTCAAGGCCCTGCGCCTGCCGCTGACGCGCATCGCCGAGCTAATGACGGGCGTGAGCCTGGACCAGACCCTGGCGGCGCACGAACTGGTGCTGAAGCGGGAGGCGGCTCAGGCCGCCCGCGCCCTCGGCTTGGTGCGGGCCGCGCGCGGCAAGCTGGCGGCCGGCGAAGCGCTCTCCATCGACGATCTCGCAACCCTCGCCAAGGAGACCGTCATGACCCGCAAAGCCACTACTGACGAAATGCGCGACCTGATGAAGCCGTTCGTCGCCAAGCACTTCACTGACGACGATATCGAAAAGGCGAAACAGGCCGCACCACCGTACGACAAAGACCAAGTCGCCCGGGATTGGAACGAGATCTTCGCCGAGGCGCAAGAGCTGATGGACGCCGGCGATACGACCTCGCCGCGCGCCCTCGCGCTGGCCGCGAGGTGGAAGGCGGCTAGGGGCGCCTTTTCCCCAAATCCGGAGATGCAGGCCAAGGCGGCGGCCGTTTGGAGGGATGCGCTGGCCGATCCGGAGACGGCGCCGAAGTTGCCGGTCGGCCCCGCCGTCTTCGCCTTCGTCCGCAAGATCTGGGAAACGGGGGGCGGAGCCTAAAGCTTCAACTCGCCGCGTTCGATGGACAGGACGCCGGTGCGGGAGACTTCCACCAGGCCGATGGGGCGCATGAGGTCGACGAACTTGTCGATCTTGGACGGCGCGCCGCTGACCTCGAAGATGAAGCTCTCGGAATTGGTGTCGATCACCCGGGCGCGGAAGATGTCGGCCAGGGCGCGGGCCTCGGTGCGGTCGTCGCCCGTCCCGCGCACCTTGACCAGGGCCAGTTCGCGTTCGAGGCCGTTGGGATCGCGGGTGACGTTCTGGACGTGGCGTGTGGAGACCATCTTCTCGAGCTGGGCCTCGATCTGGGCCAGCACATGCGGCGTGCCGCGGGTGACGATGGTGATGCGGCTCGTGCGAGCTTTGCGGTCGGTCTCGGCGACGGTCAGGCTCTCGATGTTGTAGCCGCGGGCGGCGAAGAGGCCGACAACCCGGTGCAGCACGCCCGGCTCATTGTCGACCAGCACGGCGAAGGTGGCGAGATCCTCCGCCTCCTCCGCGTGGCCCATGTCATAGGCGCTGGCCGGCGCCTCATCGCGCTGATCGCTCACACCAGTCTCCGTCCGGCCTCGCCGATAACCGCGCCCAGATCGGACGCGTCCTCGCCGAGCAACATGTCGTTGTGCGCCCGGCCCGAGGGGATCATCGGGAAGCAGTTTTCCGTCCGCTCGACGCGGCAGTCGAGGACCACCGGCAGGGGCGTGTCGATCATCTCCTCGATCAGGCCGTCGAGCTCGTCGGGGTGGCTGGCGCGCAGGCCCATGGCCCCATAGGCCTCGGCCAGCTTCACGAAGTCGGGCAGGCTGGCCGAATAGGAGTGGCTATAGCGCTCGCCGTGCAGCAGCTGCTGCCACTGGCGGACCATGCCCATCCATTCATTGTTGAGGATGAACACCTTGATCGGCAGGTCGTGCTGGATGGCGGTCGACAGCTCCTGGATGGTCATCTGCACGCTGGCGTCGCCGGCGATGTCGATGACTAGGCTCTTAGGGTGGGCCGCCTGCACACCCACCGCCGCCGGCAGGCCGTAGCCCATGGTGCCGAGGCCGCCGGAGGTCATCCAGCGGTGCGGCTCGTTGAAGTGGAAGTGCTGAGCCGCCCACATCTGGTGCTGGCCGACCTCGGTGGTGATGTAGACGTCGCGACCGCGGGTCAGGGCGAACAGGCGCTCGATGGCGTACTGCGGCTTGATGATGTCCGTGGACCGACGATAGGCGAGACACTTGCGCGCCCGCCAGGTCTCGATCCGCTCCCACCAGGGTTGCAGCCGTTCGGCGCGCAGCCGCTCGGGCTTCAGCGCCTGGACCAGCGCGGCCATGGCGTGGCCGGCGTCGGCCAGGATCGGCACGTCGGCCCGCACCACCTTGCCGATCGAGGAGGGATCGATGTCGATGTGGATCTTCTTCGAACCCGGCGAAAAGGCGTCCAGCCGTCCGGTCACCCGGTCATCGAAACGCGCGCCGATAGCCACCATCACATCGCAGTCGTGCAGGGCGTTATTGGCCTCGAAGGTCCCATGCATGCCGACCATGCCCAGCCAGGCGGGGTCGTCGGCCGGGAAGGCGCCCAGGCCCATCAGCGTCGAGGTCACCGGCGCGCCGGTGAGCTTGGCCAGTTCGCGCAGGGTCGCGCTGGCCCCGCGGCCGGCGTTGATCACACCGCCGCCGGTGTAGAAGATCGGCCGCTTGGCGGCGGCGATAAGCGCCGCGGCCTCGGCGATTGCGCGCGGATCGGGTGCCGTCTTCGGCCGATAGTCATGCAAGGGCGGCGCTTCGTCCGGCCCTTGGTAGGGCGCGCTGGCGAACTGCACGTCCTTGGGCACGTCGATGACCACCGGTCCCGGCCGGCCGGTGGCGGCGATGCGGAAGGCCTCGTGCATAACCCTCGGCAGGTCGGCGACGTCCTTCACCAGATAGTTGTGCTTGGTGCACGAGCGGGTGATCCCCACCGTGTCGCATTCCTGGAAGGCGTCGGTGCCGATCAGGTGGGTGGGCACCTGGCCGGTGATCACCACCAGCGGGATTGAGTCCATCAGGGCGTCGACAATGCCGGTGACGGCGTTGGTGGCGCCGGGCCCGGAGGTCACCAGCACCACTCCGACCTTGCCGGTCGAACGGGCGTAGCCCTCGGCCGCGTGGGTGGCGCCTTGTTCGTGGCGAACCAGGATGTGGCGCAGGCGCGGCTCGTGGAACAGCGCATCGTAGATCGGCAGGACGGCCCCGCCAGGGTAGCCGAACAGATCGGTCACGCCCTGGTCGACCAGCGCGCGCACGACGATCTGGGCCCCGGTGAGGATCTCGGTGGCGGCCTGGTCGGCGGGGGGGGTGGGATGGACGGTCATCTGCGGGGTTCCGGGATGGGGAGCATAGGGGCAAAGAAAAAGGCCCGCGAGGGGCCCTGACATGCGCGACCGACCGCGAGGCGGAGAGCGTTCAGCCCTTCGCCGCGATCGGCCGCCTAATAAGTACGATGGCGATGGCGCGCATCGGTTTGCTCCTGAAATTCCGCTGCGGGTGATGCCATTGCGCGCGACGGTGGTCAAGGCGGGGGTTCGCGCAATATTTTGCCAAACCCTGTGAGTCCGTGATTTCTTGCGACGCCGGACTTAGGATGCGGGCGAGGACAAGAGCGGTCGGGGACCATGGGCAAGGTTTACGAGGCGCTGGATGACAGGCTGACGGATTTCATCCATCGCCAACGGCTTTTCTTCGTCGCCACCGCGCCGCTGGCGGCCGACGGACACGTCAACCTGTCGCCAAAGGGGTACGATTGCCTGGCGGTCCTCGACGACCGGACCGTGGCCTATGTCGACCTCGGCGGCTCCGGCGTCGAAACCCAGGCGCATGTGCAGGAGAACGGCCGCATCACCCTGATGTTCTGCGCCTTCGAGGGACCGGCCAATATCGTCAGGCTTTACGGCCGGGGCGAAGTCTTCGCCTTCGACCATCCGCGCTTTGCGGAGCTGATGGGCCGCTTCCCGAGCTATCAGCGCGCCCGCGCGGTCATCCTCGTCCGCGTTGACCGGGTGGCCGACAGTTGTGGCTGGGGCGTGCCGTTCTTCGACTACCGCGGCGAGCGCGACCAGCTGCGGCGCTGGGTGGAGGCCAAGCCGTTCGATGAGTGGGCGGCCAGACGCTTTGAGGCCAATGCGGAGTCGATCGACGGCCTGCCGGGACTGATTCCGCACGGCTCCTAAAGGCCGAGCGCCTCCGCGAGCCCCGCGCCGCTCGCGGGGACCCGCGGCCAATCCGCCGCCTGGGTGTTGAACCACGCGGTCTGCCGCTTGGCGTAGCGCCGGGTCTCGGCCTTGGCCGCCGTCAGGGCCTCGGCGGAGGTGAGACGGCCGGCGAGCTGAGCGGCGAAACTCGCCACGCCCAGCGCCTTCATCGCTGGCAGCTTCGAGTCGAGGCCGCGCGCCATCAATACCTCGACCTCGGCCAGCGCTCCGCCGGTGACCATGGCGTCCAGCCGGGCCTCGACGCGGGCGTAGAGTTCGGTCCGGGGGACGGTGAGCACGCCCCCCCGCCAGGCGTCGCGGGGGAGGGGTGGGATGGTGTCGGCCTGCCAGTCGCTGAGGGTTCGGCCGCTGGCCTCGAACACTTCCAAGGCGCGGGTCAGGCGCTGCCGGTCGGCCAGCGCGATCCGGGCTTCGGCGGCCGGATCGACCTTGGCCAGACGATCACGGAAGACCGCTTCGCCCAGGGCGTCATAGTCGGCCAGAATCCTGGCGCGGAGCTCGGTCGGAACCGGCGGGATGGCCGCCAGGCCCTGAGTCAGGGCGCGGAAATAGAGCCCGGTGCCGCCAACCACGATCGCCGGGCGGCCGCGCGCGGCGATCGCCTCCAGGACCGGAAGGGCGGCGGCCAGCCAGCGCCCCACCGACCAGGCCTCGGCCGCGTCGGCGACGCCGAACAGATGATGCGGCGCAACGGCTTCGTCTTCCGGCGTCGGCCGCGCGGTCAGCACCCGCAGGTCGGCGTAGAGCTGCATGGAATCTGCGCCGACGATCTCGCCGTCCGTGGCCCGCGCCAGCTCCAGCGCCAAGGCCGATTTGCCGCTGGCGGTCGGTCCAGCGATCAACCAGATCGGCGCCAAGCCCTAACGTCCGCCCGCGGGCTCAAACGGCGTCGCGGGCTTGGGGCAGGTCTTGACCGGCGTCGCCTCCGTGCCGAGCAGGGTGGTCGTCCAGCATTCGTCGAACACCGAACAGTAGCAGCCGCGGAAGCTCAGATGGGGCATGGCGTCGTGGTAGCGGGAGACGAGCTGTGGGTCGGCCTCGCGTCGGTTCAGGGTGACGATGGTGGCTACTTCGCCCGGCCGCAGCACGCGCTCGACCGCAAAATCGTGGCTGAGCCCCTTGATGGGCTTCGCGGCGTCCTCGGCCGACAGGCCGCAACAGCGCCGCAACAGGTCTCGCATGTTCGAGACCGGCGCGCCGTCATAGAGCACCTCGTACGACTTCACCTTGGCCGGGCCGACGCCGGCGTTCATATAGCCGAAGGTCATGTCGCCGTCGGGGTCGACCGGGTCGCTCAGCGTCTGGTGCAGAAAAGGCCAGGAGTTGGCCGCCACCAGGTCGCGTTCGGTCTTGCCATGCTCGACGGCGACGTAGAGCGAGACGCCGGAGATGAAGACCGCCGAAATCGCCAGCACCATATCGAGGGGCGCATGGCCGGTCTTGCGCGGATGGGCGTGGGGGCCGTCGGGGCCCATATGCACAGGCGGCTCGCTCATCGTCCCTCCCATCGCAGGCGGCATCCGAATAGCACACCCACGCGCGCGCCTTACAAGCTGAGGTTGATCGACAGACGCCGGCGGGGGCTGTAGGACGCGGCCATGCGGACGGGCAATCGGTGGGGTGGATTTGGGCGGGGGGCGTTCGCGCTCCTGGCCTGCCTCGCCGTCGCCCTGATCGTCGCCATCCCGCCGGGCTTCATGGTCGGCGGCGGCGGCGAGGGTCCGGCGCGAATCGTCATTTGCACAGGCCATGGCGCCGTCGAGGCGGCCGTCGACCTCGCCGGCAAGGGCGCGCCCGCGCACCGCGGCAAGGCCGAGGGGCCGTGCGTCTTCGCCGGTCACGCCGCGCCGCTGACACCCACGCCCACGGCACCGGCGATGGCCCTCGCCTGGCCGTTGACCGCCGCACCGCAAGCAACCCCAGCTTCCCAGGTCGCCGTCGGACGGGGCCCCGCCGCCCCGCCGCCGGCGCGTGGACCGCCCAGCTTCCTGAGCTGACTCTTCGCCGGCGCGGACTCCCGTTCGCGCCCGATCCGTCACGGCGGCCCTGCGCCGCCTCGGGAGCTATTTCATGAACATCATTTTCAGATGGCGCGCTGCCGCCATCGCCGCCTTCGTCGCCCTGGCGCCCTCGATGGCGCTCGCCTGCGCCTGCGGCTGCGGCGTCTTCGACGTCGGCGGCGGGCAATTCATGCCGCAGACCATGGGCTTGGGCTTCACCGCCTGGCTCCGCTACGACTACATGGACCAGAACCAGAACTGGGAAGGCGACCACAGCGCCCCGGCGGCAGACAACGACGACAAGCTGATCCGCACCCATTTCTTCACCATCGGCGGGCAGTACACGATCAACGGCAAGTGGTCGGTCATGGCCGAACTGCCGTTCTTCGACCGCACCTTCCGGACGACGGACGATGACGGCTCGGTTTTCGGACGGGCCGGCGGGATCTACCAAGTGCACCTCAACGCGCCGGGCGACCTGCAGGTGGCGGGCATGTACACAGGCTTCTCCTCAGACCGCTCTACCGGCCGCGGCCGCGGCCTGAAGCTACCCACTGGCGTCTGGCACAGCCCAGTCGGGCCGTTCGGCGGCGACGAGTTCGACCGCGATTCCCTTCCGGGCACTGGCACGACGGACGCCATGATCGAGGGCTATCATCTCGGCTCGTTCGACAAAGCCAAGCGCTTCAACTGGTTCATGCAGGCCAAGTACGATATTCCGTTCTCGGCCAGAGCCGGTTACCGGCCCGGCAATGAGCTCGACGCCGCGGCGGGCGTCACCTACGACCTTGGTAAGCATGGTGTTTTCGACGCAGTGGCGCCGATGCTCCAGCTCGTGAACAGCTATCGCATCCATGACACCGGCCCGCAGGCCGACGAGCTGAACTCAGGCTATGAACGGCTGCTCATTTCGCCAGGGTTCGAGGTGCGAGTGAAGCGCGTTCGCCTCTATGCGGATGTCGAGCTTCCTATCTACCAGCACACCAACGCCGCCCCGAGCGTGGCCATTGAAGGGGCCAGCGGCCAACTGGTCGCTCCGGCCCTGGTCAAGGTATCGCTAGCCTACGACTTCTGAGGCGGCGCCTCCTCGATCGGCGGATTGCGCAGATTGCGCGCAATCAGCGGGCGAGATTGGCGAGCGCGCCGGACTCGTCTAGGCATGAAGCCGATGAGGGTGGGGATCGCAGCAGTCGTAGTGGCGTTGGCCGCGTTGGCGGGTGGCCCGGCGCGAGCCGATCCCGCGGCCGACCTTCACGCGATCCTGGCTGACTACGACGCCTTCTGGAACCGCAACGATCCCATCGGCGCCGGTCAGCGCGGCGATGTGGCCGCCCAAGCCCTGTGGCCGGACGATTCCCCCGCCGAGGAGGCCCGCCGCCACGCCCAAGACCTTGCCTTCAAGCAGCGCCTCGACGCCGTGCCTGCCGCGGGCCTTGCCGGTGAGGACGCGCTGAACCGCCAGCTTCTCAAGGCTCAGCTGGCCATCGACATCGAGGGTGATCGCTTCGATGAGGAGCGCCTCCCCTTCACCAATGACGAGGGCTTCTTTGTCGCGCCGGCCGAAGTGGCCTCGGACACGGTCCTGCACGACGAGGCCGAGGCCCGGGCCTGGCTGGCGCGCATCGGCTCGCTCGACCGCTACTATGCGACCGAGACCGACAACATGCGCCGGGGCCTTTCCACCGGCTTCGTCAGCCCACGGATCACCGCGACCACCGCCGCCAGGGCGACGCGCGCCCAGGCCGATCTGCCGGCCGACGAGAGCCCGTTGCTTGCCCCGTTCGACCGCCTGCCGCCGGCCATGGCCGCGCGCCGGGACGCCCTGCGCGCCGAGGCCCTGGAACTGATCCGCGGCCGCGTGAAGGCCGCCGAGGTGAAGCTCGCCGACTTCTTCCAGACCGAATACCTGCCCAAGTCGCGCGACACCCTGGGGGCCTACGCCCTGCCGGACGGGCGCGCCTACTACGCCTATCGCGTGAAGCGCGAGACCACGACCGACATGACGCCGGACGAGATCTTCGCCCTCGGCCAGTCGGAAATCGCGCGCATCCGCAAGGCTATGGATGTGGAGATCGCCGCCAGCGGCTTCCACGGAACCTTCGCCCAGTTCCAGGACAAGCTGCGCACGGACCCGCAGTTCTATGTCACCACGCGCGAGGCGCTGATGGAGAAGGCCAGCCGGCTGGCCAAGCGCGTCGACGGCCAGCTGCCCGCGTTTTTCGGCAAGCTCCCCCGACTCTCCTACGGCGTGGTCGAGGTGCCGCGCGCGATCGAGGACGGCTACACCTCGGGCCGATACAACCCCGGCAGTCCCGAACAGGGCGTCGCCGGCAAGCTGATGATCAACACCTCGCACCTCGACCAGCGGCCGCTTTACGAGCTGCCGGCGCTGGTCAGCCACGAGGGCGCGCCGGGCCACCACATCCAGATCGCCCTGGCCCAAGAGCAGACGGGCGTGCCGGTGTTCCGCAAGGACAGCGACATCACCGCCTTCGTCGAGGGCTGGGCGCTCTATTCCGAGCAGCTCACCCGCGAGATGGGGCTCTATCAGACGCCCTATGAGCGTTTCGGGCTGCTCTCCATGGAGATGTGGCGCGCCTGCCGCCTGGTCATGGACGTCGGCATCCACTGGAAGGGCTGGACGCGCGACCAAGCCCTGGCCTGCCTGAAGGACAACAGCGCCCTGGCCGACAAGAACATCCAGAATGAGACCGACCGCTACATCGGCTGGCCCGGCCAGGCCCTGGGCTACAAGATCGGCCAGCTCGAAATCGAGCGGCTACGTGACAAGGCGCGGGCGCAGCTGGGGCCGAAGTTCGACTACCGCCGCTTCCACGACGTCGTGCTCGACGAGGGGGTCATGCCGCTGTCCGTGCTCACCGCCCGCGTCGACGCCTGGTTGGCGACCCAGGGGCGGTAGCCGATGAAACGGGGAGGTGGAATGGCCCTGAGATTGGCCTTGGCGGCGCTGGCGTTGTCGGCGGCAGCCAGTATGGCTCAGGCTAGCTGCACGCTTAGCAAGTACGCCGAATTTCCGGTGACCATGACCGGGCTTTCGCCGCTTCTCGACGCCAGCGTCAATGGCGCGCCTGCCCGATTCATGCTCGACAGCGGCGCGGCTCTCAGCGAGATCACCCCGGCAAAGGCGACAGAGTTCAAGCTCAGCACCACGCGGCTGCCACCCAGCGCCGCCATGCAGGGCGTCGGCGGGCTGGAGTTCATCTCGATCGCGCACGTGAAATCGTTCGTCGCGGCCGGAGCGAATTTCTCAGGCATCCTGTTTCTGGTCGGCGGCAATGAGTTCTGGTCCGGCGCGGCGGGGCTACTTGGCCAGAATTTCCTCCATCTTGGCGACCAGGAATACGACCTGGGCCACGGCGTCGCGCGCCTGTGGAAGGGGCAGGGCTGCGCGGGCAGCCCGCTCGCCTATTGGGCGCCGCAGGGGCCCTATTCCGTCGTCGCCGAGGCGCCTCTCGATCGCAACAACACCCAGGCGCGGGCGGAGGCTTACGTCAACGGCGTCAAGATCCGTGTCATGCTGGATACCGGTTCGTCGACCTCGGTCCTGTCGCTCGCGGCCGCCAAGCGCGCGGGCATCGACGTCTCCAGCCCGGGCGTCACGGCCGCGAGCCCAATGACCGGCCTTGGCCGACATGTGGTGTCGTCGTGGATCGCGCCCGTGGACAGCTTCAAGTTCGGTGATGAGCAAATCCTGCACACTCACCTGCGCATCGGCGAGTTTTCGGGCCTGGATACGGACATGCTGCTCGGCGCCGATTTCCTGCTCTCGCACCGGGTGCTGGTAGCCGACAGCCAGGGCAAGATCTACTTCACCTACAACGGCGGCCCGGTGTTCAACCTGACCACGACTCCTGGCGCGAACGCGTCACCCGATCTGCCGATCGCGGACGAAGCCCCGCCCACGGACGCGGCCGGCTTCGGGCGTCGCGCCGCCGCCCGCGCCGCTCGCCGGGAGCTCGAGCTGGCGATCGCGGATTTCAGCCGCGCCATCGAACTCGAGCCCAAGAATCCGGAATGGCTCATCCAGCGCGGCATGGTTCGTCTGCGCGCCCATCAACCGCTTCTGGCCGTGCCTGACTTCGACGCCGCGCTCGCGCTGCGTCCCGACGACACCGACGCCCTGATAGCGAGGGCCCAGGGTCGCCTGATGACGCATGACGCCGCCGGTGCGCTTGCCGATCTCGGCGCCGCCGACAGGGCCCTGCCCAAAGAGGCTGAGGATCGCATCGAGCTAGCTCCGCTGTACGAGCTGGCGGGCTCGCCGCTGGCCGCGATCGTGCAATACGATCTTTGGATCAAGGCCCATTCGGACGACGCGCAGCTCGCCGAGGCGCTCAATGGTCGTTGCTGGGAGCGCGCACTCCTTGGCGCCGATCTCGACAAGGCGCTGGCGGATTGCGACGCCGCGCTGCGCCGCGCGCCGGACTCGTGGGCCACGCTTGACAGTCGCGGTCTCGTTCGATTGCGCCAGGGCGACTACGATCAGGCGATCGCCGATTACGACAGGGTCCTCGCAACTCAGCCCAAGAGCGCCTGGTCCATGTTTGGACGGGGTCTCGCCGAGCTGAAGAAGGGCATGGCAGATCAGGGGAAAGCGGATATCGCCCAGGCCGAGGCCGCCAATCCGCATATCGCTGAAGAGGCGGGAAAGTACGGGCTGAAGCCCTGATCGGATGTGGCGCCGGTGGCGCCGCGCCGAACGGGATCAATCCCCCGCTTGGCTAAGCCGTCTACCGCTTTGGCCTGGCGCCCTGAGTTGACCGGCCGACCGCCGACCGCGTAACCGGGCGCGGTGACAACCGGCGAGGTCGATGGATGAAGGTGCTGGTCACCGGCGGGGCGGGCTACATCGGCAGCCACGCCTGCAAGGCCCTCGCCAGGGCCGGCCATGAGCCCATCGTCTTCGACAACCTCTCCGGCGGCCACCGCTGGGCGGTGCGCTACGGACCTCTGGAAGAGGGCGACGTCGGCGACCTCACCCGCCTCACCGAGGTGATGGAGGCTCGCCGGCCGGACGCAGTGATGCATTTCGCGGCGCTGATCAGCGTCGGCGAGTCGGTGGAGGAGCCCGAGCTCTACTACCGGGTGAATGTCGGCGGGGCGGTGAACGTGCTCGCCGCCATGCGCGCGGCGGGCGTGAAGCGCTTCGTCTTCTCCAGCACCGGCACGGTCCACGGGCCGCCGCCTGCCCTGCCGATCACCGAAGACATGCCGCTGGCCCCGATCAGCCCCTATGGCCGCTCTAAGGCCATGGTCGAGCAGATCCTGGCCGACGCCGCGGCGGCCTCGGACCTTTCCTGCGTCGCCCTGCGCTATTTCAACGCCTGCGGCGCCGATCCGGACGGCGAGCTCGGCGAGGCGCACCATCCCGAGACCCATCTCATTCCGCTGCTACTGGCGGCCATCCGCGACGGCGCGCCGCTGACCCTCAATGGCGAGGATCATCCGACCCCGGACGGCACCTGCGTGCGCGACTACATCCATGTCAGCGACCTGGCCCGCGCCCACGTCCTGGCGCTGGAGGCGCTGAAGCCCGGCCTCCGCGCCTTCAACCTCGGCACGGGCGAGGGCTACAGCGTGCGCCAGATCATCGACGCCGCGCGCCAGGTCACCGGCCGGCCCGTGGAGGTGCGCGTCGGGCCGCGTCGTCCGGGCGATGCGCCGGCGATCTGGGCCGACACCGCCCGCGCCGCCGCCGAACTCGGATTTACGGCCGAAAGCTCGTCTCTCGACTCCATCATCGAGACAGCCTGGAACTGGACCGTGCGCCCACCCGCTTACGCCGCATCATGACCATCCCCGCCCAGATCGTCGCCGAGCGCGACCGCCTCAAATCCTGGCTGCTCGACCAGGCCCTGCCGATCTGGTGGGCGCCGGGCGCCGATCTCGAACACGGTGGTTTCCACGACCGCTTGGATGCGTCCGGCCGATCACTCCCAGGCCCCAAGCGCGCCCGCGTCGCCGCCCGCCAGGCCTATTCCTACGCCGTGGGCGGGGCGTTCGGCTGGGACGGACCCTGGCGAGAGGCCGTCGACCAAGGCCTCACCTTTCTGGAACAGGCGCACCGGCGGCCCGACGGCCTCTACCGCGGCCGGGTGGACCCGGCCGCGCCCAGCGACGCGGTCGACCTCTACGACCAGGCCTTCGTGCTGCTGGCGCACTCCATCGCCGCGGGGCGTGGCGACACCGACGCTCCGGGGCGCGCGCAGGCCCTGCTGGCGCGCCTGCCGCGCGAGCCGGCCGGAGGTTTCGCGGGGCTGGACGGCGCCGGGCTCGACGCCAATCCCAACATGCATCTCTTCGAAGCCTTCCTGGCCTGGGTTGCGCGCGGCGCAGGCGAACTTTGGAGAGACGCCGCCGCCGGTCAGGCGCGGCTGGTCATGACCCGCCTCATCGACCCGGAGACGGGGGCGCAGAGCGAACTCTTCGGCCCCTGCTGGACCGCCCCGCCCAAGCCCGAGCGTGGCGTCTGGCCGGGGCACGAGTTCGAGTGGGCGTGGCTGTTGATGCGCTGGAACCTCGTGTCGGGGGACGCGGCCGCGCTCGCCGCCGCCCTGCGTCTGGTCGAGCTGGCCGAGCGCGCCGGCGTCGATCCGGACCGCAACGTCGCGGTCAATTGTCTGGACGGCGATCTGGTTCTCACCGATCCGGGGACGCGTCTGTGGCCTCAGACCGAGCGCCTGCGCGTGGCGGCCCTGGCGGGTGCGCTCACCGGCGACGCGTCATTCTGGGACATGGCGGCCAAGGCGGCGGCCGGGCTGTGGCTATTTCTCGACGTCCCGACGCCGGGCTTGTGGCGCGACAGCCTGGAGAGCGACGACCTGACCGCGCCGGCGAGTTCGCTCTACCACATCGTCGGCGCCATCCTGCAGCTCGACCGGGTGGCCGAGGGGCGGCTCTAGGCCAGGCGGAGATTTCCGCGTCGCGCCCGCAGGGCGCCGCCCAGTCCGGCGAAGCCCAGGATCATCAGCGCCCAGGCCGCCGGTTCCGGAACGGAGATCGAAACCCCGGTGAGTTCGTTGCCGTAGGAGGGGGTCCCACCGACGTTGATCGACTGGAAGGTCAGCGTCTCCGTGGAGCCGGTGGCGACGATGGCCACCCTGTTCGGCGTCCAGACGGCGTTGACTCCATCGCTGGTGTCAGTGGCCACCTGAGTCCCGCCGAAGCTGACATCCAGCTGTTGCGCGCCGCCGCCGTTTCGGCCGCCGTAGTCCCACGAGAGAAAATAGGTATCGCCCGCGGTGAGGCCGGTGACCGTCTGCGACACGGTGTCGAACGTGTTGGAGTTTACTTCCAGATTCTGGCAGCCGGCGGTTTCGCACGACAGGCCGTAGACCGTGCTGGCGCCCACCTCGAGCGTGTCGCTGGTATCGAACCAACCCGGAATCGTTGCGAACTGTCCGTAGCCGCCGCCGACATTGGGGTTGTTGAAATCGCCGTTGACGATGACGGCGGCGTGCGCCGCCCCGGCCAGGGCAGTGGCCCCGATCACGGTCGCGAACAGCCTAGCTGACAGTTGCATAGAACCCCCTTGCAAGCGCGGCTTTAGAGACCACGAAAGCCCCGCAGCGGCAACAGGAACACGCCCGCCTGCGATAATTGGGCGCAGGGATCCGCACTCTCCCTTGATGAAGTCACTGTTTTCGCCCCGACTGGGTGGCTGTCGCCCCCGACATGTGGAAATTTCGCGGCGTGACCACCCCGTTCGAACACGCCCTCGAGGCAGGCGATCTCGACCAATTGCGGGCCAGCCCCAAAGCGGACCTGCACGTCCACGGCGTCGGGGGTGGAAGCCGGGCCTTCCTGCGCGAGCGCACGGGACGCGATATCGCGCCGAGCGACCGGGTTTTTCGGTCGATGGCTGAGATGGACGCCTGGACGCAGGACAACATCGCCGACCTGTTCCGCGGGCCGACCGGGCGCGCGCTCGCGTTCGAAGCGACATTTACCCAGGCGCAGTCGGATGGTGTCACGCGGATCGACCTCGGTGAGGATGTCTGGGGCGTCACGTTGCACTAAGAGGGCGCGCCCGCGGTGTGGAAGATGCTTTGCGAAGCCCATGAGACGGCCGCGCCTGGCGTCGAATGGGTTCCTCAGATGGGCATCTCGCGTCACTGCCCCGTGCGCGCCATCCAGTATTGGATGGAACCCTTGCTGGAACTCAATGTGTTCCGCACGTTCGACCTATCGGGCGATGAATTGGCTCAGCCCATCGAAGTCTTCACGCCGATCTATCGCCGCGCCAAGAACGCTGGGCTGCGGCTGAAGGCTCACGTCGGCGAGTTTGGCGCGGCCGACGACGTCTGGCGCGCGGTCGAGGCGCTCGAACTCGACGAGGTCCAGCACGGCATCGCCGCCGCGCAGTCACCACAGGTCATGCGCGCGCTCGCCGAGTCAGGCGTTCGGCTGAATGTGTGTCCGACGTCGAATGTGATGCTCGGGCGCGTCGCGCGAATGGAAGAGCATCCCATCCGGCGACTCTATGACGCCGGCGTGAAGGTCACGATCAATACTGACGACTGCCTGATCTTCGGCACGAGCCTCTCGCAGGAATTTCTTGCGCTGCACCAGGCGGGGGTGATGACCGCGGCGGAGCTTGACGGTATCCGGCAGGCCGCCTTGACCTAGGCAGAAGGCGGGGACGGCTATCGCCCCTAGGCGATCCCCGCATGCAGGAAATCGTGGGTGCCGACCACGCCCACCGGGCGACCCTGCTCGCAGGCGATCAGCAGTTGGATCGGGGAGGGCCGCTCGGTCATGATCCGCAGGGCCTCGGTGGCCAGCAGGTGCGGATCGACGGTGACCGGTGAGCGGATCATGTGCGCCGACATCGGCGCGGAGAGGTCGGCGGTCGGCAGGGCGCGGCGCAGGTCGCCGTCGGTGAACACCCCGGTGAGCCGCCCGGCCGCGTCGACCACGGCCACGCCGCCGTAGCGCTTGCGGGTCATCTCGACGATGGCCTCGGCCAGGCTGACGCCCTCGGCTACGATCGGCACCTTCTCGCCGCGGGCCATGATGTCGCCGACGGTGACCAGCTGCGCCCCCAGGGTGCCGCCCGGATGGAAATTGCGGAACTCGGCCACGGAAAACCCGCGCGCCTCCAGCAGCGCCACGGCCAGGGCGTCGCCGAACGCCATCATCATCGTGGTCGAGGTGGTCGGCGCCCGGGTGTTCTCGCAGGCCTCGGCCGCCTTGGGCAGGATCAGGGCGACATCGGAAGCCTCGGCCAGGGCGCTGTCAGCCACGGAGGTCAGGCCCAGCAGCGGCACGGCGAAGCGCTTGCAATAGTGGATGACGTCGCGAAGCTCCGGCGTCTCGCCGGACCATGACAGCGCCAGCAGGACGTCCGAACGCGCCACCATGCCCAGATCGCCGTGGCTGGCTTCGGCCGGGTGCAGATAAAAGGCCGGCGTGCCGGTCGAGGCGAAGGTGGCGGCGATCTTGCGCGCCACATGGCCGCTCTTGCCCATGCCGGAGACCACGACGCGGCCCTGGGCGCGGGTGATGCGGTCGATGGCCGCTTCGAAGGCTTCGCTGAGCCCGTTGTCGAGGGCCTCCGCCAGGGCGGTGAGGCCGTCGATCTCGGCCCCCACGGTGCGCACGGCGGAGCGAACATAGCCCCGTTCGGCGGGTTTGAGTTTTGGCGTCGCCGGCACTTACGCCTACCTTTCGACCACGGACGGTGCGATCCTAGGCCTGTCAGGCGGCGGGCGGAAGCTTTGATGAACACGGACGGCCGGAGTGCGGCGGTGATCCTCGATCGGGATGGCGTGCTCAATGTCGATCGCGGCTATGTCGGCGAGATCGACCGCCTTCAGTGGATTCCAGGCGCCAAGGCGGCGGTGAAACGCTTCAACGACAAGGGATTGCTGGTCATTGTCGCCACCAATCAGTCGGGCGTGGCGCGGGGGATGTTCGGCATGGCCGAGGTCCATGCCGTGCACGAGCAGATGCGCGCCGACCTGGCGGTGGAAGGCGCGCGGATCGAGGCCTTTTATGTCTGTCCCTATCTGGCCGACGCTCCGGTGGCGGAATTCGCCCATCCCGATCACCCTGACCGCAAGCCCAATCCCGGCATGATCCTGCGGGCCATGGCCGACTGGTCGATCGATCCGGCTCGGGCGCTCATCATCGGCGACAACGAACGCGACCTGGAGGCCGGCCGGCGGGCGGGGGTGAGAGGGGCGCTGTTCCCGGGCGGGAATCTCGACGCCTTCGTCGCCGGCCTGACCTTACCGAAATGATTCGATACAGCTTTTGTCTCGCGCATCGGCGCGGTGCGGCTTAGGTGCCGCCCCCCATGATCCCGTTCATCGATCTCGCCGCGCAGCAGGCGCGCATCCGCCCGTCGCTCGACGCCGCCATCGCCCGCGTGCTGGCGCACGGCGCCTATGTCATGGGCCCCGAGGTCGCGGCTTGCGAAAAGGCGCTGGCGGCGTTCTGCGGCGCCGATCTGGCGCTCTCCTGCGCCAACGGAACCGACGCCCTGGCCCTGCCGCTGATGGCCTGGGAGATCGGGGCCGGCGACGCTGTCTTCTGCCCGTCCTTCACCTTCACGGCCACGCCGGAGATCGTGCCGTGGATGGGCGCCGAACCGGTGTTCGTCGACATCCGGCCCGACACCTACTGCATCGATCCCGCCCATCTGGAGGCGGCCATAGCGGCGGTGAAGCACGAGGGCCGACTGACCCCGCGCGCGGTGATCGCCGTCGATCTCTTCGGCCACCCTGCCGACTACCCCGCCATCGCCGACATCTGCCGCCGCCACGGCCTCAAGCTGATCGCCGATTCGGCCCAGGGCTTCGGCTGCACCCTGGGCGGCCATCATCCCATCCACTGGGCGGACGCGGTCTCGACCAGCTTCTTCCCGGCCAAGCCGCTCGGCTGCTATGGCGACGGCGGCGCGGTGCTGACCAACGATCCGGCGCTGTGGGAGCGGATGGACAGCCTGCGCATCCACGGCAAGGCGGTGAAGAGCGACGGCGCGACGGCGGACTCGCCGCACGATGCGAAATATCTCAACGCCCGCGTCGGCATGAACTCGCGCCTCGACACACTGCAGGCCGCGATCCTGCTGGAGAAGCTGGCTATCTTCGCCGACGAGATCGCCGCGCGACAGGCGGTTGCGAACCGCTACGCCGATGGTCTCGAGGGAGGGGTTCTGTCGACGCCCGGCGTCCACGGCGGCGTCTCGGTGTGGGCGCAGTATGTCATCGAACACACCGACCGCGACGGCCTCGCCGCCCATCTGCGCACCCAGGGGGTGCCGACCGCCGTCTACTATCCCGTGCCGATGCACCGTCAGACGCCCTACGCCCATTTCCCGCAGGGTCCGGGCGGACTGCCCGTCTCCGACGCCAAGGCCGGGACGGTCCTCGCCCTGCCGATGCACCCTTACCTGACCCCGGAGGTTCAGGACCGCATCATCGCCGCTATTTGGGGATTCAACGGGTAGCGGCGCGACGCTCAATGGGCGCGAACTATGCCGCCGGTGTTTTTCGCTCGGGCGGCCGCCGGCTGGCGCGCCAGCGCCTGAATCGGGGCGTAGCCCAGGCGATCAGCCCAATGACGATCGCAAAGGGCGCCAGGAACCCGACCACATAGACTATGGCGGCGACGGCCGTGACGAAGGTGCCGACAAAGTCGTGGACCGCACTCGCAAGCGGCGCCCAGGTTCCACCGGACACGATGTTTTCACTCGCCCCGTAGTCGATGGTGACATTTGAGGTGGCGACCCGCTTTTGCAGCACGGCCAGTTCAGACTGCATGGCGTCAAGATCGCCTTGAGCCTTGGCCACCTCCGTGGCCAGGTCGACAAAGTCGGAGGTCTTGCCCGGCCGGCGCTGAAGGGCGTCCTGAAGCCTGTCGCGAAGCGCGGTCTGGGCCTTCAGATGGGCGGCGACGTCGACGATCTGGACCGACAGATCCTCCGAGGTCACCGCGGTCTTGGTGATCTTACCGCCGGCCCCTTTCAGGTCGTCCGCAAGTTTGGTGCGGAACGCGGTGAGCCACGCCGGCGTCGCCTTCAGCGTCAGGCTCGCCGTTACCTGATCCCCTCCGGTCTGTTCGATGTTGGACCCTGTGACTTCACAAACGGACGCGCCGGCGCCGTTGCAGGCGTCCTCGTGCTTGGCGACCAGGTCGCGGATGCGTGAGGCGGGCGTCTCGACGCCGAATTGGTAGGCGTAGGCGAGCATAGGCGCGGAGGGAGTAAGTTGGGAACTGGACTCCGCCTCCCCGGGTTTCGCCGGAGCCGCGGCTCGCGCCGCGTCGGCGCTCGCAACCGCGTCGTTCTGACTTTTGCCGGCGGGCTTCGAACAACCGAACAGCAGGACTGTGGCGCAAACCCAGACCAGGACACGCATGCAGCGTCTCTCCCTATCGCCGCCCGCGCCCATCACGAAAGCGTGATCACGAAAGCGTGATCTTAGTGTGGCGGCCGGCGAGGTCGGCGTTGGAACTGGCTAGAACGGCGCGGGCGGGGGTGCTGGAGGGTCACTCGAATGTCCAAGAAAACTGTCGCCGAGATCGTCGTCGAGGTTCTGGAGCGGGCGGGGACCCAGCGCTGCTACGGCGTGGTCGGCGACACCCTCAACCATGTCACCGACGCCATCCGGCGAAGTTCGATCGACTGGGTGCATATGCGCCACGAAGAGGCCGGCGCTTTCGCAGCCGGGGCCGAGGCCTATCTGACGGGGACTCTAACAGCCTGCGCCGGCAGCTGCGGGCCGGGCAGCCTGCACTTCATCAACGGCATCTACGAATCCCACCGCAACCGCGCGCCGGTGGTGCTGATCGCCAGCCAGGTGGCCAGCGCCGAGCTGGGCATCGACTTCCCGCAGGAGGTCGAGTTCCGGCCGCTCTACGCCCACTGCAGCGTGTTCTGCGAGGCGATCATGAACCCGACCCAGGCGCGGCGCATGGCCACCCTGGCCTGTCAGGCCGCCCTGACCAAGCGCGGCGTCGCCGTGCTGGTGCTGCCGGGCGACATCGCCGCCCTGGAGGTGGAGGAGGGGCCGGCCTACGCCGTCCACGCGCCCTCGCCGGTGACCACGCCCTCGCACGCGGAACTCGATCTCATCGCCGCCCTGCTGGCCGAGGGTGGGCGCATCGCCGTCTACGCCGGCGCTGGCTGCGAGCACGCCCACGACGAGGTGGTGCGTTTCTGCGCCAGCCTCGGCGCGCCCATGGCCCACACCTCGCGGGCCAAGGACTTCCTGGAACCGGACAATCCCCACAACGTCGGCATGACCGGCGTCTTCGGGGCCAAGGCCGGCTTTCACGCCGTGACCAGCTGCGACACCCTCGTTCTCTTGGGCTGCGACTTCGCCTGGCGGCAGTTCTATCCCAAGGACGCACGCGTCATTCAGATCGACATCGATCCGACCCACCTCGGCCGCCGTCATCCGGTGGAGATCGGCGTGGTCGGCGATATCGGCGCCAGCCTCGCCGCGCTGCAGCCGCGCCTGAAACCGCTGGTCCACCGCGCCTTCCTCGACGAATGCCTGAAGCTGCGCGCCGAAGACCAGGCCGAGCTCGAACGCCAGGCGAAGGTGGGTCGCAACGACCTCATCCATCCCCAGCGCCTGGCCGCGCTCATCGACCAGCATGCGGCCGACGATGCGATCTTCACCGCCGACGGCGGCAGCCCGATGGTCTGGCTGTTGCGCCATATCGCCGTCAATGGCCGGCGGCGCACCCTGACCAGCCTGCTGCACGGCACCATGGCCAACGCCATGCCCCAGGCCCTCGGACTCAAGAAGGCGCTGCCCGATCGCCAGGTGATCGCGCTTTGCGGCGACGGGGGCCTGGCCATGCTGCTCGGCGATCTCCTGACCGCCATCCAGGAGGAGATCGCGGTCAAGATCGTCGTCTTCAACAACGGCACGCTGGGCTTCGTCGAGCTGGAGATGAAGGTCGAGGGCCTGATCAACGCCTACACCGATCTCAAGAACCCCGACTTCGCCAGGCTGGCCGAGGTGATCGGCTTCAAGGGCTGGCGCGTGGAGACCAACGATGCCCTGGACGCTGCAATCGTTCAGTTCCTGGCCCATCCCGGACCGGCCCTCCTCGACGTCAAGGTCAACCGCACCGAACTGGTCATGCCGCCGAAGGTCGAGCCGGCGATGGCCTTTGGGGCCCTGCTCTACAGCGCCAGGGCGGTGCTCGGCGGCCACGCCGCCGATGTCGCCGACCTGATCGATTCCAATGTCCGACGCTGAGATCGCCGAGCGCGACTCGCGGCGGGTGATCACGCGCGCCGTCGCGGGAGTCGCAGCTCTCGTGGCCTGGTTGGCGCTCGGCCTGCAACTGGCGCTGACCCTGGAGCAGATGGCGGCGGAGGGCGCCGCCGCGGCGCTTTGGCGCTACCTCGGCTTCTACACCATCCTCACCAACCTCGCCGTTGCGGTGGTGGCCAGCCTCATGGCCGCGCGGCCGTCGCTGGCGGGTCCCCGCCTGCGCCTGACAACGGCGAGCGCGATCGCCTTCGTGGGCATCGTCTATTCCGTGGCCCTGCGCGCCCTCTGGCATCCGATCGGCTGGCAGGCGGTGTCGGACCACGCCTTGCACGATGCGACGCCGCTGCTGTTCCTGGCCGCCTGGCTCCTGGCCGGGCATGGATCGCTGAGATGGCGCGACGCCCTGTGGACCCTGATCCCGCCGCTGGCCTACTGCCTCTACGCCCTGGCCCGCGGGGCGACGGATGGCTGGTACGCCTATTGGTTCCTCAATCCCCGCGCGATGGCGCCGCCGGCCCTGGCGTTGAGCATAGCTGTCCTGGCCGCCGCCGCCCTGGTCGTCGGCCTGGTCCTGACGGTCATCGACCGCTGGCTCGGGCGCTCTAGGTGAACGCGCGGCCTTGTCCCTATAAGGGCTGATGGCCGAACCACCCGAGCAATCCGTGACCCTCGCCATGCTGGGCGCGCGCATGGTTGACAGCACGCCTCAGGCTACGGCGCTCGGCATCCGCCTGGTTTCGGTCGAACCGGGCCTGGCCGTCATGGCCGTGCCGCACGACGACAAACTGGTCGGCGATCCCGAGACTGGCGTCATCGCCGGCGGCGTCGTCACCACCCTGCTCGACCACGCTTGCGGCCTGGCCGTGACCTCCAAGCTGCTGGAGCGCGGGGCCTTGGGGCCCGCCGCCACCCTCGACCTGCGCATCGACTATATGCGCGCCGCCGAGCCCGGCCGGGAGATCGTCGCCCGCGCCCACTGCTACAAGCTCGGTCACACCATCGCCTTCGTGCGCGCCACCGCCTTCGACGTCAGCGAGGACGATCCGATCGCCACCGCCCAGGCGGCCTTCGCCATGAGCGCGCGGGGCAAGGCCGAATGAGCGACGACCGCGCGGCGCGCCTGACGGCCATGCTGGAAAGCCTGCCCTACATCCGCTTCCTTGGCATGCGCGCCGAGCTGGCCGGCGACGAGATGACCGGCATCCTGCCCTTCGCCCCGCATCTGATCGGTAACATCGTGCTGCCCGCCCTGCACGGCGGGGTGTTGGGGGCGTTCATGGAGATGACCGCCATCTGCCAGCTGGGCGTGCGCGAACCCGCCCGGCGCCTGCCGCGCACCATCGACGTCACCATCGAATATCTGCGCCCCGGCCGGGCGCGCACCACCTACGCCCGCGCCGAACTGGTCAAGCTCGGCCGACGGATCGTCAATGTCCACGTCGAGGCCTGGCAGGATACCCGCGCCTCGCCGGTGGCCGCCCTCCGCGGCCATTTCATGCTGAGCCCCATTTCACCTCTCCCGGCGGGAGAGGTCGAGACGCGCCGGTAGGGCGCGTCCGGGTGAGGGAGTAGGAAACCAAGCCTCCTAATCCCTCACCTTCCCATGGCTCCGCCATGGGCCTCTCCCTCTCTCGCCGAGGGGGCTTGTATACTTTACTGATAGCCCGGCTTCGGGCAGAATCGCCCGGCGTGACAGGCCGGCGCGAGGCGGTGCGCGATGAGCGCGCCGCTTCACCACCTGTTGCGAGCCGAGGTCATACCGCGCTTGCCTGATTGGAGAGACGCCGCTCGATATGGCGCACCGATCCCCACCGATATTGTGGGCGCCACAATCGTGAGTTTCGGGGCCGCGCCGCCAGAGTGTGACCTAGAGGGTGGCGGCCTCATTATCGACTATCTGCCGATAGGGGCGACTGAGCGCAAACGGCTGATTCTGGCCTTTACCGAGCTGGGGATGTGGGCTGAAAACTAACCTCTGACACGGGGAATATCTGCCTAGCCCATTCCCACGTCGGGTTTCTCTCAATGATCGTGTGGCGAGCGGCTTCCACGATAGTGTCGGCAAGCCAGCCCGTGTCTGGCGCTATGCCCACCTCGTAGATGTAACGCATTGAAACAAATGCGTCTTTACTGGCGGATAGAACCCAATCGAACGTCACGTTGGGAATGGGATTCCCGTCTTTTCCATACACACTTTCAACATACGCGCGAACAACGCTGGAATTCTCATTCCAGTATTTGCGGATTTTTCGCCGAGGGCGCCGACCGATTTTATAGAACAATTTAGATAAATCGTGTTCGTTGCCGTAAGTCTTTCTCCCCATTCTGATAAGCGTCTTAAAGTAAAGCTCTAGCGAGAAAGCCGCGCATACCATAGAGGCGGTGACAGGATTTTGGTTGTGCATGACTGGGAAGGCCGGATGACGAGTAATTATTGTCAGAGTCTTGCCGACGAGCCGAAATTGGTCGGCGACTATGAAAATGTCTAGAGGCTTCGGCTTTCGCTTCGCCATGCTACAATTCCCCCATGAGCGACGACCAACCCGATACCTTCTCTGACGAAGAGGCAAGGCGGCGCACTGAGACGTCGATCCGCGCTTCGTTCACCTTGTCGCCTAAGACGCACAAGGAGATGGCCGGTCATTCGGGCCGACCATCTCGCAAGGGCTCAAAGGCTCTCAAGGTAGGCGAGAAGCAGCCTTAGCTTTCTGATTCCGCGCTGTAGGCGCCCGCGCTCAACGAGCAGGTCGATAGGTGAGGCGCTTGCCTTCCGCCGCCTTGATCGCCAGCGCTGTGCGCGTGATGTCGTCGATGCCGACCGCGATGCGGTGAGAGTGCCGGAAGTCAAATTCCGACAGGTAGCGGTTCAGGTGCGCCTCAGAGACGTGGCGATAGGTTCCGGTCACGCCGCGTTTGAGATTCGAGAAATACCCCTCAACGGTGTTCGAGTGGACATCACCGCGAACGTATTCCTCGATCCCATGATTGACCGTCTCGTGGCTGGCGAAGTCTTTGCCAATCGGACGATATTGGCCCGCGTCATCGGTCATGAGTGCCGACTTGCGATCAACATGCTTGTTGATGATCGGGCCAAGGGTTTGGCCGGTCACATTGGCGACGTGAAACGAACGTGCGCGACCGTTCCGCTCAACGAGCGTGAACGCGACTTGCTTGCCAACCGCGCCGATGTTCTTCGGGTTGCGCTTGGAAAGGCGCTTGTTGCGTTCCTTGCCGCCGATCACCGTCTCGTCGGCCTCAACGATCATGCCTTCGCCGCCAAGCTGCCCGGTCGGCGTCAGGGCCATGGCTTCGCGGATGCGGTGCGCCATGAACCACGCGCTCTTGTAGGTAATGCCAAGCTGGCGATGCAACTCGTGCGCCGACACGCCGTTCTTGCATCCGTTCATGAGACGGAAGGCGTAAGCCCACTTGGACAGCGGGATATGAGACCGCTCGTAAACGGTGCCGACGCGCACCGTGAATTTGTCCTTGCAAGCCGAGCAGTAATACCAGCCCGGCCCCATCGACTTGCCATTCAGGGGAGCCGACTGGTCCGTCACGCCACAGTGCGGGCAAACTACGCCGGTCGGCCAGCGCAGCGCCTCGAAGTAGCGCCGGGCCGCATCTTCGTCGTGGTAAATCGGATCTGAAATCTCAATGGTCATAACGGGTTGCTCCTTGGCGACCCTTATCCCACAGCGAAGTCTGTCAGTCAAGTATATAAGTGCCCTCGCCGAGAGAGGGGTTTAGGTTGACCCCACCGGCCCCGCGTCTTAACGCCCGGGCCATGCTGCAAGGTCTGTCCCCTCTCGCCCGCGAGGCGCGCGTCTGGCCGTTCGAACAGGCGCGGGCGCTGTTGGCGCGTCTGTTGCGCGTGCGGCTTACGAGCGACGCCGAGCGGGACCTGGCCGCCACGCTCTTCGCCGCCGGCAAGATCGATGAGGCCTTGGCCGCCCTGCCGGCCCTGCGCGCGCCGGTGATCTTGCAGACCGGTTATGGCGCCTCGGGCCTGCCGCATATCGGCACCTTCAACGAGGTGGCGCGCACGACCATGGTCCGCAACGCCTTCCGCGCCCTCACCGAAGACCGGATCCCCACCACTCTGATCTCGTTCTCTGACGACATGGACGCCCTGCGGAAGGTCCCGGACAACGTCCCCAACCGCGAGGCCCTGGCCGCCGATCTCGGCAAGCCGCTCACGAAGGTGCGCGATCCGTTCGGCGAATATCCGAGCTTCGGCGATCACAACAACGCCCGCATGCGCGCCTTCCTCGACGCTCACGGCTTCGACTATCAGTTCTACTCGGCCACCGATTGCTATCGCTCGGGCCGCTTCGACCGCACCCTGCGCCTGGTCCTGGAGCGGTTCGACAAGGTCCAGGCGGTGATGCTGCCGACGCTGGGCCCCGAGCGCCGCGCCACCTATTCGCCGTTCCTGCCGATCAGCCCGACCACCGGGCGCGTGTTGCAGGTACCGACCCTGGAGCGCTTCCCCGATCGCGGCACGATCGTCTTTGAGGACGAAGACGGGACGCGCGTCGAGACTCCTGTCACCGGCGGGGCGGTCAAGCTGCAGTGGAAGCCGGATTGGGCCAACCGCTGGGTCGCCCTCGGCGTCGACTATGAGATGAGCGGCAAGGACCTGATCGACTCGGTGAAGGTCTCTTCGCGCATCTGCCAGATCCTGGGCGGCGCGCCGCCGGAGGGCTTCAACTTCGAGCTCTTCCTCGACGAGCACAATCAGAAGATCTCCAAGTCCAAGGGCAACGGCCTGACGCTGGAGGAATGGAGCCGCTACGGCGCGCCCGAGAGCCTGGTCTACTATCTGTTCGGCTCGCCGCGCTCGGCCAAGAAGCTGGCCTTCGAGGTCATCCCGCGCGCCGCCGACGAATATCTGCAGCAGCTCGACGCCTACAACCGCCCGCCGGCCCCGCCGCGCGAGAACGAGCGACCGGCCAATCCGCTCGACAATCCCGTGTGGAGCGTCCACGGCGGCGCCCCGCCGGCCAAGGGCTCGCCGGTGTCGTTCGGCCTCCTGATCAATCTGGTCTCGGCCGCCAACGCCTCGGACAAGGCCATCCTGTGGGGCTTCATCGCCCGCCACATGCCGGGGGCGACGCCGGCGAGCGAGCCTCTGCTCGACCGCCTGACCGACTACGCCGTCCACTACTACGAAGACTTCGTCCGCCCGGCCAAGCGCTTCCGCGCCCCTGATGAGCGCGAGCGCGCCGCCTTCGCCGATCTCGCCGCTCGCCTGCGCGCCCTGCCGGCGGACACCCACGACGCCGAGACGGTGCAGAACGAGGTTTACGAAGCCGGCAAGGCCGCAGGTTTCGAGCCCCTGCGCGCCTGGTTCACCGCCCTCTACGAAGTGCTGCTCGGTCAGACCCAGGGTCCGCGCTTCGGCTCCTTCGCGGTCATCTTCGGCCTCCCCGAGACCATCGCCCTGATTGAGAAGGCGCTGGCGGGCGAGAACCTCGGCTAGCGCGGCGTCGGGCTGAATTCCGACGCGGCGGAACCTAGCCGACCGAACGTCATTCCTCTCTTGCGAAACGCGTTTACGATCCCGGTCTCGGGCGCCGGCGTCGCCGCGCGTTCCAAGCCAGAAGATCCGGCTTTCGGCGGCCAGTCGCCAAGCTCTCGAACGTGCATGCCGGCGACGGAGGAAGACGATGGATCACACGCCCGCTGGAGCAGCCACGGCCCGAGTTAGCGAGGACGGTGCGTCAGGTCCGGGCGAGCTCCCGATCGACACGCTGTGCGTCAACACCATCCGCACCTTGTCCATGGACGCCGTGCAGAAGGCGAATTCGGGCCACCCTGGCGCGCCGATGGGCTTGGCGCCGGTGGCCTACACCCTGTGGCAGCGGGCCCTGCGCTACGATCCGGACCAGCCGGACTGGCCGAACCGCGACCGGTTCGTTTTGTCCAACGGCCACGCCTCGATGCTGCTCTATTCCCTCCTGCATCTGGTCGGCGTGAAGGACGCGGCCCGCAAGGGCGAGGCGGTCCGTCTCAGCGACATAGAGGCGTTCCGACAGTTGGACAGCAAATGTCCCGGCCACCCCGAGCATGGCGTGACTGTCGGCGTCGAGACGACCACGGGGCCGCTCGGGCAGGGATGCGGAAACAGCGTCGGGATGGCCATGGCCTCGCAATGGCTGGCCAAGCACTTCAACAAACCCGACTTCAACCTGTTCGATTTCAACGTCTACGCCATCTGTGGCGACGGCGACATGATGGAGGGGGTTTCCAGCGAAGCCGCCTCCCTGGCCGGCCACCTGATGCTGGGCAACCTGTGCTGGATCTACGACAGCAACCGCATCACCATCGAGGGCCATACCGACCTGGCCTTCAGCGACGACGTGGCCGCCCGGTTCAAAGGCTATGGCTGGAACGTCGAGCATGTGGGCGACGCCAACGACATCGGGCGCCTGACCCAGGCCTTCGAAACATTCCGCGAGACCGGGGCCGCGCCAACCTTGATCGTCGTCGACAGCCACATCGGCTATGGCGCGCCGCATAAGCAGGACACAGCGGCCGCCCACGGCGAGGCGCTGGGTGTCGAAGAGTGCCGTTTGGCCAAGCGCCATTACGGCTGGCCGGAAGACGCGCAGTTCCTGGTTCCGGACGGTGTGAGGGCGCATTTCGACGCCGGCGTAGGCCGGCGCGGCCGCAAGCTCCAGGCCGAATGGGCGGCGTTGCTGAAGGCCTATCGCGCCAAATATCCCGATCTCTCTGCGCAGCTCGACCTAATGTTGAGCGGCGAGCTTCCTGGCGGCTGGGACGCCGACTTGCCCACCTTCCCGGCCGACGCCAAGGGCGTCGCCACCCGCGACTCCGGCGGCCAGGCGATTAACGCCATCGCCCGGAACTATCCGTGGATGATCGGTGGGTCTGCCGACCTTTCACCGTCCACCAAGACCAACCTGACCTTCGAGGGCGCCGACAGCTTCGAGGCGGAAAAATATGGCGGACGCAACCTGCACTTCGGCATCCGCGAGCACGCCATGGGCGCGGTCGTGAACGGCTTGGCTCTATGCGGGCTGCGACCCTACGGTTCGACCTTCCTGATCTTTTCCGACTACATGAAGCCGCCCATTCGGCTCAGCGCCCTGATGGGGTTGCCGGCCATCTTCGTGTTCACCCACGATTCCATCGGCCTTGGCGAAGACGGGCCGACCCATCAGCCGGTCGAGCAGCTGCTGTCTCTGCGCGGCGTGCCGGGCCTGATCACGCTGCGGCCCGCCGACGCCAACGAAACGGTCGAGGCCTGGCGGGTGATCGCCCGCCTGAAGCATCAGCCCGCCTGCCTGGTGCTGACCCGCCAGGCCCTCCCGACCTTCGACCGAAAGACCTATGCGCCCGCTAAGGGGCTCGCCAAGGGCGCCTATGTCATGGCCGACGCCAAACCGGGCGCACCCGAGGTCATCCTGATCGGCACGGGCAGCGAGGTTCAGCTTTGCGTGCAGGCCTATGAAACCTTGCGGGAGAAAGGCGTCGCGGCGCGCGTCGTCAGCATGCCGTCCTGGGAGCTGTTCGAGCAGCAGGACCAGGCCTACCGCGACAGCGTCCTGCCGCCGGCGGTGACGGCGCGGGTGTCGGTGGAGGCGGCCTCGCCGATCGGCTGGGACCGCTACGCGGGCCCGGGCGGCGCCATCATCGGCATGCGTGGCTTCGGTGCTTCGGCGCCGATCAAGGACCTGATGAACAGGTTCGGCTTCACGACCGAAAAGGTGCTTGCCGCGGCGGAGCAGCAGATGGCCAAGGCCAAGGATGGCGCCAGGGGCTCACCGACCTCGAAAGCGGCGGGATAGGGCCATGGCCGACGATCGCCCGATCAGGGTCTCCGCCAAATCGACGGATGCCGGAGACAAGTCCCACCACCCGCTCAAGCCGGCCGATCCCTGCGCCATGGTGCTGTTCGGCGCCACCGGCGACCTGGCCGGGCGCCTAGTTGTTCCCGCGCTGTACAACCTGGCCCGCTGGCATGCGCTGCCGGAGCATTTCGCCTTGATCGGCGTGGCGCGCGGGCAGGACTCCCTGGAGAATTGGCGCAAGGCCCTCCACGACGAATTGCAGGGCTTCGTCGGCGCCGGGTCGGGGACCTTCAACCCCGACCATATCGATGAGGCGGCGTGGAAGCGGCTGGCGGACACGATGTCCTTCGTCCAGGGCGACCTGACCACGCCGGAACTCTACCAGGCGGTCGGAGCAGCCCTGGGCGCGGCGCAGAAGGCGCACGGGACCAAGGGCAATGTCATCTTCTACCTCGCCGTCGCCGATCCGCTGTTCGGACCGGTGGTGGAGCAATTGGGCAACGCGGGACTCACCGACCAGCCCACGGACAAGGCCGGGCGCCCGGCCTTCTGGCGACGGGTGGTGATCGAGAAGCCCTTCGGCCACAGCCTGAATTCGGCGCGCGCCCTCGATGCCGGCATCCGGAAAACCCTGGGTGAAGAGCAGATCTTCCGCATCGACCATTTCCTCGGCAAGGACACGGTCCAGAGCATCATGGCGTTTCGCTTCGCCAACGGCCTGTTCGAGCCGCTCTGGAACCGCGACCGGATCGATCATGTGCAGATCACCGCGGCCGAGACGGTCGGGGTGGGGAGCCGTAGCAACTTCTACGAACAGACCGGCGCGCTGCGCGACATGGTTCCCAACCACATGCTCAGCCTGCTGAGCCTGGTGGCCATGGAGCCGCCCGTGGACTTCAGCGCCGCTTCGGTTCGCGCCAGGAAGGCGGACGTGCTCGCCGCCATGCCCGCCGCCGCGCCAGCCCGGGCCGTGCGCGGCCAGTATGGCGAGGGGCGCTCGGGAGGAAAGCGGGTCCAGGCCTATCGCCAGGAGCCCGGCGTGGCGCCGGACTCACCGGTCGAGACCTACGTCGCCCTGGAGCTGCATATCGACAACTGGCGCTGGGCGGGGGTGCCGTTCTTCGTCCGCACGGGCAAGCACCTGTCGGCGCGGATGACCGAGATCGCCATCCGCTTCAAGCAGGCGCCCTATGCGGTGTTCAAGGACACTCCGGTCGACGCGCTGCGGCCCAACTGGCTGGTGATGAGGATCGCGCCGGACGAGGGCATAACCCTGCAGTTCGAGGTCAAGCGCCGGGGACCGACCATGGACCTCGACCCCGTGGAGATGAAGTTCAACTACGACGACTGGTTCGAGAAGGAGTCCATCGTCGGCTACGAAACCCTGCTCTACGACGTCATGATCGGCGATCCGACCCTGTTCATGGACGCCGATATGGTGGAGCAGGGCTGGCGCATCGTGCAGCCGGTGCTGGACGCCTGGGCGGCCGAGACCCCTGACTTTCCAAACTACGCCTCTGGCGGCGAAGGTCCGCCGGACGCGGACCGCCTCATCGCCGAGGATGGGGACCGGACCTGGCGGCCCACGGACGGCGCGTCGTGAGCGTCGCCCGGGACATCCGGCTCGTCCTGAGCGACGTCGATGGCACCCTGGTCACCGGCGACAAGATCCTGACCGACGCCGCCAAGGCGGCGGCGCGTGAACTTCGGGCGGCGGGTATCGACCTCGCCCTGACCAGCAGCCGACCGCCGCAGGGCATGCGCATGCTGGTCGAGCCTCTTGACCTGAAACTGCCTCTCGCCGGGTTCAACGGCGGGGTGCTGGTCAATCCCGATATGTCGGTGATCGAGACCCGCGCCATCGATCCCGTCGCGGCCAGACAGGTCGTCGATCTGCTGCTCGGGCAGGGCCTCGATGTCTGGGTCTACACGGCGACGGACTGGTGCGTGCGTGACCCGAACGCGCCGCACGTGGCGCGGGAGGCGTGGATCCTGCAATTCGACCCGGTGGCGGTCCCCATCTTCACCACCGAGGATCTGGCGCGGGCGATCAAGATTGTCGGGGTCGGCGACGATGCCGCCGTGCTCGCCGCCAGTGAAAAAGCGGCCTGCGATCTCTTGGGCGACGCGGCCAGCGCCACGCGGTCCTCAACCTATTTTCTCGATGTGACCAACCCCCTGGCCAACAAGGGCGCGGTCGTCGCCACCCTGGCGGGACGCCTGAACATCCTGCCGGCCCAGATCGCCACCATCGGCGACATGCCCAACGACGTCCTGATGTTTCGCCAGAGCGGCTTCTCCATCGCCATGGGCAACGCCAGCGACGAGGTGAAGGCGCAGGCCCGCGCCGTCACCGACAGCAACGAGAACGACGGCTTCGCCAGCGCCATACGGAAATTCATCCTGCCCGCGGTCGCCGGATGACCCCGGACGGAAAGCCAAGGAGGCGATCATGACGCCGCGTGTGAAAGAAATTCTGAGCTGGTACGGCGCGGAGAACGTCGGAACCCTGACCAATCTCGCGCGGATTCTGAACCATGGCCGCCTGGGTGGCAGCGGCAAGCTGGTCATCCTGCCGGTCGACCAGGGCTTCGAACATGGGCCGGCCCGCTCCTTCGCGCCCAATCCTCCGGCCTATGACCCGCGCTACCACTTCGACCTGGCCATCGAGGCGGGATGCAGCGCCTACGCCGCGCCCCTGGGCTTTCTGGAAGCTGGCGCGCGCGAACATGCCGGTGATCTGCCGCTGATCTTGAAGGTCAATGACGACGACACCCTGCTGGGGGAGAAGGATCCGGACCAGGCCTTGACCGGCAGCGTGCAGGACGCCCTCCGGCTTGGCTGCTGCGCCATCGGCTTCACCATCTATCCGGGATCGGCGCACCAGCTGGAGATGTTCGGCGAGCTGAGGGCCTATGCCGAGGAAGCCAAGCGCAACGGCCTGGCGGTGGTGGTCTGGTCCTATCCGCGGGGATCGGATCTGACCCCCGAAGGCGAGACGGCCATCGACGTCGTCGGCTACGCCGCCCAGATCGCCGCCCAGCTCGGGGCCAATATCATCAAGGTGAAGCTGCCGACCGCACACATCGAACAGGCGGCCGCGCGCCGGGTCTATGAGGATCAGAAAATCCCCATCAGCACCCAGGTCGATCGGGTGCGCCACGTGGTCCAGTGCGCCTTCGCCGGGCGACGTATCGTCATTTTCTCCGGCGGCGCCGCCAATTTCGACGACGAGGCGCTGCTGGAGGAAATCCGCGCCATTCACGCCGGCGGCGGCTTTGGCTCGATCCTCGGGCGCAACTCCTTCCAGCGTCCGAAGGCCAAGGCCCTGAAGATGCTGGGCGAGGTGATGGACATCTACGCCGGGGCGCCGGCGCCGTCATGACCGAGCCGTCGCTCTACCCCCTGCGGTTCGAGCCGATCTTCCAATACCGGCTCTGGGGCGGCCGGCGCCTGGGCGCCTGGCTGAGCAAACCCCTTCCCGGCGACGGCCCGATCGGCGAAGCCTGGGTGCTGAGCGACCGGGACGACCACGCCAGTCTCGTCGCCGACGGCCCGCTCAAGGGGGCTACCCTCACCCAGCTGATGGCGCGGTCCAAGGGTCAGATCCTCGGCGACCTGGCCGCGCGCTTCGATCGCTTTCCGCTGCTCCTGAAGTTTCTCGACGTCCGCCAGATGCTCTCCGTCCAGGTGCATCCGTCGGACGACAAGACTCAGCTGATCCCGGCGGGAGAGCGCGGCAAGACCGAGGCCTGGGTGGTGCTCGAAGCCGATCCGGGATGCCGGATCTATGCGGGCCTAAAGCCGGGCGTCACCGCCCAGGATCTGCGCGCGCTCACCACCCGGACGGCGGACGATCGTCTGGCCAGCTTCAAGCCCGAGGCGGGCCAGGGCGTCCTGATCGAGGCCGGCGGGGTCCACTCCCTGGGCGACGGGGTGATGGTGTTCGAAGTCCAGGAGAACAGCGACGTCACCTTCCGGCTCTATGATTGGGACCATATCGACGCCACAACCGGCAAGCCCCGGGACCTGCAGGTCGACGCGGCCCTGGCCTGCGTCGATTTCAACCAAGGCGCCATCCTGCCGATCAGGCCCACGGTCGAGGCGGCCGCGCCGGTGCGGCGCGAACTCTATTTCGACAACGCCCACTTTCGTCTCTGGCGGCTTCGCGGAGCGGAGCCATTCACCGTCGGCGCGACCGCCGAGCCGCGCATTCTGGTTTGCGTCGAGGGCGGCGGTCACATCGAGCACCAGGGCGCCCAATTCGCCATGGAGCGGGGCGCCGTCACCCTGTTGCCGGCGGCCGTGGGCGTCTGCCGCTTCCGCCCGGAGCGAACCGTCACCCTCTTGGAAATCGCCGTGCCGGAGTTGTCATGAAAGAGCTCATTGTCTTCGACCTCGACGGCACGCTCGCCCAAAGTAAATCGCCGCTCGACACCGAGATGGCCAGCTTGCTCAGCCGGCTTCTCGACCTGGCCAAGGTCGCCATCATTTCCGGCGGCGCGTGGGTGCAGTTCGAGAAACAGATTCTGCCGAATCTCGCGCACACCTACCGGCTGAACGGCCTGTCCCTCCTGCCGACCTGCGGGACCAAGTACTTCCAACACAAGGACGGGCGATGGGACATCCTCTATTCGGAGGACTTCGAGGCTCCCGAGAAGAAGTTGATCATCGACTCGCTGAACAAGGCCTTCGATCAGTCGGGATTCAGGCCCGCCAAACATTGGGGCGAGTTCATCGAGGATCGAGGAGGCCAGGTGACCCTCTCCGCCCTCGGGCAGGAAGCGCCGCTCGACGAGAAAAAGGCCTGGGATCCTGACTTCGCCAAACGCAAGAAGATCAAAGCGATTCTCGAGCCGCTCATTCCCAGGTTTTCCGTACAACTGGGCGGCGCGACCTCGATCGACATCACCCGCCCGGGCGTCGACAAGGCCTATGGCATTGGCAAGCTGAAAGAGGTCCTCGGCGTCCCTCTCAAGAAGATGCTGTTCATCGGCGACGCCCTGTTTCCGGGCGGCAACGACTATCCCGCGGAAAAAGCCGGGGTGGAAAGCATCGAGGTGCGCGACCCGCGGGAAACCCAGCGGGTCGTCCAGGCCATCATCGCCTGCATGGGGGAATAGATGACGCCGTTCAAACTGGAACGCATGGGCGTCATAATGGAGCCCAAGGCCGGCGACGCCAATGAGGTCGAGGGCGTCCTCAATCCCGCCGCCGCCCGCGGCCGCGACGGGCAGCTTTATCTGTTCCCGCGCCTGGTGGCCAAAGGCAACTATTCACGGATCGGCATCGCCCGCGTGCTGTTCGACAAGTCAGGCGACCCGACCGGCGTGGAGCGCATGGGCGTCGTTCTGGAGCCTGAAGCCGAATATGAGCTGGCGCCGGACGGTCGGGGCGGATGCGAAGACCCGCGCATTACCTACGTGGAGCACCGTGGACACTACGTGATGACCTATACCGCTCTGTCGCCCCATGGCCCCCGCATCGCGATCGCCACATCGGACGATCTGTTCCACTGGACCCGCATCGGCCTGGCGAAATTTCATCCGTATAAGGGCATTTCCTTCGACGGCGTCGACGACAAGGATGCAAGCGTGTTTCCGGCCCTGGTCCCAGACCCGTCCGGCCAGCCTTCGGTCGCGCTACTGCATCGGCCTTTTTTCCCCGGAACGCTGCCGACGGAAACCGTCGAGCCGTCGGTCCCCGCGCCCGCGAGCTCCGCACTCGAGAGCATCTGGATCGCCTACTGGCACATGGACCCCGACACCAACTTGCCGAGAAGCACCGAGTTCGTCGCCCACCGACTGCTGGCCGGGCCTCAATCCCCCTGGGAAAAGCTGAAAATCGGCGGCGGCGCGCCGCCCATCCTGTGCCGCCATGGCTGGTTGCTGGTCTATCATGGCGTCCAGGAGGCGGCCGGATCGACGCCGGCCAAACGCAAGTTCATCTATTCGGCCGGGGTCATGGTGCTGTCCGAGGAGCGTCCGGACAGGATCCTCTATCGCTCGCCAAGTCCCGTCCTGGCGCCCGAGACCCCGCAGGAACTTGAAGGCGTTGTGAGCGGCGTCGTCTTTCCCACCGGCATCGATCGCCGCGACGATCTCGGCCAGCCCGACCGTTTCGATGTCTACTACGGCATGGCCGACGACCGTATCGGCGTCGCCCGCCTCCAAGTGCCGGAAACCCTGCCGACGTAGCGCCCCGGCGTGCGTCAGGCGACCTCGGCCCGATCCCCCTCCGTGATGCGGCCAGCCTCGGTGATCTGCACATAGATCCCGCACAGCAGGTGGCCGTAGAATTCGTGCAGGCGGGCGGTCACCGCGATGTCGCGCAGGGCGGTGGCCGGATCGACGTCGGGGGCGGCGCAGCGGGTGATCGGCGCGAAGACACGCGCCTGCGCTTCGCCCAGAATCAGTTCGCGCCCCGTCCACTCGTTCTCGGCCCAGGGCGGCCAGCCCTCGACGAGGACATTGGCGCGGAAGCGCAGCGGGTCGACCGGTTGGCCGAGCCGGGCCTCGAAGTCGCGCACGCTGGCGAGGTTGAGCACCGAGACATGGCCCAGCGGGTGGTCGAGGAAGCGGTGGCCCGCGCCGTCCAGCACCCGCAACGGCCCGTTGGCCGCTTCGCCCAGAACCTCGGTCAGCCAGGCCTCGAACGTTGTCCGCCCGGCCGCCTCGTTCAGGTTCGCGCGGAGATCGGCCGCGCCGGGGGCCGAAGCGGTGAGCACGCCGCGCTCCAGGTCATAGTCGGTGCGGACGCGGGCGACCTCGGCGATCTTGGCGAGGACGGTGAACCGGCTCTTGGAAATGTGCGCCGGCCGTTCCGGATCGAAGCCGCTCGGCCCGTCCTCCACCGCCCACAACCGGTCGCCGGGGAAGCGGCCGTCCGCCTCGAGAAACGCAGCCTCAACCTTCTGGGGCGTAAAGCCCTTGATCGGGTGCGCGAAAAGTGCGGCGATGCGGCCGGTCATGGCGCGTTCCTGCCATCGATCGCGCCGGGATGCGACCGGGAACAGGGGCCAGGCGCAAGGTTGTGAGCACATCGCCTCGGCAAAAGCTGCGCCAGCCCGCCGGCAAGCCCCGGTTCCAGGTCGCGCCGTGGCTAGCGAGGGCGGCCGCGGCCGTCACCCGGCCGTTTCGGCGCAAGCCGCCGGCCGCCCCGACAGAAAAACTGACCCCGGCCGATTTCGAGGCCGCCGAGCCTGGGCGCGGCCGGGCCGCCGAGGCCCCCTGGCTGATCCCGCCGCGCGGCTGGAAGGACATCGCCTGGCGCACCTGGCATGAGATCGGCCGCGCCCGCCTGCCGTCCCTGGCCGGCGGCGTCACCTTCTATCTCCTGCTGGCCACCTTCCCGGCCATAGCGGCTTTCGTCTCGCTGTTCGGTCTCTTCTCCAACGTCGACACCGCCGAGCGGCAGTTCCTGCATCTGTCGGCCCTGTTCCCCAGCGACGCCATCGACTTCCTGGGCGACCAGATGATCCGCGTCGCCGCCCAGGAGCACGGAACCCTGGGCCTCGCCTTCGTGGTCAGCGCGGCGGCGTCGATCTGGACCGCCAAGGCCGGCATGGGGGCGCTCTTCGACGGCGTCAATGTCGCCTACAACGAGCGCGAAAAGCGGCCGTGGCTGCTCCGGACGCTGCTCGTCTACGTCGCCACCTTCGCGGCCATCGCCTTCATCGTCAGCACCACCAGCGCGGCCCTGGCGGTGCCCGAGGTGTTGCACGCCCTGGGCGTCCGCCACATCGTCGACTGGTGGGGCCCCATGCGCTGGCTCGGCATCCTCGCCGTCGCGGTCCTGGCCTTCACGCTGCTCTATCGTTTCGGGCCCAGCCGCCGGCCGCCGCGCTGGCGCTGGCTCGTCTGCGGCGGCGCGGCCTCGGCCCTGGCCTGGATGGCCGGCTCCATCGCCTTCTCCTGGTACTTCAATTCCTTCACCCAGCTCGGCGTCACCTACGGCTCCCTGGGGGCCATGATCGGCTTCATGCTGTGGATGTGGTTTTCGGTGATGATCGTCCTCGTTGGCGCCGAGCTAAATTCCGAGATCGAACACCAGACCGCCTGCGACACCACCGTCGGTCCGCCGGCCCCCCTGGGCGAGCGCGGGGCGGTGATGGCCGACGCCGTCGGCGAGGCCTTCCCCTTGTCGCCACGCGAGATGCATCAGGCCTTTGGCGCCATGCTGGCCCGGGAGGCGGCCGGCGCCCTCCGCGCCCTGCGCCGGGCTCTTGGCCTCGGCCGCTAGGAATATTATGCCCAAGCTTGAGGAACCTGGGTTGCGGACCAGCCGTTATAGTCGGCTCGGTTTGGGCAGGTGTGCCTCTGGGGGTCCGCTTTCGCGCGGGCGAATGAGGTGAGGAGGATTTGATGAGAGTAAAATCAGGCGTTGTGTTGATAAGCGCCCTGTTGATCGGGGGAACGGCGATAAGCGGTTGCGCCACGCGGGGCTTCGTCCGCCATCAGGTGGCCGATGAAGATGTGAAGGTTCAGGTCGTCAGCGGCACCGCCGGCGAGGCGCTGGAACGCGCCAAGGCGGCCCACAAGCTGGCCGAGGGCAAGTTCCTCTACCAGATGGTCCTGTCGGACGACTCGGTGAAATTCCCGACCAATGGGCATGACCTGTCGGACGAGGCCAAGACCCGGCTGACCGACTTCGTGAACAAGCTCAAGGACGACAACAAGAACGTCTATCTCGAGATCCAGGGCCACACCGATTCCACCGGCACCGACGCCATCAACATGCGCCTCGGCCAGGATCGGGCGGAGGCCGTGCGCCTGTTCATGAACCAGCAAGGCGTGCCGCTGAACCGGATGTCGACCATCTCCTATGGCGACAAGAGCCCGGTGGCGCCCAACGACACCCCCGACGGCCGGTCCCAAAACCGCCGCGTCGTCGTCATCGTGATGGCGTAGCATTCCTCCCTCCCCTTGATGGGGAGGGTGGATCGCGCGAAGCGTGAGACGGGTGGGGTGGAGACGCTGCTCCACCCCCTCCGACTTGCTTCGCAAGCCACCTCCCCCATCGATGGGGAGGAGGAACGCCTACCTCATTCCTCGGGGCGTGAGCAGGTCGGACCAGCGCCATTGGCTGGCGCCGAGGACCAGCCGCGTCGGGCCGGCGTGGAACAGGATGAGGCCGCGCACGGTCTGACTCTTGCACTCGGCCGGCGCGAAGCCCACCGCCCACAGGATCGCCTCACGCACCGCTGACAGGCCGCGGCCGTCCTCGCCGCCGGTCTGCACCCAATCGCCGTTCCACACCCGGATCGCCTGGCCGGACCGCCGCGAGGCCGCCGCCGTGACCAGGCCGTCGCGGCGCAGCGCCGCCTGCACCCGGCCGGCCATGTCGCAGCCCGCCGAAGTTCCTTCGCCATCCCCGGCGACGGCGGCGCCGGACAACTCGCCCGCGCTCACCCCATCGGCCGAGCCCTCACCCTGTGACGGCGCACCCTTGACCTGGCCGGCCGCCAGCGTCTCGACATGGACCGGCGGCGTCGGCGTCTTATGGGCGACGATCGGCGCGGTAGCCGGACGGCCGGGCGCGGGCTTGGGCGCGGTCTTCGGCGGCGCGCTGGCGGCCAGCCTGGCGAAGACGCGCCTGGGTTTCGGCGGCGGCGGGGGAGGCGGCGGCGGGGCCATCAGCTCGACAGGGATCGGCCGATCCGCCGGCGGCGGCAGGGTCAGGGTCGGCTTCACCGAATAGAGCACCGCGGCCAGGATCGCCCCGTGGATGGCGAGGCTCAACGCGCCGGCGAGCCACCGTTCGGTCGGCCGGCGGTGGGAAGTGGGAGGGGTCTCGATCAAGGCCAATCTTGCGTCCTCAGCGCCGCCCCATCGTCACACATGACGCCCCCCGTGCTAAGGTCCGGTGAACGGGGGCTGGATCGAAACTCCGGGGAACCGCGATGGATCCGAGCGAACAATGGGTGCTGGTGACCGGCGGGTCGGGGTTCATCGGCGCGCACTGCATCCTGAAGCTCCTGGACGCCGGCTACAATGTGCGCACCACCGTGCGGTCTCTGACCCGCGAGGCCGATGTGCGGGCGATGGTCAAGGAGGGCGGCGCCGAACCCGGCGAGCGGCTCTCCTTCGTCGAAGCCGATCTCGAGCGCGATGACGGTTGGGCCGAGGCGGTCTCCGACTGCACATACGTCCTCCATGTCGCCTCGCCGATCCCGCCGGCCAAGCCCCGGCGCGAGGACGACCTGATCAGGGCCGCCCGCGACGGCGCCCTGCGCGTGCTGCGCGCCGCCCGCGCCTCGGGCGTCAAGCGCGTGGTCATGACCTCGTCTTTCGGCGCCATCGGCTATGGCCATCCGCCCAGGACCCGCCCGTTCGACGAGGCGCTGTGGACCGACGTCAACGGCCCGAATGTGCCCGCCTATCAGAAGTCCAAGACCCTGGCGGAGAAGGCGGCGTGGGATTTCATCGCCGCCGAGGGCGGCGGATTGCAGTTGACCACGGTCAATCCGGTCGGCGTCTTCGGGCCAGTCCTGGGCGCGGACTATTCGCCCTCGATCCAGCTCATCCAGCGCCTGCTGGACGGCGCCGTTCCCGGCTGCCCGCGGTTGATCTTCGCCTATGTCGATGTGCGCGACGTCGCCGACCTGCACCTGCGCGCCATGACCCAGGCCGCCGCGCGCGAGGAGCGCTTCATTGCTTCCTCGGGGGAGCCAGTCTCGCTGCTGGCCATCGGCAAGATTCTGCGCAAACGGCTTCCGGCCCTGTCGAAGCGCGTGCCCAGGATCCAGCTGCCCGACGCCCTGGTCAGGCTCGCCGCCCTGGGCGATCCGGCCCTGAGGGTGCTCACGCCCCAGCTGGGCGTCGTCAAGCGCGTCAGCTCCGACAAGGCCCGCCGCGTCCTCGGCTGGTCCCCCCGCCCGGTCGAGGACTCCGTCGTCGACACCGCCGAAAGCCTGGCCCGGCTGGGGTTGTTGAAGGTTTGACCTCCCTCCCCTCGATGGGGAGGGTGGATCGCGCGAAGCGCGAGACGGGTGGGGTGGCCGCTCCACCCCCCCCGGCCCG